>Ga0207688_10000834_pt1 | contig 15461 bp, 16 predicted proteins | sample KBSMiscanthusM4_FD_184296 | JGI IMG/M metagenome (GOLD analysis project Ga0207688, IMG submission 184296) | Miscanthus rhizosphere microbial communities from Kellogg Biological Station, Michigan, USA - M4 (SPAdes) (version 2) | ecosystem: Host-associated > Plants > Roots > Rhizosphere ...
CGTCGACCTCCGAGACGTCGAGCCGACCGGCGAGCGCGTAGTGGCGGTTGACGTCCGTGATCTCGAGCTCGCCACGGCCCGATGGGCGCAGGGTCTCGATGACGTCGAAGACGTCGGGTGGATAGCAGTACAGCCCGACCACGGCATGCGAGGTCGGCGGGGTGTCGTACCGGGTGTCGACGACGCCCGCCTTCTCGACGATGTCGGACACGCCGCCGTCCTCGTCGTACACGACGACGCCGAAGTTCTCTGGGTCGCCGACCTCCTTCACGAAGATCCTGGCGCGGAATGGATGCGTGCCCCAGTCGTGCAGGCTCCCCGTCTGCGCGTACTCGAAGATGTTGTCCCCGAGCACGACGACGAGCGGCGCGCCGCCTGCGAAGTCCTCCGCCATCCCGACGACCTGCGCGATCCCGCCCGGCTCCGTCTGCACCTTGTACGTGAGATCCAGCTCGAGGATGGGGTCGCCGCCACCGCGCGGAGCGAGCCGGCCGTCTCCGAGCAGGTCGATCATCTGGCCCGCGTGCCCCTTGCCGGTGACGAGCAGGACCTCGACGATGCCCGCGAGCTGGAGGAGTTGCAGCGGGTAGTAGATCATCGGCCAGCTACCGACCGGCAGCAGGTGCTTGTTCGCGACCCGGGTCAGCTCGCCGAGACGTGTCGCCTCGCCACCCGCGCAGATGAGGCCTTTCGGCTGCACGGCGTGATGCTACGGGACCCTACGGCCGCTTTCGCGGGCGCTCGCGCCACGCCTTCCGCGCCGCCGCCTTCCGGTCCTTGACACCGGGCACGGCACGCACGGCCGCGAACCAGACGTACACCGTGAACGCGAGAACTCCGGCGACCAGTCGCAGGAGACGCTTCGGGTGGAGGGCGAGGGACAGCAGTGCCCGCACGGGGGCGATCGTAGCCGACATACTTCGGAGCCGAGTCAAAGGAAAGGTGGTACCAGGCATGGCGAAGACCAAGGCGAGTCCCACGCTGTCGAGCGACACGCTCAAGCCGTACGTCCAACGCGCGATGACCGACCCCGAGCTGCGCGAAGACCTCCTCGCAGCGTTTGTCGCCGCCCGCTCGATCTACGGCCAGATGGCCAAGGGTCGCGGCATCAAGGGCAAGGCGGAGAAGGTTTCGGAGAAGGACTTCCAGAAGCAGCTCCAGCACCTCGTCGACGACCTCTCGGAGGCGTCGGACAAGCTCAAGGGCAAGGCCAAGAAGAAGGGCCATAGGACCCGCAACCGCATCGTCCTGCTCACAGGAGTGACGCTCGGCGTGCTGTACAACCCGTGGACCGGTCAGGCGACGCGCGACTGGATCATGGAGCAGGTCGCCGGCGGGGACGGGACCGAGCTCGAAGAGTTCGAGGCCGAGCTCGCGGCCGATGCCGACGCAGCCGCAGCCGGCGGCAACGGCTCGGAACCGTAAATCTTGCGCGCGTAGATCCCTAAATGCGGCTGCTTCGCAGCCGTATCGCTGCGATCATCGAGCCCTCACTTGTTCAGCACCTTCTCGAGCGCTCCGGGCACGAGACCGCTCGTGGAGCCGATGTCGTCGGCCTCGAGCAAGACCGCACCGGGCGGCGGCAGCGTCGTGCTGCTGCCCGGACCGGTCGGTACGTAGATTCTCCCCGCTGAGAACGAGATGTCCTGCGCGCGGCGCCAGGCGAGCAGGATGGAGTACGGCGCGACCACGCCGTCGTACCCGAGACCGGCCATCGACGCCGGGTGGATCTCGAAGTGGAGGTGAGGGGCTCCGCCGTCGGCATCACCCGTGTTCCCGACGAACCCGATCACGTCCCCGGCTTTCACGCTGCGGCCCTCGACCGCGAGCGGCGAGTAGGCCGAGAGGTGGGCGTAGTAGAACTCATCGCCTTCCGTGTCCCTGAGCCACAGGCGATACCCGCCGATCTTGTTGAAGCCGATGGTGTGCAGCGTCCCGTCCGCGACCGCGAGGAGCGGCGTCCCCGCCGCGGCGAAGATGTCCTCCCCGTGATGCCAGCCGCTGGGGATGTCGGGCCGCGGCGCGCCGAAGCTGTCGCCGAACGACGCCGTGCCGTAGATCGGGAACACGAAACCGCCCGAAGACAGTCGCGCCGAGACCTCCGGCGCGACCTTCACCGGCCCGCCGGGAACGTCACCTCCGACATCCGGCTCCGGTGCGGGTGGGAGCCGGGGCTGATCAGGCGCCGGGCGTGCAGGACGACCGTTGCGCCCCGGGACGACAGGCTTCGGGGGCGCATCGACGTCCGCGGCCGACGTCGCCTGGGCACTGCCGATGACGATCTCGCTCCCCGCAGGAAGCCCACCGTGCTCGGCGTTCAGATGAATCCGCAGCGCGACCATCGAAGCCTGCGCAGCCGGAGGCCCCTTCTTCCGCGATCCGCTCGAACCGGCGAGCACCGTCAGCGAGCCCCAGTCCTCGAGCGAGGCGGTCGCGCCGGGCGTGCTCGCTATGTCATTCCCGAGCGCGCGCAATCCCTGCACGCCCGAGGCCGAGGTGTCCGCCCCGACGGAGCGCTCGCTGGCGCCGGCCGACACGGCCGCCGTGATCTTGCCGGCCACGATCTCGCCGTTGAAGAGCGATACGACGATCGTCTCGGCGAACGACTGCGTCGTCGCGGCGGAACCGGGCGCGGCGAAGACGGTCGCGCGTGAGCGACCGACGCTCACCACCGAGCCGTCGGTCGGATACTGGAAGGACTCGACGTCGGCGCTCGTCGAGTTCGGCCACTCGAGATCGCCGAGTGCGATCGTGTCCCGACCCGGGATCGTGATGCGAACGAGGAAGGCGTTCGCTCCCGTCGTCGCGCTGCGCGGCGGGGGCGCCGCAGACGCAATCGCGGTGACACCGATGACCGCAGCAACTACCGCGACGACGAAGCGGATCACGGCGAATCAGGGTAGCGCGGGCGCCTTCGTCGCGTTCTCCAGACGAGGTGTGTCGCCACAGCGAAGAGCAGGAGCGCGAACAGCGTCCGGAGCGTCGACTCGGGCAACTCGGTGACGATACGCGCGCCGATCTCGACCCCGACGATCGACGAGACGCCGACGACGACCGCCGTGCGGGGGCGGAGGTTGCCGTACCGTCGCTGATTCCAGGTGCCTGCGAGCACCGTCGGCAGAATCGCGAGCAACGACGTTCCCTGTGCCTCCAGCTGGCCCAAACCGAGCGCGAGCAACGTCGGGACGAAGAGGATCCCTCCCCCCACGCCGAACATGCCGGCGAGCACGCCGGCCGTCAGCCCCAACGCGATCGCGAAGACGACGGTGGAGGCGCTCACGTGATGAGCAGCGAGATCCCGATGACGACGAGGAGGGCTGCGAAGCCGTACGTGAGCGTGCTCTCCCTGACGCGCTGCTGCCAGGCGGTGCCTGCGAGCGCACCGACGGTCGCTGGGAGCCCGACGAGTGCGGCGTAGCCGACCTCCACCTGACCACGGAACGAGAAGACGATGACCCCGGCGGCGGCGGTGATCACGATGGCACCGAGCGACGTCGCCGTCGCCTCGCGATCCGACAGCCCAACGAGAAGGATGAAGAGCGGCACGGCGACGATGCCGCCGCCGACTCCGAAGAATGCGGAGAAGACCCCCGCCGCGAGCCCGATGGCGACGAGGCGCACGGGCGTATCGTACGAGCATGGTCAGTCGAGTCGCGATGGTCGTTTCCGTGATCGTCGTCTCGGCTGTCGCGGTCTCGGCCTCAGCGGCACGCCAGCCGCCGTCCGGAACCTCGATGTACGTGGTTCGCCATGACCCACGTCTGTGCCCCAGTCCGATGTGTGGCGGGTACTGGGTGACGATTGCAAACGGGGTGCGCACTCGGTGTTCGGACGGTGCCAGGCGCCCGCGCTGCTATGTCGGCCGTGCCGTCGACACCCGGCGCCGATCGCTCGGCGACATCCCGGAAGGTGCGTTGGTCCGAGGTTCGATCGACGAGTGGGAGCACGCTCCGGTGGCGCTGGATCAGCTCGTCGTCTCCGCGGTCTACCCGGAGGCCGGAGACGCCGAGCTCAGCGGTGGCTACTACCGCGTCTTCGACACCGGGATCGTCTGCGTGCGTGCGCCGTGCTTCTCCTACCGCGCGCAGGCGGTGAACGGCTCGTCGGCGGTCGCCACCTCAGCGGTGGACCTCGAGGCTTCTGGCGCGACGAGGATCGACGTCGAGCGAGCGCGACTGAGGCTTCGGACGAAGGACGGGCTGTATGCACGAGGTCGCTTCGGGCCGACGCCCGACGGGGGGCGCGCGTTCCTGGCGCTGCGGCTGTACCTCAGAGTGCCGCTGCCTCGCGCCTGAGCACCTCCCACGCGAGTCGCACGTCGTCCTCCGTCGTTCGGAAGTTGCCGACTGCGAGCCGGAGCTGGTACCGGTCGGCGAAGCGCGTATGCGAGAGAAAGACCTCGCCGGTGTCGTTCACGCGCTCGAGGATCCGCTCGTTGAGCTCGTCCGAGCCCTCGCGCCGAAAACAGACGAGCGAGAAGTGCCGCGGGGCCGTCACTTCCCAGCCTGGCTCGGCGCGCACCCAGCTCTCGAAGAGCTCGGCGAGCCGCAGGTGCTCGCGCAAGCGCTCTTGCAGGCCCGTGAGCCCGTAGCAGCGAAGCACCGCCCAGAGCTTGAGGGCCCGGAACCTCCGGCCGAGCGGGATCGCCAACTCACTGAGGTTGAGCACGTCGTCCGGCGAGCGAAGGTATTCGGGGACGAGGCTGAATGCGTCGCGGAAGTCCTCCGTCCGCCGAGTCCACAGAACCGAGCAGTCGATCGGCACGCCGAGCCATTTGTGCGGGTTGAAGCCGATCGAGTCGGCCAGCTCCCATCCGACGAAGTGGGTTCGCAGCTCGGGCAGCATCGCCGCTGCTCCCGCATAGGCGGCGTCCACGTGGAGCCACGTACCGGCTGCGGCACAGCGCGCCGCGATCTCCGGCACTGGGTCCACCGACGTCATCCCCGTCGTCCCGATCGTCGCGATCACTGCGCAGGCCTCTTCCGCGTCCACGAGGTCGGCTCGCATCCGAAACGTGTCGTCCGTCGGTACCTTGAGCAGGTCGAGGTCGAGAAGTCGCGCCGCCTTCTCGCCCACTGAGTGCGCGTGCTCCGACACGACCAGGACGGTCCGGTCGGGATGGAGCCGTCGTGCGGCGATCACGGTCGCGAGCACGCCCGTCGAGGCCGTGTCCTCGATGTGACCGGCGAACTCTGGCGGGAGGCCGACGAGCTGACGCAGCCAGTCGCACGTCACGTCCTCGAGCTCCTGAAGCGCGGGTGACGTCCGCCAGAGGATCCCGAGCTGATTGAGCCCGGCGATCAAGAGCTCTGCCAGGATTCCCGGCTCCGAGCCGGTGATCGAGAAGTACGCGAACCAGCGCGGGCTCTGAGAATGCGTCATCCCCGGCATGAGGATCGAGTCGAGGTCCTCGAGGACGGCGGCGAACGGCTCCGGCTGCTCGGGGGGCGACGCAGGCAGCGCAGCACGGATCGCGCCGGGCTCGACCTGCGACAGGACCGGGAGCTCGCCCACACGCTCGAGGTACGCGGCGACCCACTCGAGCGCGAGCGCGCCGTCCTGCCTGAAGTCGCTCACTTCGTGAGCTTCTTGACGTCTCGCCAGGAGCGCGTGTTGAGGATCTGGTCCTTCGTGAGCCACGCGCGCCGCGCCTGGGCGACGCCCAGCTCCGCGTAGCCCAGCGCTCCCACCGAGTGGGCGTCCGTGTTGATGGGAATGAGAACGCCCGCCTCGCCGGCGAGGCGCGCATGCGCGTCGCGCATGTCGAGCCGATCGGGCTGCGAGTTGATCTCGACGGCCGTTCCCGTCTCGACCGCGTGTGCGACGACACGCTCGACATCGACCGGCGCTCCGTCGCGCTTCAGCAAGCGGCGGCCGGTGAGGTGGCCGATGCAGTCGACGTGCGGGTTGTCCATCGCGCCCATGATCCGCTCCGTCGGACTGCGCTCGAACGACGTGTGAACCGACGCGACCACCCAGTCGAGCTCCGCAAGCAAGGGGTCCTCGACGTCGAGGGAACCATCGGCGCGGATGTTCACCTCGATGCCCCGGTAGACCCGAAACGACTTCGGCAGACGCCCGTTGAGCTCGTCGATCTCCCGCCACTGCGCCTCGAGACGGCCGTCGCGTAGGTAGTGCGAGTGGTCGGTGATGCAAAGGAAGCGATACCCGCGCGACTTCGCAGTGAGGACCATCTCTTCGAGCGAATTCTTTCCGTCGGACGACCACGTCGAGTGGCAGTGCATCTCCCCTCGCAGGTCCTCCGGCTCGACGAGCGTCGGGAGCGTGCCTGCTCGCGCGGCCGCGATCTCGGCCGTCCCCTCCCGCAGCTCGGGCGGTATGGGGCTGTATCCGAGGAACGCGTAGAGCTCGTCCTCGCTCGTGTGCGTCACGACGTCGCCGCTCTCGACGTCGGTCACGCCGTACTCGGAGATGGAGAGGCCTCGCCGCTGCGCGTCCTCGCGCAACGCGATGTTGTGATCCTTCGACCCCGTGAAGTGCTGAAGCACGTTGCCGTAGCACTCGTCCGGGACGACGCGAAGGTCGAAGCGAAGCCCGTCGTGGCCGACCACCGTCGCCTTCGTCTCTCCCCGCGCCGCGACCTCGGACACCCAGTCGCCTTCGCAGAACGCCGCAATGAGCGCGGGGCCGTCGGTCGACGTCGCGATGAGATCGAGGTCGCGAACCGTCTCGCGACGGCGACGAGCGCTGCCCGCTTCGGAGACCGCGGTGGCCGCCGGATGCGCAGCGAGCTCCGCAACGATGCGCCTCACGGCCGGGAGCCCCTGCCCGAGCAGGCGCCGCTCCTCGGGCTGGCCTCCCACTCCGGCCTCGAGCGCCTTCAGGATCTTCTCCTCGCTCCTCGCGCCCATCCCGGAGAGATCCCGTAGCCGCCCCTCCTCGGCCGCGCCCTTCAGCCCATCGAGCGACGTGATCCCGAGCTGTGTCCAGATCCGTGCCGCCGTCTTCGGGCCGACGCCCGGAAGCCTCAGGAACTCAACGACGCCCGGGGGCACGAGACCGCGCCGTTTGGTCAGCGCGTGCATCTCGCCGTCCTCGACGACCTCGACGACCTTGCTCTCGATCGTCTTTCCGATCCCGGGCAGCTCCTTCGCGCGCCCCGCCAGCGCGAGCTCCGCGATGGGCACCGCCGACTCCCGGATGCGCCCGGCGGCCCGCCGGTACGCGATGACCTTGAACGACTCCTCGTCGAGGATCTCCGAGAGGTCGGCGAGGAGGTCGAGCTGGTCCGCGAGCTCGGCGTTGCGTGGCAACGTCTGCGGCATCCCGCGATGATACGGCGATGCTCCGAGCTGTCCTCTGCCTGCCCACGTACAACGAGCGCGAGAATCTGGAGCACATGATCGAGGCGCTCGGAGGCGTACTCGACACGGCCCGGGACCGCGTTCTCGTGATCGACGACGGCTCCCCGGACGGCACCGGCGAGATCGCTGACCGGCTTGCGGCCGCCCTCCCGTGGGTGTCCGTACTGCACCGCGAGACGAAGGAGGGGATCGGGCCTGCGTACGTCGCAGGCTTCCGTCGGGCGCTCGAGGAACGTGCGGAGCTCATCCTCGAGATGGACTGCGACTTCTCGCACGACCCCGCGGACGTGCCGCGACTGATCGGGGCCATGTCGGACGCTGACCTCGTCCTCGGCTCGAGGTACGCCCCCGGCGGCGGCACGGCGAACTGGGGGTTCGCAAGGCGCGTGATCTCCCGTGGTGGCTGCCTCTATGCGCAGACCATCCTCGGCCTGCGCATCCGCGACCTCACCGGAGGGTTCAAGTGCTTCCGGCGTACCGCTCTCGAGGCGATCGACCTCGACGCGCTCTCCGCCCACGGGTACGCCTTCCAGATCGAGACGACGTACCGCATCGTCCGGGCGGGTCTCCGCGTGCAGGAGGTGCCGATCACCTTCGTCGAACGTCGTGCGGGTGCGTCGAAGATGACGGGCTCGATCGTGACCGAGGCGATGGTGACGGTCCCGCGGCTCCGGCTGCGTGCTCTCACCGGCAAGCTGTAGCCGTGGACATGGTGGGCGCGGCGCAGTTCGAGGCGCAGGTCCTGGAGTCGCCGGTGCCGGTGATCGTCGACTTCTGGGCGCCGTGGTGCAGGCCGTGCGACGCGATCGAGCCACACCTGGTGGGGCTGGCCGACGAGTGGGGCGAGCGCGTCCGACTCGTCCGGGTGAACGTCGACGAGGAGGTGGGGCTGTCCGCGCGCTACGGAGTCCTCTCGCTCCCGACGGTCATCCTCTTCTCGAAGGGCGACGCGAAGGCGACGGTATACGGCGCACAGCCGCGCGATCGCTTCGAGCGAGCGTTCACGCCGCACCTGTGAGTGCCGTCGCGGCGAGCTGGCTCGACATCCTCGAGGGCGAGGAGGTCGCGTACTCGGGGGTCGAGCCGGCCCGCCGGCCGAAGCTCGAGCCCCTGCCCGACGATCTCGAGCCGCGAGTCGCGTCCGCGCTGCTGGCGACCGGCGTCACAGCCCTGTACCGGCACCAAGCCGAGGCGTGGGAGGCCGCACGGCGCGGGGAGAACGTCGTCGTCACGACCGGGACCGCATCCGGGAAGTCGCTCGCGTTCAATCTCCCCGTCCTCGACGCGATCGCGCGTGAGCCGAAGACGCGCGCGATCTACCTCTACCCCACGAAGGCGCTCTCGCAGGATCAGGCTCGCTCGCTCGCAGAACTGCGGCTCAAGGGGCTCAAGCCCGCGATCTACGACGGCGACACGCCGGGCGAGCGGCGGTGGCAGATCCGGAAGTGGTCGAACGTCGTCCTCACGAACCCGGACATGCTCCACGTCGGCGTCCTCCCGCACCACGACCGCTGGGGTGACGTGCTCGCGAACCTGCGCTACGTCGTCGTGGACGAGGCGCACGTGTATCGGGGGGTGTTCGGATCACATGTCGCGAACGTCCTCCGTAGGCTCCGCCGCCTCGCGCGGATCTACGACGCAGAACCGCAGTTCCTCCTTGCGACGGCGACGATCGCGAACCCGGGCGAGCTGGCCCTCGATCTGACCGGCGAGGGAGCGACCGTCGTCGACCGCGACACGTCGGCCCGGGCCGAGCGCGAGGTCGTCATCTGGAACCCACCCCTGCTCGACGCCGAGCTGGGTCTGCGTGCGAGCCCGCTCGGTGACGCCGCACGGCTCCTGTCGCAGCTGACCTCGCGCGGGCTGCGGACGATCTGCTTCGCGAAAAGCCGCAAAGCGGCCGAGCTCATCCACCGCTTCGCGTCCGAGCGGGTCGATGTCGCCACCGCTGCCAGGCTGGCCCCCTACCGCGCGGGCTACACCGCCGAGCAACGCCGCGGGATCGAACGGCGTCTCGTCGAGGGTGAGCTGCTCGGGGTCACCGCGACGGATGCCCTCGAGCTGGGAATCGACATCGGCCTCCTCGACTGCGCGATCTCCGTCGGCTTCCCGGGGACGGTCGCGTCCCTCCGGCAACAGTGGGGTCGCGCCGGAAGGCGGGACCGCGGGCTGGCGATCCTCGTCGCCTCCGACGACGCGCTCGACCAGTTCTTCGCGCGCGAGCCGGATGCGCTCCTCTCCAGGAGGGTCGAGGCGGCGATCCTCGACCACGCCAACCCGCGGATCCTCGACCCGCACGTCCTGGCGGCGGCGTTCGAGGCACCGCTTACCGATGGCGATTCGGCAACCCTCGGCTCCGAGGCGCTCCGGCGTGCTGCCGAGCTGCCCGAGCTCGAGCACACGACCGCGGGGTACGTTTGGAAGGGACGGGACTACCCGGCCGCGCGCGTCTCGCTCCGCTCGGGCGACGCGGAGGCTTTCACGGTCGTCGACGGAGAGACGGGATCGCTCCTCGGGCTCGTCGAGCGTGACCGCGCGTACTCGACGGTGCACGAAGGCGCCGTCTACCTCCACCTCGGAGAGCAGTACCTCGTGGAGGCGCTCTCGCTCGAGGATCGTGTCGCCGTCGTGACGCCCGCCCGCGTCGACTGGTACACGCAGGCGAAGAAGGAGTCCGAGACCGCGATCGAAGAGTCGCTCCGCTCGGACCGGCGACTCGGCGTCGAGCTCCACTTCGGTCGCGTCTCGGTGACCGAGCAGGTCGTCGGCTACGCGCGAAAGGCAGTCCGTGACGGTGGGACGATCGACGTCGTGCCCATGCTCATGCCGGAGACGACGTTCGAGACGGAAGCGATCTGGTTCTGCCCCGAGCCCGACCAGCTCGAGGGACTCGAGCAGATGCCGGCGCTCCTGGGAGCGCTGCATGCGGCCGAGCACACTCTCATCGCACTGCTGCCTCTGTGGGCGATGTGCGACCGCTGGGACATCGGCGGGCTCTCGACGAACGTCCACTATCAGACGGGACGCCCGACGATCTTCGTCTACGACGGCCACACGGGTGGCGTCGGCATCACCGAACGCGGCTTCGACCGCTTCCGCGACTGGGTCGAGGACACGACCCGGCTCCTGCAGCGCTGCCCATGCGCAGCCGGCTGTCCGTCGTGCGTGCAGAGCCCGAAGTGCGGCAACCTCAACGAACCGCTCGACAAGGCCGGCGCGCGATCACTCCTGGAGCGGATGCTCGAAGCGGCCTAGTGTCGAAACGGCGCGACGCCGTTCGTCTAGCGATCGAGAAGCGACGGAAGGAGGAGGCGTGCAGTTCATCACGCTGATCCACACGGACGAAGCACCATGGGAGACGTTCTCCGACGAGGAAAAGGAAGGCTGGTACGAGCGCTACCGCCAGCTCATGCGCGACGCGGAAGCCGCGGGTGTGCTCGCGGGGGGGCACGAGCTCGCGTCGACCCGCGACGCGACGACGGTGCGCATCCGGAACGACGAGACCCTCGTGACCGACGGGCCATACGCGGAGGTGAAGGAAGCGCTGGGAGGATTCTTCGTCTTCGAGTGCGAGTCGATGGACGACGCGGTCGACTGGGCGGCACGCATCCCCGGCGCCGAGCATGGTGCGATCGAGGTCCGGCCGGTCCATGTCGATCCCGAGGAGGTCCAGCTGTGAAGTACGCGATGCTCATCTACGGCGACGACTCGGCATGGGTCGATCTTCCCGACGAGGAGAGGGCGGCTCTGCGCGCAGACGAGATGCCGCAGTGGATCTCGCTCTTCGAGGAGCTCCGCAGGGCCGATCCGACCGTGTCGGGGAAGGAGCTCGACGGACGAAACACCGCGAAGGTCGTGCGGGTGCGTGATGGCGAGCGCCTGGTCACGGACGGGCCGTACGCCGAGACGAAGGAGATCCTCGGCGGCGTCTTCCTGATCGATCTGCCGGATCTCGACGAGGCGATCCGGCTCGCGTCGCTCATTCCTGCAGCGAAGGACACCGGGTCGATCGAGATCCGCCCGATTCTGCAATAACGCCTACGTGCAGCCCGACGTCGAGCGCGTCTTCCGAGAGGAGTGGTCGAGTGCCGTCGCTATCCTCACGCGCGTCCTGGGCGACCTCGAGCTCGCCGAGGACGCCGTGCAGGACGCGTTCACGACGGCTCTCGAGCGCTGGCCGCGCGACGGCATGCCGCGGACACCCGGTGCGTGGATCGTCACGACCGCGCGCAACCGGGCGATCGATCGGATCCGGCGTGAGAAGGTCTTCCAGCAGAAGGCCGAGCTCATCGGGCGTCTGCAGGAGCTGCCCGCCGAGGAGGACGACGTGAGCGCCATCCCGGACGAGCGGCTCGCACTCGTGTTCACGTGCTGCCACCCCGCACTCGCGGCCGAGAGCCGCGTCGCGCTGACGCTGCGCGAGGTCGGCGGCCTGACGACGACCGAGATCGCGCACGCCTTCCTCGTCGCGGAACCCGCGATGGCTCAACGCCTCGTGCGTGCGAAGCGGAAGATCCGCGCCGCGGGCATCCCGTTCCGGGTGCCGCCGGATCACCTGCTCCCGGAGCGGCTGCGGTCGGTGCTCGCCGTGCTCTACCTCGTGTTCAACGAGGGCTACGCGGCGACGGCGGGAGCCGAGCTCGTTCGCGCCGACCTGTGCGACGAGGCGATCCGACTGGGGAAGCTCCTCGCCGTCCTGATGCCGGACGAGGCCGAGGTGTTCGGTGTGCTCGCTCTGATGCTGCTGCAGGACTCGCGCCGAACCGCGCGCATCGGCGGCGACGGCGAGATCGTCCTGCTCGAGGATCAGGACCGGTCGCTCTGGGACGACGACCGCATTGCGGAGGGGCTCCGGATGCTCGACCGAGCCGTGTCGCTGCGCCGCCCAGGCCCGTATCAGCTGCAGGCGGCGATCGCGGCCGCCCACGCCGAGGAGCGTCCGAAGACCGAGATCGTCGCCCTCTACGACGCGCTCGTCGGCGTCGACCCATCCCCCGTCGTCCAGCTCAACCGCGCCGTCGCAGTCGCGCTCGCGGGCGACGTCGACGCGGGGCTCACGCTGCTCGACGAGGTCGGTGGCCTCGAGCAGTACCACCTTCTGCACGCCGCGCGGGCGGATCTCTACCGGCGGCTCGACCGCAACGACGAGGCGGCAGCCTCCTACCGGCGGGCTCTCGAGCTGACGACGAACGAGGCGGAGTACCGCTACCTACGTCGGCGCCTCGCCGAGGTCTCGTAGCGCGAGCTGGACGGCCTCGGCCGGAGTTGCGGCACTGAGCGTGCCGTCGACCTCGGGAGCTCCCTCGAGCGCGACGACACGGCGCCCCAGCCGGAGCGCAAGCGCCATCTCGGCGATCGTCCCGTAGCTCCCCCCGATCGCGATCACCACGTCGCCGGACGCCGCGACCGCGAGATTCCGCGCATGCCCGATCCCGGTGACGACGACGTGGTCGGCCCAGCGGTTCGCAGCATTGCGGTTCTCACCGGGGAGGATCGCGAGCGTCACGCCTCCAGCCGTCTTGGCGCCGCGGTGCGCCGCGGCCATTACCCCGTCGAGACCGCCCGTCACGACCGTGCAGCCGCACTCGGCGAGAAGGCGCCCGACCTCCTCCGCGGACGTCTCCCACTCGGCACCGCTCCCGACAACCGCGACCTGGATGGCCATCGCAGTGGTAAGCATGACCCGTGGAGCGACGGGAGGCACGTGGCGGAACGCTGATTCTCGGCGGTGGCTTCGCAGGCGGCTACGTCGGTCGCCTGCTGAAGAAGCGAGGCGCGACGATCATCTCGCTCGAGAACTTCATGCTCTACACGCCGCTCCTGCCCGAGACCGCCTCGGGCACGATCGAGCCGCGCCACGTCGTCGTCCCGTTGCGGGAGATGTGCCCGCACGCCGAGCTCGTCCTCGGTCACATCGCGGGGCACGACCACGAGGGTCGCGTCGTGACCGTCGACTCGCTCGCCGGACCGCTGGAGATCGCGTACGACCGTCTCGTCGTCGCCCTCGGCGCGACGACGCGCACCTTGCCCGTCCCCGGGCTCGCCGAGCACGGCATGGGCTTCAAGGACCTCGCGGACGCGATCGCCCTCCGCAACCACGTCCTCCTGCAGCTCGAACGTGCCTCGATCGACCCGGACGACCCCGCCGAGCTCGGTTTCGTCTTCGTCGGGGCGGGCTACGCAGGTGTGGAGGCGCTCGCGGAGCTCAACGACATGGCGAGCGCAGCTCTGCGCTCCTACCCCGAACTCCGCGGCGTCCCCCAGCGCTGGGTGCTCGTCGACGCCGCACCGAAGATCCTCCCCGAGATCCCGCGCGGGCTCGGCACGTATGCCGCACGCCGGCTGGCGAAGCGCGGCGTCGAGATCCACGTCGGCACGACGCTCGAGTCCTACGACGGACGTGAGGCCGTGCTCGCCGACGGGGCGCGCATCCCAGCGCGAACGCTCGTCTGGACGGCCGGCGTGCGCGCCAGCCCACTCCTCCCCGACCTCGGGCTCCCGCTCGACGCGCGCGGTCGGGTCGTCGTCGACGAGACGCTGCGCGTCGAGGGGACCGAGGGGGTGTGGGCGCTCGGCGACTGCGCTGCCGTGAAGAACACGCGTACACCGGGTCAGGTCGATCCGCCGACCTGCCAGCACGCGCTACGACAAGCGCGGCGCCTCGTGAAGAACCTGACGGGCCCGCCGAGGCCGTACGGCTACCGCATGCTCGGGCAAGTGGCGACGCTGGGCCGCTTCAAGGGCATCGCAGAGATCCCGGGACTGCATCTCTGGGGCTTCCCCGGGTGGTTCGTGACGCGGACGTACCACCTGTACCAACTGCCGCTCCTGTCACGGAAGCTGCGGGTGGTCGTCGACTGGACCGTCGCGCTCTTCTTCCGGCGTGACATCGTCGAGCTGTCGATGCTCGGCCACCCGCATCCCCTGGGCGCAAATGCGGAATCCGCTGAACGCGGATCCCACTCGCGCCAAGACCCCTGAAGCGGCCGCTTTCTGCGGCGGGTCTTTACGCCGACACGACGTCACCGATGCCCCCTAGCGAACGGCTCTGAGCGCCGCCGTGAGCGACTGCTTGCCGCCGAGCACGCCGGCGAACAGGTCGCCCTGTTGTGCGACCCGGTCGAGCACTGCGTCCATCGTGAACCCGGCGGGGTCGAGACCCGGGACGACCTCCGCCCAGCGGAGCGGCGCCGATACCGGTGCACCTGCGCGGGGGCGCACCGAGTAGACCATCGCATTCGTGGCACCGGGACGGTTCTGGTTGGCATCCACGAGCACGCCCTTGCGCTTCGACTTGGCCCACTCGGTCGTCACGAGGCCGTGATGCGTCCGCTCGAGAGCGCTACCGACGATGGCCGCGAACTCGCGTGCGTCTCCGAACGTATGCCGTCGCGCAACGGGCACGAGAACGTGGATGCCTCGCGAGCCCGAGGTTTTCGGGAACGACTCGAGCTCGAGGAGGTCGAGCGTGTCCTTGACGAGCCGTGCGACCGTGACGACGTCCTCGAACGTCGCCCCCTCGGCGGGGTCGAGGTCGAACATGACCCAGTCGGGGCGTTCGGGCTTGTCGACCCTGGACGACCACGCGTGCAGATCGATGCAGCCCATGTTCGCCATCCACAGGAGCGACAGCTCGTCGTTCACCAGTGCGTAGTCGATGACCTTCTTCTCGCCCTCCCGCGTCGACGCCGGCTGGGAGCTCCGGGCGATCCATTCGGGCATGTGTGTGGGCGCCTGCTTCTGGAAGAAGAACTTGCCCTGCCAGCCGTCGGGGTAGCGCTTCATCGTGAACGGCCGACCGCGCAGGTGCGGGACGAGCACTTCCGCGACGTCCCGGTAGTAGGCGATGAGGTCGCCCTTCGTGATCCCCTCGTCGGGCCAGAACGGTTTGTCGAGATTCGAGAGGCGAAGCTCCCGCTTCCCGCGCTTCACGACACTCGGGAGCGGCGCGTGCTCGCGGCGCACATCGGGTGCCTCCCGATCCTCGCGCAGACGCAGGTACGAGGGAGCGCGGAGGCGCCCCTCGTGCGTCCACTCCGCGAACTCGACCTCGGCGACGAGCTTCGGCTCGACCCAGACGATGTCCGAGCCCCGGACCCGGGGCATCTTCGGTGTCTCGGCGAACGGCGAGTCGGG
>Ga0207688_10000837_pt1 | contig 15455 bp, 16 predicted proteins | sample KBSMiscanthusM4_FD_184296 | JGI IMG/M metagenome (GOLD analysis project Ga0207688, IMG submission 184296) | Miscanthus rhizosphere microbial communities from Kellogg Biological Station, Michigan, USA - M4 (SPAdes) (version 2) | ecosystem: Host-associated > Plants > Roots > Rhizosphere ...
CCGCGAGCCGCTGCTCTCCGACTACCGGATCCTCAACGTGCACCCGTCGCTGCTGCCGCGCTGGCGCGGCGCAGCCCCGGTGGAGCGGGCGATCATGGCCGGCGACGTCGACACCGGGGTCTCGATCATGGAGCTGGTCGAGGCGCTCGACGCCGGGCCGGTGTGCGCCCGCCGCTCCGAGCCCGTGCATCACCACGACACCTACGGCACGCTCGCCCCGCGCCTGCAGCGGATCGGCGGTGCGCTGCTCGTCGAAGCGCTCGACGACGAGCCGGCGTGCACGCCGCAGGACGACGCCCACGCCACCTACGCGGAGAAGATCGGCCCCGAGGACCGCCTGCTCGATCCCACGCACACCGCACCCGAGAACGAGCGCGTGGTGCGCGCGCTGCACCCGCACATCGGCGCCCGCATCGCCCGCGGGGACGCCGACCCGCTGCGCGTGACCGCGGCCGCCATCTGCCCCCACGTCGAGGACGTCGCCCCCGGGCGGCTGGCCGAGCGCGACGGGCGGCTGCTCTGGGGCTGCGCGGAGGAGGCGCTCGAGCTGCTCGAGGTCCAGCCCCCGGGCGGGCGGCCGATGGAGGCCGCGGCCTTCTTGCGCGGCCATGCCCTCTGAGGCGCGCGCGGTCGCGTTCAGCGTCGTCCGGCGGGTCTTCGCGGACGGCGCCTATGCGGACCGGGCCCTGCCGGCCGAGGCCGACCGCGCGGGCCTGGACGCCCGCGACCGCGCGCTGGCCACGCGGCTGGCCTACGGCACCGTGCAGCGCAAGGGCACGCTCGACCACCTGCTCGCGCGCCTGGCCGAGCGGCCGGTCGCACGCCTGGACCCGCCGGTCCTGGCGGCGGCGCGGCTCGGGCTCTACCAGCTGCTCTACCTCGACGGCGTCCCCGACCGCGCCGCCGTGGCCGAGAGCGTCGACCTGGCCAAGGGCGCAGCCGGGCGCGGGGCCGCCGGCCTCGTCAACGCCGTGCTGCGCCGCGCGGCGCGCGAGGGCCGCGACGCGCTGCTGGGCCCGCTGCACGACCGCGACCCCGCCGGCGCGGCGCTCCTGCACTCGGTGCCGCTGTGGCTGGCTGAGCAATGGTGGTCCGAGCTCGGCCCCGAGACGGCGCGCGCCCTGCTGGCCGCGGCCAACGAGCCCGCCGAGCACGCCCTGCGGGCCAACACGCTGGTCAGCGACCGCGACGCCGTCGCCGCGGCGCTGGGCGTGCCCAGCCGCACCGATCCGGTGGTGCCCGAGGCGCTCGTGCTCGAAGGGCCGTTCGACCTGCGCGGCTCCGCGCTGTGGGACGAGGGGGCGGTGTGGCCGCAGTCGCGCGCGGCGATGGCGGTGGCGCGGGTGGTGGCCCCGCAGACCGGCGAGCGCGTGCTCGACCTCTGCGCCGCGCCCGGCGGCAAGGCGACGCACCTGGCCGCGCTGAGCGGGGACGGGGCCGAGATCGTCGCCGTCGAGCAGCACCCGGGGCGGGCCGACGCGCTGCGCGCCACCTGCGCCCGGCTGCACGCCCGCGGCGTGCGCGTCGAGGTGGCCGACGCGGCGGTTGCGCGCGCCGACGGGCCCTTCGAGCGGGTGCTCGTCGACCCGCCGTGCAGCGGCCTGGGGACGCTTGCGGCCCACCCCGACCTGCGCTGGCGGATGACGCCGGCGGCCATCGGCGAGCTCGGCGCGCTGCAGGGCCGGATGCTCGCCGCGGCGGCCGCCGTGACCGCGCCCGGCGGCACCCTGGTCTACGCGACCTGCACGATCTCCGCGCGGGAGAACGAGGCGGTGATCGCGAAGCTCATGCGCTCGAATCCCCATTTCGCGGTCGATGATCTGCGTGCCGACTTCCCGGCGTGGCACCATCCACAGGCTGCGGAGTACCTCTTGACCATGCCTTCCCGCGACAGCACCGCCGGTTTCTTCGTCGCCCGCCTGCGCCGCAGACCATGAGCCCTTCCGAGTCCCCCGAGCCCGAAATCGACCTCGGCCCGCCCTGCCCCGAGTGCGGCGAGCCCTGGCTGCGGCCGACGAACCTGCCCGGCCGCTACCGCTGCGTGTACTGCCTGAGCCGCTTCGAGCTGACGTCGGTGTGCCCCGACTGCGGCGAGCACTCGACCATCGTCCGCATGGCCTCGACGTCGATCATCACCTGCAACAACTGCGGCGGCAGCATGCTGCACCGCCTGTAGCGGTGGCGGCCGACTACCCCGACGGCGTCCGCGTCGCGCCGAGCATCCTCTCGGCCGACTTCGCGCGGCTGGGCGAGCAGGTCGACGCGGTCCTCGACGCCGGCGCGCGCGTGATCCACGTCGACGTCATGGACGGGCACTTCGTCCCCCCGCTGACCATGGGGCCGCTGGTGGTGGAGGCGCTGCGCGACCGCGTGCACGCCCAGGGCGGCTTCATCGACGTGCATCTGATGGTCGAGCGCCCCGAGCAGCACGTGCCGGCGTTCGCCGAAGCGGGGGCGGACTCGATCACCGCGCACTTCGAGGCCACGCCGCACGTCAATTACGCCGTCCAGCAGATCAAGCGGGGCGGGTGCCGGGCCGGGGTGGCGATCACGCCGTCGACGCCCGCCGAGGTGGTGCGCGAACTGCTCGACGACCTCGACCTCGTGCTCTGCATGTCGGTCAACCCGGGGTGGGGCGGCCAGCCGTTCATCCCCCACACCGCGGACAAGCTCGCGCGCCTGCGGGCGCTGTTGCCCGACCGCGTCCGGCTCGAGGTCGACGGCGGGGTCGCTCCGGCGACTGCACGCACCGTCGTGGATGCGGGCGCCGACCTGCTCGTGGCCGGCTCGCACGTGTTCGGGGCCGACGACCCGCCCGCGGCCTACCGCGAGCTGGCCGACGCCGTCGGCGCGGCCTGAGGCGCGTCCGAGCGGCGCCGGTAGAGCGCGAACAGCAAGCAGGCGAGGATGCCTGCGGCGCCGAAGTAGCCGACCTCGACGCGCAGCACCTGGTTGGAGATCGTCGGCGCGAGCACGAAGCCGACGAACAGCGCGGCGGCCAGCAGCCAGGCGGCCGCAGCGAGCTTGGCCTGCTGACGGGCCAGCGCGGCCTGGTTCAGCGTGCCCGAGATCAGGTGCAGGCCCATGCCCAGCGCCACGACCGCGAGCCCGATGCGGCCGTAGTCGTAGTTGCCGCCGAACAGCACGTCCATCGCCCACGGCCCGACCGCCAGCAGCACGAGCGCCACCGCGCCGGCGAAGGCGGCGATGGCGAGCACGGTGATGCGGATGGTGCGGTGAAAGTCGCCCGCGCCCTCCTTGGCCTCGAGGCCGGTCAGGTGGGGGAGGAGCGAGGTCTGGATCGACTGGAAGAGCTGCAGCGGGGCTCGGGCGATCAGCAGCACGTTGAACACGAACCCGGCCAGCGCGGCGTCGGTGGCGGTGATGTCGGTGGTGATGACCGCTGCGTTGAGCAGGGTCTGCTCCGCCAGCATGATCCCGAGCACGCTGACCGCGAAGCCCATGCCGTGCGACAGAGAAACTCCCTCGTCCCTCGGCTTGCGCCGCTGGACGCTGCCGTGGTCGGGCTCGCCCTTGCGGCGTGAGAACGCCCACGGCACGACCACGAGCGAGACGAACGGTGCCGCGGCGATGCCCAGCGCGACCGCGCCCTGGCCGCTGGTGATGCCGACGGCCACGGCCAGCGCGAACAGGAAGCGCGACGTGGACTCCAGGAACACCAAGCCGCCGTAGAGGGCGAAGCGCTCGTGCCCGGCGAGCCAGCCGCGGGCGAAGTACGAGGCCGCGTAGGCCAGCGTGCCCACGACGAGCACCCAGTACAGCATGCTCGAGCCGTCGAAGACGTCGTTGGTGAGGGGCTCCTTCAGCGCCAGCGCCACCGCGGCGAACAGCACGGCGAAGCTCGCCTGGATCGTGACGGGGACGCGGTAGGGGTGCTGCTCGTGGCCCTGCGCTCGGCGCTCGGCGATCGTGCGCGACAGCAGCTGCTCGATCGGCCGGTAGATGATCGAGATCACGACGAACATCACCGACCAAAGGAGCGAGATGCCCTTGTACTCGACCTCGGGCAGGACGTGCGAGGCGACCGCGAAGTAGGCGAACGTGACGACGCCGGTGGTGGCGATGCCGACCGAGAGGATCCCGGCGCCGCGCCCGTAGCTCTTGCCCTCCTGGCCGGCCTCGGCCTCGAGGATGCCCTCTTCGGCAGGACCGCTCTCGGCCGCTGCCACCACGGGCGGCGCGACGGTCGTCCGCCCGTTCTCGCTCATCTACGCCAGGCGGACGAGGACCATGGTCCAGGGGAACGGCGAGCGGACGACGACCGGCTCCCCGACCTTGCTCAGGAAGGAGACGAAGCCGCTCTTGGACCAGTGGTTGACGTGCCCCGGGGTATTGCCCAGGTCGCGCAGGTAGGCGCCGCGGGCCATGTTGAGGCCACGCCACATGGGCTCGCGCGGCACGGAGACCAGCAGGTGGCGGTTGGCGACGCGCGCCATCTCGCCCAGGGTGTGGTCGGGCTCGGGCACGTGCTCGAGCACCTCGATCGCGCTGGCGAAGTCGAACTCGTCGCGCTCGAAGGGCAGGTCCTCGGCCTTCTGCACGCGGTACTCGAGGTTCGGGCGGCGGCGGCTCTCCCATTCGGCGTGCAGCTGGGGGTCGTCGAGGTCGATGCCGACCACGCGGCCGTCGCCGATGCGGTCGGCCCACTCGGACACGAGGACGCCCTCGCCGCAGCCGACGTCGAGGATGGAGGTGGGGGCGGCGCGCGCGAACAGGTCGTCGAGCTGGCGGTGGAAGCCCGCCATCAGGCGCTTGACCACCGGGTTGGTGGAGCCGTACTTGTCGTACGTGTTGCCGGTGACGGTGCCGGCGGCATCCGTCGTGACCGTCGGGGTCGGGCTCATACCTTGAGCGCCTCGCGGTCCTCGGTCTTGCCCGTCGCCCCGCCCGAGGCGGCGCCGGTGGTGGGATGCTCGCCGGTGCGCGGGTCGCCGGGCTCGTAGTGGCTCGGCTTGACGTCGAGCGCGAGCTCGATCCGGCGCACGCGCTCGAACGTGCGCTGGGTCAGCGTGCGCTGCGCGGCGAGCAGGTCGCCGATCACGCCCAGCGCGGCGAGCACCACGGCGGCGTTGAACAGCACCGCCCCGAGGATCAGCGACTGGACGTGGCCGGCGCCGCTGCCGTCGACGATGTAGAAGTAGGCGAAGCGGACCCAGATGACGATCGCGACCAGGCCGACGATCGCGGCCAGGCTCATGAACACGCGCAGCGGCTCGTACTGGGCGTAGATGCGGAAGATCGACACCGTGTTGCGCCGCACGTAGGACCACATCGAGGGGAAGAGGCGCGACTCGCGCGTCTTCGGGTTGGTCCGGATGCTGACGTGGTCGACGGCGACGAGCATCTTGCCGGCCTGGATGATCGTCTCGAGCGTGTAGGTGAACTTCGAGACCACCACCATCTGGATGGCGGCCTCGCGGTTGTAGGCGCGGAAGCCGGAGGTGGTGTCGGGGACGTTGGTCTGGCTGGCCTGCCGCACGACCCAGCTGCCGAGCCGCTGCAGCGACTTCTTCAGCGGCGAGAAGTGCTGGATGTTCATCACGTCCCGGTCGCCGACGACCATGTCCGCGCGCCCCTCGACGATCGGCTCGACGAGCTTGGGGATGTCGCCCCCGTAGTACTGGTTGTCGGCGTCGGTGTTGACGATGACGTCGGCGCCGAGCTTGAGCGCCGCGTCCAGGCCCGCCTGGAAGCCGGCGGCCAGCCCCTTGTTGTTGGTCAGGCGCACGATGTGGTCGACGCCGTTGGAGCGCGCGACGTCGACGGTGCGATCGGTGGAGCCGTCGTCGATCACGAGCCACTCCACGGCGTCGAAGCCGGGGACCTCACGAGGGAGGTCGGCGAGCGTGACCGGCAGGGTCTCTTCCTCGTCGAAGCAGGGGATCTGGATGATCAGCTTCACGACCGGCCCAGGGTACTAGTCGCCCGAGCGTCTTCTACCCGCTGAGCGTGACCTTGCCACCGGCACCCGGCTCTACCATCCCGGGCCATGGCCACGGTCGAGACGGCGCCACCGCCGGCACGCCCGGCGAGCACCACGGCGCCGTCGCGTACCCGGCTGAAGTGGGGCCTCGCCGTCGGCGCCTTGATGCTGATCGGCTTCGGCCTGCGCCTGTGGGGGATCAAGCAGGGCCTTCCCTACGCCTACAACATCGACGAGAACGCGCACTTCGTCCCGCGCGCGATCGGGTTCTTCGGCCACACGCTGAACCCGTTCTACTTCGTCAACCCACCGGGCTACACGAACATCCTCTACCTGGTCTTCGGGCTGTGGTTCGGGAGCGGCGACGCCGCCGCGCGCGCCCTCGTCAACGACCCGACCGAGGTCTACGTCATCGCGCGCGTGGTCAGCGCCGTGCTCGGCACGCTCGCGATCTGGTTCACCTACCTGGCCGGGGCCAAGCTCGTCGACCGCCGCGCCGGCTTCCTCGCCGCCGCGCTGATGACGGTCGCCTTCCTTCCCGTCTTCTACGCGCACCTGGCGCTCAACGACTCGCCCACGCTCGGCCCCGCCGCGCTCGCCCTCTACGGCATCGCCCGCATCTACCGCCACGGCCGCTGGTGGGACTTCGCCCTCGCCGGCCTGGCCACCGGCGCCGCGACCGCCACGAAGTACACGGCGGCGATCTTCATCGTCCCCATCTGCGTCGCTGCCTACTTCCGCTGGCGCGACCAGGGCGGCCCGCTCCCGCACCCGTGGCGCGTCAACCTCAAGGCGGCGTGGCGCTGGACGGTGAATTTCGCCAAGGCGCGCGCGTTCCTGCTCCTCTGCTTCGCCGGCGCCGCCACCATCGCCGGCTTCATCATCGTGAGCCCCTACTCGCTGCTCGACCCCAAGACGTTCGGCGGCGGGATCATCCACCAGGCCACCGCCTCCAGCAGCGAGGGCAAGCTCGGCCAGACCTTCAGCAACGGCTACGTCTACTACCTGTGGTCGGTGACCTGGGGCATGGGCTGGGTCCCCGCCGTGGCCGCGGTCGTCGGCGCCTTCGCGCTGGCCCGCGCGCGCAGCCGCGCGTTCTGGCTGCTCGTGCCCACGGCGATCCTGTACATCCTCTTCATGGGCAGCGCGTCGCGCTGGTTCGGCCGCTGGCTGCTGCCGCTGTTCCCGGTGCTCGCCGTGCTGGCCGGGATCGGCGCCTTCTTCGTGGTCGACGCGCTCGCCCGTCGCTGGCCCCGGGCCCGCTACGCCTGGGTTGGCCTGGCGGCGGTGCTGCTGCTGGGCCAGGCCGTCGTCTACTCGATCCACTCCGACCGCCTGCTCAGCCGGCCGGACACGCGCGCGCAGGTGCGCGACTGGATGGTGGAACATTTGACCCCGGACACGAAGATCGCCTACGAGCCGGTCATCCCCGACGCCTACTACCGCCAGGCCGGCTTCCTGGCCCCGGCGCCCAACGACGGCAACCGCTGGAACATCTTCTTCGCCGACGAGACGCCCCAGAGCACGCTGACCGCGGCCACCGACACGTCACCCGCGAGCGAGGCGGCGCGCCAGTTCGCCAACCGCCTCGGCGTCTCGCTGCTGCCGAACGAGTTGCCCGACAGCGTCCTGCCCAACCGCCGCACGCAGGACCCGGGCGTGGTCGGCGGCGAGGGCTTCACGCGCGACCTCTCGCCCGCGCTGCTCGACGTCTACCGCGCCAACGGGGTCTGCTACGTCGTGTCGGGCTCGATCCAGGCCCAGCGCGCGCTCGTCGATCCCAGCCACGTCCCGCAGGCCGCCGCCTACTACCGCGCGCTGCGCCGCCAGGCCAAGCCGGTCTACGTCGCGAGCCCCTACCACCAGGGCAAGTCGGTGAAGTTCAACTTCGACTGGAGCTTCGACTACTACCCGCTCGCGTACGAGCGCCCCGGGCCCCTGATGACGGTCTGGAAGTTGAACCGCTGCGCCTGAGCCGACATTCGCACAGGCAACTACCATCGTCCACGGTGTCAGCGGCCACCGATACCGACCACCTGCACCTCGAGCGCGCGATCGAGCTCGCAGAGCGCGGTCGGGGTCACGTTTCGCCCAATCCGCTCGTCGGTGCCGTGGTGGTCAGGGACGGCGACGTCGTGGGGGAGGGGTGGCACGCGATGGTGGGCGGCCCGCACGCCGAGGTCGCGGCGATCGCCGACGCAGGCGACACCGACCTCAAGGGCGCGACCATGTACGTCTCGCTCGAGCCCTGCTGCCACGACGGGCGCACCCCGCCGTGCACCGAGGCGATCGCGCGTTCCGGCATCGGCCGCGTGGTCGTCGCCTCCGACGACCCCACCGAGAAGGCCTCCGGCCGGGGACTGGGGATCCTGCGCGACGACGGCGTCGATGTGGTGGTGGCCGAGGGCGAGCTCGCCGCCCGCGCGCGTCTGCTCAACCAGGCCTTCCGGAAGCACGCCCGCACGGGGCGCCCGTGGGTGCTGTTCAAGTCCGCCATGACCCTCGACGGCAAGGTCGCCACCGAGACCGGCGACTCCAAGTGGATCTCCTCGGCCGCCAGCCGCGAGCTCGGCCACCGCTGGCGCGCCGACTGCGACGCGGTCGCCGTCGGCATCGGCACCGCGCTGCGCGACGACCCCCAGCTCACCGCGCGCATCCCCGACGCCGACCGCCAGCCCCGCCGCATCGTCTTCGACACCACCGCACGCCTGCCGGTGACGTCGAACCTCGTGCGCATGGCCCCCGAGGTCCCGCTGACCGTCGTGGTGTCGCGCGCGGCTCGTCGCACCGCCGTCTCCACGCTGGAGACCGCCGGCGCCGACGTCGTCGTCGCCACCGGGGCCAACGAGCCCGACCGCGTCGCCTCGGCGCTGCTGCAGCTCGGCGCCTCGGGCATCACCTCCATCCTGCTCGAGGGCGGCCCGCACCTGGCCGGCGCCTTCTACGACGCCGGCGAGGTCGACGAGGTCCGCCTGTTCCTCGCGCCCATCGTGCTCGGCGGCCGCACCGCCCGCGACCCGCTCGAGGGCGAGGGCACCGAGACGATCGCCGAGGCGATGCGCGCGCTCACGCTGGACTGCGAGCGCAGCGGCGACGACCTGCTGGTCTCGGCCCGCCTGCGAGAATGGTGAATCCATGTTCACCGGGCTCGTGCAGGACAGGGGCCATGTCGAGGCCGTAGACCAGACCGACGAGGGCGCACGCGTGCGGGTGCGCACCAGGCTGGGGAGCGAGCTCACAGACGGGGACTCGGTGGCGGTGCAGGGTGTGTGCCTGACCGCGACCGCCGTGCACCAGGAGGTTTTCACCGTCGACGTCATGGCCGAGACGCTGCGGCGCTCGACCCTCGGCGCCCTGGCCGCCGGCGCGGCGGTCAACCTGGAGCTGCCGCTGCGCGCGAGCGACCGCCTCGGCGGCCACGTCGTGCAGGGCCACGTCGACGGTGTCGGGGAGGTCGTGGCGGTCGGCGACGAGGGCTTCTCGCGGCGGGTGTGGATCGAGCCCCCGCCCGAGCTGCTGCGCTACGTCGTCCAGAAGGGCTCGATCGCCGTCGCGGGCGTGTCGCTGACCGTGGCCGAGGTCACCGACGACCGTTTCGCGGTCGCGCTCATCCCGGAGACGCTCGAGCGCACGACGCTCGGCACGGCGGCCCCGGGCGACCGCATCAACATCGAGGTGGACGTGCTCGCCAAGCACGTCGAGAAGCTGCTTGAAGGAGCACGCGCATGACCACCCCGCAGACCCGCTTCTCCACCATCGAGGAGGCCATCGAGGACATCCGCGCCGGCAGGATGGTCGTGGTCTGCGACTCGCCCGACCGCGAGAACGAGGGCGACCTGACGATGGCGGCCCAGTTCGTCACCCCGGACGCCATCAACTTCATGGCCACCCACGGTCGCGGCCTCATCTGCCTGGCGCTGACCTCCGAGCGCTGCGACCAGCTCAACCTCGACCTGATGACGGCCAAGAACGAGTCCGGGTTCAAGACCGCGTTCACGATCTCGATCGAGGCGCGCGAGGGTGTGAGCACCGGCATCTCCGCCCACGACCGCGCCCACACCATCCAGGTCGCCGTCGACCCGCGCTCCGAGCCCCACGACCTCGTCCAGCCCGGCCACGTCTTCCCGCTCAAGGCCAAGGGCGGCGGCGTGCTCGAGCGCGCCGGCCAGACCGAGGCCGCCGTCGACCTCGCGCGCCTGGCCGGGCTCATCCCCGCCGGCGTCATCTGCGAGGTCATGAAGGACGACGGGACGATGGCGCGCGTGCCCGACCTCGTCGAGTACTGCGAGCGCCATGAGCTGAAGATGATCACCGTGGCCGACCTGATCGCCTACCGCCAGCGCACCGAGCGCCTGATCGAGCGCGTGGCCGAGGCGGTCCTGCCGACCGCGTTCGGCGAGTTCACCGCCGTCGGCTTCCGCTCGCTGGTGGACGGCAAGCACCACGTCGCCATGGTCAAGGGCGACGTTGCGGGCGAGCCGGACATCCTCGTGCGCATGCATTCCGAGTGCCTGACCGGCGACGTCTTCCACTCGCTGCGCTGCGACTGCGGCCAGCAGCTCGAGTCGGCGCTGGCGATGATCGAGCGCGAGGGCCGCGGCGTGCTCGTCTACCTCGCCCAGGAGGGGCGTGGGATCGGGCTGCTCAACAAGCTCAAGGCCTACAAGCTGCAGGAGGAGAACGGCCTCGACACGGTCGAGGCCAACGTCGCCCTCGGCCTGCCCGTCGACCTGCGCGACTACGGCATCGGCGCCCAGATCCTCACCGACCTCGGGCTGAGCTCGATCCGCATCCTCACCAACAACCCGAAGAAGATCATCGGCCTGGAGGGCTACGGCCTGTCGGTGTCCGAGCAGCTGCCCATCCAGGTCATCGCCAACCCGCACAACGAGGGCTACCTGCGCACCAAGCGCGACCGGATGGGCCACGCCATCCACCACCAGGCGCTTCCGCTCGACGAGGAGCTCATCCACGCCGAGCACGAGGAGGACCGCCGGCGGCGCGATGACGACGAGCCCGACCACGACGCGTGACGGAGCCCCGCTTCGCCATCGCCGTCGGGCGCTTCTACGCGGACCTGGCCGCGCGGCTGGTCGCCGGCGCCCAGGAGGTGCTCGTCGCCGCCACCGGCGCGTCCGCCGACGTGTTCGAGGTGCCGGGCGCGTTCGAGCTGCCGCTGGCGGCCAAGTACGCGGCCGAGTCGGGCCGCTACGCCGGCGTCGTGTGCCTGGGCGCGGTGATCCGGGGCGAGACCTCGCACTACGACCACGTCTGCAACGAGGCCGCGCGCGGGATCCTCGACGTGTCGCTGCGCACCGGGGTGCCGTGCGGCTTCGGCGTGCTCACGGTGGAGAACATGGACCAGGCGCTGGCCCGCACGGGCGGGGGCAAGCGCCACCAGGGCCGGGACGCGGCCGAGGCCGTGCTGCGCATGGCCGCGCTGCGCGCCGAGCTGGCCTAGCGGCCGGGGGAAATTCGTCCAAGACAGGACCGCCGGGCGGGCGTAGCCTCGCGTCCATGACCCAGATCGTCACTCCCTACCTGCTCTACGAGGACGTCGGCGCCGCCATCGCCTGGCTCGAGGAGGCCTTCGGGTTCCGCGAGGAGCTCCGCTACCCCGAGCCCGACGGCCGCATCAGCCACGCCGAGGTCCGCCTCGGCGACGGCGTCGTCATGCTCGGCGGCCCGTCGGGCGACTACCGCAACCCGCTGCACTGCGGCTGCGTGACGCAGATGGTCGTCGTCTCGGTCGACGACGCCGACGCCCACTACGAGCGCGCCCGCGCGGCGGGGGCGAAGATCCTCGCCGCGCCCACCGATCAGCCCTACGGCGATCGCGCCTACCGCGCCGAGGACCTCGAGGGCCACCGCTGGTCGTTCCACCACCCGATCGGCACGCCGGCGCCGGAGGACTGGGGCGCGCAGCGGGCGGCGTCGGGCTAGGACCGCGCGCCGTCGAGCAGCACGGTCCAGGGCCACACGCTGTCGATCACCAGCATGCGGGGCTTCCACGGGTCGGCGTCCAGCCGGGCGTGCACCGCGGCCTCGTCGGGGGCGTCGACCACCAACAGCGCGCGGTGGCCGTCGCCCCCGAGCGGCCCGCCGAGCACGATGAAGCCGTCCTCCGTGAGCGCGTCCATGAACGCCGCGTGGGCGTCCCAGCCGTGCTGCTCGCGCATGTCGCGGTCGTGGTCCCAGTCCGGGCCGGGCTTGTGGATCACGATGAAGTGCGAGCGCGCCATCAGTCCCCCAGGGTGCGCCGGGCCGCCGCGACGAGCTCGTCGGAGAGCTCGGGGGCCGTGGTCCACGGGCCGAGGCTCGGCAGCCCGGCGTCGTCGCGCTCCACGCGGGCGTACTGCGTGCTGATCGCCATCGCTCCCGCAACCGATAGCACGATCGCCGCGAACAGGTCCTCGTCGAGCCCGATGTCGACGTGCAGCGCGAGCGCCACCCGGTCGCCGTCGACGGCCTCGAGCAGCCCGGGCATACCGCCGCGCACGAGCGCACGCACCTCGGAGTCCTCGAGCGGGCGCAGCCCGTCGGGCGCGACGATGAGCGACGGCTCGAGGATCCAGAACCGGTCGTCGGCGTTGCGTGCCGCCTCCGCCTGAACCTCGGCCCGCGCCGAGGCGACGAAGTCGGCAAAGCCCCTAATCGCCCTTGGGCCCCTTGCCCGGCTTCGGGCCTTTGCCGGGCTTGGCCGGCGCCGGCTGCGAGGCGCCGCCCTGCGCGGTGCCGCCGCCCTGCTGCTGGCCCTTCGCGAGCGCCAGCTCGCGCTCGACGGTCGCGCGCTGGTCGGGGTTCTGGAGCCGGCGCTCGAGCAGCGGGATCGCCTGGTCGGCGTGGCCGGTGAGCCGCAGCGCCTGGGCGAGGTTGAACATCGCGTAGGCGCACGCGAGCTTGGCGGGGTTGTTGCCGCAGGCGTCCACGGCCTTCTGCAGCACCGGCACCGCCTGGGCGGGGTGGCCGGCCTGCAGGAGCTGGTAGCCCTGGTCGTTGAGCGCGGAGGGGTCGCCGGAGCCCGAGCCCGAGCCCGAGCCCGAGCTCGTGGCGCTCTGCGTCGTGGGGGTGGTCTGCGCCGGCGCGCTCGCGGTCGTGGGCGTGCTCGCGGTCTTCGCGCGCGCCGCCGCCTTGCGGTGGCGCTGCGCCACCTGCGCGCGCTTGTTCGTCGTGTGGTCGACCCGCGCCGCCTGCGGCGTGCCGCCGCCGCTGGACAGCGCGACCACCGCGCCCGCGACGAGCGCGAGCGCCGCCAGCACCGCGAGCACCGCGGCCAGCCGACGGCCGCGCGGGGCCCGCGCAGCGACCGGGAACGCCGAAGGCGGGGGCACGTCGGGCGGCAGCGCCCGGGTGGCCGAGGTGGCGGGCTCCTCGTCCAGCGCGCGCTTGAGCGCGTCGACCATCGCCACCGCGCGCGGCCAGCGCCGCGCCGGCTCCTTGGCCAGGCCGCGCCCGAGGGCCGCGTCGACGCCGGGCGGCAGCGAGGGGCGGATGCTGCTCGCGGGCGGCGGCGGCGCCTCGATGTGCTGGCGCGCCTGCGCCGCGAAGTGCTCGGCCTCGAACGGGCGCCGCCCCACGAGGAGCTGGAAGGCCACCACCGCCAGCGCGTAGCGGTCCGAGGCCGACGTGGCGGGCTCGCCCGAGGCCTGCTCTGGCGATAGGTACGCGGCGGTTCCCAGCAGCTGCCCGGTACCGGTCAGGGTCTGGTCGTGCGCCAGCCGCGCGATGCCGAAGTCGGTCACGGCCAGGCGACCGCGCCCGTCCAGCAGCAGGTTGCCGGGCTTGATGTCACGGTGCACCAGCCCCCGGGCGTTGGTGTCGTCGACCGCCTTGGCCGCCTGGGCCAGCCAGTGCAGCGCCTGGGCCTGGGAGGGGCGGCCCTCGCGGAGGCGCTGGGCCACGCTGCCCCCGGTCATGAGCTCCATGACGATGTAGGGGCGGCCGCCGTGGTCGCTCGCGCTGTCGTTGACGTCGAAAATGGTCACGACGTTGGGGTGGTCCGACACCGCGGCGGCGGCGCGGGCCTCGCGCTGGAAGCGCTCGCGCGCCGAGAAGTCCTCGGCCAGGTGCTCGGCGAGGACCTTGACGGCCACCCGGCGGCCGAGCAGCTCGTCCTCGGCCTCCCACACGGAGGCCATTCCACCGCGGGCCAGGTGGCGTACCACCCGGTAGCGCTCTGGGAGCGTCGGCCCAGCCGTCGTCGAGCCTGCGCGCGGCATCGCGCCGAGGGTACCCGCGGGGTCGCTCCTATACTCCGGCGTCCATGGCCAAGGTCTGCCATTCCTGCCACAAGGGCCCGGCCTTCGGGCACAGCCGCAGCCACTCGATGGTTGCGACCAAGCGCCGGTTCAACCCGAACCTGCAGAAGGTGCGGATCATGGTCGACGGCGCACCCAAGCGCGTGTACGTGTGCACCCGCTGCCTCAAGGCAGGCAAGGTCACCAAGGCCCTGTAGCCGCCCGGGGACTAGGCTCCCCGCCGTCGTGCCTCTCGTCTCCGAGCCCAGCCTCGCCCGCTTCCGCAAGGTCGTCGAGGGAGCGCTCGCCGAGCTCGAAGCGCGGCGCCAGGAGGTCAACGACCTCAACGTGTTTCCCGTCGCCGACGGCGACACCGGAGACAACATGGTCCTCACGCTGCGCGCGGTGGTCAGCGAGCTCGACCGGCTCGAGAGCCAGCGCGGCGACCGCTCGCTGGACGACATCGGGCGCGACGAGATCGTCGACTCGGTCGCGCGCGCCGCGCTGCTGGGCGCGCGCGGGAACTCCGGGGTCATCCTCTCCCAGCTCATTCGCGGCGCGGCCGAGGAGCTGATCTCGCGGCCGGGCGAGCTCGTCGACCCGGTCCTCATCGGCGCGGCCATGGCCCGCGCGGCCGAGCGCGCGTACGGCTCGGTCCGCGACCCCGCCGAGGGCACCATGCTCACGGTCGCGCGCGAGATGTCCGGGCGCATCGTCTCCGATCTCGCGCACATGCCGATCCCGCGCCTGGCCCCCGACGCCAGCGACGACGAGCAGGACCGCATGCTCGCCGACATCCTCGAGGCGGCGCTCGACACCGGGCAGAACTCGGTCAAGCGCGGCCCTGAGCTGCTGCCGATCCTGCGCGAGTCCGGGGTGGTCGACGCCGGCGGCTACGGGGTCACGATCATCTTCGCCGGCATCGTCGCCGCCCTGCGCGGCGCCGATCCGCCCCCGCTCGAGCACCACGTGCCCGCCCGTCCGAGCCACCCCCAGCACGAGTCCTCCAGCTACCGCTACTGCACGAACTTCGCGGTCACCGGCTCGAGCCTCGACCCCAACCGCTACGCCCGCGAGCTCGAGGACCTGGGCGACTCCGTGCTCGTCGTCGGCGACCGCATCACGCTCAAGGTCCACGTCCACACCGACACGCCCGAGCGGGCCACCGCGCTGTTCGACGAGGAGGGCGAGGTCTCGCATCTCGACGTTGCCGACATGCACGAGCAGGTCGGCGCCCGGTCCAAGCGCCTGGCCGCCGCGGCAGCGGCGAACGG
>Ga0207688_10000839_pt1 | contig 15435 bp, 13 predicted proteins | sample KBSMiscanthusM4_FD_184296 | JGI IMG/M metagenome (GOLD analysis project Ga0207688, IMG submission 184296) | Miscanthus rhizosphere microbial communities from Kellogg Biological Station, Michigan, USA - M4 (SPAdes) (version 2) | ecosystem: Host-associated > Plants > Roots > Rhizosphere ...
ATCGAGACCGATTGCATCTCTTCGTCGTGATAGTGTTTCAGGCCGCCACCATCGTGGTGATGATGAGCGTGATCGTGGTCGTGACTATGATCATGGTCATGGTGATGATCGTGCGCGTGAGCGTGCCCGTCGCCCTCCAGGAACTCGGGCTCGATCTCCAGGATGCGGTCGAGGTCGAACGCGTTGCGGCCGAGGACCTCGGGCAACGCGATCCGGCAACGCTCGGTCCGGTGCACCTTGGCATACGGGTTGATCCCGCGGATTCGCGCCTCCACCTCGCGCAGTTCATCGGGCGTGACCAGATCGGCCTTGTTGAGCAGGATGACGTCGGCGAACGCGATCTGGTTCTTGGCCTCCGGCGCATCCTTGAGCCGCTCCAGCAGCCATTTGGCATCGGCGACCGTCACCACGGCGTCGAGCTTGGCCTTGCGGCCGACGTTCTCATCCATGAAGAAGGTCTGCGCGACCGGGGCGGGATCAGCGAGCCCGGTGGTCTCGACGATGATGGCGTCGAACTTGCCTTTGCGCCGCATCAGCCCGTCGATGATGCGCACGAGGTCGCCGCGCACGGTGCAGCAGATGCAGCCGTTGTTCATCTCGAACACTTCCTCGTCAGCGCCGACGACGAGGTCATTGTCGATGCCGATCTCGCCGAATTCGTTGACGATGACGGCGTACTTTTGACCGTGAGGCTCGGACAGAATGCGGTTGAGCAGGGTGGTCTTGCCGGCGCCGAGATAGCCGGTCAGCACGGTGACGGGAACCTTGTCGGACATCGTTTAACTCCGTTTCGCCACCGTATATATGCATCCGCCGCCGGATGCTATCATCGGCGCCGGGCTCGGAAGACGCCGGGGATTGCACCCCGGCGAGCCCGCTGCGACGAGGCACGCATGCTGCTCAATCTGACCCATATCGGGCAGATCGCCCTTCCGGTCGCCGACGTCGACCGCTCCGAGGCGTTCTACCGCGATGTGCTCGGCCTGCCGAAACAGTACCGCTTCGGCGACCTGACATTTTTCGATTGTGCCGGCGTTCGGCTCCTGCTGGAGAAATCAGAAGGGTCGATCACCCCGCAGGGCTGCATCTACTTCCGCTGCGCGGACATCGCGCTCACCGTCGGTGAGCTGACCCGACGCGGCGTCACATTCACCCACAAGCCCCGCATGATCGCCAAGATGGACGATCACGATCTCTGGATGGCTTTCTTCGCCGATCCCGACGGTCATACGCTCGCGGTGATGCAGGAGGCTCCCAAAGGCTACGCACCGCCGCCGCCCTGACGCGCCTCGCGGGCTTGCACAGCGGATGGCATCTTCGCTATCCTCGTTGTGGCCGCAGCGGCGGCCAACGGTCCGCGTAAAGGGCTCAGCCCGCCGACCTGCTACGTTCGACCATGACCTGACTTCCTGCCCGAGATCAGCGGACACCGGGCGCATATGGAAGGAAGGTATTCCATGACACACGATCCGAGTCCGTCTGCGCGTCGCACCAGAACGCTGCCCGCGCGCCCCAGCCTCGAGCATCTCAAGAACGAGGCCAAGCAGCGACTGAAGTCGTTGCGCCGGCAGAACCCGCAAGCCAGGCTCGCCGCCGTCCAGCTCGCGCTGGCGCGCGAATACGGCTTTGCCAGCTGGCGCCAGCTCAAGACGCATGTCGACCGCAGCGATCCGGCGCAACTCGACCGCAAACGCGTGTTCGACGCGGCCCACGCGGGCGACGTCGAAACCGTTCGCCGCGCTTTCGCGGCCGGCTTCGACCCCGGTACGACCGATGCCGACGGCCGCACCATTCACCAGATCGCCAAGGCCGACCGCCACGAGGCGATCGAGATTCTGGCGCGCGACGTGCAGGGCGGCGCGACTCGTCCTGCGCAGGTGGAGCAGGAACTCGGCGCCATTCTCGACGTCGCCAATCAGGGCCGCGTCGACGAGCTTCGCCGATTGCTCGACGCTCACTCCGACCTGATCGACGCCCGCGGCGGAGACTTCCAGAAGCAGGCGGCGCTGCACAAGGCTGCGTGCGGAAACCGTCATGCCTGCGTTCGCCTGCTGCTCGAGCGCGGCGCCGATATCCACGTCCGCGACTTCCCCGACAACGCCTCTGCGCTTCACCTGGCCGCCGCGGTCGCCGACCTCGAGATGGTCAGGATGCTGGTCGAGGCAGGCTCCGACGTCGACGGCAGGGGCGATGACTACGAGGTCGGCGTGCTCGGCTGGGCAACCTGCTTTCGACGCGTACGCGAGGACGTGGCGGCGTATCTCCTGAGCCAGGGAGCCAAGCTCGATCTGTGGTCGGCGATCGCCCTCGACCGCGCCGACGACGTACGGCGCCTCATCACCGGCGATCCGGCCCTGCTGAACGCGCGCATGACCCGCAACCAGCACCGCCGAACGCCGCTCCACCACGCCGCGGCGAAGAACCGGCCGGCGATGGTGCGCCTCCTGCTCGATCTCGGCGCCGACCCGCGCGCCGCCGATGCGACCGGCGCGACTGCGCTGACCACCGCCGCCCAGGAGAATGCCGACGCCAATATCGTCTCGATGCTCGAGGTGGCCGGCGCAGAGCTCGACTTCATCGCCGCGCTGAACCTCAAGCGTTATGACCTGGCGGCGGCGATGCTGAAGGAGGATCCGTCCCGCATCGGGCCCAATGGACGCGACACCATCGTGCTGCACCTTTCGGTGAGCAAGCGGAACGTGGAATCCGTGCGATGGCTGATCGAGCACGGTATCGACGTCAATGCCAAACGCCCGATGTGGGACTGCAACCACACCGCCCTGCACATGACGGCGGAGAATGGGGCGCTCGATCTCTCCAGGATGCTGCTCGACGCCGGAGCCGATCCGAATATCCGCGATGACAAATACGGCGCGACGGCGCTCGGCTGGGCGAACTTTTTCTCGCGCGAGGAGCTTGCGACGCTCGTGCGGGAGAAGGGCGGAAGCAAATAAGCGATCGCTATCGCGATCGGCGGCCCCGCGGCGGGGCCGCCAAATCCGGATGGCTCCCAACCGGTTGACCCCGCTTGTCGGCGGGCGGGTGCGGTTCTAGGCTTGCGACAAGACCGTTCGGGCCGCAGCGGCGAGGCCGCAGCGCGTCCCCCAATCAAGGTCGGACCAAGGGAGGCTGCGATGCTATCGCAACGCATTGCGTTGGTCGTCGGTGCCGCGTTCGCGTTGACTTTCGTTCCTGCAAACTCCATCCCACCCGCGGCCGCGCAAGGCGCGAACAGCGCCGCCGCGGCGCTCGCCGGTCAGGTCGCCTCCACCGAGGAAGGGCCGATGGAAGGCGTGATCGTCAGCGCCAAGAAGGATGGTTCAACCATCACCGTCAGCGTCATCACCAACGCGCAGGGCCGCTACAGCTTCCCGGCGGCGCGGCTCGAGCCTGGCCGTTACAGCCTGCAAATCCGCGCGGTCGGATACGACCTCGAAGGCCCCAAGAGCGCCGACGTCGCGGCGGGCGCGCCCACCAGCGCCGATCTCAAGCTGCGCAAGACCCGCAATCTCAGCAAGCAGCTCACCAATGCCGAATGGATGATGAGCGTCCCCGGCACCGATGACGACAAGCTCCAGCTCATCAACTGCGTGAGCTGCCACACCCTCGAACGGGTGGTGAAATCGAGCCACGACGCCGACGAGTTCGTGCAGGTGATCGCGCGCATGAACGGCTATGCCCAGGTCAGCCAGCCGATCAAGCCGCAACGCCGGGTCGACCTCTCGCGCGCCGCCAATCCCGAGCGCTTCCGCAAGGTGGCCGAGTATCTTGCCACCATCAATCTGAGCTCGGGCATGAAGCACGAGTTCGAGCTCAAGACCCTGCCGCGGGTCAAGGGTCGCGGCACCAACGTCATCATTACGGAATACGATCTGCCGCGCCCGACCATCGAGCCGCACGACGTGATCATCGTGAACGGCGAAGCCTGGTACTCGAACTTCGGCGAGCAGTTCCTGGGCAAGCTCGATCCGAAAACGGGCAAGCACACCGAATACGCCATGCCCGAGCTGCGCAAGGGCTTCCCGACCGGCAACCTCGACCTCGGCATCGACCGCGAGGGGCATCTCCTGCTCGGCATGATGTATCAGGGCGGCGTCGCCAGGTTCGATCCCAAGACGGAGAAGTTCCAGATCTGGCAGCTCCCGCCCGAGCGGCTCAAGGACGATTCGCAGCTCAACATGGTCACGAATCAGGCCCACGTCGACGGCAAGCTGTGGGTGAACGATGCGGGGCCCTCGACCTTGCTGCGGCTCGATCTGGCGACCGGCAAGTTCGAGGAATTCGATCCGTTCAGTATCCTGCCGGGCGGCCGCCAGGGCGGCTACTCGATCTACGACGTGCGAGCGGACTCGCAGAACAACGTCTATGTCACGGACTTCCAGAAGAACTACGTGGTCAAGGTCGACGCCAAGACCGGGAAGTTCACCGCCTACCAGACCGGCACGCCGTTCTCGCGCAACCGGCGCGGCCGCATCGACGATCAGGATCGCTTCTGGTTCGCGGAATATCGCGGCAACAAGATCGCGATGCTCGACACCAAGGAGGAGCGCATCCAGGAATGGCCGCTGCCGACCAAGTTCACGCAGCCCTACGACGTGATCTGGGACAAGAACGGCCAGCTGTGGACCGGCGGCATGACCAGCGATCGCGTGATCCGGCTCGATCCCAAGAGCAACGAGGTGGTTGAATATCCGCTGCCGCGCGACACCAACATGCGGCGCATGTTCGTGGACAATTCGACCACGCCTCCGACCTTCTGGGTCGGCAGCAACCACGGCGCCTCGATCGTACGGGTCGAGCCGCTGGATTGAGACCGCTCGAATAGTCGAGCCACGACCTCAGTGTCATGCCCCGCGAATGTGGGGCATGACCATTGCGAGGAATGCGGATTTCAGGCCTGTCAGCTCTCCAGCGCGGCGGCGAGCTGCTTCAGGTTGTGTCGGATCAGATCGATATAGGTCGTCGCATCGCCCTTGGCGTCGGTGAGCGCGTCGGAATAGAGCGTGCCGCCGATCTTGGCGCCGGTCTCGCGCGCGATCTGCTGCACCAGGCGCGGGTCGGTCACGTTTTCCAGAAACACCGCCGGGATCTTCTGCTTCTTGATCTGCGTGATGATGGCGGCCACGTCCTTGGCCGACGCCTCCGCTTCGGTCGAGACTCCCTGCGGCGCGGTGAACCGCACGCCATAGGCGTCCTGGAAATAGCCGAAGGCGGCGTGGCTGGTGATGACCCGGCGGCGGTCGGCGGGCACCTTGGCGATCACCTCCCGCACCTCCTGCTCGAGCGCATCGAGTCTGGCAAGATAGGCCGCGGCATTCGCGGTGTAGACGTCCTTGCCGGCGGGATCGGCCGCGATCAGCGCGTCGCGAATATTGGCGACATAGACCTTGGCGTTGGCCACCGATTGCCAGGCATGCGGGTCCGCCGGTCCATGGTCGTGATCGTGACCGCCGGCGCCGGCGCGCTCGCGCGGCTTGATGCCCTTGGTCGCGACGATGATCGGCGCCTTGGTGCCCGACGCCTTGACCAGCCGGTCGATCCAGCCCTCGAAGCCAAGCCCGTTCACGAACACCAGCTTGGCGTCGGCAACGCTCTTGGCGTCCCCGGGCGAGGGTGCGTAGACATGCGCATTGCCGTTGGGACCGACCAGGGTCCCGACCTGCAGGCGCTCGCCGCCGACGTTCTTCACGAGGTCGCCCAGGATGGAGAAGCTGGCAATGACGTGAAGCTTGTCCTGCGCCTTGTCCTGCGCTCCGGCCGGCGCCGCCGGCAGCAGCGCCGCGCAGGCGATCGCAACAATCGTCCGGCGTCGGGTCAGCATGGCATTTCTCCACTGCGATAACGCGCTGGCGGCGAACCGGTCTCCACTGCGCCGGACAGCGCTCCGAGGTTTTCCCGTCAGGCTTCGAGATGGCGGCCGGGAAAGGCCTGCCGCACCAGGCCGCCGACGCGGCCGAACAGCAACGAGACCACGTAAAGCGCGCCGGCGACGAGAATGATCGCGGGCCCGGAGGCGACGCCGGTGTGGAAGGACAGCAGCAAGCCGGCATAGCCCGCGGCGGCGCCGCTCGCCGTCGCGATCAGGATCATGAGCGTGACATCGCGCGCCCAGAAGCGGCCGATCGCCGCCGGCAGCATCATGATGCCCACCGCCAGCAGGGTCCCGAGCGCATGGAAGCCGCTCACCAGATTGACGACCACGAGGACGAGGAATGCAAAATGCGCCGGGCCACCTGCGCTGCTGACCGAGCGCATGAAGCCGGGATCGACGCATTCGATCACCAATGGCCGGTAGATCAAGGCCAGCACGACCAGGGTGACGGTGGCGTTGACGGCGATCAGCAACAGCGTCTGATCGTCGAGCGCCAGCACGTTGCCGAACAGCACGTGCAGGAGATCGATATTGGTGCCCTTGAGCGAGATGATGGTGACGCCGAGCGCGAGCGAGAGCAGGTAGAACGTCGCCAGCGCCGCATCCTCCTTGAGCTCGGTCGTGCGCGCGACAAATCCGGTCAGCAGCGCGACCACGCAGCCGGCGATGAAGCCGCCCGCTGTCATGGCGACCAGGCTCAGCCCCGAGAGCAGGAATCCGACCGCGGCGCCCGGCAGGATGGCGTGCGCCATCGCGTCTCCAACCAGCGACATGCGCCGCAGCATCAGAAACACGCCGATGGCCCCCGCGCCGAGCGCCAGCGCCAGCGTGCCGGCCAGCGCCCTGCGCATGAATTCGAAATCGGCGAACGGAGCGATGAAGAAGTCGTAGAACATGGACACCGGCGTCCGCCTCTCTTGGTCATTCCCGGGTATGCGACCGCGGATTTGCCGAGATCCGCCTCAAGAGCCAGCGCGCGCGTCCCCGCGACCGCCGGCCCGCGTTGGCGATTTCCGCTCAGGAGGGGGGAGCGGGAGTTGCGGCAGGCGCGGGTTCGGCGGCGGCGCAGAGGTCGGCATGTTCGTCGAAGGCCTCGCACATGCGGCGCGCGGCCAGCAGGTTTTCCGGCGTGAGAACGGTCGAGGTACGGCCCCACGCGACCGGCTGGCGCGCGAGCAGCAGGGTTTCGGGAAAGTTCGCCCGCACGAAATCGATGTCGTGCATCGCGGTCAGCACCGTGCGCCGCTCGCCGTGCCAGCGCTGCACCAGATCGAACAGGTCGGCCGAGGTCTTGGCGTCGACCGCGTTGAACGGCTCGTCGAGCACGATCACGCGGGCATCCTGCAGCAGCAGCCGTGCGAACAGCATGCGCTGCATCTGCCCGCCGGAGAGCGTCGCGATCGAGCGATCCTCGAAGCCGGTGAGGCCGACGGCGGCGATCGCCTGCTCGATCCTGTCCCGCGCCTCGCGATCGAGGCCGCCGAACAGCCCGGTCCGCCGCCACAACCCCATCGCCACCATGTCGTAGACATTGATCGGGAAGGTGCGGTCGATCTCGGCCGCCTGCGGCAGATAGGCGATATTCTGTGCGGGGACATCGCCGCGCTCGATGCGCCCGGCCAACGGCTTGATCAGGCCGACGATGCCCTTGAACAGCGTCGACTTGCCGGCCCCGTTCGGGCCGACGACCGCAACCAGCGCACCGGTTTCGATCGCACCGTCGAGATGATGTACGGCCGGATGCCGGTCATAGCCGAGCGTGAGGTCGCGGAATTGCAGCGCCGCGGTCATCAGTTCATCCCATCATCGCCCAGACCACCGCGCCCCACAGCAGCGCGATCAACGCGGCCGCGATCGCCAGCCGCTCCAGGATCGACATGCGCAGAATGGACGGCGACACCGCTGCCGGGGGATGCCCCTGACCGGGATGATGATGGTGGTGGGGATGAACGTGCGTCGGCATGAGCGGGCGATGGGCAGGGTGGTTCCGGTTCGAGCATGTTATAATGTAACATTGGCGTTCGTCCAGCGCCAGTCCGGACTGTTCGGCTTGGCGGAGGCCCGCCTGGGGTTTGCCAAGGCCTCCGGGTCGGGCCATGGTCCGGCAAACGGCCGGACCGAGAGCCCATGACCAGCAGCGTGCGCGAGCAACGACCCCGGACCGTTTGTGTCGGGGAGGCGACGGTCGAATTTGTCCGCGGCGGCGACGGCCGCTTCGGGATGGGATGTTCCGGCGACACCTTCAACGTGGCGGTCTATCTCGCCCGCGCGGGAATCGACACTGCCTTCGCGACCGCGCTTGGGGACGATGCCTATTCCGACGCAATCCTTGCTCTCGCCACCGCAGAGGGCGTGGCCGGCAACCTCGTGCTGCGCCCGCGCGGCCGTTTGCCGGGGATTGTCGTGGTCGACACCGATGCGGCGGGCGGGCGGCGGCGCTACGACTGGCGCGGTGAATCGCCGGCGCGCGACCTGTTCGAGCTGCCGGACTGGGGACGGGTGGCCGAGGGCCTGACCAAGGCAAGCCTGATCTACTTCTCCGGCATCACGCTCTCGCTCTATTCCAACAACGGACTCGGCCGCTTCCTCGCGCTCGTGGAGATGGCCCGGCAGCAGGGCGTGAAGGTCGCGTTCGACGGGAATTTCCGTCCGCGCGGATGGCGCGGGGACCTGACCCGCGCGCGCACGGTGTTCATGGAAGCCTTGAAGCGCGTCGACATCGCGCTGCCGACCTACGATGACGAAGCCGTCTTGTGGGGAGATCCGAGCCCGGAGGCCACGGTCGAACGGCTGCAGGCGTTCGGGATCCCCGAGATCGTGGTCAAGAACGGGCCGAACAGCGCGCTGGTCGCCGCCGGCGGACGAAGCGAATTCATCCCGGTGCCGGAGGTGGTGGTGCCGGTCGACACCACGGCAGCAGGCGACAGCTTCAACGCCGCCTATATCGCGGCGCGCCTGTCCGGCAAGCGGCCGGCCGAGGCGGCCGGCGCCGCGCACAACCTCGCCGCAAAGGTCATCCGCCACCGCGGCGCGCTGATGCCGCGGGCCACCGCGGCGATGCATTGACGGAATAACCGCTCGTCGCTAGCGTTACCCGCGATGGGGATGGAGTCCCCCGAAACCGCCCGCAATGGCTGATGACTCCTACCGCGCGATGATGCGGTAGGTGTCCGATCGTGACCCGCCGCAAGGCGGTTTTTTGTTGGCTGAGCGAGGAGGAGCAGCATGGGTTTCCTGATCGTATTTCTCGGCGGCGGCATCGGCGCTGCCCTCCGCCATGGCGTCAACCTCGTGAGTGCGCGCCTGCTGGGGACGGGCTTCAATTACGCGACACTGTTCGAAAACGTCACCGGCTCGGTGATCATGGGCCTGCTGGTCGGCTATTTCGCCTTCCAGGGCGGCGTCCCGCAGCACGTGCGGCTGTTCCTGACCACCGGGATCCTCGGCGGCTACACCACCTTCTCGGCGTTCTCGCTCGATACCATCTTGCTCTATCAGCGCGGCGAGCTTGGCCTTGCGGCGCTCTATGTCATTCTTTCCGTCGCGCTTTCGGTCGGCGGCCTGTTGGCCGGACTGACGCTGGTGCGGCACCTCGCGTAACCTTTTCCCCCGCTTGCGCCTTGGCGGCGCGCGCGATCGCGTCGAGCACGAGCTTTTCAGCGCCGTTGGCGTCGAGCCACTTGACGATCGTGACCCATTTGCCCTTTTCCAGATCCTTGTAGTGCTGGAAGAAATGCGCGATCTGCTCGCACATGATCGGCGGCAGATCGCGATAGCTGCGAATGTTGGAATAGAACGGGGCGAGCGCGTCGACCGGCACCGCGATGATTTTCTCGTCGCCGCCCGCTTCGTCCTCCATCAGCAGCGCACCGACCGGCCGGCAGCGCACGATGGCGCCCGGCACCACCTGAACCTGGCTCACCACCAGCACGTCGCAGGGATCGCCGTCGGCCGACAACGTATGCGGGATGAAGCCATAGTTGCCGGGATAGAACATTGCGGTGTGCAGGAATCGGTCGACCCTCAGCGCGCCCGAGGCCTTGTCGAGCTCGTACTTCACCGGCGCGCCGCCCAGCGGGATTTCGATGATCGCGTGCAAATCCTTCGGGGGATTGGGGCCGATCGAGATCGCGTTGATGTCCATCGGATGCTGCTAACTTCTTGCTGAAGCAAAACCGTGAGAAATTGGCCTAGGCCATCGGCACCAGCCCGAGCTTGTCCAGCAGTCGCAGATCGCGGTCGCGTTCGGGATTGGCCGTGGTGAGAAGCTTCGGCCCGTAGAAGATGGAATTGGCGCCGGCAAGGAAGCACAGCGCCTGGGTCTCCTCGCTCATGTCCTCGCGACCGGCCGACAGCCGCACCATCGATTTCGGCATGGTGATGCGTGCAACCGCGATGGTGCGCACGAAATCGATCGGATCCAGCGTCCCGCCCGCGGCCAGCGGCGTGCCCTCGACCTTGACCAGCATGTTGATCGGCACGCTTTCGGGATGCGCGGGCAGCGTAGCAAGCGTTGCTATCATAGCCACCCGATCCTCCGCGCTCTCTCCCATGCCCACGATGCCTCCGCAGCAGACGTGAATGCCGGCCGCGCGCACGCGATCCAGGGTGTGGAGGCGCTCCTCGTAGGTGCGCGTCGTGATGATCGCGCCGTAATAGTCCGGCGAGGTGTCGAGGTTGTGGTTGTAGTAGTCGAGCCCGGCTGCCTTGAGACGTTGCGCCTGCTCGCCGGTGAGCATGCCGAGGGTCGCACAGGTCTCGAGCCCGGCCGCTTTGACGCCGGCGACCATCTCGCACACTTTGTCGAGATCGCGATCCTTCGGCTCGCGCCACGCCGCGCCCATGCAGAAGCGGCTCGCACCTGCGCTCTTCGCCGCCCGCGCCTCGGCGAGGACCGCATCCACCGCCATCAGCTTCTCCGCCTTGACGCCGGTGTCGTAATGAACGCTCTGGGGGCAGTAGGCGCAGTCCTCCGGACAACCGCCGGTCTTGATCGAGAGCAGCGTCGAAATCTGCACCTCGTTGGGATCGAAATGGCGGCGATGAATGGTTTGAGCGCGAAAGATCAGTTCGGGAAAGGGCAGTTCGAACAGCGCCCTCACCTCTTGGCGTGTCCAGTCGTGGCGGACGGCGCCGAGGCCGATATCGCGCGGGTAACGTCCGGCCGGAGCAGTGCGGTCATCCATGGCCGCACCTTGGCGAGGGGTGAGCGCAAAATCAAGCCGGGGCTAGTGTCCCGATTCCGAAGTTCGCATCATTATGCGGCACGCTCGCTTGCGAACTTCGGAATCGAAGGACACTAGCAACTTATTGACCTAGTGTGGCTTTCGTTCAGAAGTCCGCATTTCGGACTTGCCGCGGAAATGGTGCGGACTTCTGAACCGCCACACTGCTGGCCGTTTCAGTCCGCCAATTCCCGCAGCAGATGGGCGCGCAGCATGTCGGCATGCGTCACCGGCAACAGGTGGTTGGCGTCGGCGACGATCTCGAGCGTCGCGCCCGGGATCTGCTCGGCGAGGAATGCCGAAATGCGCTGAGTGGGAATCCGGCTGCGCCCGCCCGATATCAGATGAACGGGACATTCCAGCGCCCGCATCGCCTCCATTCCCGGATCGGTAAAGGTCACCTCGAAGTCGAGGACGATCTTTTGCGCGCTCCGAGCGATCTGCGCGCGCAGCGATGCATCCATCGCATCCCAGGCGCCGGGGCCCGCCCAGTAGTCGATGAAGCCCCGCAACGCGGTTTGCATTTCGCCGGCCGCGATCCGCGTCGCATAGGTTTGGCCGAGGTCCCGGATCTCCAGCCAGGCAGCCTGTGCGCCGGCATGCGGCAGGAGAAAGAATGCCACCGGTTCGATCAGCGTCAGCGAGCGGATGGGAACGCGGCCGGCGAGCGCGAGATGCAACGCGACCACGCCGCCAAACGAATGACCGACCACGTGGACCGGTGCCGGCGCGTGCGCCAGCAGCGGCTCCACCAGGTGGAGTTCGTCGTCAACCGTGAAGCCATAACCGTCCGGCCAGGAATCGGTCCGGCCATAGCCGATCAGGTCCGGAGCGATCACGCGGAACCTGGATTTCAACCCGTCGATCACGGGGACCCACATGACCCCCGCGCTCGCGGAGCCGTGCAGCAACAACACGGGCGCACCCGTCCCGGCGGCAAGCATGGCGCTGCGGAGGATCGGAGGGCCGGGAGCCATGTCCATTTTCATGCGGAGTTTATGCCTGGAGAAGAACGATCGACGATCGATCGTATCATTGTGACAAGCGTCGCATCACGCGGGTTGCGGCTGATTTTCTGTCCGCTTCACCCGACAACAGCATCGACGCTGCTGCTTCGCGTTCGGACTTTGCGTTTACGAAGTCGTTACGCCCTGTTTAATCCGGTCGCCACGTTCCGGTAAGGTCCATGAGCACATGTTGTTGCGGGGGCTACCGAAAGTTCGCGCGCAGTTTCCGCATAGGCATGTGCCATGAAAGTGGCTTGCTTCGTCAACCCGCTCGTGCAGGCACGGGGACCCTGCTTCAACTTCGGTTGGGTGGAGACCCTTGCCAATCTTCTGCAGCCCTTACGTCGGGACGCGCGATGCGAATGCATGTTGATTGCGGGCGGCTGGTTCAAGGACTGGGCCAGCCAGAACCAGAAGGGTGCGCTCCTGACCGGGCTTCGCACCGTCTGGATCGACGAGCTCGCGCTCTACCGACGTCTGAGAGCGCTCGGCGAACTCCCCACCGCGCTGGACCAGACCGCCTATCAGGTCGATGACGCGGAGCACCCGGCGCTGCGTGTCATCGCGGAGGCCATGGCGCGGGACGCCAACGGCTTCGAGCCGGACATCATCATCGGGTTTGCCGGCCAAGCCAATTACCTCGCCAGACTGTGGCCGTCCGCGCTGCGGCTGCACATCGAGCGGGGACACTTCGGGCGGGATCCATACCCGTTCAGCATGTATTTCGACCATGTCGGCACGCACGCAAGATCGGCCGTCGCGCGCGCCGGCGGGCTGAAGCTGGCATATCCCTTGACGTCGGATGGGCGCACGCTGGTGTCGGCATTCCGCTCGCAGATGACAGCCGCCTTCGACGGTCTGGATCCATTTCGGACCCAGGCCTTGCGCAAGCGATTCGATCGACTGTGCCTGCTTCCGCTGCAGGTCTCGAACGAGTTTTCCTTCGACGGGCTGGTCAACTACCGCACCCAATTCGAATACTTGTATGACGTCCTGGCTGCAGCCCCGAAAGATGTCGCGGTGATCGTGACCGAGCACCCGAACGGCGATCCCGTTCTGCGGCGATCCGGCTCCTGCGCGAACATCGACATGCTTCGCAGGACGTTTCCGAATATTGTCTTTCTCGACGAATTCCGGCAGTGCCAGTCGCCGTCGCAACTCCTGGTGCCGCGGGTCGACGGCGTCTGGACGGTCTCGTCGAGTGTTGGTTACCAGGCGCTGCTGTTCAGCCGTCTGCTCGGCTCGCCGTCCTCCACGGAATTGTCGCATGTCGCGGATGCGACAACGCTCGAGGATTTTTTCGCTCGGCTCGGGCATCGCAGGTCGACCAATGTCGACGCCGACAACTTCCTCGCCTGGCTGCTGGAGCGTTACCTGGTGCCGGCGTCGTTGCTCACCGACGGCCGCTGGTTCCACGACTATCTGCAGCGCCGGCTCGATGCGGCGCGGCGGGCAAGCGACCCGATCGATGCGTTCGTGCCGACGGCGGACGCTGATCGCCTCATGGACGCCTGGATCGTCAAGACCCCGCCATTGGCGATGGGATCCTCCCAAGGCGAGGATGATCCGTCGGTCGCAGAGCTCATCACCAATCTCAAGGCGGTGCGGTGCGAGCGCGACGCGCTGCTCAAATCAACGAGTTGGCGGGTCACCGCGCCCCTTCGCCTGGTCAAGCAAGCCGCAGGTCGCGCGCGTTTTCGGCACTGAGCGAGATAACGGCACCGGCCGCCGCCACCCTCGAGACGCGTCACAGACAGGCACAATCCGTGCGATCTATTCAGCCGCGACCCGGTGCGCGTCATCCGCCGGCTCGATCTTGGCGGCGCAATATTTGAACTCGGGAATTTTCCCGAACGGATCGAGCGCGGGATTGGTGAGCAGGTTTGCGGCCGCTTCGACATAGGCGAACGGAATGAACACGACGCCGTCGGGCACCGAGTCGTCCTGCCGTGCGCTGAGCTCGATTGCGCCGCGCCGCGTGGTCACCCGCACCGTGTCGCCCGGCCTCACGCCGAGCTTGGCGATGGTGCCGCGCGACAGCCCCGCGACCGGGCCGGGCTCGAGCGCATCGAGCGTCGAGGCGCGGCGCGTCATCGCGCCGGTGTGCCAGTGCTCGAGCTGGCGGCCGGTGGTGAGGATGAACGGGTACTGCGCGTCGGGCATCTCGTCCGGCGCCTGGAATTTCGTTGCAACCAGCCTGGCCATGCCATTGGGACGCGGGAATCCCTGGTCGAACACCACGTCGCGGCCGGGAACGTCCGGGCCGTCGACCGGATAAGTGACGTGGTCCTCGCGCGCGACCCGCTCCCAGCTGATGTTGTCGAGCGCCGGCATCATCGCTGCCATCTCGGTGAACACCTCGCCGACGTGCTTGTAGTTCCAGTTGCAGCCGATGCGCTGGGCGAGATCCTGGATGATCCAGAGATCCTGCCGCGTCTCGCCGGGCAGCGGCAGCGCCGCGCGTCCCATCTGGACCTGGCGGTTGGTGTTGGTCACCGTGCCGTCCTTCTCCGGCCAGGCGGAGGCCGGCAGGATGACGTCGGCGTATGACGCCGTTTCGGTCAGGAAGATGTCCTGCACCACGAGATGCTCGAGATGGGCAAGCGCGCCGCGGGCGTGGTTGAGGTCGGGGTCGGACATCGCGGGGTTCTCGCCCATGATGTACATGCCCTTGATCTCGTCGGCATGAACCGCATCCATGATCTCGACCACGGTCTTGCCGCGCTTGGGATCGAGCGTCACGCCCCACGCCGCTTCGTACTTCGCCCGGATCTCGGCATCTTCCACCGACTTGTAGTCCGGGAAAAACATCGGGATGAGGCCGGCATCGGAGGCCCCCTGCACGTTGTTCTGGCCGCGCAGCGGATGGAGTCCGGTGCCGGGGCGCCCGATCTGGCCGCAGATCAGCGACAGCGCGATCAGGCAGCGCGCATTGTCGGTGCCGTGGGTGTGCTGCGACACGCCCATGCCCCAGAAGATGATGGCGCTCTCGGCGCGGGCGAAGGTACGCGCGACGTTGCGCAGCACGTCCGGCTCGATGCCGCAGATCGGCGACATCTCCTCCGGCGTGAACGGCTTGACGCTCTCGGCGAGCTGCTCGAAGCCCTCGACGTTGCTCTGGACATACTGCTCGTCATAAAGCTTCTCGCCGATGATGACGTTGAGGATGCCGTTCAGCATCGCCACGTCGGTGCCGTTCTTGAACTGCATCATCTGCCAGGCGTGGCGCTTGAGCGCCTGGCCGCGCGGATCCATGACGATCAGCTTGGCGCCGCGCTTGGCGGCCTGCTTGAAGTAGGTCGCCGCCACCGGGTGGTTCTCGGTCGGGTTG
>Ga0207688_10000841_pt1 | contig 15432 bp, 16 predicted proteins | sample KBSMiscanthusM4_FD_184296 | JGI IMG/M metagenome (GOLD analysis project Ga0207688, IMG submission 184296) | Miscanthus rhizosphere microbial communities from Kellogg Biological Station, Michigan, USA - M4 (SPAdes) (version 2) | ecosystem: Host-associated > Plants > Roots > Rhizosphere ...
TCACGACTTCCGCTTCTTCCATCGCGCCGCGGTGTTGGCGTCGGTCGACATCGTCGACAACGTCACCCCGAACGATCTGCATCGTCCGACGCCGTGTGCAGGGTGGGACCTGTCCCAGCTGCTGGCGCACATGACCGTGCAGCACCGTGGATTCGCCGCGGCGGCCTCCGGAGACGGCGCCGACCCCGCCCGCTGGGACACCTCCACCGTGGCCGATGGCGTGGCGATCGATCCCGCAGGTGCGTATGCCGCGGCGGCGGCCGACGTCCTCGAGGCCTTCGCCGACGACAGCGTGCTCGCCGCGTCCTTCGCACTCCCCGACTTCGGCCCGGGCGCGGCATTCCCTGGCTCGCAGGCAATCGGCTTCCACTTCGTCGACTACGTCATCCACGGGTGGGACGTGGCGCGGACCATCGATACACAGTTCACGCTGCCCGCCGATGTGATCAGCGCGGTCCTGCCGCTGGTTTTCGCTGTTCCCGACGGCGATTTCCGAACCGCACCGGGCTCGCCGTTCGCACCTGCCATCGACACCGGCGGCGGAGCCAGCGACCTCGATCGAGCACTGCTCCACCTCGGCCGTACGCCCAGATGGACGCCGCCGCGCTGACTGCGCGCGACTACCCGCGCCGGGCGCGTGCCAGCCACGCGGGCTCGTCCACGCGAGTACCGGCCGGCAGGCCGATCGCGTCGGCCTGCGCCTCCTGGACCACACCGCGGTAGGTCGTGGTGTCCAGCGCGTCGAGCGCCCAGCCGTCGCGGAAGGCCTCCCGGATATCGGTCTCGCTGACCTGCGGACCGAACCCGCGGCCCGCGTCGGACAGCGCGAGCACATGCACCAGGCCGCCCGGCCGGAGCGCGGCATGCAGGCTGCTCACGTATTGCGCGCGGTCGGCGTCATCAAAGATGTGGAACAGCGCACTGTCGACAATCGTCTGGTAGCCGGGCTCGTCACCGAGGTTCATCGCGTCGGCCACCTCGAAGCGCGCGTCGACGCCCTTTTCCGCTGCGTTGGCCCTGGCCTGTTCGACCGCATGCGGTGCGAAGTCGATGCCGAGCACGTCGTAGCCCAATCGGGTGAGCAGGATCGTGTGTTCGCCGGTCCCACAACCGACGTCGAGCACTTTGCTGTGAATCCAGCCGGCCCGTTGCAGCTCGACGATCGCGGGCTGCGGCTCGCCGATCACCCATGGCGCAGAGCGGGATCGGTAGGCCTCGTCGAACCGGTCTAGCGGTGGTGTGGTCTCCATGAAATGCAGTGTCGTACCTGAACCCGACTTGAGGTCAACCCCGGACGCGGCCGCGATGACGGCTTGACACACCATCGATATGACTAGGGAGGCGCAGATGTCTGTACCCAATGCCGATGCCATCGCCGACGTGGCCGACCGCCTGTTCGAGGCGATCGAGCAGAGCGACATCGCGATGGTCGAACAACTCTGGAACTCCGACGTGGTCGTATGGAAGGTTGCTGACCGCGACCGCGACAGGGAGCGTGCGCTGCGGGTCGTCGCCTGGTTCGTCAACACGACCACCGACCGCCGGTACGAGATCCTCGACCGCCAGTTTTTTTACGGCGGTTTCGTACAGCAACACATCCTGCACGCCAACGGTCGCAACGGCGGATCGATCTCGATGCGAGTCTGCATCGTTATCAAGTTAGGGGCCAACGGTCTGATCAGTCGTATCGACGAGTACTTCGATCCGGTCGAGATCGCCCCACTGCTGGAGTGACCGATTCGTTCGGAGGTGACATGGCAAGCACACAAGAGCTTCTCAGCAATCCGGTATCCGTCGGCGTCTGGAGCATCGATCCACACCGGTCGACGATCGGGTTCAAGGCCAACTCGATGTGAGGCGTCGCACCGGTCAAGGGGCGTTTCACAGAGTTCAGCGGTGATGGCCAAATCACGGACACCCAAACGATTTTCGGCCGCATCGATATCCACGCCGCATCGGTCGACACCAAGATGAGCATGCGCGACGACCACTTGCGCTCCGCGGACTTCCTCGAAGCAGAGAAGTTTCCCGATATCAGCGTGGTGGTCACCGGTGCCGAGGCCATCGACAGCGACACCGTGGACCTGCGAGCACAACTCACCGTCAAAGGGACGACTGCGCCGTTGCCGCTGCGGACCAAGTTCGCAGTCCTCGATGATGGGGCGGTACGCCTGCGCGCTCAGGCCGCCATCGACCGCAAGGATTTTCGGCGTCGACGGCAACATGATTGGGATGGTGTCCGACAAGGCGACGATTTCCGCCGACGTCGTGTTCCGGCGCGGATAGCATCTGGCACATGACCCAGCCGTCGTCCTCGCTCCGCATTCTCGTCTACAGCGACAACCCCAGGACTCGCGAGCAGGTGAAGCTGGCGCTGGGTAAGCGGGTGCACCCCGACCTTCCCGAGCTGACCTACGTCGAGGTGGCAACGCCGCCGATGGTGATCAGGCAGATGGATGACGGCGGCTTCGATCTTGCCATCCTGGATGGGGAGGCCACCCCGGCAGGCGGCATGGGGATCGCCAAACAGCTCAAGGACGAGATTGCCGACTGCCCGCCCATCCTGGTGCTGACCGGACGCGCCGACGACAAATGGCTGGCCAGCTGGTCACGCGCCGACGCCGCGGTTCCCCACCCGATCGACCCAATCCGTTTGGGTGATGCGGTGGTGTCGCTGCTGCGCGCGCCCGTGCAGTAGTCGCAACGCGAATTAGCCTGCCAGGGTTGCCTTTTCGAGGCACGCCAACATCGCCGCGTGCAGCTACTAGCGACTCTAACCAAAATGCGTGGCACCCGTCATGTAGCTCGCTAGGGTGTGGGTAAGCTCACATCAACAGCCCACGAGGGAGCGCGTTTTCGGCATGAACTTGTACACGCCAATCCTGGTTCTAGGCGCGATCGCGGCTGCGTTTGCCGTGGGTTCGGTCGGCATTGCTCTGCTGACCGGGCCACGCCGTTACAACCGGTCAAAGATGGAAGCCTACGAATGCGGCATTGAACCGGTGCCGGAGCTGGCCTCCGCCCACTCGGCAGGCCAGCGGTTTCCGATCAAGTACTACCTGACCGCGATGTTGTTCATCGTGTTCGACATCGAGATCGTGTTTCTCTATCCATGGGCGGTGGCATTCGACAGCCTGGGGGTATTCGCGCTGGTAGAGATGCTTCTTTTCATGGTTGTGGTGTTCGTCGCCTACGCCTACGTGTGGCGTCGAGGAGGCCTGAATTGGGACTAGAAGAACGGCTGCCGGGCGGAATCCTGCTGTCCACCGTGGAGAAGGTGGCCGGCTACGTCCGTAAGGGCTCGCTGTGGCCTGCGACGTTTGGCCTGGCCTGCTGCGCCATCGAGATGATGGCCACGGCCGGTCCGCGTTTTGACATCGCCCGGTTCGGGATGGAGCGGTTCTCCGCGACGCCGCGGCAGGCCGACCTGATGATCGTCGCCGGGCGTGTCAGCCAGAAGATGGCGCCGGTGCTGCGGCAGGTCTATGACCAGATGGCAGAGCCCAAGTGGGTGCTGGCGATGGGCGTGTGTGCCTCGTCGGGCGGCATGTTCAATAACTACGCCGTCGTGCAAGGCGTCGATCACGTCGTCCCGGTTGACATCTATCTGCCCGGCTGCCCGCCGCGGCCGGAGATGCTGCTGTACGCGATCCTCAAGCTGCACGCCAAGATTCAGGAGATGCCGCTTGGCGTCAATCGCGAGGAAGCGATCCGTGAAGCCGAACAGGCGGCACTGTCGATCCCCCCCACGATCGAACTAAAAGGGTTGCTGCGGTGAGCGAAGGCGGCTCAGACAATGGGGCAGGCAGCGATGCCCCCGAGGTGATTGGTGTGCGCCGCGGCATGTTCGGGGCCAAGGGCAGCGGCGACACGTCGGGCTACGGCCGTCTGGTGCGGCCGGTCGCGATGCCGGGCAGTTCACCGAGGCCGTACGGCGGCTACTTTGACGAGGTCGTAGATACCCTCGCCGATGCGCTCGGCGAGGAGTCGTTTGCCGCGGCGATCGAACGCGTGGTGGTCTTCCGTGACGAACTGACGCTCGAGGTGCGGCGTGAGCACCTGCCCGCGGTAGCGCAGGCGGTTCGCGACCATCCGGGGCTGCGGTTCGAGCTGTGCCTGGGCGTGTCCGGGGTGCACTATCCCGACGACACCAGCCGCGAGCTGCACGCCGTCTATCCGCTCATGTCGATCACCCACAACCGTCGCATCCGGTTGGAGGTCGCGGCGCCGGACGCCGATGCGCACATCCCGTCGCTGTTCGGCGTCTACCCCACGACCGACTGGCACGAGCGCGAGACCTACGACTTCTTCGGCATCGTCTTCGACGGCCATCCCGCGCTGACCCGCATCGAAATGCCCGATGACTGGGAGGGGCATCCGCAACGCAAGGACTACCCATTGGGCGGCATACCCGTGGAGTACCACGGCGCCGAGATCCCGCCGCCTGATGAGCGGAGGGCCTACAACTGATGAGTACATCCACAACTCCGCCTGAGAACGGCGGCACCTCCCCCGCGGGCACCGACACGGTGGTGATGGTCGGCGGCCAGGACTGGGAGCAGGTCGCCGCTGCCGCCGCGGAGGCCCAGCCGGGTGAGCGCATTGTGGTCAACATGGGTCCGCAGCACCCGTCCACCCATGGCGTGCTTCGGCTGATCCTGGAGATCGAGGGCGAGACCATCACCGAGGCCCGCTGCGGGATCGGCTATCTGCACACCGGCATCGAGAAGAACCTCGAATACCGCAACTGGACCCAGGGCGTCACGTTCGTGACCCGAATGGATTACCTGTCACCGTTTTTCAACGAAACCGCGTACTGCCTCGGCGTCGAAAAGCTGCTCGGGGTCACCGACGACATCCCCGAGCGTGCCACCGTCATTCGCGTGATGATGATGGAACTCAACCGGATCTCGTCACATTTGGTCGCGCTGGCGACCGGCGGGATGGAACTCGGCGCAATGTCGGCCATGTTCTACGGGTTCCGCGAACGCGAACAGATCCTCTCCGTGTTCGAGACGGTCACCGGACTGCGAATGAACAGCGCCTACGTCCGCCCCGGCGGGTTGGCCGCCGACCTGCCCGACGAGGCGATCCCCCAGATCCACGACCTACTTCAGTTGCTGCCCAAGCGGTTACAGGATCTTGAGGACCTGCTCAACGAGAATTACATCTGGAAGGCCCGCACGGTTGGTGTCGGCTACCTCGATTTGGCCGGCTGCATGGCGCTGGGCATCACCGGACCGGTGCTGCGCTCTACCGGGTTGCCGCACGACCTGCGCAGGGCCCAGCCGTACTGCGGCTACGAGACATACGACTTCGACGTCATCACCGACGACGGCTGCGATTCCTACGGCCGCTACATCATTCGGGTCAAGGAGATGCGTGAGTCGATCAAGATCGTCGAGCAGTGCGTAGACAGGCTATCCCGATTGTCCTCACAACCCGTGATGATCCAGGACAAGAAGCTGGCCTGGCCGGCCGATCTGAAGGTCGGCCCGGATGGCCTTGGGAACTCACCGGAACACATCGCCAAGATCATGGGCCACTCCATGGAGGGTCTGATCCACCACTTCAAGCTCGTCACCGAGGGCATCCGGGTGCCTGCTGGTCAGGTCTACGTCGCGGTCGAGTCGCCGCGCGGCGAGCTCGGCGTGCACATGGTGTCCGACGGCGGCACCAGACCGTATCGCGTGCATTACCGCGACCCCTCGTTCACCAATCTGCAAGCCGTGGCGGCGATGTGCGAAGGCGGCATGGTCGCCGACGCGATCGCCGCGGTGGCGTCGATCGACCCGGTGATGGGCGGGGTGGACCGCTGATGAGCGCTCGCGCGAAGAAGAGAAACCGATGATGAGCGCTCGCGCGAAGAAGAGACAGTCATGAGTGTGTTCCTCGATCTCGGGCAGCGGCCCGACGAGCCAGGCCCGCCGATCCACGGGAGGGGGTCATATCCGGCCGATGTGACGGCACGGCTGGATGCCGACGCCAAAGTGATTATCGCCCGCTACCCGAGCGGGCGATCGGCGCTGTTGCCACTGCTGCACCTAGTTCAGTCCGAGGACGGCTGCCTCACCCCGGCGGGAACTGCGTTCTGCGCGGCCCAACTCGGGCTGACCGCCGCCGAGGTCACCGCCGTGGCCACGTTCTACTCGATGTATCGGCGCACGCCGACCGGCGAGTATCTGGTTGGGGTGTGCACGAACACGCTGTGCGCGATCATGGGCGGCGACGCGATTCTCGAAGCGCTGCAGGACCAACTGGGGATCCACGCCGGCCAGACCACCGACGACGGCCGGGTCACCCTTGAGCACGTCGAATGCAACGCCGCGTGCGACTATGCACCGGTCGTGATGGTCAACTGGGAGTTCTTCGACAACCAGACACCATCATCGGCCCGCGACCTCGTCGACGGGCTGCGCGCAGGCGAACCCCCCGTGCCAACCCGCGGCGCGCCGCTGTGCACATTCCAGGAGACGGCCAGAACCCTTGCAGGGCTGCCCGATTCGCGGGGGTCAGGTCGCGACGTCGGGGGCGCCACCCTCGCAGGTCTGCGGGTGGCCCAGGCACTGGACATGACGGCACCAGACGCGGCAGAGGCAACGGACTCGCACGCCGCACCCGACGACACAAAGGTGGCAGCGGAGGCGACGAAGGACCAACCATCGCCTGGCCCGTCGACAACCGTGCCACCCAAACCGTCGACGCCCGAAACTGAGCCGAAAGCAACGGATTCCGACAAATGACCCAGTTGACACCCGTGTTGAGCAGGTTCTGGGATGAGCCGGAACCGTGGTCCCTTGACACCTACCGCCGCCACGACGGCTACCGCGCACTGGAGCGGGCGTTGGGCATGGATCCGGACGGTGTCATTGCACTGGTGAAGGATTCGGGCCTACGCGGTCGCGGCGGCGCAGGGTTCCCGACCGGGACGAAGTGGTCGTTCATCCCGCAGGGCGACACCGGCGCTGGCGCGAAGCCGCATTACCTGGTCATCAACGCCGACGAATCCGAACCAGGTACCTGCAAAGACATCCCGCTGATGCTGACGACGCCGCATTTCCTCGTGGAGGGGGCGATCATCGCGGCCTATGCGATCCGGGCACATCACGCGTTTATCTACGTGCGGGGCGAGGTCGTCCCTGTGTTGCGCCGACTGCAGACCGCGGTCGCCGAAGCCTACGACGCGGGATATCTCGGCAACGATATTCGCGGCACCGGTTTCGATCTGGAGTTGATCGTGCATGCAGGTGCGGGCGCCTACATCTGCGGCGAGGAGACCGCGCTGCTGGACTCGCTCGAGGGCCGCCGCGGCCAGCCGAGGCTGAGACCGCCGTTCCCCGCGGTGGCCGGTCTGTATGCCTGCCCGACGGTGGTCAACAACGTGGAATCCATTGCCAGCGTGCCTCCGATCTTGCTCAACGGCGTCGACTGGTTCCGGTCGATGGGCTCCGAGAAATCGCCCGGCTTCACGCTGTATTCGCTATCCGGACACGTCACCACGCCAGGACAGTACGAAGCGCCGCTCGGCATCACCCTGCGCGAACTGTTGGAGTATGCGGGCGGGGTGCGGGCCGGACACTCACTGAAATTCTGGACACCAGGTGGTTCGTCAACCCCTCTGCTGACTGACGAACACCTCGATGTGCCACTGGATTACGAGGGCATGGCCGGCGTGGGATCGATGCTGGGCACCAAGGCGCTGCAGATCTTCGACGAAACCACCTGCGTGGTGCGCGCGGTGCGCCGGTGGACTGAGTTCTACGCGCACGAGTCGTGCGGGAAATGCACGCCCTGCCGCGAAGGCACGTACTGGCTGGCGCAGATCTACGAACGCCTGGAGACCGGCGCGGGCACCGAGGAAGACATCGAGAAGCTGCTGGACATCTCCGACACGATATTCGGAAAGTCGTTCTGCGCGTTGGGTGACGGCGCGGCAAGCCCGATCCTGTCTTCGATCAAGTTCTTCCGAGACGAGTACGTCGCGCACCTCGAAGGAGGCTGTCCGTTCGATCCGCACGCCTCGACGCTGATGGCCACCGAAGGAGTTGGTGCCTAGTGACGCAGACCGCTGACACCGGCACCGCCACCGCACCGGTCGAAATGGTCAACCTGACCATCGACGACGTGGAAGTCGCTGTGCCCGAAGGCACTTTGGTGATCCGCGCCGCCGAGTTGATCGGCGTCCAGATCCCGCGGTTCTGCGATCACCCGCTGCTGGATCCGGTGGGTGCCTGCAGGCAGTGCCTGGTCGAGGTGGAGGGGCAGCGCAAGCCGATGGCGTCCTGCACCACGACGGTCACACCTGACATGGTGGTGCGTACGCAGTACACCTCGGAGGCGGCGGACAAGGCGCAGCACGGGGTGATGGAACTCCTGCTGATCAACCATCCGCTGGACTGCCCGGTCTGCGACAAGGGCGGGGAGTGCCCGCTGCAGAACCAGGCGATGTCCAATGGCCGGGCCGAAACACGGTTTGAGGACGTCAAACGCACATTTCCGAAGCCGATCAACATATCCTCGCAGGTGCTGCTTGACCGGGAACGCTGTGTGCTGTGCGCGCGCTGCACCCGGTTCTCCGATCAGATCGCGGGGGATCCGTTCATCGAGTTGCTGGAACGCGGTGCGCTGCAACAGGTCGGCATCGCCCCGGGCGAACCGTTTCAGTCGTACTTCTCGGGCAACACCGTGCAGATCTGTCCGGTCGGCGCGCTCACCGGCGCCGCCTACCGGTTCCGCGCCCGGCCGTTCGATCTGGTGTCCAGTCCCAGCGCGTGTGAGCACTGCGCGTCGGGGTGCGCCCAGCGCACCGACCACCGGCGGGGGAAAGTGCTGCGCCGCTTGGCCGGTGATGACCCGCAGGTGAACGAGGAATGGAACTGCGATAAGGGTCGCTGGGCGTTCACCTACACGACGGTCGGTGATCGAATCACCACCCCGCTCGTTCGCGACGAGGACGGCAAGCTTCGGCCCGCGTCCTGGTCGGAAGCGCTCGGCGTCGCGGGGGCCGGGCTGGCCGCCGCGAACGGCAGCGCCGGCGTGCTCGTCGGTGGGCGGGCCACCGCAGAGGACGCCTACGCCTACTCGAAGTTTGCGCGAATAGTGCTGGGCACCAACGACATCGATTTCCGCGCACGACAGCACAGCGACGAGGAGACCGCGTTCCTCGCGGCGCACGTGGCCGGCCAGCCGATGGCCGTGACTTATGCGGATCTGGACAACGCCCCTGCGGTTCTGCTGGTGGGCTTCGAGCCAGAAGAGGAATCGCCGATCGTGTACCTGCGGCTGCGCAAGGCGGCCCGCAAGAACGCGCTGCAGGTTACCTCGATCGCGCCGTTCGCGACGCGCGGGCTGACGAAGATGAAGGGCACGCTGATCGGGTGCGCGCCGGGCGCCGAGGCCACCGCGCTCGACGACCTCGCCGCCGACGACGCAAAGCTGAAGCTTCCCGGCGCGGTCATCCTGGTCGGCGAGCGACTCGCCGGCTCCCCCGGCGCGTTCTCGGCCGCAAGCAGATTGGCGGCCACGACCGGTGCCCGGTTGGCATGGGTGCCGCGGCGCGCCGGCGAGCGCGGTGCCCTGGAAGCCGGCGCGCTCCCCGGCCTTTTGCCCGGCGGCCGCCCCATGGGAGACGCGTCGGCCCGCGAGCAGACCGCCGCCGCCTGGAACGTGAACGTGCTGCCGACCGCCGAAGGCCGTGACACCACAGCGATTCTGGCCGCTGTCCGTGCTGGTGAACTGGGCGCGCTGCTGATCGGTGGCGTCGAGCTCGCCGACCTGCCCGACCCCGATGCCGCCCTTGCGGCCGTCGACGCAGCGCCGTTCGTGGTCAGCCTGGAATTGCGGGAAAGCGCGGTGACTGCCCTCGCTGATGTGGTGTTCCCTGTCGCGCCGGTGGTGGAGAAGGCGGGGTCATTCATCAACTGGGAAGGCCGGATACGGCCGTTCGAGCCGTCCTTGCAGACCAATGCCTACCCCGACCTGCGGGTGCTGAGCTTCCTTGCCGACGAGATCGGCGTGGACCTCGCTGTGCCGAACGCGCTGGCCGCCGGGGAGGAAATGGCCCGCCTCGGGCTCTGGGTCGGCCAGCGGCCCGACGCGCCGCGGGTGTCACCAGACCGGCTGTCGCCCCCCGGCGCGGGTCAGGCGGTTCTCGCGAGCTGGCGGATGCTGCTCGACGCGGGGCGGCTGCAGGACGGTGAACCCTACCTCGCCGGAACCGCCCGCCTGCCGGTCGTGCGGTTGTCGACGGCCACCGCTAGCGAGATCGGCGCCGCTGAAGGCGATCTGGTCACCGTCGGCTCCGAGCGCGGGGAGATCACCCTGCCGCTCGCGCTCACCGAGATGCCGGACCGCGTCGTCTGGCTTCCACTGAACTCCATCGGCTCTGCTGTCAACGTTCAACTGGGCGTGCCGGCGGGTGGCGTGGTGTCGATCGGGCGGGCAGAGCGGTGAGGTACCCTGATCCGACGCTGTTCGGCCATGACCCGTGGTGGTTGATCCTCGCCAAGGCGCTCGGGGTCTTCGTATTCCTGGTGCTGACGGTGCTGGTAGCGATCCTGCTCGAGCGCAAGATCCTCGGGCGGATGCAGATGCGCCCCGGCCCCAACCGGGTCGGCCCGTGGGGCCTGCTGCAGTCGCTGGCCGACGGCATCAAACTGGCACTCAAGGAACCCATCATTCCTGCCGGGGTTGACAAGTTCGTCTACCTTGTGGCTCCTGTCATTTCCGTCATTCCCGCATTCCTGGCGTTCGCCGTCATCCCGATGGGCGGTGAGGTGTCGGTGTTCGGGCACCGAACCGCGTTGCAGTTGACCGACATGCCCGTCGCGGTGCTCTACATCCTTGCGGTCACATCGATCGGCGTGTACGGCATCGTGCTTGCCGGCTGGGCGTCCGGGTCCACCTATCCGCTGCTGGGCGGGCTGCGCTCGAGCGCACAGGTGATCTCCTACGAGATCGCGATGGCATTGTCGTTCGCCGCGGTTTTCATTTACGCCGGCACAATGTCGACCTCGGGCATCGTCGCCGCCCAGGAGGGCAGGTGGTACGTCTTCCTGCTGCTGCCGTCCTTCCTGGTGTACGTGACGGCGATGGTCGGTGAAACCAACCGGGCGCCTTTCGATCTGCCCGAGGCCGAGGGAGAGCTCGTCGGCGGATTCCACACCGAGTACTCGTCGCTGAAGTTCGCGATGTTCATGCTCGCCGAGTACATCAACATGACCACGGTATCGGCGCTGGCCTCCACGCTGTTCCTCGGTGGCTGGCACGCCCCTTGGCCGATCAACATGTGGGACGGCGCAAACACCGGCTGGTGGGCGCTGGTGTGGTTCATCGCCAAGGTGTGGACGTTCCTGTTCTTCTTCATGTGGCTGCGCGCGACACTGCCCCGGTTGCGCTACGACCAGTTCATGGCATTGGGCTGGAAGGTCCTCATCCCGGTGTCGCTGGTCTGGATCATGATCGTCGCGATCACACACAGCCTGCGCACCCACGGCTACGCCGCGGCGGCCACGGGATTGATCACCGTGGGCATCGTGGTGGCCTTGATCCTGCTGTTCGCACTCTGGCGAGTCTTGCGGGCCAGGGCCATTCGGAACATTCCGCAACCACCTGTCGGTGAGGGCGGTTTCCCAGTGCCGCCCCTCCCCAGCCACGGGACAGCAGCTACGAAGGAGCGAGCAGATGCCTAAGTTCCTCGACGCGATCAAGGGATTCGCGGTCACGTTCAGCACCATGTTCAAGAAGACGATCACCGAACAGTATCCGGAGAAGCCGGGCCCGGTCGCAAAGCGCTATCACGGCCGCCACCAACTCAATCGGTATCCCGACGGGCTGGAGAAATGCATAGGCTGCGAGTTGTGCGCCTGGGCCTGCCCGGCCGACGCCATCTACGTCGAGGGCGCCGACAACAACGCCGAGGAGCGGTATTCGCCAGGCGAGCGTTACGGGCGGGTCTACCAGATCAACTATCTGCGTTGTATCGGCTGCGGCTTGTGCATCGAAGCCTGTCCCACCCGCGCGCTGACCATGACCAATGAGTACGAAATGGCCGACGACAACCGCGCCGACCTGATCTGGGGCAAGGACAAGCTGCTCGCGCCACTGCGATCCGGAATGCTGGCTCCGCCACACGAGATGGCGCCGGGCAGCACCGACGACGACTACTACCTCGGAAAGATCAAGCCCCTTTCGCGCACGCGAGGAGCACAAGAAGTTACCGAGGATGCGCGGTGACGATCCACTACCTCGCGGCGCTCACCGCGGAGACCGCCGGGCACACCACGACATCCGAGGCGGTGCTGTTCTGGGTGCTCGCCGTTGTGGCGCTGGTCGGCGCGATCGGTGTGGTGGCCGCGCCGAAGGCGGTCTACTCGGCAATGTTTCTGGCCAGCACGATGATCGCGCTGGCGCTGCTCTACATCGCGCAGGACGCACTGTTCCTCGGCATCGTGCAGGTGGTGGTTTACACCGGCGCGGTGATGATGCTGTTCCTGTTCGTGGTGATGCTGATCGGCGTCGACCTATCCGAGTCGCTGGTGGAAACCATTCGCGGGCAACGCATCGCGGCGATCGTGATCGGTGTTGGTTTCGGGATTCTCCTCATCGCTGGAATCGGAAACGTCTCGGTCGCCGGGTTCACCGGCCTCGCGCAGGCCAACGCGAACGGCAACGTTCAGGGGCTGGCTGCGCTGATCTTCACCAAGTACTTGTGGGCGTTCGAGCTCACCGGGGCGCTGCTCATCACGGCCGCCCTCGGCGCGATGGTGCTGGCCCACCGCGAACGCTGGGAACGGCGTAAGACGCAACGTGAGCTCGCCACGGAACGTTTCCGGCCCGGCGGGCACGCCACCACAATGCCCAATCCCGGTGTGTACGCCCGGCACAACGCCGTCAACGTGCCCGCGCGTCTGCCCGACGGAACGGGATCGGCGCTGTCAGTCAGCACCGTCCTGCACAACCAACCCGTCCAGATGCCGACCAACGGCAGGAACGGTGACGATGAATCCTGACAATTATCTCTACCTGTCGGCGTTGTTGTTCACGGTCGGCGCAGCCGGCGTGCTGCTGCGCCGCAACGCCATTGTCATGTTCATGTGTGTGGAGTTGATGCTCAACGCGGCGAACCTCGCATTCGTCGCGTTCTCCCGCATGCACGGCCATCTGGACGGACAAGTGGTGGCGTTCTTCACCATGGTTGTCGCCGCATGTGAGGTGGTGGTCGGCCTCGCGATCATCATGACCGTCTTCCGCACCCGCCGTTCGGCTTCGGTCGACGAGGCCAGTCTGCTGAAAAACTAAGGCTGTTATGACAACTCTGGTGTGGCTGGTGATCGCCCTCCCGCTGGCGGGTGCGGCCATCCTGCTGCTCGCGGGCAGACGATCCGATGCCTGGGGTCATCTGCTGGGGTGCCTGGCAGCACTCGCGTCGTTCGCCGCGGGCGTCGTGTTGTTCGTCGACATGCTCGGCCGCCACGCAGAAGATCGGGTAATTCATGAGGCCTTGTTCTCATGGGTGCCCGTCGGCGGCCTGCACGTGGACTTCGGCCTGCAGCTGGATGCGCTGTCGATGTGTTTCGTGCTGCTGATCACCGGTGTCGGCTCGCTGATCCACATCTATTCGATCGGCTACATGGCCGAAGATCCCGAGCGCAGGCGGTTTTTCGCTTATCTCAACCTCTTTCTCGCCGCGATGCTGCTGCTGGTGCTGGCCGACAACTACCTCGGCCTGTATGTCGGGTGGGAAGGCGTGGGCCTGGCGTCCTACCTGTTGATCGGGTTCTGGTCGTACAAACCGTCGGCCGCCACCGCGGCCAAGAAGGCATTCGTGGTCAACCGCGTCGGCGACCTCGGCCTGGCGATCGCGCTGATGGTGATGTTCGCCTACATCGGCTCGATCTCGTTTGCCGGTGTCTTCTCGGCCGCACCCAGGCTCGGTGAAGGCACGCTGACCGCGATCGGGCTGCTGCTGTTGCTGGCCGCGTGCGGCAAGTCGGCGCAGGTACCGCTGCAGTCCTGGCTCGGCGACGCGATGGAGGGCCCCACCCCGGTCTCGGCGCTCATCCACGCGGCCACCATGGTCACCGCGGGCGTGTACCTGATCGTGCGGTCCGGTCCGGTGTTCAACCTTGCGCCCAACGCGCAGTTGGGTGTGGTCATCGTCGGCGCGGTGACGCTGCTGTTCGGGGCGATCGTCGGCTGCGCCAAGGACGACATCAAGAAAGCGCTCGCGGCAAGCACGATGAGCCAGATCGGCTACATGGTGCTGGCCGCCGGACTTGGCCCTGCCGGATACGCGTTCGCGATCATGCACCTACTCACCCACGGCTTCTTCAAGGCCGGTCTGTTCCTCGGCGCCGGATCGGTCATGCACGCCATGAACGACGAAGTGAACATGCGCCGCTACGGCGGGCTGCGCAAGGCGCTGCCGATCACGTTCGCAACGTTCGGGCTCGGCTACCTTGCAATCATCGGCGTGCCGCCGCTGGCCGGATTCTTCTCCAAGGACGGCATCATCGAGGCCGCGCTCGGCTCCGGCGGCGTCAAAGGTCCGATCCTGGGCGGCGCTGCGATCCTCGGCGCAGGCATCACCGCGTTCTACATGACCCGCGTGATGCTGATGACCTTCTTCGGCGAAAAGCGTTGGGCTGCCCCAGCGAGCGATGGGGGCACTCCCCACGCAAGCGAGGGGCCCACCCACCCGGAGGGTAGGGGGACGACGGGACACGCAGAGGCCGCTCATCCCCACGAATCACCCGCCGTCATGACCTGGCCGATGATCCTGCTGGCCGTCGGCTCGGTGGCGTCAGGCGGATTCCTCGCCATCGGGGGCACCCTGCAACACTGGCTCGAACCCGTCGTCGGCGCACACGAAGAGGCACACGCGACGCCGGTGTGGGTGGCCACCACGGTGATCCTCGTCGTAGTCGCCGCGGGAATCGCGATCGCCTACCGCATGTACGGCACCCGCGCCGTGCCTGAAGACGTGCCCGCCGGGTCCGCACTCACCGTGGCGGCACGTCAGGATCTCTACGGCGACGCATTCAACGAGCGGGTGTTCATGCGGCCGGGGCAGCTCCTCACCAAGGGTCTCGTCGAGATCGACGACGACGCGGTCGACGGGGCCGCGAACGGGCTGGCCGCACTCGTCGGCCGCATCTCGAACGGGTTCCGCCAGCTGGAAACCGGTTTCGTCCGCTCATATGCCCTGTCGATGTTGGCCGGAGCGGCCCTGCTGGTCGCCGCGATCCTGGCGGTGCGGCTGTGGTGACCTCTTTCCCTTGGCTCACCGTCCTGTGGGCGATTCCGATGGTCGGCGCGGCACTCGTAATGCTGCTGCCCGCCTCGCAACGCGCCGTGGCCAAGTGGCTCGCGCTACTGATCTCGATCGCCGTCCTCGGGGTGACATTGGTGGTCGCTGTCGGATTCGAACCT
>Ga0207688_10000846_pt1 | contig 15403 bp, 13 predicted proteins | sample KBSMiscanthusM4_FD_184296 | JGI IMG/M metagenome (GOLD analysis project Ga0207688, IMG submission 184296) | Miscanthus rhizosphere microbial communities from Kellogg Biological Station, Michigan, USA - M4 (SPAdes) (version 2) | ecosystem: Host-associated > Plants > Roots > Rhizosphere ...
CAAGCAAATCGAGCTGACGGTGCGAGCCGTAAACGATGGTCGCCCTGCGCAACTCGGCGAGCGACGGCGCGGCGAGCCCCGACATTCCGTCGGCGCCGATCCCGACCACGACGATCATCGCGGCATCCTCCGCCATACGAACTGCGGCAGCATTCGCATTCCGATGAACACCGGCCGCAGCGCCCATGGCACCCACACGGTGCGTCGCCGCTTGGCCAGCGCACCCGCAGTGGCCGTCGCGACCTGCCGGGGCGTGCTGGAGAACGGCGCAGGCGTCATGCCCTCGGTCATGCGCCCGATCACGAAGCCGGGCCGCACGACCAACAGGTGCACGCCCGAGCCGTGCAACGCGTCGGCGAGGCCGCTGCAGAAGCCGTCCAGCCCAGCCTTGGCGGATCCGTAGACGTAGTTGGCGCGGCGCACCCGCACACCTGCCACTGACGAGAACGCCACAATCGACGCTCTTCGCGCGAGCCGCTCATCGCCAATCGACGCTCTTCGCGCGAGCCGCTCATCGCCAATCGATCCGGCGCGGGCCGACTGCATCGCGTTGGCCAGCACCGTCAGCAGGCTGGCCTGGGCGACGAAGTCGGTGTGAATGATCGCCGCGGCATGTCCGGGGTCCTTCTCCGCGCGGTTCTGATCGCCCAGGATGCCGAACGCCAGCACCGCGGTGCCGATCGGGCCGTGCTCGGCGACGATCGACTCGACCAGCGGTGCATGGGACGCAAGGTCGTCGGCGTCGAATTCACCCACGTGCACGGCGGCGGCGCCCGCCTCCCGCACGGCCGCGACCTCGTCGTCGAGCTTGTCGGCGCGTCGGGCCAGCAGCAACACTGTCGCGCCGGGCGCCAGGCGGGTGGCCAACTCCAGCCCGATTTCGCTGCGGCCACCGAAAATCACGATCAGCTCCGCACCCGTGTCCTTCACGGCTGTGATTATTGCCTGCGCTACCGTGAGGCTTGATGGCGAAGGCAACCACCAGGCTCACGAACGACGCACTGGCGTTTCTCACCGAACGGCATTTGGCCATGTTGACGACGCTGCGCTCGGACAATTCCCCGCATGTGGTGGCGGTTGGTTTCACGTTCGACCCAAAGACGCACATCGCCAGGGTCATCACCACGGGCGGTTCGCAGAAGGCTGTGAACGCACAAGAACGAGGTGTGGCGGTGCTCAGTCAGGTCGACGGTGCCCGGTGGCTGTCGCTGGAGGGCAAGGCATGCGTCAACACCGAAACCGAGGCGGTGCGCGACGCAGAGTTGCGCTATGCCCAGCGGTACCGCACGCCACGGGTCAACCCCAAGCGCGTGGTGATCGAGGTGCGCGTCGAGCGGGTCCTCGGCTCGTCCGACCTGCTCGACCGCGCCGAGGATTAGGTCGTCGCGCCAGGTCCTGCGGGCACCACGACCAAGTCATGCGGTCGGTTGTTGACCGGCAGCGCCCCGTCGGCGGTGACGACCACGATGTCCTCGATGCGGGCACCCCACTGGCCGGGAAAATAGATCCCCGGCTCGACGGAGAAGGCCATGCCCTCCTCGAGCGGAAGGTCGTTGCCGGCGACGATGTAGGGCTCCTCGTGCACCGACAGCCCGATGCCGTGACCAGTACGGTGCACGAAAGCCTCCGCCAAGCCTTCAGCGGCGAGCACGTCACGGGCGACGGCGTCCACCTGTTCGGCGGTCACCCCGGGGCGCACGGCCTCGACGGCGGCCTGCTGGGCCCGCTGCAGCACCGCGTAGCGACGGACCACCTCAGGATCGGGCTCGCCGATGCTGTAGGTGCGCGTCGAGTCGGAGTTGTAGCCCGGTTCATACGGTCCGCCGATGTCTACGACGACGATGTCGCCGACGCGCAGTTCGCGGTCGGAGCATTCGTGGTGAGGGTCGGCGCCGTGTGGACCTGAGCCGACGATGACGAATGCGACGGCCGAGTGTCCTTCTGCGACAATCGCTTCGGCGATATCGCCGGCCACGTCGGCCTCGGTTCTGCCGGGCACCAGAAACTCCGGTACCCGGGCGTGTACACGGTCGATCGCGGCACCGGCCTTGCGGAGGGCGTCGACCTCGGCGGCGTCCTTGATCATCCGTAGTCGCCGCAGCACATCGGTGGCGAGGACGGGGACAACACCGAGGACGTCGGCGAGCGGCAGCAGGTGCAAGGCGGGCATTGCGTCCGTCACCGCAGTCGCGGCGGGCGCACCGCCGAGCGCGTCGGCCACCAACCGGTACGGGTCGTCGCCGTCGACCCAGTCGCGCACGGTCAGGCCGAGCTCGGTCACCGCGGATTCCTTCAGCGAGGCCAGTTCCAGCCGCGGCACGACGATGGTCGGCTCGCCGGTGGCGGGCAGCACCAGCGCGGTCAGCCGTTCAAAGGTCTGGGCGCGCGAGCCGACGAGGTAGCGCAGGTCGTACCCCGGCGTGATGACCAGGCCGGCCAGTCCCGCATCGGCTGCGGCGGCCGCGGCCGCACTCAGGCGCTGCGCGTAGACATCGGTGCTGAATCGACTCGCGGTCATGAAATGAAGGCTAATCGGGGGCCGAATAGCTGGCGACCTCGATCAGATTGCCGTCGGGGTCGCGGCAATAGTGCGAGATCATCGGGCCGAGCGCGCCGGTCTTGGTGACCGGGCCGGCGGTGATCTGCACGCCGCAGGCACGCAGATGGTCGCCGATGTCGTCCGGGCTCGTCTCGGCGATGAAGCACAGGTCGAGCGAGCCGGGGGCGTCGACGGCGCCGGTCTCCCAATTCGGTGCGCCGGTGGGGCGCACGTTGATCTTCTGGCTGCCGAAGACCAGCGCTGTCCGGTTGTCCCCGAAAACTTCGCGCCGCATGCCAAGCACTCGCACGTACCAGTCGATGGTGGCGTCGACGTCGCGGCAGTTGAGCACCACGTGGTCGATGCGGTCAACAATAAAGGCCACGCGTGTCCCCCGGCCGCCTAAGCGTCCAACCGTGTGAACAGCTCACCTCGATAGTGCTCGACACAGGTCGAACGCCTGATTTTGCCGCTCGTCGTGGTGGGAATCGAACCCGGCTGGACCAATACAAGGTCCGTGACGGTCAGCCCGTGCGAGGTGGATATCGCCCTGGTCACGTCCTCCTTGACGATGCCGAACCTGTCCAGCGCATCCTGCTCTGTATCGCCCCGCTTCTTGAGCTCGATGATGGCAACCAGCTTCTCCGTCTGGTCCACGGACACCGATATCGCGGCGACCCGGCCTCCGGTGATCTGCTGGACTGTCGCTTCGATGTCCTCGGCGTAGTGATTCCGTCCGTAGACGATCAGCAAATCCTTGATGCGGCCCACGATGAACAACTCGTCGTCGGAAATGAATCCCAGATCGCCGGTGCGAAGCCAGCGCCCCTCGGGCGTGCCAGGCGACGGATCGAGGATCGTGGCCCCGAACGTGCGCCGCGTCTCCTCCGGCTTGTTCCAATAGCCGGCGGCGACATTGTCGCCATTCACCCAGATCTCGCCGACCAGTCCCGACGGGCGTTCGATGCCGATATCGGGATCAACGATCCGTACCGCAGGCGAGTGCGGTGCGCCGTAGCTGAGTAGCGTTGTGCCGGTTTCGGTTTCGCACCGCTGAGCGCTGCCGTCAGACAACTTGTCGGAGTCGAATTGCACGGCTTTCGGTGCGCCGCGCGTGGCGCGGGTCGCGACATACACCGTGGCTTCCGCCATGCCATACGAGGCGGTGATCATGTGCTCGCGGAATCCGAAGGGGGCGAAGCGATCAACAAAGCGCTTCAGCGTGACCGTATGAACTCGTTCACTGCCGCTGACGACGCTCATGACACCAGAGAGGTCGAGCCCGGCCATGTCGTCGTCCGAGGTCTTACGCACCGCCAGTTCGAACGCGAAGTTCGGTGCCGCCGAGAAGGCATGGGTACTGGTGGCGAGCGCCTGGACCCACCGCGCCGGCCTCTGGAGGAACGCCAGCGGACTCATGATCTCGGCGCGATAGCCGCCCAGGATCGGTGCAATGACTCCAAGCATCAATCCCATGTCGTGGTAAAACGGCAGCCACCCCACGATCGTGGTGTCCGACGGCGCCACGCCACCGAGATCCGGAAAAAAGTCGCCCATCAACTGCCCGAAGTTGGCCAGAAGATTGCGGTCCGAGATCATCACCCCTGCCGGTGCGCGCGTCGAACCGGACGTGTACTGCAAGTAGGCGATGCTCGGTGCTTCTTTGATCCGGCCGGCCGAGGAAACGCGCGCCTCCAGGTCAAGGGCGTCGACCTCAACGACCGTCCGCCTGGCGTCGGAGTCCAACTCCGCGACGTACTCGGTGACGCTCGGCGCGACCGCGGACGTCGTCAGGATCACCGAGGGCGAGGTGTCGGCCAGGACAGCGCTCACCCGTTCGTCGTGCGACCCGACCTGCGGGACCGACAACGGTACGCTGATGAACCCGGCTTCCATCGATCCCAGGAAAGCCGTGGTGTAGTCGAGCCCTTGCGGGGCCAGGATCACTGCCCTGTCCCCGGCCGACCCGTGTCGGCCGAGCTCGTGGGCCACATTCAAGGTTCGGCGATACGCCTGCGACCACGTCAGGCTTTCGGAAACGCCCGTCTGATCGTGTTCGTAATCTGTGAACGTGTAGGCGACGTCATCGGGTTGTAGACCGGCGCGTTCGCGCAGCATGGACAGGACAGACGACTTGGACATCGGTGTCCACGTTACCGTCGCATGCGCAATCACGCCGTCGTACGCCTCCAATGCGCCTGTCCCGCATCGATGTTCGACGTGCCATTGCCGCGTGGGCGCAGAATCCGACGGCCCACGTGCCGAACACCAGCCCGGTGCCGATCTCCGCGACCGCGATGCCGAGGAGGCCGAGGCCTGCGGCGAATGCCAACGTGGCAATCGTCGGCCGGCTGCAAGGCGGGCATTGCGTCCGTCACCGCAGTCGCGGCGGGCGCACCTATGTCAGCCGGCGGCCCACTCCTTGGCCCGCTCGAGGTCGTCGAGGCCGAACATCGCGAGCTCGCCCGGGACCATCCAGGCGAAGGCGTGCAGCGCATGGGCAACCCAGTCCTTGTCGGAAACGACCGCAATCCGCTTGAACGCCGAATGATGGTGGATCAGTGCACCGAGGCCGAGCTTGAGGTCCTCGATCAGGCCACCAGGCCCGAATCCCTCGTAGTCGGGCGCTATCACCTCGACGATTCTGATCTCGCCCGCCTTGAGGAGGTCTTCCATGGCCGGCTTGAACTCGCGAAGGTCGTCACCACGCAGGCGGCCCGACACGCGAATGCCGGTTACTCCCTCCGGCATGTCTGGCAGTACCTCGATCATCGGTCCTTACCTCCTCCTTCGTCTTCGGCCGGAACCTCAATGGTCTCCAATTCCAGTGTGACCGTCGGTCTGTTCCGCTATCCAAATTGCCCGGGTTGGTAGTCGCCCGCGGGCCGCCGCAGGACGACGTTCAGTCTGTTGAATGCGTTGATGATGGCGAGTTGGGCGACAAGCGCTACGAGCTGGTCATCGTCGTAGTGTTTCGCTGCGTTCGCCCAAGCCTCATCCGTGACACCACCGCCGTCGGCGATGCGGGTGCCCTGCTCGGTTAGTTCGAGCGCCGCCCGCTCCGCCTCGGTAAAGACCGTGGCTTCCCGCCATGCGGCGACCAGGTTGAGCCGCACCGACGTCTCGCCCGCCTTCGCGGCGTCCTTGGTGTGCATGTCCAGGCAGAAGCCGCAACCGTTGATCTGGCTGGCCCGGATCTTCATCAGCTCCTGGGTCGCCGCCGGCAGGGTCGAGTCTGCCGCGGCCTTGTTCGCCGAGACGAGGTACTTGACGACCTTCGCCGCCACAGTGTTGTTCATGATGTCGAGCCGGGGTTCCATGGTGGTCTCCTCGCGTGCTTGTCGTTGTCTCATCAGTACGACGAAGCGGCAGCTCGGAATGTCAGGCGACGGGCCAACCTCACAGTTCGGTGCGTCATGTCGTCGGACCAGTGAGCACATATGCGACCAAGGGGAAGGCTGACACCATGAGCACCCAGTCCGGGCCAGAAGACCGGGGGCGCGATCCGGGGCTGAGCGCGGTCATGAGCGAGCGGCGTCAGTTGATCAACCTCGCCTACCGATTACTCGGCTCGCTGTCCGACGCTGAGGACGTCGTTCAGGAGACCTACGCCCGCTGGTACGCCATGACACCGCAACAGCAGCAAGCCGTCGAATCCCCCGGCGGCTGGCTGATGACAGTCGCCAGCCGCATCTGCCTCGACCTGCTGGGTTCGGCCCGGGCAAGACGGGAACGCTATGTGGGCGAATGGATCCCGGAGCCGGTGCCGACACCCGCCGAGTGGTTCAGCGGACAGGCGGGTGGCACCATCGACCCGGCCGACCGAGTCACCCTCGACGAGTCGATCAACATGGCCTTCCTGGTCGTGCTCGAATCGATGACCCCAGCCGAGCGCGTCGCGTTCATCCTTCACGATGTCTTCCGATATTCCTTCGCCGAAGTGGCCGCGATCGTCGGCCGTACGCCGGCGGCATGTCGCCAGCTAGCCAGCTCGGCCCGCCGTCGCATTCGCCAGTCGCAGGCCCCGGCGACCCCCCCAACCCAGCAGGCTGACATCGTCAAGGAGTTCAAGCAGGCATGGGAGGCCAAGGACATCGCGGCTCTCGTCGGTCTCCTCGACCCCGATGCCACAGCGATCGCCGACAGCGGCGGCCTCGCCACGGCGCACCTCCATCCGCTCGAAGGCAGCGAGCAGATCGCTCGCGCCTACGTCGGTATCGCCGGCAAGGCCCCCAACTTGACGCTCCTGGAGCGCACCGTGAACGGTCAGCCCGGGCTGGTGGCTCAGCTAGACGGCGTGACCGTGACGGTGTACGCATTCGAGATCGCCGACGACCGGATCAAACGCGTTTGGGCAGTACGCAACCCCGAGAAGCTCCGCACGTGGACAACGGGCTGACGCGCCAATTGGCGCACGCAGCGATCCCGCGCGCATGACATTCGCCCGATGCGTCACGGCGCGTGGCATCACGACCTGTCTCGGATTTGGTGCTACGCCTTGGTGAGTGCGGCCTTGGCCTTTGCCAATTCCGGGCAGGCGCTGTCGGTAGGCATGTGGTTTACGGCATCGCGGACGGCGGCGGTTGCCGCCTTGCCGCGGAGCTCGAAATCGTCCAGCGCAGCCCTCAATTCGAACAATGTCGCGGTCTGGCGTCGTGCGAGTTCGAGGGCGCCATTGATCTCGGCTTGGCGTGCGGCCGCGTCGTCGTGGGTGTGGGCGCGTAGCCGCAAGAGTTCTGCGTCGTAGAAGCGCATCCCGGTGCCCTGGGCCAACGCCAGCGCAGTGTCCAGACGTTCGCGGGCGGCATCAGGCTGGCCTGCGGCGATCAGCAGCCGCCCGAGGGCGGCGTCGTAGGCGGTACGGAACAGGTTCCCGCCAGACGCGTCGAAATATCCGAGGAGCGTGGTCATCGTCGAGATTTGGCCCTCGAGGGCACTTTGGTCGACGCGGTCAGCGGCGAGCGCACCAAGGCTGCCGATCGCGGTCTGCCAGGTGGCCCCCACCAGCCGCCACACATCGAAGCCGTATCTTTCTCCCAGTCGGCTCAAGTCGGCGGCCAGAACCGCGGCACGGTCGAGTTGGCCGGCCTCAACGCGCACCCCGATCTCCAGCATCCTTGCGTAGCCGATGGTGTATTGACCCTGGGGGAAGCCAAGCTTTTCGGCGCGCTGCGCCGCTAGCGCGAATTGGGTTTCGGCGCCCGTGAGATCGCCATGCATAAAGCGCGCTAAGCCGAGGTGGCAATGGGTGTAGACAAGGGGCTCGCTGACCACGAACCACTCGGCGCCGACGACGTAGCTGCTGTCCAGATCTGCGGCGCCCAGTCCCGCGATGGCCGTTTCCAGGTGGACGCCAGCGGCTTTGAACTCGCCGCGCAGAAGCGCAATCAACCCGACGTACTCTTCGATCACCGGAAGGAACCACTGTCGTCCGTGCTCAGCGGCATTGCGCAGAGAGTCGATAACCTGAACCACCCGGCGCAGGTCGACACGCGTGACGTAATAGCTTGCCAAGGCCGCTAACGTTGCGAAGAGATCCTCATCGCGCAGGTCGGTCCCGGCCAACTGCAGGCACCGCTCGTAATCCGCGGCGGCTGTGCGGCTCTGATAACCCTCTGCGGCTGAGGTGAGGCGTCCACGGTCCAGGCGCAGCGCCATCTCTAGTCGGTCGCGATTCGGACCGGATGTCACATGATCGAGCTGCGCGAGGCCCCGGGTCAGGTAGGCGACGGCCTCGGCGAGCGCACCGCGAAGCCGCGCATTGCCGGATGCCTGTTGGTAGGCGGCGGCCGCGTCGTCGAACCGGTCGGCCTGCCCGTAGTGCGCGGCGATCAAATTGCCAGTCCGGCTCACCTGCGCTGATCAGGGCGTCGGCCACCTTGGCGTGCAGTGCACGCCGGACGGTTGGCGGTGCCAGCTCGGTGGCGACCTCGCGCAACAACTCATGCCGAAACCGCCAGCCATCGGTTCCCCATGGCTCCAACACCAGCGCCTGTTCGAGCTCGTAAATGACATCGCCGACCTCGTCCTCGCTGAGGTCCACGACCGAGCACAGCAGGCGCCGATCAATCCGGCGACCGATAACGGCCCCCGCCTCCACCACCGGCACCACCTTCGGGCTGGCGCGCAGCCGGGCGAACAAGGGTTCATACAATGTCTCGGGCACACCGGTCTGACTGATTCCGTGGACGACCTGCTCGATGTAGAAGGGCACACCGTCGCAGCGCGCGGCCACCACCGCCCGCTCATCCGCGCTCAGGCCGGGATCCAGTGCTGTGATGAGCGCCTCGGTCTGATCGTCGGTCAACGGCGCAAGGTCGAACACCTTGTGCGGCCGAGCCTTTGGCAGCCAGTCACCGGGCCGTCCGGTCATCACGACCAGCAGCCTTCCTTCAGCCGCGTCGAGCAGCGCGCCGAGCACCTCGCGGCTGGATGGATCGAACCAGTGCACGTCCTCGGCCACCACCAACCCGGCTTCGCCAGCCAGACACGCCTTCAGATAGTCCCGCACCGCCTGCGCGATCAGCTCGTAGAGTCGTCGGCCCTCGGCGGCCGCCTGCTCATAGCCCGCCTGCGCTTCGATTCCCAGTACCGGCGCCAAGAGCGGCACAATGTGCTGCTGCTCGAGTCTGCAGGAGCGAATCTCGTTGTCCAGCAACCGCAGCCGCTCGGTCTGACCGGTGCTGCGGTCGATGCCGCAGCGACGTTCCAACAACGTGCGTATCGGGTGAAGGCCGGCGTCGGTGTGAAACGGTGAGCCGATCAACTCCAGCACCACGGACTCAGAGGTCTCAACCATCGCGGCGGCCGCGGCCGCCAGCCGCGACTTTCCAATCCCCGGCTCGCCCCGAAACACGACACCCGGAGTGCTCAATGTGCCGGCTTGTGCGTGCGCCCAACACTTTTCCAACTCCGCCAATTCCGGCGTTCGACCCACCAGCGGTCCTTGACCCGACGCGGGTGCCTGCGCGCGCTCGGTCAGGACGCGGTAATGAACGACCGGTTCCTCGACTCCCTTCACAAGCGCTTCGGGGCAAGGCTCTAATTCAAAGTCGTTGCGTATCAGCATCTCCACTGCATCGGAGGCCACGACGGCGCCCGGTATTGCCAGGCTCGATACCCGCGCGGCCAGATTGGCAGCCAACCCGTAGACCTCGTCTTGGGCGGTGTCCAAGTACACGAGTCCGCGGTGCACTCCGACCCTGACGTTGATCTCGACCGCGAAGCGGCGCTGCGCCTGTTCGCTGAGCCGGGCGACCTCGCGGGTGATTTCGAGGCCGGCGTGCACGGCGCGGCGCACGTCGTCCTCGTGGGCAATCGGGTGACCGAACACCGCGAGGAGTCCGTCACCCGCGGTGTTGGCGATATGCCCTTCGTACCGGTGCACCGCGCGCAGCACCAGCTCGCGGTAGCGGCCCACCAGGAGCCGATACGTCTCGGGCTCTACCCGCGTCGCCAACACTGTGGAATCCACCAGGTCGGCGAAGAAGATCGTCAACCGCCGGATCTCACCGGGATCGCTCGGCGCGGCCAACAAGTCCTCGGCTTCGGCGTTCGCCCCGTCCGCGGCTAGAACCTGCCCCGCCAACGCCGTCGCCGTCGCGCGGTCGCCGCGGTTGATCGCCGCCACCGCGCGATCCAGCAATTCATCGATCGACGCCCCGCCCGCCGGGCGGGGTTTCCCTTCTGCCGTCGAGCGCGTCCGGCCGTCGCTCACCCCGACATCGTGGCATCCGTGCTCGTGAGCATGTGCTGCTCTGCGGCATATTCGGACGCGGCCACCGAGATCAACGACGGCGTTGCAGTGTCCTCGTACGGCGACGCAACGTGGAGACAGGCCCGGCCGCGTACTGCCTCTCGATGGCGCGTGCTCCGGCGCGGAAGAACGCACGCACCCTGTCGTTGACCGTCTTTTCCTCATCGGAGGTCACCGTGAACTGGCCTGTCCAGATCACGGTGCACCTGTGTGGCCGGCCCTCACGGATCCGAAATTCGCCGCGAAAGTCGGCGATCGGCAGCTCGCTTCCGGTCATCTCGTACCAGTACAGCCGCTGCGCCTGGTCCACCTGCGTCAGGCGCTCCGCCCAACGCAAACCATCGCTCGTCTCCAATGTCCGCTTCGCGCCGGGCTCTTCGCCCTCCCCTTCCGCGGTCGTCACCATCGGATGCCATCGGGCGATGCTCTGGAACGACCCGAGCTCCAGCCACATCGACTCCGCACTGCGATGCACATCAGCGAACACCTGAACCTGCGGCATGCCGTTCGGATACCCGCCGAGACGGTCCACCACCCCTGGCAGGATGACCGGCATGTCCTTGTTGCTCCTCGACGGCGCCAGCATGTGGTTTCGCTCGTATTTCGGTGTGCCCTCATCGATCAAGGCGCCCGACGGGCGGCCAGTCAATGCGGTCCGCGGCTTCCTTGACGCGGTCGCGACACTGGTCACACGGGAGCAGCCGTCCCGGCTAGTGGTGTGCCGCGATGACGACTGGCGCCCGCAGTGGCGCGTTGATTTGATCCCGTCGTACAAGGCGCATCGCGTCGCTGTTGAGGAACCGGACGGCCAGCCCGACATCGAAGAGGTGCCAGACGATCTAACCCCGCAAGTCGACATGATCCTGGAGATCCTGGACGCCTTCGGCATACCGACGGCAGGAGCGCCCGAATGTGAAGCCGACGACGTTCTCGGCACTCTGGCTCACCGAGAGCGCCGGGACCCGGTCGTCGTGGTGAGCGGCGACCGCGACCTGCTGCAACTGGTGTGCGACGACCCGGTCGAGGTCAGGGTGCTCTATCTGGGCCGCGGTCTGGCGAAGGCGACGAAGTTCGGGCCGGCGGAAGTTGCCGAAACCTACGGCGTGCCCGTCGACCGCGCCGGACCCGCCTACGCCGAATTGGCACTGCTGCGGGGCGATCCATCGGACGGACTGCCCGGTGTGCCGGGCGTCGGGGAGAAGACTGCGGCGACGCTGCTGGCGCAACACGGGTCCCTCGAGGGCATCCTGACCGCCGCGCACGACCCCAAATCGAAGATGTCCAAGGCGTATCGGACCAAGCTGTTGGCCGCCACCGACTACATCGAGGCGGCCGGCCCGGTGGTGCGCGTGGCAAAAGATGCCGACGTCAACTTCTCCACGCCGTCGGACACGTTGCCGCTTGCGGCCGAGCATCCACGCAAGGTTGTCAAACTCGCCGAACAGTACGGCGTTACGTCCTCGATCGGGCGATTGCAGAAGGCGCTCGACGGACTACCCGGCTAAGCCGGAGAACCCCGCGGCTACTTGGGCCGGCCGACCTCGTAGGTGCCCTTGTCGTCCTGGAACGTCACGGTCACCTGGCGCTTGGTCCCGTCGATGCTGACCTCGCAGTTGAAGGTGTCGCCCTTCTTCACCGTTGGACTTGTGCCGCCGTTGCACTTGACGTCCTTGACGTTCTTGGCGCCGTAGCCGTTGGCCTCGTCGGTGAGGATCTGCTGCACACCCGTCTGCGCGGCACTGATGTCCAGCTTCGTCGTGACGAAGAAGCCGGGCTTCCAGAAGCCCAACACCAGCACCACGGCCACGACGATCGCGGCAAGCAGGCCGATCACGCCACCGATGACGGCCAGCGAGCGCTTGGAGCCCTCCTCGGGGGCCGTCGCGCCGTACTGCGGGTACTGCCCGTACTGGCCCGGCTGCTGGCCGTACTGCCCCGGCTGCTGACCATATTGAGCGCCCGGTTGCTGCCCATACTGCTGGCCGGGTTGGCCGTACTGACCGGGTTGGCCGTACTGACCCGGGTATGCCTGCGGGCTGTACTCGCCGGGCTGCTGGCCGAACTGCTCGGTCGGCGGGTACTGCTGCGACGGCTGGTAGGCCGACGGCTGCTGGTACTGCGGATACTGATGCTGTTGCGGATCGTAGGCCGGCTGTTGCTGCTGAGAGTCGTACGCCGGCGGCTGCCACGTCGGCGCCGCGGTGGTCGGTTGGTCGGCCCCTGAGGTCGGCGGCTGCCACGGCTGATTTGCCGACGGGTCGCTTGACGGCTGATCCTTGCCCTGCTCGGGCTGCTGACCGGGCCACGGCTGCGTCGGATCAGATCCTTGCGGTCCGCTCATGTCTCTCCTTGCTCACGGGTCGCACTGCTGGCGATCACACTACCCGGCATCAACAGCGACGACGCCGCGTCGAATGTCGTTGATAGCGCGTTTCGCGGTAGCTCGCATCGCCGGCGTGGGTGCTGCGTTGCGGACCTGGTCGAGCAGGTCGAGGACCTGGCGGCACCACCGCACGAAATCGCCCGCAGACAACGGCGTCCCGGTGCCCGACGCGTCGGACGCCGCGAGCGCCGTGGTCAGGTCGCCGGTGGTGGCCCAGCGATAGATGGCCGGCACAAACCCGTCCTCGGGCTCGCGGCTTCCGGTGATACGGTGCCGCTGCTCGTCGGCCCGCAGCTCGGTCCACAGCCGGCGCGTCTGGTTCAGGGCGCGGCGCAGCTTGCCGATAGGCACGTCGGTTCCGTCGGGCACGCCCGGCACGTCGCCGCGCGACTCGTAGAGAACCGACGACACCACCGCCGCGAGCTCGGCGGCCTCCAGTCCCTCCCAGGTGCCACTGCGCAGGCACTCGGCGACCAACAGGTCGCTCTCGCTGTAGATCCGGGCCAGCAGGCGACCGTCGTCGGTCACCCTTGGATCGCCGTCTTCACTGTCGATGAACCCGCGCTCAGTCAGCAGCACGACGATTCGATCGAAGGTGCGCGCCAGCGAGTTGGTCGCCGCGGCGATCTTCTGCCGGATCTGTTCGTTGTCCCGCTCGATCCGTAGGAAGCGCTCGGCCAGCCGGGCGTTGGCTTCGCGGTCCGGTAGATCATGCGCAGGATGTCGGCGCAGTTGCTCACGCAGCCCGGTCAGTTCGGGATCGACGTCGCGCTCCTTCGGAGGGCCGCTGCGCTTGCCCTTGGCCGAGGGGACGTCTAGTCCGGCGGCAGCGGAGCGCAGCGCCGAAGCGAGATCGCGCCGCACCCGCGGATTGCGGTGTTCGACCCGCTTCGGCAGCGGCATCGAGCCGAGCGTATCCGACGCGCCCGAGTAATCAGCCGACGAAATCCGTCCTGCCCAACGGTTTTCAGTGAGCACGAGCGGGCGCGGGTCGTCGCTGTCGCGGTCGGGCTCCAGCACGACGGCCAGGCCGCCGCGACGGCCATGTGTGATGGTGATGATGTCACCGCGCCGCAGCGCGGCCAGCGCGTCATTGGCGGCCTTACGCCGCTGCAGCCGCGACGCCCGGGACTGGGCCCGTTCGCGTTCGGAGATCTGCAGGCGCAGCCGCACATAGTCGAGGATCGACGCGTCGTGACCGCCGAGTTCATTGGCGATCTCGTCGAGTATCCGTTCACCGCGCTGGACGGCCCGCACCAACCCGACCACCGAGCGATCGGCCTGGTATTGCGCGAACGAGCTTTCCAACAGCTTGTGCGCCTGCGTCGGACCCATCTGGTTCACCAGATTGATGGTCATGTTGTAGGTCGGCGCGAATGAGCTGCGCAGCGGGAAGGTCCGTGTCGAGGCCAGGCCGGCGACCTCGGCCGGGTCGATGTCGGGATGCCACAACACGACCGCGTGACCCTCGACGTCGATGCCGCGTCGACCGGCCCGACCCGTCAACTGGGTGTACTCCCCCGGCGTCAACGGCATGTGCTGCTCACCGTTGAACTTGACCAACCGCTCGAGCAAAACCGTTCGAGCCGGCATGTTGATACCCAAAGCCAGTGTCTCCGTGGCGAATACGGCCTTCACCAATCCGGCGGTGAACAATTCCTCGACGGTGTGGCGGAAGATCGGCAGCATCCCGGCGTGGTGGGCGGCCAGACCGCGCAGCAGCCCCTCCCGCCATTCGTGATAGTCGAGCACGACCAGATCCGCCTCATTGAGTTCCGCGGTGCGACGGTCGATGACGTCGGCGATGCGGACCCGTTCCTCGTCGGAGGTCAGCCGCAGCGACGACCGCAGGCATTGTTTGACCGCGGCGTCGCAGCCGGCCCTGGAGAAGATGAATGTGATTGCGGGCAAGAGACCTTCGCGGTCGAGCGTGCCGATCACGTCGGGCCTGCTGGGCGGTCGGTAGATGCTGGGACGGGAACGACCGCGGCCGCGCGGCTGCCAGTCGGCCAGCCGGTCCGCCTCGCGACGGTTTGCGATGTGGCGCAGCAGTTCAGGGTCGACGAGAAGTTCGCGGCCGGACTTCGCCGCCCGCGAGGCGCGGTAGTCGAACAGGTCGAACAGTCGCTTGCCCACCATCACGTGCTGCCACAACGGGACTGGGCGGTGTTCGTCGACGACGACGGTGGTGTCGCCGCGCACGGTCTGGATCCAGCCGCCGAACTCCTCGGCATTGCTCACCGTCGCCGACAGGCTCACCAGCCGCACGTCGTCGGGCAGGTGAAGGATGACTTCCTCCCAGACCGCACCCCGCATCCGGTCGGCCAGAAAGTGCACCTCGTCCATGACGACAAACGAAAGACCGTATAGAACAGGCGAATTCGCATACAGCATGTTGCGAAGCACTTCGGTGGTCATCACGACGACATCGCCATCGCCGTTGATCGACTGGTCACCGGTGAGCAGGCCGATGCGCTCTGGGCCGTACCTGGCCACCAGATCGTTGTGCTTCTGGTTGCTCAGCGCCTTGATCGGTGTGGTGTAGAAGCACTTTCGGCCTGCGGCAAGCGCGAGGTGTACGGCGAACTCGCCGACCACTGTCTTGCCGGCGCCGGTCGGTGCGCACACCAGCACGCCGTGCCCGGTCTCCAATGCCTGGCAGGCTCGTTGTTGAAAGTCGTCCAGCGTAAACGACAGCTGCCCGGCGAAGCTGGCCAGTTGGCCG
>Ga0207688_10000860_pt1 | contig 15337 bp, 13 predicted proteins | sample KBSMiscanthusM4_FD_184296 | JGI IMG/M metagenome (GOLD analysis project Ga0207688, IMG submission 184296) | Miscanthus rhizosphere microbial communities from Kellogg Biological Station, Michigan, USA - M4 (SPAdes) (version 2) | ecosystem: Host-associated > Plants > Roots > Rhizosphere ...
GATGCTCGTGTGGATTCTGTTGTGGGGCACGGTTTCTGCAGCCAATGTCATCTCCGGCCTGGCCATCGCGTTGATCATCACGTTGCTGCTGCCGCTGCCGGTGGTGCCGATCGAGGGCAGGGTGCACCCGCTCGCGCTTGTGCGGCTGATCGTCACGGTTCTCTACTACCTGGCGCTGTCGTCGGTACAGGTGGCCTGGCTGGCGGTCAAACCCGGGCCGCCGCCGCTCTCCGCGGTGCTGCGGGCACACGTCGCGGTCAAGTCGGATCTGGTGCTCGCCCTAGCCGTCAACATCTTCAATCTCATCCCCGGCTCGATCGTGCTGGAGATCGACCAGACCCGCCGGATGCTCTACATGCACGTCATCGATGTCGGCTCGGACCGTGCCGTCAATCAGTTCTACCGCCAGGTCGCCGAAGTGGAGCGGCTGCTGGTGTCCACGTTCGAACGCGACTCCGACTGGAGACCCGCGCCTCGGGAGGAGCTGACATGAGTTGCGAGCGAGGAGCGAAGGCGGATCGCGCATGACAATCGTCTGGATCATCGCCGCGGTCATGCTCACGGCCGCCGCCGTCGTCACCATGTTCCGGCTGCTTGGCGGGCCGAGCACACTGGATCGCCTGGTCGCGCTGGACACCCTCGTCGCGGTGACTATGTGTGCGATCGGCACCTGGGCGGCCTTCAGCCTGGACACCACGGTGACATACGGGCTGACCGCGCTCGCGTTGATCAGTTTCGTCGGCTCGGTCAGCGTCGCTCGATTCCGCGTGCCCGATATCGACAAGGCCGGCGGCTCACGGAGATTGCGATGAATGCGCTGGACATTGTCACCGCCGTGCTGGTGCTCGGCGGCTCGACGCTCGCTCTGACCGCCGCGATCGGTGTGGTCCGCTTCCCCGACACGCTGACGCGGATGCACGCGGCGACCAAGCCTCAGGTACTGGGCCTGTTGCTGGTGCTGGCCGGCGCGGCGATCAGGCTACGCGGTCACGTCGACGTCGGTATGGTCATTCTCACCGGCTTGTTCACATTGATCACCGCTCCGGTGGTCGCCAACCGCGTCGGTCAACTGGCCTACCGCGAACAGAACATTCGCGACGACCTGCTGACCAAGGACGAAATGCGCGAGTTCGCCGGAAACGGGGAAGACGGTGGCAATGGCCAGAACTGACGATGACAGCTGGGATATCACCGAGGGCGTCGGCCAGACCGCACTCGGTGTGGCGATGGCACGTGCCGAAGAGACGACGAGTGAACGCCCGTTGTACAGCGACCCGTACGCTCGGCTGTTTCTCGACGCCGCCACCGAGCGAGGGTGGCGGCGACCTCCGCCGCACATGGTCGAGCGGATTCGGAGCATCGGAGGCTACGCCGCCTCCCGCACCAAGTGGTTCGACGAGTTCTTCATCGCCGCCGGCGCAAACGGTATCGAGCAGGTGGTCATCCTCGCCGCCGGGCTGGACGCGAGGGCGTGGCGGTTGCCCTGGGTGGACGGCAGCGCGGTCTATGAGATCGAACAGCCCAAGGTGCTGGCATTCAAGGCCGAGATACTCCACGCCCACGATTTGGCACCGGCCGCACGGTACGTCGCGGTGCCAATTGATCTGAGGCAGGACTGGCCGAAGGCGTTGGTGGAAGCGGGATTCGACCCCGCTGAGCCGACGGCGTGGGCGGCCGAGGGGCTGCTCCCCTATCTGCCTGCCGACGGGCAGGATCTGCTGTTCGAGCGGATCAACGAACTCAGCGCCAGGGGCAGCCGTATCGGGGTCGAGTCGTTCAGCGCCGGTTTCTTCGACCGCGACTATCTGGCCAGCAGGCGGGAACAGATGCGCCGCCTGCGCGAAGAGGCAGGCGAAGATCCCGACGAGAAGGTACACGACACCCAGGACCTCTGGTATGTCGAGGACCGCACCGATGTCGCCGACTGGCTGACCGAACACAACTGGGAGGTGTCGGCGGTCGAGTCGATCGACCTCATGACCCGATACGGCCGCTGGACTCCGGGACAGGATGACGCCACCGCCCCTCGCACGGAATTCATCGAGGCGCGTCTGACCTGCTAGCCGACGCAGAGGCTCGGGACTACTCCCAGATGAGCACGTTGGGTATCGAGTCGTCGATTTCCCGAAGGCACGTGTAGCCGACGCCCGCCAGACCACGGAACAGCCCCACGTTGAATTTCCTGGTGCCGACGTTCCACCGGTAATCCCCCGTCGCAGCCTCCGTTCGGAGCACTGCGAGCAACCGTCGCGAGGCGCGCTCGACTAGCGCAGCGCGGTTGAGAACGCGTCCTGCCTCACGGCACAGTTCAATGCTTCCGAGGGTGCCGCAGCAGAGGGTGTCGACGTGCCCCGGCCATCCCCTTGTCGCCCCCTCCAGTGCGTCGTCGATATCGGTGAGCACCGTATCGGGTTCGGCGGCAGCGCGTTTCGTCATGCCCAATCGCGCGAGTCCGATCCCCACCGCACCGTGACACCACTGGGATCGCCAGTGCGGTTCGGTCACGCGGAAATCCCGCCAGTCGCCGCGCTCCGCATCGAAATTGGCCCTTTCACACTCGATGCACTCCCGCGCCGCATCGGCGAAGTCCTCACGGCCAGTCACCATCGCCGCGGATGCCAGTGCATAGGCATACCCCGCGGCGCCGTGCGACATCCCCACTACGCCGACCCGATCCACGCCGACGAGATGTTCGGCGCACACCAGGGCCCGCTTGAGCACGTCGTCCGCCCCGGTGTCGGCGTAGAGGGCCAACAGGCTCAGTATCGCGCCTGCACTTCCGCCGACGACGTCGAGTCTCTTGTCCGAAGCGATGAGGTCGTCCGTGAGCAACATGGCGGCGCGATGGGCGTCGGCAAGCAAGTCATCGTCGCTCATGAGTCGGGACATCGCTGTCAGGGCGTACACGATTGAGCCCAAACCTGTGGCACCGCCGACGCCGAGCACCCGCGCTACATGTGATGCGTTGCGGCTCTTCAGTTCCGAGCGCAGGTGGGCGACGGCAGCGAGCGCGTGATCAGCCGAGGATTCGCATCCTGTCTTTGCGTGCGCAGCGAAAAACAAGGCAATGCCTGCGTTCCCGCTGTACAAGTCGTGTCCAAGAACCGCCAGCTGGGAAACGTCCGAAGCGACAACGGATCCGAGGCCGATCCACGCGGCGGCACTGTCACGGCGAATCGCGGCTTGGGCGATCTCCTCGGCGATTGCCTTCGCTTCGGCGATGAACTCGGCCTGCGTCGGGGTTGGGGCCTGATCGATCGGCACCAGCTGCCTCGGCTGGTCGTCGATTGTCATGGGGCTGGTAGAGCTCGCGGCCTGCCGGATCACCTCGACCTGCCAGGCGATCTGTCGGTCATCGAGCCGCAGCATTCGTTCGCGTGCCCGCTGCAGGCCCGGTTTGGCCGATGTGGGAACCACTGTTCCTGCGGTGTCGGTGATCTCGGTTCCATCGCTCTGCATGGCGAAGAACGGGACATTCAGCTCGAGCAGTGCGGCGCGCTCCGCCCGCTGCAAGGACCACCGCGGATCGGCGTCGTGGTCCCAGTCGGCAAGTCGGGCCAGAAAGTCGGCCTGCACGGACCACAGAACGCCGTCACCCATCATGCGATCGTCTCTGAGGCGTAGGAGCAGCATGGAGTAGAACTGCGTCGGCCGTATGACCTTGCGGACCGGCACTCCTGCAAAGCCATCGAGGAGGTGTCCCGCCGACTTCAGGAAGCGCGCGTAGTCCTCGAAGCCCGAGACGAAGTCGTCGAGGTGTTCGGCTAGACTCGCATAGCTGCCAGCGACATGGGGCAGATTCGTTGTCGGCCTGTCGGCTTCGTCCTTGATCGATGGCCTCATGCCATCGGAGTTGGTGTCGGTCCAGGTGAGTCTTCTTTGCGTCGCCCAGTCAGAAGCGACGCCGCCGACGGCAACGACGGTGTCGCCAGCGGACCGCCCATAGGCAGGAAGGAGGCCGACGGCCATCACCGAATCGGCGATGATCTCCCGCGCGGCCTCATAGGCCTTCGCGTCGACGTTGTCCGAGTGGCTCTCCTCGGCTGCTTGAAGCGTGGTTTCCAGGTCGACAGGGACTGGTTGGTCGCCGACCGCGATGACGTTCTCCTGATGCATATCGGCGACGACGAAGCAATGCATGAGCGCGAGCCAGGCACCGGCGCGGCGGAAGAAGCTTGCGAATTCGTGCCGATCCTGGCATTCGGTGTGCTCGACGAACTCGGTCCACCCGTAGCCGTCACGGGCAACGGTGTGCGCAACGCGAACATCGATGGGAGCGCGAGCATTCAGGCGCTCGACGAGCCGCTGCCAGGCGACATCGATCCGTAGATCCTTGGGCTTGTACAACGCGCGTAGGCCATCGTCGAATTCGACCACGAGCACGGACCTGCCGCCGCGGTGCGGATCGGAAAGTCCGCCTTCGATCCTCGCAACGGCGCTGGCGTGCGGCACGTTCAGAAGGTCTCGGCGAATCGCGTCGACGTCAGTGTGCAGCCGCGTGATGAATTCGTGGTTCGTAGCGAGCCACTGCCGTGTCGACGACGCCAGTAACCGAAGCAGGACGGGCTTGTCGTCGAGCAGTCGCTGGAATCCACCGCGCGCCATATCGGTGATGAAGTCGCCGTAATTTCGTAACTCCGCGAAGCGTTCATACAGCACCGGCGCACACAACGCGCCGACGTCGCCGAGCAGCTTCTGCCGCAGACAGTTTCGGGCCGACGGCAGCAGGAGGTCCGAGACGGATTCGTCGAGCGAGGCCCACAGACGGGCCTCGGTGGTGCGAAGCAACGGCAAGAACAACTGCCCGAACGGGTAATCTCCTGCGTACGCTTCCGAGCGGTCGACAACGTCGGTGAACGCGGCACGGACCCATGCCTCGTCGTTGAGACCGGTCAACTCCGAGAGTGCCCGACGGGCGCTGCCGAATCGGGCGATAACATGGTCGACCGAATATCCGTCCCGCGCCAGCCGGCGACGAAAGAGTGCCCAGTTGCCGGACGATGCCGACTTGCACCACGCAGCGAGGCGATTCGCGGCCCGATCGGCATCTCCCGGATGACCGAGAAGCGTCTCGAACTCGTCGGACAGCAGTTCGTCGAATGTGGGTGCGCCAGTATTTATTGGCAACACCGGTTGTAGGCCGACGTCTGATATGTGTAGGACAGCGCGGTCTCCTCGGCGGCGATCTCGAGTTCCTCGTCGGAGAAGGCGTACCGCAGGATGTCCACATCCGTCGGGCTAGCCATGGTTGCATTCATGATTGGGTCCTCCCTGCATGCATTTTCGGGCTTTTTGCCGAGTAGCGGGCAAATATGTAGCAATTTGTTACTTACCGCTTCGGCTGGTCATTCTGGCCGGGGCGCGCATCGCCACTGTCCGGGGGCGCCGCGGCCGGCCGCTCGGGCTTGAACCCCGGCCACCCTGGCAACCCCGGGAGCCCCGGAGCCGGGCCACCGCCCGCGTCGCTCCCACCTGGGATGACCGAAGGCCCGCCTGAACAAGCACCACCGCCGGGGCGGGAATTATGAGGCACATCATTTGGGGGCGGGGCCGCGCCTGCACCGGGATATGTGGCACCAATCGGGCCACCGGGGGCATCGGCCGAGCCGGACACGCCCGCTGGGATGTCCCGCCGGCAGGTTTCGGGGCGCTTCGGATAGCCGGTGCAATCCGGCGATGCCTGCGGCAGCCGGCATGCCAAATCTGGATCCGACGGGGTAGCCGGGTCAGCCGCCACCGTTGGGGCGAATACAAGAGCCAATGATGTGACTGCTGCGGCAAACATCGCCGATAACGCTCTCAGCCTGGTAGCGCTCATGGTGCGCACTTCTTTCCTGCAACTGCTAACTGCACTCTGAGCGTAGAACCGTGAATGCAGCTGACATGTGAGTAGACGACTACTCGAATCCCCTGGCGACGTGCCGTTAGTTAGTTAGTTAGTTAGTTAGTTAGTCGGGCGGCAGCGACGGGCAGATCTCCCTGTAATCAATCTGCTGCGGCACCCATTGGCTCCATTGCTGACGGCTGATATTGCTGGTTAGCTTGCTGCAGACGGTGTCGTCGAGATTCTGCGGTGCGGGCCATAGATGCAGGTTTCCATCGCCGCTTCCCGAAAGGATCCAGTTGTCGTCGGGGCTGAAAGCAACACTTTGAACCCAGTTCTGGTTGCCTTCCAGCGGCATACCCGCGGGCGGCTTGTTGACGGTGTCCCACACACGCACCGTGCTGCCCTGGCCACCGGCCGCGATCCATCGGTGTTTGTTCGCAAACGCAACGCTGAATACCGGGTTCTGATCGCCGCTCATGGGCTGGACCGCTTCTGCGCGACTGGCGACATCCCACAGCCTGACGGTTCCGTCGAAGCTGCCCGACACGATCTGATTCCCGTCAGGGCTGAAGCCGACACTGAAGATGTTCCACCCCGACTGCCCCGCAATGGGCTCACCATCGGGGCGGAGGGCCGGCTCGACATCCCATACCTGTATCAGGTTGTTCTGATTCCCCCCATCGAGATCGAACCCCGAGCCGGAAACAACTTGATCACCTTTCGGACTGAACGCGACGCTCCACACCTGATAGGGCACCTGCCGCTCGTCGTCGGCGATCTTGTGGGCGCTGACGGCGCCAATCAGTTTGCGGCTCTGCGCATCCCACAGCCGCACCATACTGTCGAAGCCGCCGGAGACGATCTTCGTCCCATCCGGGCTGAAGGCGACACTTTGGATCCGTGGTTTGCCTGGTAGGGCTGCCCCCGTTGAATCCTCCTTCGGCAAGGTCTCGACCCGCCCGGGACCACTCGTGTCCCACAACCTCACGTCGCCATCGCTTGAGCCCGTGACGATTTGGTGCCCGTTCTTGGGATTGAACGCCAGGCTATTGATTGCCGAGTCATAGCCGGGCGCCGATTGTCCGAGTAGCCGGATCGGTCTAGCGGTCTTCGCATCCCAGAACTTCACGGTGCCATCAGTGCCCGCCGAGGCCATCTCGTTTCCGTCGGGACTATAGGCAACCGCGCGAATGGCCGCGCCCTGCCCTGCGGGAATGGGCAGGCCAGCGACTACATCCCATTCTCGAACCGAACCATCGAAACTTCCCGACACGACCCGCGTCCCGTCTTGATTGAAGGCGACCGCCGATACCGGACCGCGATGACCCACCAATGGATTTCCAATCGCTCTGTGGGATAAGGCATCCCACACTCTGACGGTGTTGTCGACGCCGCCGGACACGATCCGGTCCCCAGCTGCATTGAATGCGACGCTGTTGATCGTGTTCGGATGCGCCGAGAAGGGCTCGCCGACTGGTAGCAGATTCAGGCCATCGAGGACTTCGATCGTACCGTCCAACCCGCCCACCACAATACGGTCGCCGGTCACCGGGCTGAATGCAACGCTCATCACCGGCGTCGATCCGACCAGAGGGTTGCCGACCGGCTGGCGGCTCGTAACGTCAAACAACCGAACGGTGAAGTCGTCGCCGCCCGCGACAAGCAGGTCTGCCCGTGGGCTGAACGCCACGCTGCGCACCAGTGTCCCGCTCGCGAATGGAGGTATATGCATCCATTCGGTGCCCGATACAGGATCCCAGACACGCACCGTCCCGTCCGCGCCGCCCGTTGCGATGAACCTGCCGTCGCGGCTGAATGCAATGCTATTGACCGGTCCACCGTGCTTCATTGCCGGAGACAGCTTTTGGCCGCCATCAGCACTCCACACCTGGAGTACGCCGTCGTCATTTCCGGTGGCGATCCGGTCACCGGTCGGGCTGAACGCCACACTCCACGCCGGACCTTCGCCGCCCACGTCGATGGCGTGCAGAAGTGCCCCGCTGTCGGAATTCCACACCCGCACCTTGTGATCGTTGCTGCCCGATGCTATCCGGCTCCCGTCCGTACTTACCGCAACACTTTGGACCGGTATTACGTCGTCCCCCAATGGCCGCAGCGGGTTTTCCATGATCTTGCGTGTGTCTGCCGATCTCGCCGCAATCGGATAGACCTCGGCTGCAGGTATGCCGCTGAGTTGCTTGCCGGCGAGAAGCTTTTGGAGAGCGTCTTTGTCGACACCTTTAGTCAGCATCTCGCGCGCCTGGGCAATCAGCCTCGAGGCTGTCGTTTCATAGAGCCTGTCGGTGGCTTTCTGAGTGGCGCGGAAGTAGAGGAGGAAGCTGAACACCGCGACCACGGCGATGACGGTGGTGACTGCCAGGATCTGCTTCAGCCGGCGCGAGTGCCTCTGTGCTGCGGCGGCCATCGCCTCGGCGGCTTGCTGGCGGTCCTGGGCGGCCCGCACCTGCTCCTCGCGGCGTTCTTCCTCTGCGGCCAATCTCTCGTTTTCCGCAGCTCGGCATGCCAGGAGATATTCGCGCGCGGAGTTCAGCCGGTCATGGAATCCCGGCTTGGTGGCCACCTTTTCAGCGTCGGCAAGCCTGGTGCCCGCAAAAAGCCATGCGGGATCACGGTCACTGCCCTGCCACGCGATGGCGCTGCGTTCGATGTCGTCCGCAATCTTGAGGTGCCGACGTTCGCTGCGCAGCCACCCGTCCAAGTCGCTCCACTGCCGTAGCAAGCTTTCCAACGCGACCTCGACCACCGCCTTGCCGTCGCGCACATCCTTGACGAGCAGTCGCTTTGTGACCAACGCATCGATCAAGCCACGGCTGTCCGCCGGCAGATCGGTGTATCGAGCGACCCGGCGCATCGGCTGATCGCTATCCGGATTGATGGTCGCCAGCCACGGGATGAACGCAGACCTCAGCAGCAGGAGCGCGTTCTCGCGCTCCGCAGCACCGGATGGGAGAACCTGCTCGATCTCGTTGTTGACCACATCGCGCATGCCGCCCGTGGATTCGTAGTTGGCCAGTGTCAGGCGACCCGACCCGGAGTAGTCGGTGTAGAGGCGCGCCAAGGTCAACGCCAGCAGCGGCAGTGTGTCCGCCCCTTCCGAAGCGTCATCAATGAGCCGCTGGACCAGATCGGCGTCGATGGTGAGACGCTTACCACTCTCTGAGGCTCGCTCCGCCGGCCCGGTGATGACTTCGGTGAACTGGGTGGGCGGCATTCTCTTCAGTTCATCGAACAAGACCGTGCCGATGCCGTTGAGCGCCGGGTGGTTCTGCATGACCTCGTAGCGGTCGGTGCGGATGGTAGCCGCCACGATGAACCCGACCTCGGCGGCGTTGATCCTGCTGATGACTTCCGACAGAAGTGTGAGGAACTGCTCGGCCTGAGCACCCGCGTCGGCCGAAAACAGCTCCTCGGCCTGATCGAGCGGCAAGACGAGCGTCGGAACGGTAGCTTCCTGACCCGCATCAGATTGCGGCTCAACCGATTTGCCGCCCGGTATGGCGTTCAACCTGTCCGCGGCGGCGTCGCGAAGCTGTGTCAACAGTTGGGAGACGCGGTCACTGTCACCGCCGAGGCATGCTTTCTTCACCTCACCAAGCGGCGGGCCACTCAGCCCCAGCGCGCGGTAGGCACTGTCGACCGCGGCGGCGAACCCCTGGTCGCCGGTCAACGCGTTGCGCTCCGGGCGCATGATGCCCAACACCACATACCGGCGGTCGTCACGTTGTAGTCGGGGGATCAGGCCCGCGCGCAGGAACGAGGACTTACCGCTGCCCGATGGTCCTAACACCACGAAGAGCGATTTCAGCCCGGACATCGCCGCCAAGAGACGGAACTGCATCTTCTGCAGTTCGTCCAACCCCTTGTAGATGGCGGCATCGCGACCGAAAAAGACACCCGCATCGACGTCTTCGAACGGAACCCACCCGCGGTACGGAGCGCGGTCGGGATCCCTCTCCGGAGGCCACCGGAAGATTTCCGGTCCGATGCCCGAGCCGTCGATTGCCTTGTCGAGCTGACGCATCGCCGCGGCATTGAACCGCACTGCGGGGCCGCCGGGAACGTCGATTTCCACCTGCTCGCCTTCAGCGAACAGATCGCACCGCTGCCATTCCGAGGTGATGTCGGTATCGGACAGGTCCTCGAGCCGCGCGACGAGTATCCGCTTTCCGAACCCTTCCGCCGTGCGGTATTCGGTTTTGCACTCGACCGACGCTTCCCAGTCGCTGGAGAGCAGGCAGATCACCGTCTCGCAACGGGAGTTGTTTCTGAATAGTTGTCCCTTCCACCGCTCGCCCAGTTCCATTCCGGTGTTCGGATCGATGTCCAGGTAGATCTCGTCGGCCAGCTCGGGTCGTTGTTCGGAGAGCCACACTTTCAGCGCGACGGCCTCGCGGTTGTTGTTTCTGGAATGACTCAAGAAGACGCGCGCCATTTGTTCCCTCCGTCCCCTTAGTGGCAGGACGAAGTGAAGGTAAACCCGCACGCGGGTGACGGGTTCGAGTAGTCGGCTACTCGAATTCACTCCGACAGCTGGAACTCCACCATCGCGATAACGGTCTCCACCGCATCCCGAAGCGCCGAAACCCGCGCCGCAACGGTAGGTGCCGACAGCACGGCATACCGGTCGGCCTGTCCCATCGGGACGCGGGACGCCAATGCGTACAACCACATCGCGGGATCACCCGATTGGTCGGCACCGGCGACGATGTCCCTTGGGTCCACCTGGGCGCCGCGAGCGGTGACAATCCGCTCGAACAACGCGACCATCCGGTCCTCCACATCACGTATCGCGGCGACGTCGACGGCCGCGCCGGGCTCGTCGGGCCACACCTCCACTGCCGCCCGCGGGTAGGGATCGTCGGGGTGCCACTCGAGCACCCGGATCCGTTCTGCCATCACGCATCGCAGCCGGTAACGTCCGTCACCGAAGTCGGCGCACTCGGTGATGTGCGCCAGCGCGCCGACATCGCTTCGGGTGTCCCCGCCGCCGACCTCTCGGCCGGCCGAAATCAACACCACTCCGAACGCCGGGTCGTCGGTGACGAGGCAATCCGAAACCATTGCGGTATAACGGGGTTCGAAGATCCGCAGCGGCAGCTCCTCGCCGGGCAGCATCGCCACCTCCAGTGGGAACATCGGCGCGACGGGCACGGCTAGATGTCCAGCTCGGCAACCAGCGCGTCGACCACTGCACGCAGATCGCCGTCGTTTTCCTCGGCGACCCTGCGCTGGCGTTGGTATGAGGCACCCGAGCGGTAGATGTCGGCCACCCGGGCAAGTTCGTCGGAGCAGTTGAGCGATTTGGCCACCGGCTCGAGCTTGTTCAACAACTCGTCCAGATCCTCGGTCACCAACCGCTCGTTGCTGTCGGCGTCCAGGATGATGACGGCGTCCAGGCCGTAGCGTGCCGCGCGCCACTTGTTCTCCTGCACATGCCAGGGCGGCATAGTCGGAAGTCGCTCGCCGGCATCGAGGCGGTGGTCCAGGTCGACGATGATGCAATGGGTCAGCGCAACAAGCGCGCTCAACTCACGGAGGTTGGAGACACCGTCGAAAATCCGCACCTCCACCGTACCCTTATGCGGCGATGGCCGGATATCCCAACGGATTTCGTTCATGTGGTCGATGATGCCGGTCTTCTTCTGGTCGTAGACGAAGCCTTCCCACTCCGCCCACGTCTGAAAGTGGAACGGCAGCCCGGCCGTCGGCAGCTGCTGGAACATCATCGCGCGATTCGAGGCGTAACCCGTGTCCTCGCCGTCCCAGAACGGTGAGGACGCGGAGAGCGCCAGAAGGTGCGGATAGTGGTTGAGCAACGACGTGTTGATCGCCATCACCTTGTGCGCGGACGAGATGCCCACGTGCACATGCACACCCCAGATCAGCATCTGCCGGCCCCACCACTGCGTGCGCTTGATCAGTTCGGCATAACGCGGCGCGTCGGTGAGGCTCCCCGGGGACCATTTCGCGAAGGGATGCGTACCGGCGCAGAACAACTCCATCCCGCGGCCACGAACGATCTTGCGCGCGGTCGCCAGTGTCGACCGCAGATCGTCCATCGCCTGCGGTACGGAATCGCAGATGCCGGTGACGATCTCGACGGTGTTGCGCAACAGTTCCTTATGTACGTGCGGGTTGTTCTCGCCGAGTTCCTCGATCACTTCGGCGGCCTCATTGCTCACGTCGCGCGTTTCGGCGTCGACGAGTGCGAACTCCCACTCGACCCCAAGGGTCGGCCGGGGCGAGCCGGCGAAATCTATGTGGCTGCTAGCCGGTGCCGATAACACCGCACGCCACGCGCTTTCCGGCGTCGCCGGTGGCCAGGGTGGTTTCGTCTGGCGGCGGATTGCCGTTGATCTGCTGGTAACGCTCCGGCGGGATGTTGGCGAAGTTGTCCGCCTTCTCGTGGATGATGATCGCGGTCTTCGCGCCGCCGAGCAGGTCCTCGGCGGTGAACGCGTCGGTCGTCGTCACCAACTTTGCGGTGCCGTCCTGACGGACCTGCAGCGACGTCAGGTCGCCGCTTGCCGGATGGCTGGTGTGGCCGGCCTTTTGGAAATGCGCACCCGCGGAATTGAAGTCACCTGGCGCGCCACCCGTTGGTGCGACGGAGTTGGCCTCGCACTTTCCGACCGAATGGATGTGCAGACCGTGGAAGCCGGGCGTCAACTGGCCCGGTGCGGTGGTCTCCACGGTGACGGTGGCGAAGCCGCCCGCGAATTCGATGTCGGCAGTTGCGACCGTGGTGCCGTTGGCCAGTTTCAGCTGGGCGGTGAGCTTCTCGCCACTGGCGGCCTGGTTTTCGCCGGTTTGGGCGTGCCCCTCAGTCGGCGATGCGGAGGGTGACGGCGAGCCGGTCCAGACGGACGGCGTGGTGCCGGGTGAGGTGGCCACCTGCTCGGGTGCGCTGCACGCGCTCAAGGCGACAACAGGAACGGCGAAGATAGCGACAACTGCGACGGGCTTGAGCATGTGCAAGAGCCTAACCGGTGACCGCCACGACCACGCCCGGCGGTTGCTCGGTCAGCTCGGGGACCCGCGGTTGCACGGGCGCCTCGAGCAGCTTGCCGACCTCGTCGGCGGCTTCGTGCTCGCCCGGCGCGTCGCTGAAGAACACCGTGGTGCCCGTGACCTCCGGCAGGCTCAGGTCGCCGGTCTCGGTCACGTTCCAGCCGGCGTCCCGCAACCGATTCGCGGCGCTTTCGGCGACACCTTCGATCGACGAGATGTTGTACACACGCACGTCGGCCTTCGCCGGCGCAGGGGTCGGGACCGACGTTGCCGAGCCCGTGGCGCTGACGGTTGTGGTGGCGATCGACGACGACTGATCGCCGTCAGAGTCGCCGGAGCTCATCGCCTGGAACGCGACCAACAGGAACACCACGCCCAGGAACAGCAACACCATGACCATGGCACGCAAAGGCAGCCCGGAGGAGTTTCGCTGGTTCATTACCGCCCACTGTATCGAGAGGGCCTGCGCGGCCGGAAAACCTCAGGTGACCTCGAAGCCCAGCCGGCGCGCCGCCCGGGCCTTCTGCCGACTGGCCCGCAGCCGCCGCAGCCGTTTGACCAGCATCGGGTCAGCCGCCACCGCCTCAGGCCGGTCCACTAGCGAATTGAGCACCTGGTAGTAACGGGTGGCCGACATCGAGAAGAGCTCCTTGATGGCGTCTTCCTTGGAACCGGCGTACTTCCACCACTGACGCTCGAACGCGAGGATGTCGTGCTCGCGCCGAGTCAGTCCATCGGTGAGATCAGAGTCATCCCCGGATTGCTCAGTCCGCGCGATCGCGCCGTCCATATTGGCCCTGGACCCTTCCCCACACTCGAATGACGTCTCTGCTGGCTCGGCGAACATTCAACCACGGCTTTGGAAGCTGCGGCGTTACCCAGGCCCGCGAGTCGGGTGACAAGGATTGCCGACCTAAGCTCTACCGCGTGGCTGTCGTACCCATCCGCATCGTGGGAGATCCCGTCTTACGCATCGCGACCGAGCCGGTGCCCGTCGCGGACGACGGTTCGCTGCCGGCCGATCTCGCGGACTTGATCAAGGACCTCTACGAGACGATGGACGCCGCGAACGGGGTGGGGCTGGCCGCAAATCAGATCGGCGTCGCCAAGCGGGTGTTCGTCTACGACTGCGCCGACGAGCGCGGCCGCACCAGCCGTCGCCGCGGCGTCGTCGTCAACCCGGTGCTCGAGACGTCCGAAGTGCCCGAGACCATGCCGGACCCGGACAACGACGACGAAGGCTGCCTTTCGGTTCCCGGCGAATCGTTCCCGACGGGCCGGGCCGGCTGGGCGCGAGTTACCGGCCTGGACGCCGACGGCACCCCGATCACGATCGAGGGCACCGACCTGTTCGCGCGGATGCTGCAGCACGAGACGGGGCATCTGGACGGCCTCCTGTATCTGGATCGGCTGGTTGGCAGGCACGCGCGCAGCGCGAAGCGCGCGGTGAAGTCGCACGGCTGGGGCGTGCCGGGGCTCTCGTGGACGCCCGGCAAGGATCCCGATCCGTTCGGTCACTAGCTCATGGCTGACGTCGGCGCCCGCGTCGTGGTGCGGTACCGGTTGCCGGACGGATCGACGCCACCGCTGACCGACGTGATCGGGCATCTGGTTGCGGTCGGCCCGACGCTGAGCGTGCGCACCAAACGTGGTGACCTGGTGGACATTGCCGCCGACGACGTGGTCGCGATCAAGGCGCTCTCCGACGCGCCGGTGCGTACCGGCGACATACGCAACCTCGAGCATGCCGCGGCGTCGGCGTGGCCCGGAGTAGAGCAGCAGTGGGTCGGTGGCTGGTTGCTGCGCTTCGGCCACGGAAGCACCCGCCGTGCGAATTCTGCCGTCCCGCTTAATGTTTACAGTGGAGCAGATGTTGACACGCTCGTCGATTGGTATGCGGCCCGCGGGGTGGCCCCGCTGGTGGCTGCGCCGGACCGGTTGTTCCGCGTTCCACCTGGAGTACCAACCGACGCCGAAAACCTTGTCATGGCAGGCGATCTACCGGCAGCCGAGTCCGATCCCGCGGTAACTATCGCGGCAGGGCCGGACAACGAATGGCGGGTCCTGTATCGGCGCGAGGTGCCGGTCGACGTATTGACCGCGGTCATCGACGGTGAGGTGGCGTTCGCGACGATCGCTGGTGCGGCGGTGGGACGCGCAGCCGTCACGACGGTGCCGGACGGCGCGCGCTGGGTGGGTCTGTCGGCGGTGCACGTCGTGGAGGAGGCGCGGCGTCGCGGCCTGGCGCGCGGGCTGTGCTCTGCGTTGCTGAGCTGGGGCGGCGAACGCGGTGCGACCCGCGCGTACGTGCAGGTGCTCGCAGACAACACCGCGGCCATAAGGTTGTACGAGTCGATGGGCTTCGCCGTGCACCACCGCTCGCGATATGTTGACGCCCGTAGCCTGTAACTTATGCGGCTGGCCACGTGGAACGTCAATTCGATCCGCGCCCGCGTTGACCGGGTCACTGACTGGCTC
>Ga0207688_10000862_pt1 | contig 15315 bp, 12 predicted proteins | sample KBSMiscanthusM4_FD_184296 | JGI IMG/M metagenome (GOLD analysis project Ga0207688, IMG submission 184296) | Miscanthus rhizosphere microbial communities from Kellogg Biological Station, Michigan, USA - M4 (SPAdes) (version 2) | ecosystem: Host-associated > Plants > Roots > Rhizosphere ...
CCGTCCTCAGAGGCGGCGCTGGTGTACGCCTTCGTCCTGGTCCCGACGCTGGCCCTGATCGCCGCCGTGCCGCTGGCATGGGGTTGGGGGCTCTCCTGGCTGGACGTCGGACTGGCCGCCGCCTTCTACCTGGCCTCCGGATTCGGCGTCACCGTCGGGTTCCACCGCTACTTCACCCACCGCGCCTTCAAGGCCCGGAAGGCCCTGCGCAACGCGCTCGCGATCGCGGGCAGCCTTGCGATGCAGGGTGACGTCGTCACCTGGGTGGCCGACCACCGTCGCCACCACGCCTTCACCGACAAGGAAGGTGACCCGCACTCGCCGTGGTTGTTCGGCCGCACGCCGCTCGCGTTGGTCCGCGGCTTCTTCCACGCCCATCTGGGGTGGATGTTCAACCGCGACCGCACCAACATCGGCCGGTTCGCCCCCGATCTGCAGTCCGACCGCGACATCGGCCGGATCGGCAAGCTGTTCCCGCTCTGGACGCTGATCACGTTCCTCGCTCCGGCCTTGATCGGGGGCGTAGCCACGATGTCGTGGTGGGGCGCGTTCACGGCGTTCTTCTGGGCGGGTGTCGTACGGGTCGCGGTGCTGCACCACGTGACCTGGTCGATCAACTCGATCTGCCACATGGTCGGCGACCGGCCGTGGGCCGCCCAGGGCCGGGCCACCAACGTCTGGCCGCTGGCGATCCTCTCGATGGGCGAGTCCTGGCACAACCTGCACCACGCCGACCCGACCTGCGCCCGGCACGGCATCGGGCGCGGTCAGGTCGACATGTCGGCCCGCGTCATCTGGGCGCTTGAGAAGCTCGGCTGGGCGTACGCGGTCCGCTGGCCCACCACCGCCCGCCGAGCCAGGCTCGTCGCCCGCGCCTGACCGGGCTCCCGGTCGCGTCGCTGATCTGCTTGTGAGAGAAGCGGTCAGGCGATCGTGACCAGCACCTTGATGTGGTGGCCGGAGGCGGAGAGGTCGAAGGCCTCGGCGACCTCCTCCATCGATCGGGTGGCCGTGACGAAGTCCGCGGAGCGGACGGCGCCGTCCTGGAGCAGGCGGATGCTCTCGGCGTAGTCCTCGGGCAGGTAGGTGGCGCTGCCCTGGATGCGGATCTGGTGGTCTTGCACGAGGGCGAGGGGGATGGTGACGTCGGCGGCGGGCACTCCGACGATCACGACGGTGCCGCCCTTGTCGGCGATGGCGATGGCTTGTCGCACGGTGGGCTGGATGGCGACGCAGTCGATGACGATGTCGGCGCTTTCGCCGAGCGCGGTGCGGACCTGCTCGGCGGCGTCCGGGGCGGCGGCGTCGACGGCGGCGTCGGCGCCCAGTTCGAGGGCTTTGTCGCGCTTGGCGGCCATCATGTCGGTGACGACGACGCGGCGGGCGCCGTGTGCTGTGAGCACGGCGAGCACGAGCAGTCCGATGGTGCCCGCGCCCAGGATGGCGACGGCTCTGCCCCGCACCCCGGCCAGCCCGGTGCCGAAGGCGTCGCCCGCCAGCCGGACGGCGTGCACGGGGGTGGAGAGGGGCTCGATGAGGGCGGCGGTCTGGTCGTCGAGGTCGTCGGGCACGGCGTGTAGGCGGTCGCAGGCGACGGTGAACCAGTCGGCCATCCCGCCCTGGTCCCAACCGCACCCGAAGAACTGCAGGTTCTCGCACAAGTTCTGCCTGCCGCTCTGGCACATCTTGCAGTTCCAGCACGGCAGGTCCGGTTCGACGGTGACGCGTTGTCCGACGGTCAACCCTTCGACCTGGGAGCCGAGACCCTCGACGACCCCGACGACCTCGTGGCCGGGGTGGTAGGGGATGGGGATGAAGGGGTGGCGGCCGTGGGCGGCGTGGGTGTCGGAGCCGCAGACGCCGGTCACGACGCTGCGCACCAGCGCCTCGTGGGGTCGCGGCTGGGGCGCTAGGGCGTCGGTGTCGACGTCGATGTGGTCGGCGTGCACGACCACTCGCCGCATCCGTCGGGGTGCCTCGTTGTCGGTCACGACATCCGTCCTTCCGATCGCTCAAATGAGCATATGTTGGTGATTGCTCAGCTGCTATCTTCGACGGCACTGCAACAAACGGACAAGGTCCGTGGAGGTGCTCAATTGAGCGGGGAACGGGCGTCGGCGGGAGACGTGCTGGCTACTCGTGTCGCGCGGCGGTACTACGTGGACGAGCACTCGAAGCTGCAGATCGCGGCGGAGCTGGGCATCAGCCGGTTCAAGGTGGCGCGGCTGCTGGAGCTGGCCAGGGCCCGCGGCATCGTGTCGATCACCATCACCGGGCCGGGAGCGCGGGATCTCGAGCTGGCCGATCGCCTGCGCGAGCGCTACGGCCTCAAGCACGTCCTCGTGGCCACGACGACCGAGGACGACGACGCGGTCATGCGGCGCGATCTCGGCGCGGTCGCGGCCGACCTGCTGGCCGAGATCACCGGCCCGCACGACGTGCTGGGCCTGGGCTGGGCCAGGAGCGTTCTCGAGATGGCGGCCCACCTGCGCAAGGTCAACGTCGGGGAGGTCGTCCAGCTCACCGGTGCGCTGACCCGACCCGACGTCGAGTCGAGCGCGACCGAGCTCGTCCGTGACGTGGCCCGCCGCGTCGGCGCCCGCGCCTCGGTCTTCTACGCCCCGATGATCGTGAGCGATCCCGAGACCGCCCGTGCGCTGGTGCGGCAACCGCCGGTGGCCGACGCCTTCGCCCGCTTCGGTGCCGTCACCAAGGCCGTCATCGGCGTGGGCGGTTGGAACCCGGGCACGTCGACGCTGTCGGACGCCCTCACCGAGTCCGAGCGGGAACAGATGGTCCGAAGCCGGGTGCGCGCCGACCTGTCCGGGGTGTTGCTCGACGCGGGCGGCCACGCGACCGACTCCCCGCTGCGCGACCGCATCATCGCCATCAGTGCCCCCGAGCTGCGCCGGATCGACGAGGTCATCGGCATCGCCTACGGACTGGACAAGGTCCCCGCCGCGCTCGCCGCCATCCGCGGCCGCTACCTCGACTCCCTCGTCACCCACACCGCCTTCGCCGAGGCGCTCCTCGGCGGCGCATGACCACCGGCCGACGAGGAGCCCGTGCGCACCCTTCGTGGCGAGCCTGGGCTGGACCATCTCTGCTGGCCTGCTGCCGTCAACGGGCGGTTGCGGCCGCCGCATGGCGTGACTTCACGGTTGCCTAAAGGCTCGCCGGCGTCGCAGCCAGCGCGCCCAGCGTGTTGGTGGCTTCCTGGAGCGAGTTGAGCCGCGCGATCTGTGGTAGAGGCGATGTCTGCCCAGCCGGGTCCTGCGACGAAGGTGCGGAAGCTGGTCGGGTTGGGGAAGGTAGGTGAGCAGGTCGGGGTCGGCGGTCTCGGGCAGTTGTGACCACAGCAGTATCGCTGCGGGCGCGGTGCGGCGGACCGCTGCGATCAGGGCGTTGGCGGGCAGGTCGGTGCCCATCGACCGGTAGGCCACGCCGCGCTGCGCAAGGGTGGCGGAGAGCACGACGATGGGTATCCCCGGCCACCGCGCGCCACCACGTGGCCCGTCGGCTTCTGGCGTCGCGCGGCCGTCGGCGGCGGGTTCGGGTGGCGCTCGGGGATCGAGTGGGGCGAACCGCGCACCCGGGGTCTGGGGCTGCACAGCTCATCGTGCGGTCGCTGGGTGATCGCGGCAATTCGGCGGGTGTTTCCCGTCTCCATTTCTGAACAACCTACGGCGCGGTTCTACTGTAGGGGCAGCTGCCTCGGTGGGGGTGGCCTCACCGAAGGGGATGACGAACGTGGCGGACACTCGCAGGCTCCCGGTCGCGGTCACCGACGTCTGGGATTGGCAGATGCGTGGTGCATGTCGGGGGATGGACAGCGCGTTGTTCTTCCACCCGGAGAACGAGCGCGGCCCGGCCCGCGCTGAACGGGAGGCTCGCGCCAAGCAGATCTGCGGCGGCTGTCTGGTCCTGGACCGGTGTCGTGCGCACGCCCTGGCTGTGCACGAGCCGTACGGCGTGTGGGGCGGGCTTTCCGAGTCCGAGCGCGACGAGATCGTCCGCGCCCAGGCCCGCACGCTGCGTGTCCTCACCACACCCGCTGCGCGGTCGATCACGTCTGAACGCGTCTGAGGGCACCACGCCGCCCGCTGAGCACGACGAAACGGAGACATCATGCCGTCCGAACATCACTCCGAAGATCACAGTGACGCCGGAACCGACGACACCGGTGGGCGCCCGGACATCTTTCCGATGCAGGTCAGCACGGCCGAGGACGCAGCCGATGTCGCTGAACTCGCCGCTGCCGAGCGGGCCGTGGCCAGACGTGCCGGCACTCCCGAGGATGTCGAAGGCGTCGCTGAAGCCGGCAAGGCCCGCCGGGGCGAGGACCGGCTCGAAGGCTGGCGACGACGCCACCACACCGACCGCAACTCCCACCCGTGAAGACAGGTGCCTGCTGTCGTTGACTTCACGGTGCTGTTCGGCAGGTCTGGCAGGTAGCGTCGTCGGCCATGGCCGATCAAAGTCTCAGTGAGCAGGCCCGTGAGGCCGTCCTAAAGTCGATCATCAAGGCGGCCCCCACGGTGGGCAACAGCCCGGCTGGGATCCGTGATCTCGCGGAGGCGTACGCGCTGCTTGAGAGAGAGCTTGTGCCCAACGCCGGTGTAGTGAAGAACAGGACATGACAGCACCACTGAACCCCCGGCGCGTCCGGAGACTCTGGGGGTGCCCGGCCCGGGGCAGCAGCCGCGATCAGGATTGGTGAGCGGGGAGGGTGTTCGCGCCACCGTCCGCTGCGGAAGCCGGTCGACCGGGAGGAAGCGATCGTGGCGTCCACGGTAGTCGCAGGTGGGGTCCGCACGACGCATCTCGGGAGCTTGCGGCCATCGCCTGCCGTGCCGGCTGACGCGCGTGTCGTTCGGCCCGGCGTGGGCATCCACCCCCATGCACGCCCCGGAGGACTTCCCCCACTCCGCGATCATCACGGGCTGCGGCCGTCACCCGGCTCCGACGACTGGCGGAGCGGACGACGCCTCCGCTATGCCGGATGCGTCGAGGGCTCCGCTTCGGCGGAGGAGTATCACGGGAGAGCCGGGGTAGCCCACGATGACGGAGGCAGCGCGACACAGCCGGACAGCAGGAGGACGGACAGTGACCGACAGTCAACCCGCGGATCGCGCTGCAGCCGAAACGGCCGCAGGCGCGGTACAGGGTGGTGGCGAGCAGGATGCCACCAAGGGGCCGGGTCCCGACGTGGCGACGGGTGAACCCGACGAGGACGGATTCGAATCCGGTGAGTTCGTGCTCGATCACGACGTCGACCCCCCGGAGGAGGTGCAGCCGACGTCGAGCTAGGCGCTCGCGCTGTCGGAACGCAGGCGGGCTGGTGGCCTGAGCGGCGGGGCGCCGTTGTTCGTCGTCGCGGCCCTTCCGACCGTGTCGATGAGCACCAACCGCGCGAACGGCCACCCGCCCGCGTGCGTCAGCGCCGTCGCGAGGACGACGACCGACTGCACGCCGACGCACGTGGACCTCGCTGACATCGGCCACGACCCGGCCGCGATCCATGAGCAGCTTGCGCAACACGGCACCGAAGGCGACCGTGGATCGCAAGGTGAAGGGTCAACCCCCGCTTCACACCAGACCGATGGGCCTCGCGCAACTACCGGGGTTCGACGGCTTGCGCTGCGACACGGCCCGCGGGCGGGGGCTCACCTGGCGGGACGCGGGGCGAGTTTCGTCCAGGGGAGGTCACCGGTCTCCCCGACGACCACGGCGACCTCGTGGAGCTTGCGGTTGCTGTTCTGGCTGACGATGCGCAGCAGGTCGAACGCCTGGTCACGAGTGATCTTGTGCTGGGTCATCAGAACGCCCATCGCCACACCGATGTCCCGGCTGGTGCGCAGCGCTCGTTCCAGGTTGTCGGCCCGTTCGCGGTTGAACGCCGCCGCGATCGCCAGCGAACCGTGGGTGGCCAGTAGCAACCCGACCTCGACTGCGGTGGCATCGAACGCGGAGGGCCGGTCGGCGTAGAGGTTCAGCCCGGCGATCAGCTCGCTGGCCGCCAGCTCGGTGTGCAGCCGGTAGGACAGCATGCTCACGAACCCGACCTGCTCGGCCAGCCGCGCGCCGTACTCCGGCCAGCGCTGGTCGGCGCGCAGGTCGTTCGGTCGGTAGAGGTTGTCCTCCAGTAGCGCGTCCAGGCAGGGCCCCGACCCCAGCTCGTACTGGATCGCATCCGCTCTCGCTGCCCGCTCGTCAGTGGCGCCCACCGTCTCGAACCGGCCGGAGCGCAAGGTCGTGATGCTCGCCGCCGTCGCGCCTTCGACGCGGCGGACCGCTGTGCGGGTCACGGCAGCGAACGCGGACTTCCCCCCGGTGGATCGCAGCTCTTCGCCGAGCTCGGCGAAGAGGGTGGTCACGGCGTCGAGCGAGCCCGCGAACGGGCTCGTAGCGACCTCGTCCATCATGAGAACCTCCCGGACACCGCATCAACGGAAACGGTGTCGATCAGCAGGGGCGGTCGATCGTATCCGGTGCAGGGGGCGTCGTCCCGGCCTCAGCGCGTTCTGTATCGCCGGTCGACCACCACGACCCCGTCCTGCACGACGGCGAGGACGTGATCGGCAGGTTCGGCGAGCACGGTGAGGTCGGCGACCGGGTCGCCGTCGAGGAGCAGCAGGTCGGCCCGGGTGCCCGGCAGGAGCTGGCCGATCTCACCGCTCATGTTGAGCAGCTCGGCGGCGACGAGGGTGGCCGACTTGATGACGTCAGCCGGTGTCTGGACCTGAGCACGGATGCGGAACTCGCGCGACTGGTGCCGGTGCATGCCGCCGAGCAGGTCCGAGCCGTAGGCGATCTTGACTCCGCCTGCGTGGGCACGCTCGAGTGCCTCGAGCCCCGCGTCGAGAACCGCGTCCACCTTCTCCCAACTCGAGTCGGGCAGCCCGTACGAGACGCCCTCCTCCTTGAGCGCCCAGTAGGTCACCAGGGTCGGGACGAGGAAGGCGTCGTGCTCGCGGAACAGCGCCACGCTCTCGTCGTCGATGAGGTTGCCGTGTTCGATCGACCGGACACCCGCTCGCAGGGCTTTGTTGACCGCGCGGGCGGAGTAGGCGTGGGCGGCGACGTAACGGTTGGCGGCCCCGGCCTCCTCGACCGCAGCGATGAGCTCGGCGTCGGAGTACTGGGTGGAGTCGATCCGGTCCGTGGGCGAGGCAACGCCGCCCGACGCCATCACCTTGATGTGGTGCGCACCCTTGCGCAGCTCGTCACGGGCAGCCGTGCGGACCGCGTCGACCCCGTCGGCGATGCGGCCGAGGCCTGCGCAGTAGTGCGTGTCCTCCATGGCCGTCTGGCCGGGGCCGCGTCCGTCCCCGTGGCCGCCGGTCTGGCTCAGCGCCTTGCCGCAGAAGGCGATCCGCGGTCCGGCCAGCAGGCCTTCACGCTGCGCCCTCGCAAGCCCGAAGTCCGCGCCCGAGGCATCTCGTACTGTGGTGAAGCCCCGATGCAGCATGTCGCGCAGGATGGTTGCGGCGTGCGCGGTGACGTAGCTGACCGGCCACGTGCTGATGGCTGACAGGTCGGCGGTGGCCGCGGTGACGTGCACGTGGGCGTCGATCAGGCCCGGCATGACGACCAGCCCGCCTGCGTCGATCACCTCGGCGCCGTCGGGAGCGCGGACGTCGGTGCCGACCTCGAGGATCCTCCCGTCCACGGCGAGGACGTCGTTCTCGTGCAGTTCCCCGGTGGCGACGTCCAGCACCTGGCCGCCGCTCACCAGCATGCTGCTCATCGCGACATCATCCCCGACGCACCGCCATCCCGTGCGGCATCACGGCACGTCGGGCGACGTGGGCGCGGCGGCGGCCAGCCCCCGCCGCTCGCTCAGGTCCTCCAGTGACTGACCGGCCGTCGCGAGGCCGAAGACGAGCACGACCGCGACCCCGACGAGGAGGACGGCCGTGGTCATCGTGAACACACCTGCGAAGCCGAGCGCGGCCGCGAAGAACCCGATGATCGCCGGGGCGGTGATGCTGCCGATGCGCCCGAATGCGCTGGACATCCCCGTGGCGGTGGTGCGCACCCAGGTCGGGAACACCTCCGGCGTGTAGGCGTACAGGCCCGCGTACACGCCGTTCAGGAAGAACGACAGCAGCGCTCCGCTCGCGACGATGGTGAACGACGTGTCGCTCTGGCTGAGCAGGAACGCGCTGATCGCCGAACCGACGAGGTAGATCGCGATTGTCCGGCGCCGGTCGAGCTTCTCGTTGCACCACGCGGCCGAGAAGTATCCGGGGACCTGCGCGAGGTAGATGATGATCGAGAACGAGAAGCTGGTGGTCACGGTCAGCCCGCGATTGATCAGCAGGGTCGGGATCCAGGAGAAGAACCCGTAGTAGGAGAACGTGATGACGAACCAGAGCACCCACACCACCGCGGTGCGCCGGGCCATTGCGCGACTCCACATGAACCGGACCGCGGCCAGCAGGCTCGCCCAGCTCGACGGGACGGCCGCTCCGATCGGCTCCGGGTCTGCGACCGATCGCGGGACGGGCGGCAGCGCAGTGCCCAGGGATGCTTCCGCGCGTCGCTCGAAGTCGGCGACGACCTGCTCCGCCTCCGCGGTGCGCCCGCGGAGCAACAGGTAGCGAGGTGACTCCGGCAGCGACCGGCGCCACCACAGCACCATGAGCACCGGTACGGCCGTGACGACCTGGGCCCACCGCCAACCCGCGTCGGACAGCGGGATCACGAACCGGCCGATCAGGGCCGCGCCGACGAACCCGAAGGAGAAGAAGCCTGCCAGGGCGCCGAGGAACCAGCCGCGCCGGTCGGGGGGCACGAACTCGGCGAGGAACGGGGCGATGATCGCACTCTCGGCTCCCGTGCCCAACCCGGCGAGCACGCGGGCGGCGACGAACACCGGGTAGTTCGGTGCGGCCGCGGCACCGAGCGTGAAGATGCAGTAGAAGATCAGGGCGTAGAGCATGACGTTGCGGCGCCCGATCCGGTCGCCGAGTATGCCTGCGATCACCGCCCCGAAGAGAAACCCGAAGGGCGTGGCGGACCCGATGACGCCGAGTTCAGCCGCGCTGAGTCCCCACTCGGTCTTCACCGACGGGAGGAGGAACGCGACGATGGCCGCGTCCATCCCGTCGAAGGTGTAGCCGAGCCCGCCCATCAGCAGCAACGCGTAGTGCGGTCGCGACAGCGGAATCCGGTCCAGGCGATTCAGCAAACTCATCGCTTCTCCCCATCACGAGGCGTCTCTCACCCTCGCACACGACGGTTGATCTCCGCATGTCGTGACGGGTGCCACCGATGGTGCCCGAGCATGTGGGCGGCGACGGAGGGTGGTCAGGGTGGGGTGGGGGTGCGGGCCGTCGTGTGGGCGCGTTCGCCCTGGGGGCCGAACAGGTTGAGGATCTCCACCGGGCCGCCGTCCGCACTGCCGATCCAGTGCGGTACGTGGGTGTCGAACTCGGCGATCTCGCCTGCGCCCAGTACGAGATCCTGGTCGCCGAGGATGAGTCGCAGCTTGCCGCTGAGCACACAGAACCACAGGTAGCCCTCGTGGCTGAGCGGTTCGGGTTCGGCGGGGTTGCCCTGGAAGACCTGCTTGTACACCTGGAGTCCGCCCGGGTAGCGGGTGAGCGGCACGATGGCACGGCCGCGGTAGGTCCTCGGCCGCATGTGCAGGCGGGGGTCGCCGGTTGCGGGGGCGCCGACGAGCTCGTCGAGCGGCACGTCGTAGATGCGCGCCAGGGGTATCAGAAGTTCGAGCGTGGGGCGGCGTTTGCCGGACTCGAGGCGGGAGAGCGTGCTGATGGAGAAGCCGGTCGCCACGGCGAGCTCGGCGAGGGTGGTGTTGCGACGTCGGCGCAATGCGCGCAGTCGGGCCCCGACCCCATCGAGCACCTGTTCGACGTCATCGGCCACGGGGGCTATTTGCAGGTGCCGCAACAAATCTTGTCAAGGGAGATCCGGCGCCCTGACCGTGGTGCGATGACCACCGAGAACCTGCCGAAGATCGTTTCTCGCGATGAGTGGGACGCCGCCCGCAAGGAACTCCTGGTGAAGGAGAAGGACGTGACCCGGGCCCGTGACCGGGTCAACGCCGAGCGGCGTCGGCTGCCGATGGTCCGGATCGACGAGCCGTACGCGTTCGAAGGCCCGGACGGGACCGTCGGCCTGCTCGACCTGTTCGAGGGCAGGCCGCAGTTGGTGATGCACCACTTCATGTTCGCCCCGGACTGGGACGAGGGCTGTTCGAGCTGCGCGTCGGCCGCCGACGGGATCGGCAGGCTGCGGCAGCTGCACGTGCGCAACACCACCCTCGTCGCGGTGTCGCGGGCCCCGTACCAGAAGCTCGCCGCCTTCCGAGAGCGGATGGGATGGACGTTCCCCTGGTACTCCTCCTACGGCAGCGACTTCAACTACGACTTCCACGCCACCCTCGACGACCGCGTCGCCCCGGTCTCGCTGTTCTTCCGCTCCGAAGCCGAGCTCGCGGCGGCCGGAACACCGTGGACGGAGAGCATGCGCGGCGACGAGATGCCCGGCATCAGCGCGTTCCTCCGGGTGGACGACGAGGTGTTCCACACCTACTCCACCTACGGTCGTGGCATCGAGGAGTTCCACAACGGCTACCACTACCTCGACCTCACTGCCCTCGGTCGTCAGGAGGTGTGGGAGGAACCGACAGGCCGCGCCGTGCCACTCGGCTTGCAGGTCGGCGGTCCGGCGATGCGCCTGCCCGACCAGTACGACGTGGAACAGCGCGGCGGTACCGCTCGGCCGGAGGAGAGCTGATCGGTCCAGACTCCGCGCGCGGCGTGCGGTTTGCTCAACGGCATTCCGCCGCCGACCGAGATCGTCGGGGGTGCACCGGGAGAGGACGCGCCATACGCGGTGGCCTCGAACGGGCCGCGACGCCCGCAGCACATTGCGTCCTACATGTGATCGACTGGGCGACAGCGGGGTGGTCGACCGTCGCAAGTGGGTTCAGCGCCGCGGTCGAGGGCCCGCTGATCGACAGAGCAGCGATGGGCCGTCGGCGGATTCCACGACAGCGAACTCGACGAGGTGCTACGGGGGCTGGGAGTCGACACCGTCGCCTTCCTCACCGCGCTCACCGCACAACCTGCCGACGTGTCGAGCTGACAGCCATGTCAACGGCCGACTCGACCGCGATGCCGGGCACACCTCTTATGACGTGATCAGGCACGCCGTAAGAACCCGAACCTCACCACCAGGCGGGAAACCGTCGATCTCGCGACGGCTGCGCATCCGGCCTTGGTGACCGAGGCGGAATTCATTGCTGCTCAGCACATCCATGCCGACCGACCCCACCCGCGACGGCAGGCAACGTCGCTACGTGCTCTCTCCGGACTTGCTCGGTGTGGGGTCTGCAGGCGGCGCATGGACTCGCATGGGGGTGCAGATCGGCCAATATCACGGGTCGGCATGTTACGCAACAAGCCCACCGGTTCTTCGGTGCTGGTCTCTTGGTTGGCCCCGGCCTGGTCGCTACGTTGTTCCTTCGAAGTCCTCTCCGCGCCCCGGACCCCGGCGCACCGAGAATGTTGACGGGGAAGGAGTGCGCCGTGATCCCTGTGGGCAGAACCCTCGACGCCGGTGCGCGATGCGTGTCCGGCCGGTGCCCGGACTGCCAAGCAGCCCTCGGGTTGTCCGCCCGACGTCGAAGCGCCGATCTGCAGCGGCCCGACCGCCCTGGCAGCAGCGTTGGGTCCTGGACGACTTCGCCGGCTGCGATACAGATGTACACGAACGAGCGAATTTCGATGTACACGAACGAGCGAATTTCTGACCTCGAGGCGCGTTGGAGCAGGTGCTCTTGCTGCATCTCGAGCGGCGTGACGATGTTGCCGAACCCTCCCGGGGCCGCGCTCGATGCGGTGGTCGCGGAGGGTGCGAGCCCCGTCCGAGAACATCTGTCCAACGCTGGATACGTCAAGCGTTGGGGCCCGCCGCGGTCACGGTCGAACGGGTCTGCCGTGCCATGGGCTGATGTCGGGCGAATACTCAGAAGGCGAGGCCCGGCCCTGGATCGGTAGTCATCACTGGTGGGGTTTCGACAACCCATGGGAGCCGCTAAGGGACAGCGCACATGAGTCGCACCATTGCACGCGACTATGGGCGACTAGTGCGACTGGTCGCGATGGTCCTGATCGCATTGTACGGGCGGCGTGTCAACACGCTGCGCAGCGAAGTCGAAGAACTATGCCATTCCGCCGCTTTCGCGAACTTGGATGCGAATCAGCGCAGACAGGTCGGCTTCACGGCACTGATGGTGATGGTGTTCGGGCTGGGCGCCGCCGGTATGGCGGTGGTGGCGTGGCGCAGGCGTAACGCCATGACGCAGGCCTATGAAGCTCTGCTGGGGGAGGTCGGCGAACGGCGGGCTGCCCAGGAGGCCCAGCGGACGAATACGGGACGTTTCCACTCGCTGGTGCAGCGGGCGTGCGACCTCACGGTGGTCACCGACGAGTCCGGTGTGATCCGCTACGTCGGCCCGGCCGCGGAGGCGCTGCTCGGGTACGCGCCGGAGGATCTTCTCGGCCTCCCGCTGCTCAACCAGGTGGAAGCGGGCGAGCGGGCGGAGATCGGACGGGCGATGGTGTCGCTCGCCGAGAATCCGGGGTCGGTGCACACCATCGAGCTGCGCTTACGCACCCGGGATGACCGGGTGCGGTTGGTCGAGGCCGTGTGCCAGAACCTGGTCGAGGATCCTGATGTAGGTGGCCTTGTGTGGAATGGGCGCGATGTCACCGATCGGCGTGCGTTCGAGGACGAGCTCAGCCGCCAGACGTTGCACGATCCGCTGACGGGCCTGCCGAACCGGGTGCAGCTGCTCAACCGGCTGACCGAGGCGCTGCGTTCCGAGCCGGGATCCGAGAGTTCCGTCTCGGTCATCCTCGTCGATCTAGACCGCTTCAAGAATGTCAACGATGCGTTGGGGCATCCTGCCGGTGACGAGTTGCTGCGGATCGCGGCGCAACGGCTGCTGGGCTGCGTGCGTGAGGGGGACACGGCCGCGCGACTGGGCGGTGACGAGTTCGCGGTGCTGTCAGGGCATTCGCACCAGGCCACCGCCATCGGGCGGCGGATCGTGGACATCCTGAGCCAGCCTTTCACCGTGGCCGGTCAGGAAGTGCGGGTCAGCGCCAGCATCGGCATCGCCCATCGCCAGGGATCGGAGCCTGCAGAAGACCTCCTGCGGGATGCCGACATCGCCATGTACGTCGCGAAGAACAGGGGCTCGGGGCGTGTGGAGGTGTTCGAACCCGCCATGAGAGTCAGGGCCTCGCGGCGCATCAGCCTGCAGCAGCAGCTGGCTCGCGCCGTGGACCTGGCCGAGATCGAGGTGCACTACCAGCCGATCATCGATCTGAAGACGTCGCGGCCCACGACGCTGGAGGCACTCGCCCGGTGGCGCCGCCCCGATCGGTCGGTGGTGCCTGCGGACGTCTTCATTCCGATCGCCGAAGAGACCGGGGCAATCATCGACATCGGGCGGGAGGTGCTGCGTCAGGCGTGTCACGCCGTCCAGTTGTGGCGGCGAACCGTCCCCGGCCACTCCGACTTGGGTGTTGCAGTCAACGTCTCGGCGCACCAGGTGCTATCGGGCCGCCTGGTAGAGCACGTCGCCGAAGCACTGGAGGACAGCGGCATGCCACCCTCGGCGCTCACCCTGGAGATCACCGAGAGCACGGCGCTCGAGGACCCGGACCGGGTGGCCGCGGAGTTCGCGCTGCTCCGGCGTCTCGGCGTACGGATCGCCGTTGACGACTTCGGCTCCGGCTATTCGTCGCTGGGCATGCTGATGAGGCTGACCGTGGACGTACTGAAGATCGACAGCACGTTGCTCGACTTCGACACGACGCGACAGGGGTCCCTCGTCACCGCGGTCGCTGAGCTCGGCCGAACATTGGGTCTCACCGTCGTGGTCGAGGGCGTCGAGACCCCCGATCACCTGGCGCGGGCCTTCGAGGCCGCGTGTGACGCCGCCCAGGGCTACCACTTCTCACGCCCGCTCGCCTTCGAAGACGTGCCGGGGTTCTTCGACGGCTGGTCCGACGAGGATTAGCTCCCAGACCCGGGCGCGCTTGTCTCCCGTATCGCACTTCTCGGCGCGGGGTCGGTCACTGCCGCCGACAGCACTCAGTCCCGATCGTGTTCATCCTCTCCCGATCGTGTCACTACGTCACTTGTTGTGCTTCACGATTCCGATATCTATTTCGCCTGTTCGAGGTTCTCGCTGAGCGGGCGAGTGAGAAAGCCTGCTGCGACATCTCCGCACTGAGTGGCGCTCGTTGAGGCCGGGAAGACCGGGGCGGCTCGCGGGCATATCCCATTGCTCGCGAGCGTGCCGGCCATCCGGAGTATTTGTTGATCGGGGGAAGTTCGTGGTATCGGTGACCGGTGTGACTCGCGGACACAGTCCGCGTCGTAGGGTCAGGACGGTGCTGGCCGTGGGCACCATCACGGCCATGGGTCTTGTAGCGGGCATCGTTGGGGCGCCGGTGGCGTCGGCGGCGTCGGTGCAGGCCCCGGTGGGGTTGGGGACGGCGACGTCGTTCGCGGTGTTGGCAGGCGCCGCGGTGACCAACACCGGCCCGTCGGTGATCTCGGGCGACCTGGGGGTCAGCCCGGGTACCGCGGTCACCGGGTTCCCGCCCGGTCTGGTGAGCAACGGAACGATTCACTCCGCCGATGCGGTCGCGGCACAGGCGCAGGCGGACCTGACCACCGCGTACAACGATGCGGCGGGGCGGACCCCGCGCGACGCGGTGCCCCCCGACCTGGGCGGGCTGACCCTGTTGCCGGGGGTGTACAACAGGGCGACCACGATGGGTCTGACCGGCACGGTCACCCTGAACGCCCAGGGCAACCCCAACGCGGTGTTCATCTTCCAAGCCGGAAGCTCGCTGATCACTGCGTCCAACAGCACCGTTGCTCTGATCAACGGGGCTTCACCGTGCAACGTGTATTGGCAGGTGGGTAGCTCCGCGACGCTGGGCACCGACACCACCTTCGTCGGCAGCATCCTGGCGTTGACCTCGGCGTCGGTGCAGACCGGGGCTACCGTGGACGGACGGGTTCTGGCCCGCAACGGCCAGGTCAGCCTGGACACCAACAGGATCACCCGACCGAACTGTGCCGTCATCCCGCCGGGGGGCACCACCCCGCCGGTCGTCGTCCCGCCGGTCGTCGTCCCGCCGATCATCGTTCCGCCGGTCCCGCCGGCAGCCAGCGTGCCATCGGGCGCCAGTTCTCGAAGGGCCGCCGGTCGCCGAGCGTCCGGTCCAGCTGGGTGCGCACGCGCTCGACGCG
>Ga0207688_10000863_pt1 | contig 15311 bp, 11 predicted proteins | sample KBSMiscanthusM4_FD_184296 | JGI IMG/M metagenome (GOLD analysis project Ga0207688, IMG submission 184296) | Miscanthus rhizosphere microbial communities from Kellogg Biological Station, Michigan, USA - M4 (SPAdes) (version 2) | ecosystem: Host-associated > Plants > Roots > Rhizosphere ...
CGTGGCAGCAGATGGTCGCCGACGACTCGGGCCATCTGGCCACCGTCGTCCACCTCACGTCTCAGCAGGCGAAGAACATCATCAACAACGCCAAGCTCCGCGACTTCTTCAACGTCTCGGCCGGTGCGGCGTTCCGGGCCACGCTCGAACAGGTGGCGTCCCTGCTCGCCGAGGGCACTCGCTTCGTGATCCACGACGCGGGCTTCCGCCCGATGATGTCCGGCGCTCCGCGCGACGAGGCGGCGCACACGCGCTACCTGCCGAACAACAAGGTCGTTCTGACGACCGAGTACACGATCGAGGGCGAGCGCATCGCCGACACGCTGAACGGACAGGTCGAGATCTCGTCCGCCTTCAACGACACCTCGATCCAGATGGGTCCGTCGTCCGAGGTCATCCTCGACCACATGACGAAGAACCGCTACCTGCGCGAAGCCGCCGCGCGAATCCCCCGGATCCTGCATCCGGAGTGCTTCGTCTCGGCGACGGTCTCGGCGTAGGGAAGGAGGTGAACCGAAATGGCTGACGTTTACCAGGTCCAGGCCGACACCGCCCTCCCGCGCGCCGTGCGTCTTCTGCGCGAGGACGAGATCGAGGGCAAGGTCTACGAAGAGACCGGCGTGGCGTACCGCGCTGGCGACTTCGTGCGCGCCGAGGACATCTCGCCGTCCGTGGACGTGTCCAATCTGGAAGAGGCCGGGCTGCTGAAGTCCGCCTCCCAGGAGGACTACGACTCCTGGGCATCCGCCCAGACCGAATACTCGACGTTCATCCCGGAGCACGAGGCAGAGCGCTACGCCCTGGCCGAGTACGGACACCGGGTCGTCGAGCGCGACCAGGTGCTCGATCTCAAGAGCGCCGGTGCCGAGGCGGCCAAGGCCAACCTCGAAGCCGGGAAGACGGACGGCGCCGACGAGCGCCCGCAGATCACGGAGCAGGAGAGCTTCGTCGAGACGCCTGCGCTCGCCGACGTGTCCAAGGGCGACGCCGAGAACGTCCCGCAGGGCGATCACGGCGAGCCGGTCCCCGAGGAAGAGCTGGTCGGGGTCGAGCAGCCGCCCGGCCACGTCGTGGGCAAGGATCTCGCCGCCGCTGAGGGCGCCGACGAGACCGAGACGCCCGCACCGGCCACTGCCCGCCGTCGCAGCCGCCCCGGCGGCTCGTCGTCGAGCAGCGAGTCGAAGGACAACGAGTAGTCGATCGTCATGGCCGTTGAAGGTGCCATCGCCGAACGCGCACGGGCTGAACTGCCCGTGACATGGGACGCGCTCTCCCTCGCGCCCCAGTTCGGCGATGCGCTCCTTCAGGCCAAGATCGACGCCGTGAAGGAGGCGGTCTTCGGCGTCGTAGTGACTCCCGGCGCCGAAGACGCCTACCCGCTGATGGTGCTCAACTACGTCGGCAAGCTCGTGGCGCTGGAACTCATCACGCCTGGGATCGACTACTGGATGTCGGAGCCGATCACGGTCTCCGCTACTGGTACTCAGGAGACCACGGCCTACACCGACCGTGCCGCGATGCTGATCCGACTGCGCGAGGATCTGCTGAAGCAGACGCGCCTGCTCTGGCCGGACGTTTCTGCCCTGGTCGGGTTCACGCGCGTCTCCAACGCCGCGATCCCGCTGCTCAGCACGATGGACGAGCCGTTCATCACCCCGTCGCCGTTGGAGTTCCCGCGCCCCTACAACGCGACGGACCGATCGTGACGCTCGTCAGCTCCCCCGTTTTCGGTCTTGAGCAGATTCAGCGCCAGGCTCTCTACGTGCTGTTCGAGGGCCTGAATGACGCGATCGACGAGATCGCGGCGAAGATGGATGAGTCCGATCAGGAGTTCGCCGTCCGCACCGGGCGCGTGTACGAACCCACGATCGTCGAGAACATCCTCCCCGAGAACTTCTATGAGGGCCACCGGCCGTCGCTCATCAAGGCGCCGGTCACTCGCTACCCGAACGTGTGCGTTTGGTCAGTGCGTGCGGCCCCGACCCCCGAATCTGCCCTCCTGGACCAGATCTCGACGTATGCAGATCTGGTCTACGTGGAGATCATGGCCAACTCGCCGAAGGACGAAGGCGAAGCCAACCGCCGTCTGCTGAGGACGGTGGAGGCAGCGAACGTGTGCATCATGCGCGACACCTCTCTTCAGGGTGCCGTTCATGGTCTGAACTCAGACCCGAGTCTCAACGTCTCGGATGTCTTCACGCGGCGCGAGCGCACTAGCTACGGACCCGAGTGGTACTGGCAGGGCGCCCGGCTGGACTATGCGGTGCGGAAGGAGGCGGTCATGCCGTCTGCTTCTCCTGGGTCAATCTTCCGTGCTGCTCCCCTCGGACTGGACATCGACCAGGAATAGGAAGGAGGAAGACCCAGATGGCAGACACGTATTACAAGCTGGTCGGGACCGGCAACCGGCATTCCGACTGGACGACCGGAGTCGTTCTCGAACGGGACGACGACGGGAACGTGACGAAGGAGGTCACGACCGCCGGGAACCCTCTGTCCGCAGAGGACAAGGAGAAGGTCGAGGCGATGGGCTTCAAGCTCGAAAAGGTCTCGAAGGCCGACGCCGAAGAGGCGCAGGCGGCTGGCGTCGGCAGCGACGTGGCCGGAGCCGCGCCCGTCTTCGGCGCCGAGGAAACCCCCAACCAGGCGCCCGCTCCGAAGAGCGGGGACAAGTAGGAGGTGAGCACATAGCATGTCGGACTTCCATCGGACATTCGTCAACGATCGGTCGTTCATCCGTGGCGCGGCTCGCATCCTCGTCGCGCCGATCACCCAGGCCCGCCCGACCAAGATCGAGGACGTGATCGCCCTCGAAGCTGCGACTGGGCCGCCCGCAGTCGCGCTCTACGACGCACAGACGGGCTGGACCGATCTGGGCGCCACCAAGACGGGCATCCAGATCACGATCAACAACGCCGAAGAGACCTTCGACATCGACCAGGTGCTCGGCGACATCGCTTCCCAGCCGACGAGCTGGGAGTGCTCGGTGGGCACGCAGCTCGCCGAGATGACGCCGGAGCGTCTTCAGGTCGCGTGGGAGGGGTCGGCGATCACGCTCGACGCCACTCCGGACGTGCCGGAGCAGGAGATCGGGTTCGGTTCGCCCACGGCCTACACGCAGCGTCGCCTCGCGGTGCTGTTCCAGCGGCCGAACGGGAAGATCCGGGCCTACTTCTTCCACAAGGTGCAGCGCCAGCCGCAGGAGTCGAGCGTCACGCACGCCAAGACCGGCGAGCAGATCTCGATCCCGCTGCGGTTCCGCGTTCTGTCGGACACGTCGCTGACGGATCCGCTCAAGCGGTTCTTCATCATCCGCGACCAGGACGTGCCTGCGCCGTAGTACGATCCAAGGGATCCGGGGCTGACGCAAGGCGGGCCTCGTCCATCGGGATCAGCGAGAACGCGATCTACGTGGGCTTCCGCAACGACACCAGCTTCAGGACCCCCGGTTTTCTGCCGGGGGTTCTGCTGTGTCTGGGGGCAGAATGAGGGGCTGGTACGAGGTCCAGGAGAGCGACACGAACGTCGTTCTTCAGTGGCGCGCGGTCAAGGGCTTCCGAGAGCAGATCACCGCCTCGATGAAGAAGGCCGCCGACGAGGCGGGCACCTACATGGCCACGCACGTCCCGTTCCGCACGGGGCAGATGTACCACGCGATCTACGTCACGCCCGTCACGTACCGGCCCGGCGGCGCGGGCGGCGGCGGCACCTACGAGGCCGAGGTGGGCCTCGAAGAGAGCCTGGCTCCCCACGCGCAGTTCGTCATCGAGGGCACCGGCATCTACAACCGGGACACGCCCGCCAAGGGGATCTTCACCGGCACGTACAACGGCGTGATGCGCTTCGAGAAGGACTTCGGCGAGGTCGTCTACACGCCGTACACGTATGGACAGAAGCCGCAGACGGCTTGGTTCGAGAACGCGCAGGAACTCGCGCAGGAACTCATGGACCACGCCGTCCGTCATGGCCTCTGAGCAGGACCAACCCAACCGCACGACCGAAGGAGGCCGTGATATGTCCGACCAGCCCACAACCGTCATGCAGCCAGTGGCAGAGCGGCCTCCGGAGCCGCCCGCCGAGGTCGAGGTGGACTACACGCCCGGAGCAGAAGTCGAGGCTGCCGGGATCGACCAGCTCCCCGACACGCCCGCCCCCGCGCAGGCCAAGCAGGACGCCGAGGACACGCTGGAAGTCCTCATGCCGCAGTCCGCCGTCAAGACCTACAAGCTCGGGCCGAAGGAGGTCAACCGCGAGTACACCCAGCGCCCGCTGAGCGTCATCCGACGCATCCAGTGGTTCGCCCTGATTGGCGAGGTGCTGGACGACGCGCTCTCGGGCGACAACGCGATCTCGCTGAACTCGCTCTTCGACAACCCGATGCGAGACGGGAATCTGTCGATGGAGATGTTCCGCAACGCGGACACCTTCGTCCAGGCGGTCGGCAAGCTGCTGACCGTCGCGCCGGACTTCCTCACGCGCTCGCTGGCCATCTGGCTCAACGTGCCGGACTACGAGCGGAACATCTTCACCCAGCTCGTGGAGCTGCCCGAGGAAGAGGGCGGCCTGACCGACGACATGCTGTTCGAGATCGTCGAGACGTTCATCGACCAGAACTACGTGGCGCTGGACCGTTTTTTTCGCGAGAAGCTGCCCGCCCTTCAGCGCCGGGTGGAGCAGCGAGCGAAGGAGGCAGCGGAAGCAGCGTCGGCACGCTCGAAGCGCTAGAGGCGTACTCCGCAGCGCACTCAGAGACGGTCGAAGATCTGCTCGCCTGGCCTTGGCAGCGCTTCGACAAGCTCTACGAGGTCTTCGTCAAGCGGTCGCTGATCGAAGGTCTTGAGCAGCGCAAGGAGCAGATGATCGCGGCGCTTTGGTCGAACTCCAACTGGGACGACGACAAGGGCAGCCGCAAGCAGGCAATCGAAGAACTCGAAGACAACTTCAAGGCCCAGATCGACAAGTTGAAGGGAATCGGTCCGGAAGTTGAAGTCGAAATGGAAGACACATTCGGGTTCTTTGCAGCCGGTGAAAGAAAACTGAAGGAACTTGATGTACCCGGTGAGCCAGATGGCACCGTGGCTGACGTACTGAAGGAACAGTCGGAACACCAGAAGTACATCGACCAGTAGCACTGTGGCTGACCGCGACTACATCATCCGGATCCTCCTGCAAGCGCAGGACGATACGGCTCGTGCAGTCGCGGAGGCCACGGCCAACCTCAAGGCGTTCGAGCAGGCGTCCAAGGAGGCCACGCGCCAGCAGGGTGAGCTGGCCCGCTCCTACGAGGCGAACTCGGCCGCCATCGAGAAGGGCAACACGAACCTCCGTAGCGCCACGGAGCTGTGGAACAAGCGGATCAGCCAGGACAAGGACGCCACGGCGGCCCTGGCGAACCTTGAGCGGGCCGTTCGGTCGGAGCAGAAGGCCCTCGACGACGCCAACGCCTCGCTGGCGCAGCGGCAGACCGCGACCAACAACGTCGCCGAGGCAGAAAAGGCGCTCGCCGAGGCGATCGACGGCACGTACAAGGCGCAGAACCGGGCGTCGAAGGCGAGGGCTGAAGGGCACGCGGCCAACATCACGGCCATCAACCGTGAGGAAGCGGCCACGCGCTCTCTGGCGGCCACGCAGGAGCGTGCTGCCAAGGCCCAGATGGCGTCCATCAAGGAGGAAGAGCGCGCCCGCGCTGACGCCGCGAACAACCGCCGTCGCCTGCTCAGCGAGCTGGATCGTGTCGAGGCCGACATCGACCGTCGCCGCAAGGCGCGGATGCAGGAGGATCTGGCAGAAGTCCGCCGGATCGAGGCTGAGCGCAAGGCGCTCGAACAGGAGCGCATCTCTCGGCGTCGCGAGCTGGACAAGATCCTCGACGCCTCAGATCGTGAGGCTGCCCAGCGCGAGCAGACGGCCTTCCGGGAGAAGATCGCCCGGTACGACGCCGAGGTCCGCGAGATCAAGAAGCTCGAAGCTGAGCGCAAGCGGGCGGCAGAACAGGCGGCTCGTGAAGAGGCTCAGCGTCGTCGTGAGCTGGACCGAATCCTGGATCAGTCCGACCGCGAGGCAGAGCAGAGGGCGAAGGCTGCCCACCAGGCGAAGATCGCCCGCTACGACGAAGAGGTCCGGGAGATCCGCAAGCTCGAAGCGGAGCGCAAGCGCGCCGCTGACGAGGCTGCTCGACAGGAGGCGCAGCGCCGCCGGGAACTGGACAGAATCCTCGACCGATCCGACCGCGAGGCTCAGCAGCGAGCTGACAAGGCGTTCCAGGACAAGATCAAGCGCTACGACGACGAAGTGCGCGAGATCCGCAAGCTGGAAGCTGAGCGCGAGAAGGCCGCCCAGAAGGAGCGCGACCGCCCGCTCGATCAAGCGCGCGCGACGCAGGAGTACATCAAGGCCCTCGAAGACGTGGCCCGCAAGCGCAGGCAGCTCGCCGAGACGGCTGGCGGCTTCGAGCGCATCAAGGTCGAGGCCGAGACCAACGAGGCCGAGATCAAGCTGACGCGCGTCGCGGTGAAGGCGGCCGAGATCGGAGCGCTCTCGCCGACGATCGACGTGGAGGCGGATGTCGCCGCTGCCATCGCCCAGATGGAGCTGGCTCAGGCTGCGACGAAGGATCTCGGCGGCGAGGCTGGCCGCACTGGTGGCTTCTTCTCGCGCATGAGCCAGACGATGGGCGACAGCTTCGAGACCGCCTCGAACAAGACGGCCACGTTCGACAACATGCTGCGCGGCCTGATGTCCCTCGGCGTGGCGGCCTTCCTTCAGCCGATTGTGGTGCTCGCCGGAGCCGCCGCCGGGGCGCTGGGGGCGCTCGCAAGCTCAGCGGTGACAGCGGGAGCCGCGCTCGGAGGCGCCCTTGCCGCAGGAGCCGCCCAGGCGATCCCCGTGCTGGGGATCCTGGCCTCGGCAATGAGCCGCATCAAGGCCGTCACCGACGCGGTGAAGCAGGCGAATCTGCTCGAACAGCAGCAGAGCGCGAAGAGCAAGGATCAGCAGGACAAGCAGGCGAACGCCGCGCTCGCCGTCGCAGCGGCACAGGATGCTGTTGCTGACGCTCACCGGAGAGTCCAGCAGGCCCAGGAGGGGCTGACCCAGGCCCGCGAGGACGCCCGCGAGAAGCTGGAAGACCTGATCCTGGCTGAGCGCGGAGCCACCCTGAGCGCCGCCGAGGCCCAGGAGGCTCTGCGCAAGGCGATCCGCACCGGCAGCACGGAGGACATCGACCGCGCGCGCCTGCGCGTGGACGAGACCAAGCTCGCCCGCACGCGCACTCGCAGCGAGCTGACTGAGCGCCGGGCAGAAGGCATCGAGGGCAGCCCCGAGGTCACGCGGGCAACTGAGCAGATGCGTGACGCGGAGCGTGCCGTCCGCAACGCCGACCGCCAGCTTCAGCGGGCCAGGCGTTCTGCCGACGAGGCGGCAGATTCCTCGATGGCCGCCGCCGAGAAGCTGGACTTCCTGCTGAGCAAGCTGTCGCCTGCGGAGCGCCGTCTCTACACGGCGATGAAGAACCTTCAGGACCAGTTCCGTGGGGTCGCTCAGACGTTCACGGAGCCGCTGATCAACGAGACCACGAAGGCCGTTGGCCGGATCTCGCAACTGCTCAACAACAAGTCGCTCATCAACAGCGTCACGGCTCTCTCGCGTGAGATGGCCACGAGCTTCGGGCGGGCGTTCCGGGCCTTCACGTCGAACGAGATGGTGGGCAGATTCCGCAGCTTCATGTCGCAGGCGCGACAGAATCTCAACCCGCTCACTTCGATCGCGATCAATCTCGGCAAGGCGTTCTTCAACATCGCCGAGGCCGCTGGGCCTGCGCTCAACCGCATCATCCGCTGGGTCCGCGACATCTCGAAGGCGCTGCTCAACGCGACAGAAAGAGGCAAGGAGACCGGCTCGCTCGGGCGCTTCTTCCAGACCGGCGTCACGCATCTTCAGGCGTGGTTCCGTCTCCTGCGCTCGATCGGGGCCGTGTTCCTGGCAATCATGGGGCCGGGTGGCGGCGCTCACACCGGACTGGGGATCGTCAACGATCTCACCAAGGCGTTCCAGCGGATGGCCAAGTCCATCGCTGACCCCGACAGCTCGATCCACAAGTTCTTCAACGAGTTCTTCCGGCTGTCTCGGCAGATCATGCACGAGGTCGGGCCGGTCCTCGCCGCAGTCGGCAAGGAGTTCCAGAAGACGTTCAACAAGGACGGCGCCGATTCTGTCCACGCCTTCGCCGGGATCCTCATCCACACCCTGATCCCGGCGTTCGGCAACTTCATCCGCTGGGTCGGGAAGGCCACGACGGAGATCGGCAACTTCATCGAGAAGCACCCCGGCATGGGCCGGATCGTCGCGGGCTTCATCGCCTTCGCCGCCGTGGGCAGCATCGTGACCCGCGTCACCGCCCTGCTCACACCGCTCGGCGCGGCGATCAAGTTCGTCGCCGGTGAGGCAGCTCCGCTGGTCTCGCGTGGCTCGCGTCTGGCAGGCATCTTCGCCAAGATCGCCCCCGAGGGGTCCAAGCTCGCGGGCGTCTTCAACGGCATGGGTGGCGCGGCTCGCGGCCTGCTGGGGCCGTGGGGTCTGGTCCTCGGCCTCATCATCCTGCTGCTCAAGCGCTTCGGCTTCCTCGACGACGTGCTGCGCGGCGCACAGTCCGCCTGGCGTCGTCTCGTGGACAGAATCAAGGGGCCGTTCCGAGAGCTTCAGGATTCTGTCGGCAGGCTGATTCGCGCCTTCCAGGGCAGCGGTGGCCTCATGCCGGTCCTCAAGATCATCACGCACTTCATCGCGAACGTGCTCATCGAGGGTCTGCTGACTCTTGGCGAGACGATCGGCGATGTCCTCGACGCCGTGATGACCGCCATGTCCGGGATCATCGACGTGATCACCGGCATCCTCACGCTGAACCCGAAGCTGTTCGGTCAGGGGATGCTGAAGATCGGCGAGGCGATCATCGAGGGCCTGCTCGCGCCGATCAAGGGCCTCGGCAAGCTGTTCGTCCGAATCTTCCTGCGCGCCCTTCAGATGATCGGCGAGTTCCTGGGGATCGCGTCGCCGTCCACGAAGTTCGCCGAGATGGGCCGCAACCTCGTGGATGGTCTTCTCGACGGTCTGGGTGGACTGGGCCACAGAATCTTTACTGCCGTGAAGAACGGGTTCAACACGGCGATCGACTTCCTGAAGAAGCTCCCTGGCCGACTGAAGACGCTTGCCGGAGACGCACTCGACGGTCTCGTCAGTGGCTTCGGGAACCTCGGCGACAAGCTGTGGAAGGCGCTGGGCACGATCGGCAGCTTCGAGCGCCAGATCGCCCAGGGCATCGCGAAGTGGATCGACAAGCTGCTGCCGAACAAGATCGGTCCGATCCCTCTGCCTGACAACCCGCTGAAGTCCGCCGGTGCCTACGAAGCTGGTGGCGTCGTGGGCGGCTCGCCGGGCCGTGCGGTGCCGATCATCGCCCACGAGGGCGAGCACATCTTCACGCGCGGCGAGGTCTCGGCGATCGGCGGCCACGGCGTCCTGTTCGCCCTCCGGCGCGCGCTCGGCGGTGGTGGCCAGGGCGGCGGGAGCTTCGCTGTCGGTGGCGCTGTCGGCGCCCAGGATGGCGGTGGGCAGATCACGCTCCGCGTCAACGCCAGCGCGGACATCGGCGGGATCGCCTCCGGGTGGCGCAAGACGTGGGCAGAAGTCGTGGCCTCGACGCGGCGCAACGCCCAGACGGTGGAGGCGCGGCTGCGCACCTTCCGGGCGAACATCGAGTCCACCGGCATCCGTCTCTCGCGCGAGTGGCACGAGCGCTGGCGCCTGATGACGAACTTCGCCGACGATCGCTCGAAGACGATGGTGACGAACGTCGGCCGCTCGATGGACAAGCTGAAGAGCGTCACCTTCAGCGCCATGAGCTACGTCGGCAACGCCACCAACGACGCGCTGAAGGCGTTCGACGCGAACCCGATCAAGCTCAACGTGCGACGGCCCGGTGGCGACGGCAAGGCGTCCGGCGGCTGGATCGGCAACGCGGGCGAGCGCGGCCGTGATGCCGTCCCGACGTGGCTGGGTCGTGGCGAGGCCGTTCTGAACTGGGCGCACCAGAAGGTCGTCAACTCGGCCCTGTGGAACCAGTACGGGACGACGCTTGACGGTCTCTTCAAGGGCACCGACGCCTACCACGCTGGCGGCCCCGGCACCGCGCCTGGCTTCGCCCGAGGCGGTAACACCGGCCCTGGCCACTCTGGCGCAGGCTTCACCCCGGTCTGGAACTTCGCCAAGCGCAAGTTCCACATGTCGAACTTCACCGGCTTCGACGGCCACTCCTACCTCACCTCGTCGGGCAACGTCTCGGACCACTCGAAGCACATGGCCCTGGACATGTCCAACGGCGTCCTGACGCCCCAGGAAGACGCCCTGAACGCCTTCTTCAAGAGCAAGCTGCCCCAGGTCGTCAAGCAGCTCATCTGGCGCAACGTGGACCAGTTCCGTGGCTTCCCGATCGGCGGCCACGAGGATCACGTCCACCTCGCGATGAAGGAGCAGTACGCATTCGACCAGAGCCTCGTGGCCAAGCTGATCTCGCGCGCGTCGCGAGGGCTTTCGGTCTCGGATCTGCTCGCTGGCGTCACGGGCGACGACGTGGCCGTGGACCACATCGACCCGCCGAAGTTCACGGGCGACAAGTTCTGGGCCGGGGTCTTCAAGAAGCTCTTCAAGAAGGTCGTCAGCGGGGCGAACGCCTACATCGACAAGAAGGCCGGAGCGCTCGCGCCGGGCATGGATGTCGGCCCGCTGCACGGCCAGTCATACGACGGCCCGCTGAACCACCGCTTCCCGCGCCACTTCGCCGATCAGCCCGGCCACGTCCAGCTCACTCCGGATCAGGTCGTCGGGCTGGCCCAGAAGGCTGGGCTGCCGGGGCGCCCGTTCGAGCAGATCGCCCACGGCGAGTCGAACTACTACCCCGGCGTCGTGCAGCGCGATCCGGGCGACGGGAACGTGGGCTACGGCCTCTGGCAGATGACTCCGCACGCCTGGGGGCCGGGGTCGCTCGCCTACGCCATGATGCAGAAGCTCGGCGGCGTCAGCGAGATGCTGAACCCGTGGAAGAACGCCCTCATGGCGAAGTTCCTGTACTCGGCGGCGGGCAACTCGTTCTCCCCCTGGTACGGCACGCAGTTCCTCACCTCGCGCGCCAAGGGCGGGTTCATCCCCCAGTTCGCCAAGGGCGGCGAGGTGCCGGGCGGCGCCGGGAACCCGATCCCGATCATCGCGCACGCGGGCGAGTGGATCCTCAACGCGATGCAGCAGAATCGCCTGGCCGCAGCTCTGGGCACCAGCGTCGGCAAGCTCCGCGACATGCTCGGGTTCACGGGCGGTCCCGGCAGCTTCCAGGGCGGTGGCGAGGCGAAGGGCGGCAAGCATCACGATCGGGTCTCGGCGGTCGAGATCTACGAAGAGATCGAGAAGCACGTCAAGAACCTTGCTGACGCTCACGGGAAGAACAAGGACAAGGAGATCGCCAAGGAGAACGAGCGCCACGCGAAGTACATGAAGAACCTGACCGACGAGCAGCGCGCTCAGGCGGGCCGCTTCGCTCGCGCTGGTCGTGAAGGTCGTCGAGAGGCGTTCGCTCGCGCGGGCGAGTACCGCGAGCCGCTGGTGGACCCGACGAACATGGCCGGAATCGGTCGAGAAATCGGTCTGGTCCAGACGGTCAGTGCAGCGCTCTCGCGCAAGAGCAAGTGGCGCAAGAACCTGGACGACTTCATCAAGACCAGCAAGATGCTCTCCGACGAGGACGGCTTGCTCGACCGATTCGCTGCCGCGATCGAGACGATGGGTGGCCGCCTCACGCGCGAACTCGAACTGCGCCAGGTCGGCCTGCATCGAGTCGGCGGGAAGCTCCGGCAGATTCTCACCAAGGCGGGGCGTTTCAACCCCGAGACGGATCTCGTCGCCATCGCCGAGGGCACAGTGAGCAACCTGGAAGAAGTCGGCAAGGGTCTGCGCGAATACCGGCGCCGGACAGAAAACGCCCTCGCTCGTGTGCGCCGTCAGCTTGGCCGGATCAGGTCCGGTGGCATCTCGAAGGACGAAGAGGACGACTACAAGGATCTCATCGCCCAGCAGAAGAACTTCACCGACCGGCTCGACAAGATCGACGAGGACATCCTTCAGAACGAGAAGGACAAGTGGGAGGCGCGCGTCAACGCCTTCAACGCCCGCACCGACGACGCGCTCAAGCGCCCTCAGCGCCGCCAGGCTCAGGCAGAACTCGACATGCGTGTGGCCACGGCCAAGGGCAACCAGGGCGGCATCGAGACGGCCGCTCAGGGTCAGCTCGACTCGCTCAACGAGCAGCAGCAGATCATCCAGCAGCGCTTGGCGCGCGCCCGCGAGCTGGCCAAGAAGGACCCGCGCTGGCAGACCACGGCAGACGAGCTGGCAGAAAAGCTGAACGATCTCACCGGCTCGATCGCAGAGCAGGCTGCCGAGATCTTCAATACGGCTGTCGATCAGCTCGATCGTCGGATGTCGCGCCGGATGGCGAGCCTGGACATCGTGGGGCGCGGCCTCGATGTGCAGGAGCGCATGGGCAACCGTCTCGGCGCAGCGAGCGCACGGATCGGTCTCTCCGATCAGCGCATCGGTGCCCTGAACGAGAACTACGCGGGCCTGGCCGCTCTGCGCGCTCGTGCTGCCGCAGAGGGCCGCTGGACCGCCTTCGAGGATCTGTCGGACAAGATGGAGGATCTGGGCGCGCAGATCGAAGAGGAAAACCAGACGCGCCGCGAGTTGGTCTTCACCTACCGCCAGACCGCGACCGATCTGATCACGGGGCGCGGCGAGCGCAGCACCGGACTGATCGGGTCGGCGAAGGACATCATCCAGAAGGTCGGCGATCTCGCGGGTGTCGTGGATACGAGCAAGATCGGCGCCTTCATCCAGCAGACGCTCGACAGCCTCAAGACGACGGCCAAGGAGATCATGGGCGACGTGGCCCAGTCGATCGCCGGTGGTGAGTTTGGTGCGGAAGGGTCCGGCATCCTTGGCGCGCTCAGCGGCGCCTTCCAGGAAGGCCCGGAGCAGTTCGCCACGAAGCTGGCAGAACTCGGCCCCGCCATCGCTGCGTTGGAGTCCACGATGGGCGACACTGAAAAGGCGGCTTTCGAGGCGCTGATCGCGGCCATGATCGACAACACCACGGCACAGCTCGACACGAGCAAGGAGCTGAAGGATCTCAACGGCAACCTGGCTCCCCAGGGCTTCAGCTCTTCGGCATGGCAGTGGTTCCGCGACGCGATCTTCACCGGCATGGGCGACGTTCTGCCGCAGTACCAGGTTCCGCACGCCGACACCGGCGGCGTCGTTCGTCGCGGTGGGCTGATGAACCTGCACGCGGGCGAGCTGATCGTCAACCCAGCGCGCGGGCAGGGTGTGCGCGAGGGCGATCTCAACATCACTGTCAACCAGGACGACAGCCCGCTGGACATCGGCTACGTGGCGTCCCGGATGCAGTTCGAGCGAAAGACAGCGAGGGCAGCTTCTCGATGAGGGTCTACTACGGAAACACGATCACCAAGACGGAGACCGATGGATCGGTTACCGCGCTGGCCAACGTCGATGTCGAGATCCGGGTCCCCGGAACGACGACCAAGGTCAGCGCGGTATACGCCTCGCGCAACCCGGCCGACCTGACGCCTCTTCAGAACCCGATTCGCACGGGCGCCACGGGCTACGTGGAGTTCTGGGCAGAACCGGGCGACTACGACCTGTTCATCCACGACACGATCGCCCCGGCGCGCATCGGCGACAAGACCATCGGTTGGGCCGCCGTCCCTGGTGGCGACCGTGGCATTCCTTCGGTCAAGGTGGCGCAAGATGGCGGCCTGGGTCTCGGCGCGATGGATGCGGCCTTCCTGCGGCAGCTCGTGCCGCTCGGGACCGTCATCGACTGGTGGCGCCCGGCGTCCTCCTACGACGCTGGCGGTGGCGCAGGCAACCCGCCTCCCGGCTGGGCGGTCTGCAACGGTCAGGTCATCGCGTCGGGCCAGCACGACATGGGCGGGGGCACGCTGACGCTTCCGGACCTGCGGAACAAGTTCATCCTCGGGGCGGACATCCTGAAGGTGGATGGCGGTCAGTCCACCAACGGTGACGGCACGGCGGCTGACAATGCTCAGCATCCGAACGCGCCTGGTATTCGTGGTACCGGCGGGGCGAACGCGGGCAAGGATCTGCGTCACACGCATGGCATGTCGGGCCACTCGCACATCGCGCCGGATCACACGCACAACGGCGTGGACCACCTCCACGGGATCAGCATCTACACGGGCCTTCTGCTCGGATCGAGCGCACCGGCCAACCAGAGCAGTGCATCCGGCGCGTTCGCGGCCACGAACCACTACCACCTGGTCTCGGGTGGCACGGGCGCGGCCGACCGTGGCCTTCAGTGCGCGTACATGAACGCGACTCACGGAACTGCGCTCGGTACTGGCGCCCCCAACGTCGCGAATACTGACAACGGAACAGCAGCTAGTGCAGCCGACATGCGGCCTGCTCACTTCGGACTGCTGAAGATTATGAAGGTGCGTCGCACATGAGCATGATTGACATCGACCCGACCGACAGCGATAACACGGCACTTCGCGAGACCGTGGAGATGATCCGTCGCCAAGAGGCGATCGGACAGAAGAGTGTTCGACTCGGCGAAGCGCTGGGCGAGCTGTACGACATGCGCGAAGCTCGCAACTGGAAGGGCACGGCCACAGAGGAAGAGAAGGGTCTCGTCGGCGAGATCGAGGGCCTGCGTTCCGATCTGAATCGGCTCATCGCGCAAGTGCAGGAGGAACAGGATGCGAAGGTTCGTGAGCTGAACGAAAAGGCCCAGGCCGAAGAGCGCGCCAAGATCGAGAAGCGCAACCAGGAAGCGGGAGTGGAGTCCGAGGCTGGCGACGCCTCGCCTGCCAAGTTGCGCGCCGAGGTCGAGGAACAGATGGCCCAGGCTGACTACACCGTGCCTGAGTCGATTCACATCACGGACAACGATGTCCACAACGATGGGTCTCTCGACGGCACGTTCGACGTGGGTCCGCAGGAGCATCCGCCGACAACCCTCGACGGCGCTGTGCCGGAGGAAGAGGGCTAGCAGATGGGCATCGTCTCGGTACCGCCGCCTCCTGTCACGCTGGGTAGCGGCTCGTCTGGTGGCGTAGTCGCTGGCAGCGGCACGGCGGTCCCTGGCGGTGTCGAGTCCACCTTCGAGTTCAACGGGCTGACGATGAACGTTCGGTCCTGGTGGGATACGGTGCTCGTGACGGAGA
>Ga0207688_10000864_pt1 | contig 15300 bp, 15 predicted proteins | sample KBSMiscanthusM4_FD_184296 | JGI IMG/M metagenome (GOLD analysis project Ga0207688, IMG submission 184296) | Miscanthus rhizosphere microbial communities from Kellogg Biological Station, Michigan, USA - M4 (SPAdes) (version 2) | ecosystem: Host-associated > Plants > Roots > Rhizosphere ...
ATGACGAAGCCGTTCAACCCGCGCGAGCTCGTCGCGCGCGTGAAGAGCATCCTCCGCCGGGCAGCGCCGGAGCGCCGGAAGAGCGAGTCCGAGGAGCTCCAGCACGGGAACCTCACGATCAACGCCGGGAAGCGCGAGGTACATGTCGGCGACGAGGAGATCCGCCTCGCGCCGAAGGAGTTCGACCTCCTCTGGGAGCTTCTCGACCACCGCGGGATCGTGCTCACCCGCGACCAGCTGCTCGAGCGCGTATGGGGCTACACGTTCGCCGGGGACACGCGCACGGTCGACGTACACGTCCGTCAGATCCGCCGCAAGCTGGGCGATGCATCGCCGATCGTGACCGTGTGGGGCGTGGGGTACAAGGTCGCGTCCGATCGGACAGCGGCGACCATCTAGCGGGTTACCCTGAGGCACATGCTCGGGACGCTCCGGTTCCGTCTGACGGCGCTGTTCCTTGCAGTCGTGCTCGTCTTCGGGCTCGCCTCGATCGCTCTCGCGGTGCGCCTCTTCCAGGACGTCACGCGCAAGCAGTCGGTCGAAGAGCTTCGGCGCGAGGCGACCGGGCTCGCGGCGCTCTACGCGGAGTCCGCGCTTCGCTCGTCCGACGAGGGCGCAAAGGCGCCGGAGTTCGCCGCGCAGAAGCTCGAGCTCGCGACCGGCGACGAGCTGTACTACATCGGCGCGTCGTTGTTCCCGGGGCAGCGGTTCGGCCTCACGCGTCTCCCCCGCAGCGCCCTCGGCGGTGCGCAGCTCGACCGGGACCGGCAAGTGATCGTGACCTTCACGCCACCCGGCGAGTCGCGCCGTCTGATCGCCGCGGCGCAGCCGGTCCAGCTCGTCCGCGGGACAGAGCCGTTCGGCTGGTTGATCGTCGCGAAACCGGAAGCCGAGCTCCGCGAGCAGTGGCTCGAGCTGTTCGGTCGGCTAGCGCTCGCGCTGGCAGTCGGAATCGCGCTCGGGGGCGTCCTCTTCCTCTGGCTCTCGCGCCGTCTCACGGAGCCGGTCCGCGTGCTCACGCGCGCAACGGAGCAGGTTGCCGCGGGCCGGTACGACGTCGAGATCCCGGAGGCGAAGGGAGGCGACGAGATCGCGCTGCTCAGCAAGCGGTTCCGCGGGATGGTCGAGAAGCTCGCTGAGGCGGAGCAGCTCAAGCGGTCCTTCCTGATGTCGGTGTCGCACGAGTTGCGGACGCCGCTCACCGCGATCCGCGGCCACGTCGAGGCCCTTCGCGAGGGCATCGTGACCGAGCCCGAGCAGGTGCTCGCCTCGCTCGACATCGTCGCGGCGGAGACGGATCGGCTCGAGCGCCTCGTCGGAGACGTCCTCGACCTCGCGAAGCTTCAAGCTCACCGGTTCACGGTGCGGAGGGAGGAGGTCGACCTCGAGCGCGTTCTCGATCAGGCGTACGGCGCGTTCGCCGAGGAGGCCCGCCGACGGGAGATCGACTACCGGCTGTCGGGTGCTTCGCAGGCGCCGGTCATCGTCTCGGACGGTGACCGGGTGCTCCAGGTCATCACGAACCTCCTCTCGAATGCGTTCCGATGGACGCCGGACGGAGGGCGGATCGAACTCCAACTCGCGGCGGCGAACGGGCGGGTGGCGGTCGACGTCCTCGACACGGGCCCTGGCGTCCCAACCACCGAGCGGGCACGGATCTTCGAGGCGTTCGTCTCCGAGGATGCGGACGGGACAGGCCTCGGTCTCCCCATCGCGCGTGAGCTGGCCGTGGCCCTCGGAGGCGGCATCGAACTCGAGTCGCGAATCGGCGCGGGTAGCCGCTTCCGGCTCCTTCTGCCCGTGACGCCGAAGCTGTAGCTCGGGTCTACGCTGCGGCGGCGTGCTCGAGCGCGCGCTCGGCGGCTTCGAGGCGTTCGAGCTCCTCGACGTCGGCGTCCGTCGGGTCGACGGCAGCCCGAGCGGTCTCGAGACGCTGAAGCCGAGCGTCGACACCATGCCACCCGGAGCTGACGAGCTCGACCAGGAGCGCGAGATCGTCGACCCGCGCGTGCCGCTCGGCGAGCAGGTCACCCTCGAGCCGCTCGAGTCGGCGAATCGCCTGGTTCAGGAGGCCGCGGATCTCCGCGATGTGGCGCGCGACCGGGAGCACCTCGGCGCGAAGCCCGTCACGGACTGCATGGCCGACATGTGCCGGAATCGAGGCCTCGAGCTCGGCCGCGGCGGCGGCGAGCGCCTCGATCTGGTCCCGTGAGCGCTCGAGGGCCGCCTCGATCGCACCCGGTGCGGGACGACCGGCCGCGGCATCCGCGATCCGCTGTTTCGCGCGCTCCAAGGCGAGGGCGTCCATAGCGGGCGAGGCTACTCTCCGCGCCGGATGGACTCCTCCGTCCTCGACTACGACCTCCCGGCCGGGCTCGTCGCCCAGCGACCCGTGGAACCACGCGACTCGTCGAGGCTGCTCGTGTACCGGCGAGAGGGGGGAGGCGTCGAGCATCTGAGCTTCGGCGACCTGCCGGACGTCGTCGGCGATCTGCTCGTCGTCGTGAACGACACGCGCGTCGTGCCGGCGCGATTGCAGCTGCAGCGTGCGTCCGGCGGGGCCGTCGAGGTACTTCTCGTCGAGAGCCTCGGCAACGGTCGCTGGGAGGCGCTCGCCAGGCCGTCGCGCCGACTGCGAGTGGGCGAGCGTCTCGGGCCGGTGCAGCTCGTCGAGTCGCTCGGTGGCGGTCGCTGGACGGTCGAGCTCGAGGGCGAGCCGGCCGGCGAGGCGCCGCTTCCCCCGTACATCCACGAGCCGCTCGAGGACGGGGAGCGGTACCAGACCGTGTATGGCGACGTCGCAGGCTCCGCGGCCGCGCCCACCGCCGGGCTGCATTTCACATCCCTCCTGGTCGACCGTCTCGACCCGGCCAGGGTGACGTTGCACGTCGGCCTCGACACGTTCCGTCCGCTCACCGAGCAGATGGTCGAGGACCACGAGCTGCACGGCGAGCGCTACGCGGTCGCCGAAGCGGAGTGGGACCGCATCGCCTCGGCCGATCGCGTGCTCGCCGTCGGGACGACCACCGTGCGTGTGCTCGAGACGGTCGCTCGCACGGGCGAGCTGGTCGGGAGGACGAGGCTCTTCGTCACGCCCGGCTTCGTCTTCGAGCGCGTCGACGCGCTGCTCACGAACTTCCACCTGCCGCGCTCGACGCTGCTCGCGCTCGTGATGGCGTTCGTCGGGGTCGAGGAGACACACGCGCTGTACCGGACGGCGATCGCCGAGCGCTACCGCTTCTATTCGTTCGGCGACGCGATGCTCGTGCTGTGAGTTTTCGCGTCGACGCAACCGACGGTGCCGCACGCACTGGTGTCCTCGTGACCTCGCGGGGCGAGATCCGGACGCCGGCCTTCATGCCCGTCGGGACCAAGGGAACGGTGAAGTCGTTGCACCCCGACGAGGTCCGAGACCTCGGCGCCGACGTCGTGCTCGCGAACACCTACCACCTCCACTTTCGACCGGGAGAGACCGTCGTCGAGGAGCTCGGCGGCATCCATGCGTTCTCGGGCTGGGGCGGGCCGATCCTCACGGACTCGGGTGGCTTCCAGGTGTTCTCGCTCCGCGACACGATCGCAGCGCTCGACGAGGACGGCGTGACCTTCCGCTCCGTCTACGACGGGGCGGCTGCGCGCTTCACGCCGGAGGGCGTGGCCGAGATCCAGCGGCGGCTCGGCTCAGACATCGCGATGTGCCTCGACGTCTGCGTTCCGGCGGGAGCGCCCCCGAACGAGCTCGAGCGAGCCGTCGCGACAACGACGGGCTGGGCGCGGCGGCAGGTCGACGCTCCTCGTGCCGAGGGTCAGCTTCGGTTCGGGATCACCCAGGGGGCCACCGACGTCGACCTGCGTCGGCGTTCGATCGACGAGGTCACGGCACTGCCGTTCGACGGATATGCACTCGGTGGGCTCGCGGTCGGTGAGTCGAAGGACGAGATGCTCGAGTGCGTCGAGTGGGCGGCTCCGGCGCTACCCGCGACCCATCCGCGCTACTTCATGGGCATCGGAGATCCGGAAGGCGTCCTCGAGGTCGTGGCCCGCGGAATCGACATGTTCGACTGTGTGCTCCCGACGCGCACCGCCCGAACCGGCTCGGCTCTCACGTGGGCGGGACGGCTCAATCTGCGCAACGCGGGATACCGCACGGATTCGAGACCGCTCGACGACGAATGCGACTGCCCCGCGTGCGAGCGGTTCACCCGCGCGTACATCAGGCACCTCGTGACGCAACGCGAGCTTCTCGGATTACGCCTGCTCAGCCTGCATAATCTGCGTTTCGTACTCGACTTGACCGCGCGTGCGCGTGCGGCGATCGAGCGAGGAGCATTCTCGGCGTTTCGCGAAGAGGCCCTTGCCCGGCTCGCCGCCCCACCGGAGGAGGGACCGTGCAATTCCTGATCATCATGGCGTTGATGCTGGGCGTGATGTACGTCCTCATGATCCGCCCGCAGAGACAGCGCCAGGCCCAGCAGCAATCGATGATCGACGACGCGGGCGTCGGAGACGACGTCCTCACGACCGGCGGCATCTACGGCACGATCACGCGGGTCGAGGGCGACGACGTCGTCGTCGAACTCGCGCCGAGCCTCACCGTGCACATGACACGGCGCGGCATCGCGGCCGTGCTTCCGCCGGAAGAGGAGGATGAGGACGAGGAGCTCGAGGACGACGAAGAGGACGCCGACGTCGTCGACGAGGAGGCCGCCCGGGAAGCGAGCGCGAACGGCGATGAATCTGCGGTTACGGACGGCGAAGAAGCGGTTAGGACGGCCGTCGGGGATGTCCCGGCCGAGGACGACCGCCGCTAACCTGGGCCGCCGAACGTGAGCAGGCGCAACTCCTTCGTCGTCCTCGGGCTGCTGGCAGCGGCGCTCGTCGGCGTGGTGCTGCTCGCGATTCCCGGCTCGCCCATCCACAAGAAGGCGACGCTCGGGCTCGACCTCCAGGGCGGTCTGGAGGTGACGCTGCAAGCGGTCCCGCCGGCGGATCGAAGCCTCACGAAGGAAGACCTCGACCGCTCGGTCGACATCATGCGGAACCGCGTCGACAAGCTCGGCGTGTCCGAGCCGCAGATCTACACGCAGGGCTCCGACCAGATCGTGATCCAGCTCCCCGGCGTGAAGGATCCCGAGGCCGCGGCGGAGATCATCGGCACCACAGCGCAGCTCGAGCTGTACGACCTCGAGACCTCGCTCGTCGGTCCGTCGATCTCGATCCAGGGTCAGCCGGTCGAGACGGCGTCGCTCTACACGCTCCTCGCTCAGGTCCAGTCGCAGGTCAAGGGCGAGTCCGATGCGTACTACATCGTCAATCCGAAGACGAAGCGCGTCGTCTCCGGGCCGTACGCCTCGAAGGAGGCCGCGCTGAAGAAGTCGGGCGGCGAGCTTCCGGCGGGCCGGGAGCTCTACGCCGTGCCGAAGGGCATGGTCGTCGTGACCTGCGGCGAGGGCGCCGTGATCTGCCCCGGGGCGAACGGAGCGGGCGTCGACCCCGCCGCCGGCCCGTGGTACTACCTCTTCAAGTACGACCCGCCGAACGTCCCGCAGATGACGGGTGAGGATCTCAAGCTCTCCGGCACGCGGGCCGACTTCGACACGAGCCCGGGCGGCGGCGGCCGGCCGATCGTGAGCATGGAGTTCACGAACAAGGGTGGAGACAAGTTCGAGAAGATCACGCGCGACGAGTGGCTCCGCGGAAAGCTGCGCGGCACGCCGCAGCACTTCGCGATCGTCCTCGACCGCGAGATCAAGACCTTCCCGCAGATCGACTTCACCGACGGCTCGCTGTCGGGCGGCATCGGTGGCGGACGTGCGCAGATCCAGGGGCTGGACTCGCTCCAGGAGGCGAAGGACATCGCACTCGTGCTCCAGACCGGCGCCCTGCCCGTGAAGTTCGACACCCTCGACCGCACCGACATCTCCGCCACGTTGGGCAAGGACTCCCTCAGTGAGGCCTGGAAGGCCGCGATTGCGGGCCTGATCCTCGTCGCGTTCTTCCTTCTCCTCTTCTATCGCTTCCTCGGCGTCGTCGCCGTCATGGGCCTCGCGATCTACGCGGCGTTCCTGTACGCGACGATCCTCATCTTCAACGTCACGCTCACGCTTCCCGGCTTCGCCGGCCTCGTGCTGACGTTCGGCGTGGCGGCAGACGCGAACATCGTCATCTTCGAACGCATCAAGGAAGAGGTGCGTTCCGGGAAATCGGTTCGCGCTGCCATCGCCCAGGGATATCGGAAGGGCTTCCACACGATCGTCGACGCGAACGTCGTCACCGCGATCACTGCGACGGTGCTCTTCGTCGTCGCGACCGCGAGCGTCCGCGGATTCGCGCTCATGCTTCTCATCGGCACGGCGCTTTCGATGCTCACCGCGGTGCTCGCGACCCGGGCGATCCTCGCGGTGCTCGCCGGTTTCGGCTGGATCGACAACCCGCGCTTCATGGGCGCCACCGGTCAGGGCATCCCGCGTTGGCTGCGCTGGGACTACATCGGGAGACGAAGGCTCTGGTTCACGATCGCCGGGGTCGTCGTCGGGCTCTCGATCCTCGCGATCGGTGTGAGAGGCCTGAACCTCGGGATCGACTTCAAGGGCGGCACGCAGATGACGTTCCGCACCGAGCAGCCGACCTCGCTCGACCAGGTTCGCCAGGAGGCCGCCGGGATCGGCCAGGCCGGCGCCGTCATCCAGGGCCGCGGCTCGTCGACGGACGGCAAGTACACGAACTTCCAGATTCGGACGGAGTCACTGACGACCGCCGAGCAGAACGAGCTGCAGGAGGATCTCGCCAACACGGTCAAGGCGACGTCATTCGGGGCGAAGAACGTCTCGGAGAGCTTCGGGCGCCAGATCGCGAACAACGCGATCTTCGCGATCATCGTGAGCCTTCTCCTGATCGTCGCGTACATCTCGGTGCGCTTCCAGTGGAAGTACTCCGTCGGTGTTCTCGTGGCACTCGCGCACGACGTCATCATCACCATCGGGATCTACGCCCTCACCGGACGGGAGGTCACGACCGCGACCGTCGCGGCCGTCCTCACCGTGCTCGGGTACTCGATCTACGACACGATCATCGTTTTCGACCGTATCCGCGAGAACGTCCCGCTCATGCGGCGCGCCTCGTTCCGCGTGATCGGCAACGTGTCGATGTGGGAAGTGCTCCCGCGCTCCCTCGCGACGACCTTCATCACGCTCGTGCCGGTGGCGTCGCTCTACTTCTTCGGCGGCGACACGCTCAAGGACTTCGCCTTTGCACTCCTCGTCGGAATCGGCTCGGGCGCGTACTCCTCGATCTTCCTCGCCGCACCGCTGCTCGCAGCCCTCAAGGAGCGCGAGCCGGAGTTCGCGCGCAGGCGGGACGATCTCGGCGCACTGGCGGGTGTCGCGTCGGTCGGTGGAACCCTCGCCGAGGAGGCGGAGGAGATCGCCGCCGCGGACGCGGGCGACGGCGAGGTCGTGGAGGACGAGGAGGAAGCCGCGGCAGCGGCTGTTGCTCGCCCGACACCCGTCGGCGCACCGCCCGTCGGGCCTGTGTCCTCGAAGCGAGAGCGACGACGCCAGCGGCGTGCGTCGCGCCCTCACGGCCGTGCCCGCTGACGAGCGCGGACCGCTCGAGACGCTCAGCCTGGCAGGGTTGGGTGCCGTCGCTCTGGTTGCGCAGCATGCGGACGAGCTCGCCACCGAGATCGCCGCGCGCATTGGCGTGGAGCGCGACGAGGTACGAGCGGTCATCGTGGACGTCGTGGACAGCTGGCGTCGCGAGGCGGCCCGCCTGGGAGAGAGCGGAGGGAGCATGGCCGCAAAGGCGGCGTCGGAGCTCGGCGCGGCCTCCAGAGACTCCGTGAGGGATCTCGAGCTACGGGTCGCGCAGATCGAGCACCGCCTGCGGCTTCTCGAGCGCGACGCCTAGGCCCGCGGGCCGGCGAGCCTACAATCCCGCCCATGGCGACGACGCAGGACCGCTCGTCGCGGAACCTCGGGCGTCTTTCCGAGATCGCGCAGGTGGCCGTACGTCACGGGTTCGGCTACTTCCTGCGCCGAAACCGGCTGGGCGACCTCGTGCCGGGCGACGTCAACGGCGACGTCGCCTCCGCGTCTGACCGCGGACGACGCCTCCGCGCGATGCTCGACGAGCTCGGCCCGACGTTCGTGAAGTTCGGGCAGCTCCTCTCGACGAGGCCGGATGTCGTCCCGCCCGACATCGTCGCAGAGTTGCGCGGCCTGCAGGACGACGCCTCGCCGATCCCGTTCGAGCAGATCCGCGACGTCGTCGAGGCGGAGCTCGGCCTTCGCATGGACCGGGCGTTCCTCGCGTTCGACTTCGCGCCACTCGCGTCCGCATCGATCGGGCAGGTGCATCGCGCCGTCCTCCCGGACGGCCAGGAGGTCGCGGTGAAGGTTCAGCGGCCGGCGGCGGCGGAGCAGATCGAGGCAGACCTCGGTCTCCTGTACCAGGCGGCGCGACTGCTACGCGAGCGCGTGAAGGCACTCGAGTTCATGGATCCGCGCGAGCTGGTCGACGAGTTCGCCCGCTCGATCCGCCTCGAGCTCGACTACGGGCACGAGGCGCGCAACGCCGAGATGTTCCACCGCAACTTCGCCCGTGAAGAGCGGGTCGTCGTCCCGCGCGTCATCCGCCAGTACTCGACGTCGCGCGTGCTGACGCTCGAGTTCCTGAGAGGGACGAAGGTCGCCGACCTCGACCTGGAGACCATGCGGCCGGACGAGCGTCGGGACGTCGCTCGCCAGCTCGCCGACGCGTGGATGACGATGGTCTTCCGGCACGGCTTCTTCCACGCCGACCCGCATCCGGCGAACATCTACGTCCTCGAGTCGGGCGCGCTCGGCCTCGTCGACTTCGGGCAGGCGGGGAAGCTCTCCGAGGACGACATGGCGAAGTTGACCATGCTCTTCGTCGACGCCGCGACCGAGAACGTCGATGCGATCCCGAGGCGCCTCCGGGATCTCGGCGTGCGCTACGACGCGACGCGCGAGCAGGAGTTCAGGGGTGAACTGCAGGTGCTCTTCGACCGCTACTACGGCAGCCGACTGTCCGACATCGACCCGCTGCAGGTCATCCGCGAGGGCTTCCAGCTCATCTATTCGATGAATCTCAAGTTGCCGAGCCGGTTCGTCATCCTGGACAAGGCGATCGCGACACTCGCGTCGGTCGGGCAGGAGGTGTATCCGGAGTTCAACGTGTTCGAGATCGCGAAGCCGTATGCGCGCGGTCTCCTCGCGGACCGGTTCCATCCCCGCGCGCTGTCACAGCGTGCGCGCGTCGAGGCGATCGGGCTCGCGTCCGTTGCTCGGGACATGCCGTACCAGGTCTCGGACGTCCTCGAGCACCTGCGCCAGGGCACGTTCCAGGTGCACATCGAGAACCCGGGCATCGACGAGATCGACGACCACATCGACAAGGCGACGAACCGCATCGCGGTCGCACTCGTCATTCTGGGAGGCCTCCTCGGCTCCGCGATGATCGGCGTCTTCGCGAAGGACGGGCCGCACGCGCTCGGGATCCATTTCATCGCGCTCGTCGGCTTCATCATCTCGGGCGTCTTCGGGTTCTGGCTCGTCTGGGGCATCCTGCGCCACGGGAGGCTCTGACTCCGTCTGCGGGCGACGTGTCCGCTGCGGAACGCTTTTCAGCGATCTGCCGGAAAGGACATCTGGTACGTCGGATCTGCCGGGGCTAGCGTCGGCGGCATGCCGAGCGCCCTCCTCGTCGCCGAGCCAGAGCCCGAGACCCGCGAGTACCTGGGACGACAGTTGCGCGACGACGGTTTCGACGTCCTCGGCGCGTCTCGCAGGAGCGAGGCGCTCGAGCTCGCCGAGTCCGCGCGGCCCGATCTCGTCCTCCTCGCGGAGCTCGATCTCTGCCTGAGGCTGCGCCGCGGCGAGCCGGGTCGGAGCTGGGATCGGAACGTCCCCGTGATCGTGCTCGCGCCGTCGTCCGACCCGGTCGAGCGCGTTCGTGCCCTCGACCGCGGGGCGGACGACGTCATGGGCCGGCCGTTCGCCTACGAGGAGCTGCTTGCGCGGATACGCGCCCTCCTGCGCCGGAGTGCGGGCGCGCAGGGCGACGTTCTGGTCGCGGGCGACCTCGTCATCGACCGGCCGACACGTCGCGTACAGGTCCGCGACACCGCCGTGATCCTCTCGGCGAAGGAGTTCGAGCTCGTCGCCAAGCTCGCCTCGGAGCCGCATCGTGTGTTCACGAAGGAGCAGCTCCTGCGCGAGGTGTGGGGCTACCGGTCGCTCGGACGCACCCGGACGCTCGAGTCGCATGCTTCGCGCATCCGCAAGAAGCTGTGCCTCGAGCCCGAGGATCGGTTCGTCGTCAACGTGTGGGGCGTCGGGTACCGGATGCTCGAGTGATCGTCAGCGTGCGCCCTCGAGCTCGAGCAACCTCTCCTTCACGTCGAGGCCCCCCGCATATCCGGTGAGCGAGCCCGTGGCCCCGACGACGCGGTGGCAGGGCAGCACGATCGGGATGCGATTGCGGTTCATTACCGTCCCGACCGCGCGTGCCGCGCGCGGATGCCCGACACGGAGGGCGAGCTTTCCGTACGTCGTCGTCTCCCCGTACGGCACACGAGCGAGCTCGTCGAGCACCGAGAGGGTGAAGGGCGGCAAGGCGCGGAGGTCGAGGGAGACGTCGAAGTTTCGGCGGCGACCCTCGAAGTATTCGTCGAGCTCGCGGCGGGCGAGATCGACGCTTCGCGGCGAGCGAAGCACCCGGGGACCGGCGATGCGGGCGAGCCGCTCGAGCTGATCCTCGGGATCGCTGTCGAACGAGATCGCAGCGAGCCCGCGGTCCGATGCCGCGACGAGCAGGTCGCCGATCGGCGAGTCCACGACGTCGAAGCCGACGTCGATGAGCCCGAGCTCAGCGGCGGTGTCGCGGAAGCGGCGGTCGAGGTCGGGTGAGACGGTCATGAGGTGATCCTCCTTCGAATGCGCCGGACGCCGGTGGAGGTCGCCTGGCGGGCGGCGTCCGGAGACGACCCCAGCGCCGTCGCGATCTGGTCGTATGAGAGGTCGTAGCCGTATCGGAGCACGACCGCAGCGCGTTCCTTCGGCCCGAGGCCGTCGGTCAGCTCGGCGAGGCCGGCATACGCGGGCTCGGCGTCGGCCGCGGCCGCCTCGACGAGCTCGCTCGTCGGTCGTGTCCGCCGCAGCGTGTCGAGCGCGACGTTCTGCGCGATCGTGAGCACCCACGCCCGCAGGTGCTCTCCGTGGTCGAGGCGGCCGTACGCGCGCAAGGCCCGCAGGAAGGTCTCCTGGAAGGCGTCCTCGGCTCGGTCCGCACCCAGCCGGCGGCGCAGGAGCCGGAGAACGTCGCTCCGATGCTCCTCGTAGAACCGCTCGAACGGGGGGATCGCCACGGCCTGCATCATCGTCGTCAAACGCGCTCGACCCACGATTTGTGAGCATGGCGGGATGCGTGCGGCCGTTGTCGGGCACATCGAGTGGCTGGAGTTCGTCCCGGTCGAGGCCGTTCCGCACGCCGGCGACATCGTTCACGCGACGGAATCGTGGGAGCAGGCCGCCGGAGGCGGATCCGTCGCGGCAGTGCAGCTCGCGAACCTCGCGGACTCGGTCGACTTCTTCACGGTCGTCGGCAACGATGCGCACGGCAGGCTGGCGCGCGAGGAGCTCGAGGCGCGCGGCGTGACCGTTCATGCGAGCACAGTCGATGCGCCGCAACGAAGTGGCTTCGTGCTGCTCGACGACGGCGGCGAGCGCACGATCGTCACGATCGGGCGAAAGCTCCACCCTCGCGGTCACGACGAGACGCTTCCGTGGCACGAGCTCGCCCGGTGCGACGCCGTCTACTTCTGCGCCGGCGATGCCGACGCACTGGTGATGGCGCGCCGTGCACGGGTCCTCGTCGCGACGGCGCGCGAGCTCGCGACCCTGAGGCAGGCCTCCGTCGAGCTCGACGCGCTCGTCTCCAGCGGGAAGGACGAGGCCGAGCGCTACCAGACCGGGCAGCTCGATCCGGAGCCGCGCCTCGTCGTCACGACATCGGGTGCTCTGGGCGGTTGGGCACAGCCGGGGGGCCCGTACAAGGCGGCGCCGCTACCCCTGAAGCCGGCTGATGCCTACGGCGCCGGCGACTGTTTCGCGGCAGGACTCGCATTCGGGCTCGGCGCGGGTCTCGAGGGGCTGGACGTGCTCGATTTCGCTGCGCGCTGTGGGTCGGGCGCGATCGCCGGGTCGGGCGTCCATGCGGAGGTGGTGCCACTGCCGTAGCTCGAGGGAGCAAGGGGTTGCGCTGTGGGGGGAAGTGGAGTAATGTGGGACACCGTGGGAGACAAACCACGGCCCCGCGCATGTTCTACGGAACCCACGAGCACACGATCGACGAGAAGAACCGGCTCACGCTGCCGGCGAAGTTCCGCGACGGGCTGGGCGGAGATGTCGTGCTCGTCCGCGGCATCGACAGGACGGTCGACGTCTACCCGCGCAAGAACTGGGAGGCGAGCGTCGAGCGGATCACCGATCTCGACTCGCTCACGCGGGAGGCGCGCGAGATGAAGCGCTTCGTCTTCTCGGGGGCGACGGTCCTGGAGGTCGACAAGCAGGGGCGCGTCCTCGTGCCGCCGGATCTCGCGCGTCACGCGGGTCTCGGCAGGGATGTCGCAGTCGTCGGGGTGCACGACCACATCGAGATCTGGGGTCGTCCGGAGTGGGCGACTCACGTCAGCGCGATCGAAGGGAGCGTCGGAGATGTTGCCGAACGTGCAGCGGACAGACGCGGCTGATCACGTCCCGGTCCTCGCGGAGGAGGTCCGCGAGCTCCTCGACGTGCAGCCTGGGGAGACGGTCGTCGACGCGACGTTCGGCGCCGGCGGTCATTCGCGGATGCTCGTCGCCGATCTCGGGGGAAGCGGAAAGCTCATCGCGATCGACCGCGACCCGACGGTGCGACCGTACTTCGACCGGATGAAAGCTGCAGCCCGCGGCGTCCAGACGCGGTTCCTGCGCGGCGACCACGGCGTCGTGCTCTCGCAGCTTTCGGCGAACGGCGTGGGCGCCGATGCCATTCTTCTCGACCTCGGCGTGTCGTCGATGCAGGTCGATCGGCCCGAGCGCGGATTCTCGTACGCGACGGACGCCCCACTCGACATGCGCATGGATCCGTCCGACGAGCCGAGCGCTGCGGAGGTCCTTGCGACGTACGACGAACGCGAGCTCGAGACGATCTTTCGCCGCTACGGCGAGGAGCGCTATGCCCGCCAGATCTCACGCGGCATCGTGCGGCGTCGCGAGGAGGCGCCGATCGAGCGGACGGGGCAGCTCGTCGACGTGGTTCGCGCATCCATCCCGGCGCCGGCGCGCTTCGGTGAGGGACATCCTGCAAAGCGCGTCTTCCAGGCGCTGCGGATCGAGGTGAATCACGAGCTCGAGTCGCTCGAGGTCGGTCTTCCCGCCGCGTTCGAGATGCTCCGCCCCGGGGGCCGAATCGCCGTGATCAGCTTCCACTCCCTCGAGGATCGGATCGTGAAGCGGTTCTTCCGCGATCGCGCGAAGGGCTGCACGTGCCCGCCGGAACTCCCGGTTTGCGTGTGCGGGAAGGAGCCCGAGGCGCGTGTGCTCACCCCGAAGCCCGTGCGTCCCTCGGCTCACGAGGTCGACGACAACCCGCGAGCCGCGTCCGCTCGGCTTCGCGCGGCGGTCCGCGTGTGATGTCGACGATCGCGCAATCCACTCAGGCTGTGACACCGAAGCCGCGATCACGTCCGGCTCCTCGGCCTCGGTTCTGGGTCCTGAGCGGCGGGGTCTTTTGGATCGTCGTGTTCGCCGCGCTCCTCGCCGGCGTCGTGGCGATCAACGTGGCCGTTCTCCGCCTGAATCTCCAGCTCGACGAGAGCGGCCGCGAGCGCACCGGACTGAAGAACGACATCACGGGCCTCCGCGCCGAGATCTCCAGCGCCGCGGCGGCCACCCGGATCGAGCGGCTTGCACGGGGCGAGCTCGGGTTGCACGAGGTCGAGCCCGAGGACACGACGTACATCCAGCTCGGCAAGTGAAGTCCGCGGCGACGAACCGCCGCATCTCGCTGCTCGCCGCGGCGTTCCTCCTACTCCTCGGGGCGGCGCTCGCGCGCGCGGTGTGGATCCAGGTCATCAAAGGCCCCGAGTACGCCGCGATGGCGCTCCGCCAGCACCGGGAGACCGTCATCGTGCCGGCCTCGCGTGGGACGATCGTCGATCGCAACGGCGAGCCGCTCGCGATCGGCCGGTTGGCGACCACGGTCTACGCGAACCCACGGCAGGTGAACGACGCGCGCGACCTGACGCTCGTCGCGTCGAAGCAATTCGGGCTCGACCCCGCCGACCTCTATCCCACGCTCGTCGATCGCTCGAAGGGGTTCGTGTACGTGGCGCGCAAGGCGGATCCGCGCAAGGCGAAGATCCTGCAGTCGATGGACTTCGCCGGCCTCGGCTTCTATCCCGAAGAGCTCCGCTTCTATCCGCAGGGTCCGGTCGCCGCGCAGGTGATCGGCTATGCCGGGCTCGACAACAAGGGGCTGGAGGGACTCGAACGCTCGCTCGAGGGGACGCTCGCCGGCAAGCCGGGGAGCCAGACGATCGTGAAGGACCCCTTCGGCCGCGCGCTCGACGTCGTCGAGACGAAGGCGGAAACGCCCGGTCGTAGCGTGCGGCTCACGATCGATCGCGAGATCCAGGCGAATGCAGAGGAGGTCCTCCAGGACACCGTGCGCCGCTGGGGTGCCCGTGCGGCGACCGCAGTGGTGATGGATCCACACACGGGCCAGATCTACGCGATGGCGACCGCGCCGCGCTTCAATGCGAACCGCTTCCCGACCACCCGCGCCGACCGTCGCCGCAACCGCGCCGTGACCGACACGTACGAGCCGGGATCCACCTTCAAGCTCGTCACCATCGCCGCGGGCCTGCAGGAGGGAGTCATCACGCCGCGGACGTCGTTCCGCCTGGCGCCGACGATCGAGGTCGCGGACCGGGTCATCCACGAGGCGCACACGCGTGGGACGGAGCGGTTGACGGTGAAGCAGATAGTCGAGCAGTCCTCGAACATCGGCACGATCACGATCGCCGAGCGCCTCGGGGCCGGGCAGCTCGCGTCGTGGATCGACCGCTTCGGGTTCGGCGCCAAGACGGGCGTCGACTTCCCGGGCGAGTCGGCGGGGTTCGCGCTGCCGCTCGACCAGTGGTCGGGCTCGACCATCGGCACGGTTCCGATCGGGCACGGCATCGCAGTCACCCCGGTACAGATGGCGCGCGCGTACGCCGCGATCGCGAACGGCGGT
>Ga0207688_10000869_pt1 | contig 15256 bp, 16 predicted proteins | sample KBSMiscanthusM4_FD_184296 | JGI IMG/M metagenome (GOLD analysis project Ga0207688, IMG submission 184296) | Miscanthus rhizosphere microbial communities from Kellogg Biological Station, Michigan, USA - M4 (SPAdes) (version 2) | ecosystem: Host-associated > Plants > Roots > Rhizosphere ...
CCGGGCACCCCCCCGGGGAACCGTCCGGTCCCGACGGTCGCCTCCTCGGACACGACGATCGTCGCGGTGGCCGCCGACGGGACGGTCCGGGCGCTCCGGCCCGGAGGGAGGCTGGTCGTCTTCGGTCGCTACAGCACCATCAAGGACGGCCGCAAGGACTGGGCGGCGGTGCTCGCGTGGTACGCGTCGATCGCGGTCGTGTGGGCATGGGACAAGCTGTCGCCGCACCGGCGCGTGTTCGCCTACCAGGTCCAGAAGTTCCGCGACAAGTCGACGAGGCGAGGCGGAGCGGTCGGCGGCGAGCCGAAGGACCCGGAGCAGTTCCGGGAGGACTTCGGAGTCCTGGTCGAGATGCTCCGCGAAGGCAGGATCCACCCGGTCGTGGCCGAGCGCCTGCCGCTGGCCGAGGCGCCGCACGCCCACGAGCTGCTCGAGAGCGCGGCGTCGAGGGGCAAGCTCGTTCTCGTCCCATAAGCTGACGAGCGGCTGCCGATGCCGCGCTACCTGCCGATTGCCGAACACGGGCTGATCGGCGACCTCCACACGGTCGCCCTGGTCGGCACGGACGGAACCATCGATTGGTACTGCTGCCCGCGCTTCGACTCGCCGAGCGTGTTCGGGGCGATCCTCGACGCCGACGACGGCGGCCTGTTCCGGATCACGCCCGACTGCATCGGCTGGAGCTCCAAGCAGCTCTACCTCCCCGACACGAACATCCTGATCACGCGGTTTCTGATGCCGGACGGCGTCGGCGAGGTCCAGGACTTCATGCCGCCCCCGCGCAGCGGCGCCGCGGCGCACTGCCACCGGATGATCCGCAGGGTGGTCCCGGTCCGCGGGCGGATGCGCTTCGTCGTCGACGTCGCCCCCCGGTTCGACTACGGCCGGGCGCGTCACGACGTGGCGCTGACCGCGGATGGGGCCCTCTTCCGCTCCCCCGACCTCCACCTCAGCCTCTCGACGGCCTGTCCGCTCGAGATCGTCGGCGACGGCGACGTCCGCTCGCGGGTCTCCCTCGAGGCGGGAGAGACCGCGACGTTCGTGCTCGATCGGATCGAGGAGGGCGACGCCCCGAGGCCGCACTCCGACGCCGCCGTCGCTGCCGAGTTCGACTCGACGGTGGAGTTCTGGCGGCGCTGGCTCGGCCAGTCGAGCTACAGCGGCCGCTGGCGTGAGACCGTGCATCGCTCGGCGCTCACGTTGAAGCTGCTGACCTACGCGCCGACCGGCGCGATCGTCGCCGCGCCGACGACGAGCCTGCCCGAGCAGCTCGGCGGCTCCCGCAACTGGGACTACCGCTACACATGGATGCGCGACGCCGCCTTCTCGCTCTACGCCCTACTGCGGCTCGGGTTCACCGAGGAGGCCGGCGCGTTCATGCAGTGGCTCGAGGGGCGCTTCCGCGACGCGAACGGCAACGAGTCGGGTCCGCTTCAGATCATGTACGGCATCGACGGGCGGGCGGACCTGCCCGAGGAGGAGCTCCCGCATCTCGAGGGCTACATGGGCTCGGGGCCGGTGCGGATCGGCAACGGGGCGGCGACCCAGCTGCAGCTCGACATCTACGGCGAGCTGATGGACTCGGTCTACCTCTGCAACAAGTACGCGACGCCGATCTACCACGACGGCTGGATGGAGTTGACCCGCAACCTCGAGTGGCTGATCGAGAACTGGGACCAGCCGGACGAGGGGATCTGGGAGACGCGGGGCGGCCGCCGCAACTTCACGTACTCGCGGCTGATGAGCTGGGTCGCGGTCGAGCGGGCGATCCGGATCGCCCGCCAGCGCGGCCTGCCGGCGGACATCCCGCGCTGGATCACGGTCCGGGACCGCATCTACGACCAGATCATGGAGCGCGGCTGGCACCCGGAGCGCCGGGCGTTCGTCCAGCACTACGACACGGACGTGCTCGACGCCTCGCTGCTGCTCATGCCCCTCTGCAAGTTCATCGCCCCCACCGACCCACGCTGGATCTCGACCCTCGATGCGATCACGGACGAACTCGTCTCCGACAGCCTCGTCTACCGCTACAACGTCGAAGCCTCGCCGGACGGGCTGGCCGGCGACGAGGCGACGTTCTCGCTCTGCTCCTTCTGGTGGGTCGAGGCGCTTGCCCGGGCCGGCCGCCTCGACGAGGCGCGGCTCGCCTTCGAGAAGATGCTCACCTACGCGAACCACGTCGGGCTCTACTCGGAGGAGATCGGGCCGACCGGGGAGCAGCTCGGCAACTTCCCGCAGGCCTTCACGCACCTGGCGCTGATCAGCGCCGCCGTCAACCTCGACCGCCAGCTCGGCTGAGCAGCCGACTGCGGCCGCGGCCTACCCGCCGCGGGGCCGCCAGTCCTCGGCTCGCGAAGCACTCATCGACTCACCTCATCAGCCTCACAGCTCGACGATTGCCTTGAAGCCCCCGAAGATCATCCGCGACATGTCGGCCGGCATGTCCTTGGGGTCGTAGTCGGCGAGCCGCGGGTCGGACATCACCTTCTTGTTGACGGCGTCGCGGTGCTTGCGCGACTTGTAGACGATCCAGGAGAAGCCGACGACCTCACCGCGCTTCGCCTTGACGCTCATCGGAAAATCCGTGACCTTCCCTTTGGGCACGTCGTCGGCGATGCACTCGACGTACTCGAGCGCGCCGTGCTCCTTCCAGACCTTTCCCGCCGTGCGGGCAACCTTGCGGTACTCCTCGACCTTGTTCTTGGGGACTGCGAAGACGAACCCGTCGACATAGCGCGCCATCAGGCCACTCCTTTGCTTGGTTGGCTGTCGATTGTCGCCGATTGAGACCGACGAATCGCAGCAGACTCATCGGTCCGGCTCGCATGAGTCCCAGGAACGGAGAGGGTGGGATTCGAACCCACGAGGCAGCTTTCGCCGCCCACACGATTTCCAATCGTGCACCTTAAGCCACTCGGTCACCCCTCCGGGTGCGGCCCGGAAGATACCGGTGGCGCCGCTGCCGATCGGCGCTCAGGCGGGCGCCGGGGCGCGGCGCTCGGGCTCGAGGCGACCGCACCAGAGCGCGAACAGGCCGATCGCGACGAGGGCGCCGAGCCAGTGCAGCCCGACGATGAGGGCAAACAGGCTCGGCAGCCCCGCGAGGACGGCGCCGAGCAGCACCGGCGCGAGCGGCAGCCGCAGCACCGCCGCGGTCACCGCCGCGCAGGCGATCCATCCCGCCGGTCCGCTCAGCCATCCCCAATCCTCGAAGAACGAGCGGGGGAGGGCGATCGCGAGCGCGACGGAGAGGACGGCGACCGCGGCTAGCTGGATCAGCGCCGCGCGGATCGCCAGCGATCGGTCGATCTCGGACATCAACCGGATTATCGGGCACGCCAATCCCCGGTTGACCGCGGAGTGGGGTGCGGAGTACGTTCGGAGCCCTGGATGAAGCGCGTACTGCTCATCGTCGCGGTCGGATCGCTCGTCGTTGCAGCGTCGGCGGACGGGAAGGGGCTGAGGTGGGTCGAGCTGTGCGGCCCGAGCGACTGCCGGCGCACGCCGGGGCGCCAGATCGAGGGCGACGTCCTGATCTTCCCGCCCTGGGTGATGAGCGGAGCGCCCGACGACCCGCCGGCCCGAGCCGGCAGGTGGCTGCAGGTCCGGGTCGCCAGTGCCCGCAGCCGGCGGATCATGCGGTCTGTCGTGATGCCCGGGATCGGCTATGCGGGCGGCGATCAGGGCGGCGGCTATGGATTCGTCTGGGAGCGGCTCGGGCGCGAGGCGCGCGCCACCTACAGACGGCTCGGTCGCGGGATCGAGCCCTACCCGGCTGCGACGGGTCCCGACATCGTCGCGACGTCGTTTGCGGCAACCGGCTCCGCCATGCGACCCGTGGCGCTGACGGTGGCGGCCACCGTCGACCGGATCGTCACGGGCCTGCGCGGCTGATCAGTACCGGTAGTGGTCCGACTTGTACGGACCGTCGACCGCGATCCCGAGGTAGTCGGCCTGGCGGTCGGTCAGCTCGGTGAGCCGGATGCCGAGCGCGTCGAGATGGAGGCGGGCGACGAGCTCGTCGAGCTTCTTCGGCAGCACCGTCACGCTCTTCTCGTAGCCCTCGCCCTCGGTGAACAGCTCGATCTGAGCGAGCACCTGGTTCGTGAACGAGTTCGACATCACGAAGCTCGGATGGCCGGTCGCGTTGCCGAGGTTCAGCAGCCGTCCCTCGGAGAGCACGATGATCGAGTGGCCGTCCGGGAAGCGCCATTCGTCGACCTGCGGCTTGATGTTGATCCGCTCGATCCCGGCCACGCCCTCGAGGCCGGCCATGTCGATCTCGTTGTCGAAGTGGCCGATGTTGCCGACGATCGCCTGGTGCTTCATCTGCCCCATCTGCTCGGCCGAGATCACGTCCCGGTTGCCGGTCGCCGTGATGAAGATGTCGGCCGAGTCGAGGACGTCCTCGAGGCGGACGACCTCGTAGCCCTGCATCGCCGCCTGGAGCGCGCAGATCGGGTCGATCTCGGTGACCTTGACGCGCGCGCCCTGGCCGCGCAGCGACTCGGCACAGCCCTTGCCGACGTCGCCGAAGCCGAGCACGAGCGCGACCTTGCCGCCGATCATCACGTCGGTCGCCCGGTTGATCCCGTCGATCAGCGAGTGCCGGCAGCCGTAGATGTTGTCGAACTTGGACTTCGTGACCGAGTCGTTGACGTTGATCGCCGGGAACAGCAGCTTCCCCTCCTGCTGCATCTCGTAGAGCCGCATGACCCCGGTCGTCGTCTCCTCGGTGACGCCGCGGACCGCGGCGCCGATCCGCGTGAACTTCTGCGGGTCCTCTGCGAGCGAGCGGGTCAGCAGCTCGAGGACGACCCGGAACTCATCGCTCTCAGCGGTCGACGGGTCGGGGACGTGGCCCTCGGCCTCGAACTCGGCGCCCTTGTGGATCAGCAGCGTCGCGTCGCCGCCGTCGTCGAGGACCATGTTCGGTGCGCCGTCGCCGTCGGGCCAGGTCAGTGCCTTCTCGGTGCACCACCAGTACTCCTCGAGCGTCTCGCCCTTCCAGGCGAAGACGGGGACGCCGCGGGGATCATCCGGGGTGCCGTTGCCGACGACGATCGCGGCGGCGGCCTGGTCCTGGGTCGAGAAGATGTTGCAGCTCGCCCAGCGGACCTCGGCCCCGAGCGTCGTCAGCGTCTCGATCAGGACCGCCGTCTGGACGGTCATGTGCAGAGACCCGGTGATCCGGGCCCCGGCGAGCGGTTGCGTGCGGATGTAGTCGGCGCGGATCTGCATCAGGCCGGGCATCTCGTGCTCGGCCAGCTCGATCTCCTTGCGCCCGAGCTCGGCCAGTCCCAGGTCGGCGACCTTGAAGTCGAGCGTCGCGGCGGTTTCGGTGGTCCCCATCGGAATCTCCTATCGGTCGTGAAGCACGTCGCTTCTGATTGAAGACCCTGCGAAACACCCGGCGCACGCGACCGGAGCCTCTTCCCGATGCCGGGATGGCGCACAGCGGATCTCGAGCATGCGCGGGGCATTATGCCGCAACTCGAGCGCCATCTCGGCAATAAGGGCCACCGCCGTCGCGGCCGATTGCACGACCGGTCCACCGCATACGTTCTCCGCCATGCTGACCGTCGCCAAGCGTGAGCCCTCGGCGTTCCTGCTCGCCGGCCAGCTCGCGGCCCTGCTCGTCTATCCGCTCTTGAACGGCAGCGCTGGGCGCGCGGCGTTCAGCATCGTCGGGATCGCCCTGCTCGGCCTCGTGGTCCGCGCGGTCCACGGCACGCCGGGGCTCACGACCGTCGCGATCGTCCTCGCCCTCCCGGCCTCGGTCCTGTTGCTGATCCAGGCGGTAACCGACAGCGACGATCTGCTGCCCTACTCCTCGGCGCTCGAGGCCATCCTCTACTTCTATGCGGCGGGGGCGCTGATCGCCTACATGCTCGCCGACCATGAGGTGACGCGGGACGAGCTCTTTGCCGTCGGTGCCACGTTCACGCTCGTCGCCTGGGCCTTCGCCTACATCTACGTCGTCTGCCAGGCGATCGAGCCGGAGACCTTCACCGCCGCCGTCGACCCGACCGGCGAGCGCAGCTGGATGGAGCTTCTCTTCATGAGCTTCACGACCCTGTCGAGCACCGGCCTCGGCGACGTCATCCCGGTCAAGTCCTTCGGCCGCGCCCTTGTGATGATCGAGCAGGTCGTCGGGCTCGCCTTCGTCGCGATGCTCGTCTCGCGGCTGGTCGGCCTGACCGTGCTCCGCGGCCGGATTCGCCGCGACGCCGGCGATCAGCGATAGAACGTCACGAAGAAGCCGCTCGGCCGTGATCCGCTTCCGTCGGGGAGCCTCGTGTCCACGAAGGCCTGAGTCCCGGCCGGGCATTGGTCGTTGCCGCCGAGGCCCATCGTCGTGATCATGTCGCCGCTCGTGGCCCAGTCGAGGGTGGCCGATCCGCCCCGAGGCGCGAATGGCAGCCGGCTGAAGCAGTAGTAGCCGCCGACCGAGCCGGGCGTCACGTTGGCCTGGGTGATCCCGCTCGCGTGCGCGGCGTTGACAATGCCGTTCTGGTCGACCTGGGCGAACACCGGCGCACCGGCCGCGACGGCCTTGTTCGCCTGCTTGCGGGCGATGGTCTTGACCTTCGCCTTCGTCAGCGCCCGCTCGACCGACGACGGGCCCGCGACCGCCGTGCCGGCGGCGGCGAACACAAGCGCGATCAGCGCGACAACGAGGGCCTGCGACGCAGTCGGCCGGCTCCGATCCATTGCTCCTCCTCGGACGATTGCTCGCCCGCCTCTCGCTACCCTAACCGACGCGCCTCGGCGCCCCGGAGGGGTGGCAGAGCGGTTGAATGCGGCGGTCTCGAAAACCGTTATACGTCGATTAGGCGTATCGAGGGTTCGAATCCCTCCCCCTCCGCTGGATATGCCAGATTCGCAGAAGCAGGACCGGGCGAGCCCGGGGTCGGTGCGGTTGGGTCCTATGCCGCCTCGCTCGTAGCAACGAACGCGTCGCGGGAGCATCTGGGCCGGGTAGTGCGCCGCCTTTGTGGGCCACTCGTGCAACCAGCGGCGCTCAGAGCCCTCCTGGGCCTCGTCTCTCGTTCGGACAAGGCAAGCGGAGTATTGAACGTCTCGCGTCGTCTCTTGCCGTTGCGAACACAGCCCAGGCAATCACCGACGTGCCTAGCGTTGGACGGGTCCCCAGTCAGGCTGGATCTGGGCACCCCATCCAATGTCCCACCAGAAACTTCGGAAATGCTCCCCAGCGCTAGTGATTCCGATCAGATGCGGTACCTGGCCGGAGTCGTCCTGAGCCACGATCCGGTCCCCCGACGGAGCGAAGGCGGGGAACTTGAAGTCCCAGGTCTTCTTCGGATCGCCGAGGATCCGCTTCCCGGGGAATGTTCTGAAGACGCCTTCTGCGCAGATCCCGCACGGTCCATCCGCGGCCGACACGAAAAGGTTGAATGGACCCCATGTCGGCCACGCCGCATAAAGAGGATTGCTGTTGACCTTTGTCCCTGTTGACACCCTGACGCTGTAGGTCCATCGAGTACCGGCAGGGTTAAAGGCGAAGCCGCGCATGTCGTAGAAACGGTGGAAGTTGACGACGATCCTCGGATGCGTCGGCTTCGCGGCATCTGAATCGACCCTGTAGACGGCGTCGTCACCCCACGGCACATCTTTGTAAGTCGTTCCTTGGAGGAAGAGTTGGGATCCGTCCGGCGAGAACTGCGGGTTGGCGGATTTGCCAGTCGTCTTGTCGATGGCGGTGAAATCCGTCAGCCTCCTTTCCCCCGTGCCGTCGGCTCGCATGACCCAGATCTCCGTCTCGCCCGACCGGCTGCTCGCGAAGGCGATTCGGCTGCCGTCGGGCGAGAAGACGGGCTGGCGATCTTGGCGGCCGTTTCTCGTCAGGAGCGTTTTCTCGCTGCCGTTGGTGTTCATCGCCATGATCTCCGTATCGCTACCGCGAGCCTGGACGTAGGCGATCTTGCGCCCGTCCGGTGAGAAGCTGGGCTGGGTCTCGTTTGCGGGCTCCGTCGTCAGCTGCTCCAGCCCCGCCCGCGGGGCGAGATCGGCATCGTAGGTAGCTGGGTTCTGGATCTTCCAGATGTTCCAATTCTTCGGCGACGTGCCGCGGTCGCTCGCGAAGACGATCGGACCGTTCTCACCCGGAAACGCTGCGTGCGTTAGCGTCGGACGCGTCAGGAGGCCGAGCGCGGCCGAAATCACCGCGCCCAGCACCAGCAATCCGATGAACCCACTCCGTTTGGCCTCCATGCCCAAGGGGATCCTGTCAGATCCTGACATCGCCCGACTTCGTCGCGCCCCGGTCGAGGCGGAGCGCATGATGCCTCGACGGCGCGTGGGCCGTTCAGCCGCCGAAACGCTTGACATCTATCTTCAGGGCGTTCCCACGGGCGTTCCCACAAGCTAGGCGACAAGCTCAATCCCCGTATCTATGCGACGGACGGTCCTTTCCTAGCGATCCCTCGAAAACCGTTATACGTCGATTAGGCGTATCGAAGGTTCGAATCCCTCCCCCTCCGCTCGTCGTCTCGGATCAACCCCCCAGGTCGCCCTTCCGGGCCATGGCGGCGACGAGGCGGACGTCCGCGAGCGTCTCGCGCAGCCTCGACGTCCCGTGACCGTCTCCAGCGCCCGCCTCGGAAGGCAAAGCCGAGCCCTCCGAAGCGGTCGTGCGGCCCTTGACCAGGTCGGCTCCCTTCTCGGCGATCATCAAGACGGCGGGGTGGATGTTGCCCGAGGCGATGGTCGGCATCACTGATGCGTCGATGACGCGGAGCCTGTCCACCCCGCGGACCCGGAGCTGAGGGTCGACGACGGCCTTGTCATCACTGCCCATTCGCGCGGAGCCGCAGAAGTGGAAAGCGGTATCCGCATTGTCCCGGACGTATTCGAGCAGCTCCTCGTCGCCCACGACGTCCCGGCCGGGGTCCGTCTCCCGGACCTCGAGTTCCGAGGGCATCGCCGCGCCAACCTGCCCGGCCAGCTTCATGCCGGCCAGGAGTGTGCGGACGTCCTCGTCCTCGGTGAGGTGGTTGAAGACGAACGACGGGCTCTCTCGCGGATCGGGCGAGGTGATGCGGACCCGCCCGCGGCTGGTCGGGCGGGCCTGGTACATGCCGAGCCGAAAGCCGGAGTAGTCCGCAAGGTCCCAGCCCTTCTCTCCTGGCATGAAGGGAAGGAAGTGGAGATGGAGGTCGGGGGTCTTCAGCCCGGGCTCCGTATAGAGGAATGCGCCGCAGAGCGAGGCACCGATCGTCAGCGGGCCGTTGCGCGGGCCGAGGTAGTAGTTCAGCGCCTCCTTCGCCTGCGAGGGGGCGCTGGCCACTTGCCGGTTGAAGGTGTACGGGCTCCCGGTCGTGTACTTGCGGCCCACCTGGACATGGTCGATCAAGTTCTCGCCGACCCCTTCGAGCTCGTGCACCACGTCGATGCCGTGCTCGCGGAGCAACTCGCCGGGCCCGACGCCGGATACCTGCAGCAACTGTGGCGTCTGGAGGGCGCCCGCGCTGAGGATCACCTCGCGGTTGGCCTGAGCGTGGTGGAGCTGCCAGCCGCGCTGGTAAGCGACCCCGGTCGCCGTCCTGTCGTCGAACTCGATCTTCGTCACCAGCGCCTCCGTGACGATGTGAAGGTTCGAGCGATCGCGGTTCGGCTCGATGTAGCCATACGACGTCGAGGATCGGCGGCCGTTCCAGGTGGCCAGATCCCAGTAACCGACCCCGGCTGCGTCAGCCCCGCTGAAGTCGTCATTTCGCGGCAACCCGAGGGTCCGGGCGGCCGTGGCCAGGAAAGCGTCGGCCAGCGGGTTCTTCCACCGCGCTGTTTCGATGCCCAGCGGCCCGTCGGCCCCGTGATACTTCGTCTCGCCGAGGTGGTGGTGCTCGTGCTTCTTGAAGTAGGGCAGGACATCCTCGTAGCCCCACCCTTCGGCGCCCCGCTCCTTCCAAGTGTCGTAGTCGAGCCGCGTTCCGCGGACGTGGACGAGACCGTTGATCGCGCTCGAGCCACCCATCACCTTTCCGTGCGGGAGCGGGTACTGCTTGCCGTTCAGGCCGGGCTCAGGGTCCGTCGTGTGGTTCCACCACATGTAGTCCTGGTCGAAGATGATCTTCCCGAAGCCCAGGGGCACTCGTGACCAGAGGTTCCGGTCCTCCGGGCCGGCCTCGATGAGCAGAACGGTCGTCCCGGGATCCTCGGTGAGCCGAGCGGCGACGATCGCACCCGCCGAGCCCGCGCCGACGATGATGTAGTCGTAGTTCTCGACCTGATCGGACATGCTCAGAATCTCCTGGATGCCGGACGCTGATTCTTCGGGCTGCTACCCGCCGCGCCTGCCGCCCAACCACATGGACGCATCGGGCGTTCAGCCGTCGAAGCGCGCGTCGACGGGCATCGTCGCGCTGAGCAGTGGGGAGGGGGCCTCGGGATCGTCCTGGTCGCAGACGAACAGGAAGCTGATGACGCCGGTGTCGATGGTCGCGTCGACGCCCTCGACCTTCCAGCGCGAATCGATCGTTCGCAGGCGATGCACGTCACCGGCGACATCGATCGTCCCGACGACCGACCCGCGGATGCTGCCGTCCTCAGCGTTCTCGGCCGAGGCCGTGAAACAGATCAACTCACTGGTGAGGGTGGTCGCATCCGAGAAGCAGACGCGCACGCCCTCGATCTCGCCGAGGTCGTATGCCCGCACGGAGCTGAGCTCGCTGCGATCGACGACCTGATCATCGGTCAGGGTCCGGGACAGATCGATGAGTGTGAACTCGGCGACGGCGTTCGGCCCATCGCCCTCGTTGCCGCGGTGGAACAGCCACAGGCAATCTCCGAATACTGCGGCGCCCTCGATGTTGATCCCACCGTGGAGCTCTTTCCGAAGCAGCTCGTAGACGGGATGAAAGTCAATGGTACGCGGCTGCCCGGCCAGCGATCCATCGGCTGCGAATGGACAAAAGAACCCGCGGTCGCGCTCCGGCCCTGATCCCGACCCGAGGCCGAGCAGTCCGCCGTGTGGCGCTCCCTCCACGGGAGGAAGGGCCGTCAGCGCCTCTAGGTCCGGCTTGTGCTCGCCCCGTTGCTTGGAGTCGCCGTCGAGATCACCCGCCAGAGCCGGGAGCAGGCGCCCCGGCTCGTTCGCGGCAATCTCGAAAACAGCGAGCTGCAGCATGTCGTCTCCGATCACGTAGACGTAATCGCCACGCCGGACCACGCCGGATGCCGAGACGACGCGTGGGGCCATGCCTTTCGCGGGTGGCTCGGCCAAGTCGAGGGAGCGGAGCTCCCGGAGCTTCAGCGGCGACAAGTCCTCTGGCGTGGTTGCGTGATCTTCCACGTCTCCCGTTCATACCCGGGGCTGAGCCCTACGACTCGCGATGCGAATCCTCTCGGGCGGCGGCCCCAGAAGCGTCCGCCTCACCGGTATCGGCGATCCACAGGGGATCATCCTGCCTTCAGCCCTGAAGCGCCCGCTTGATCGTGCCGGCGACGTAGATCGACGCGAGCGCAAAGAACACCTCCGAGGACTGCCCGAATCGTGGGTTGGCCCCTCCGGTCAGGTCGTAGGCGGAGACGTCGACGAGCATCTGCTCGGTGCCGCTCCGGAGGAATTGGTGACCTTGCGGCAATCATTACAAGAGGAGTAGGGTTGCACCGACCAGTAACCCACAAGGAGGGGAACGATGGGAGCCAACGCTGACATGGTGCGCAGCGCGTGGGAGGCTTTTGGACGCGGCGATGTCGACGGGGCGGTATCGACGACGGCGGACTCAGCACAAATCGTCCTTCCAGACAGCCTGCCCTGGGGCGGCACTTATACGGGACCGGCGGGTTTCAAGGAGATGATCGGCAAGTTCCTGTCCCAATTCGAGGAGGTCGACCCGGCCCCGCAGACGTTCCTCGAGGCCGAGGACGACCATGTCGTCGTCACGGTCAAGGGAGTCGGCAGGACAAAGAGCGGGAACGATCTCAGCGGCGACTCGATCTGGCTCTACAAGATCGAGGGTGGCAAGATCGCGAGGGCGGAGTTCTACGGCGACACGGCAACGGCGGTCCAAGCACTCCGGTAGCCGGGCTCACAAGACGCCGATCGCGACGAAGAGCGTCGCGAAGCCCCCGCCCGCCGGAGGGGCCGGCGAGCGGGGGAAGGGACGGATCGATCAGCCGTCGCTCTCGCTGTCGGCCTCGTCGCCGACCACGTGGAGGTCGCGATCGAGCTGGACGTCGATCTGGCTACCGTCGTTGAGGGTGACCTCCACCTCGTAGTAGCTCTCCTCGTCGCCGGCCTCGGTCTCGGTGACCGTGCCGCCGCCGACGTGGTCAAGCGCGACTTGGCTGGCCCGTTCGAGAGTCTGGCCGCTGATCGGCGTGTCGCTGGCGTCGTCGTCACTGGTCGATCAGCACAGCCCGTCTGGTCGTTCGTCGTCCACCGACGAGATCGTTCCTAACCGGAGAGCGCCACCGGTGCAGCTTGGATCCGCGCCCGCTCGAGGACATGGTGCTGGGCGTCCGCCCGTTCGATCAAACCGTCCAGATCGAGTTCCCGCAGGGCGTCGTGCTGACCCTCGACGGCCTTCAGGGCGACCCAGAGGGATCGCTTACCGAGCACGCCAAGCGCAAGCGACTCGAGCGCCATGAAATTTCCGTGCCCGGAATCCCCGAGGCCCACGCCGCTGAACTTGACCCTGCTCATTTTCTCGGCGACCCAACCGGTGACCTGCTTGACCGGATTTCGCCCGACGCCGAGCTCGTCCATGAGGTTGTCGAGCACCTCTCGGTCCTCCTCGATCTCGGCGGCGATCGAGGCCATCAGGCCTCCGAGCGGTGTGCCCTCGTTACGGTCCCTGATCTGGTCGGCGAGCTCGGATCCGAGCATCGCGCCGCCCATGTGGTCGTTCAGGTAGGTGCCCAGTGGATTGTCAGCCATCGCATTCTCCTGTCGTCGGTCGTCCGGTCTTTCCCTAAGAGAGGGTCTCCTAATCCAAAGCGATGCACCCCTCGGTCCCGTCAACGAGCGCCCGCCATTCACGGTCGGGCGGGGGCGGACAGAACTGTCTGGTAACACGGCCAGTCGCGCCCGCGGTGAGCACGGGTAAAGGTCACTAGACCCCTCGGCGCGCGTCTGCGACGGCATCTGCGCCTGACGACGACCGGCTTGCCAGCTCGATCCTGCGCATCATCGCGGGATAGACGATCAGGCGCCGGAACGGCCTGATCGCCGCCAGGTAGACCTCGCCGAGCACCCCGTTGGGGTTGACCAGGATCGCCAACTGGTCGCGATGGCGGCCGCTCGGCTCGAGGACACGGCCCAAGTGGAGGACTCCGTGCACGGTCTCGTTCGCGATCTCGGCCGCCCACTCGTCGTCGAGCAGATAGAGGGAGCGGAAGGGCAGAGACTCGAACCTTGGGCCGGGGGTCTTACGCAGGTCCGCTGGCAGGCGTTGACGAAGGCTCGGCACCCGCACGCCAAGGCCGCGATCGGGATCGTCCCACCCGAACACCTGACCAAGCTTGCGGCGGGTGGCCCAGAGGGCGGCGCTAAGTCGCGACGAAGCGCCCTCAGGGTCACCGGAGGTGAAGGCTCCGACGACGGCCCGGAAAGCGACCCTGTCTGGGTCCGTTGGTAGCTCCCAAACGTCCTCGACGCGGAAGTCGAACGCGAGCTCGTGGATTCGCCACGGCTGGGCGCTGTGTGCGGTAGCGGGGAGCCTCATGCGCGCATTGATGGATCGACGCCCAGAACGCCGGCAGCGGCGCGCGCCACCAGCACCTCATCGTGTGGAGCCTGGCCCGCGAGCTCGATGACGGCGCCTTCCATCGCGCCGATGAAGGCGAGCGCGACAACCCTGGCCGGCGGCGGTCCCGGGGGTATTGCTCCCTCCCGTCGCCCGGCCGCGATCAAGCGGGCGCAGCGCTTCACGAGTCCTTGCGAGATCTCCTCGAGGTGTCGGCCCACCGGATGCTCGAGATTGCTGAACTCGAGCCGCAACGCCATCGCAACCCGTGCGATGTCGCGCCGGCAGAAGACAGCGTGCCCTCGCGCCAAGGTCATCAGGGCGGCAACCGGGTCGCGTTCGCGATCGACTGCGCTCCCGACCTCTTGGCGCCAGGTCTCGTCGACCCAATCGATGACCGCGAGCGCGAGGTCCTCCTTGTCCTTGAACTGGTGATAGAGGGCCCCGCGCGTGTAGCCAGCCTCACGAGCCACGTGCTCGAGGACGAGGTTGCCGTAGCCAAATCGGGAAAGACCGCGGGCGGCGGCCTTGAGCAAAGCCTCGCGTGAACGCGCCCGCCGCTCGGCCTGGGTCCGGCGTGGTTTCGCGCCTGCGACTGCGTCTGCACCATTCTCCTGCTGGAAGATTGGAGATACGTGCATGCATGTATCTTAACAGTTATTCTTCCCACTCCGTTTCGTCGAGACGAAACGCTCGACCGGACGAGTAGCCTGGGCGCCATGAGCGCCGTGCCAATCCTCTACGTATGCCACGGCGACGACGGTGGTCCTCGTATCCACCCATGCCGACGTGTCCAAGAGGCCCTCAACGAGGCCGGGATCGAGTACGAGAAGGTGATCGCAGCCCACGGCAACCCGATCCCTTTCCTACGCAAGGGCTCGCGGGAGGAGCTAAAGGCTGCGACCGGGGACACGAAGCTCCCGGCTCTGAAATTGGCCGATGGGACGGTCCTCACACATTCGCGGTCGATCCTCGCCTGGATCTCCCAGCAGAGCTGACACCGCCGGGGTCACGATCGGCAGGATGGACCGCTGATCGGTCAGCGTGACGCCTGGCCCCTGCTCGAGCGGCCGGGGCAAGCGGTGAAGCCTGTTTCCGGTGTTTGCGGGGTAACCATCGATGGGAATGGTTCAATCCGTTGTGCCTGGGCTTGATGCGGGCTAGGTTGACCGCTCCCCCGTCCCCTTGTCTCCCAGCAAGGGGTCTCCATCGAACGAACGGGCCGCGTGGACGAGCGGCCCGTTTCGCGTTCTGAGGTCGATTGCGATCGAGCAACCGGAACCCATCCCCCTTCGCTGAAGCCGGGGTGCCGCGAAGCGACTGCCGTTCTATGCTGCGAAGCGACCGTCAAGGCTCCACCGCCATCCCCACGTAAGCAGCATGCGCTGGATCTCTTCGAGCGGCTCCCGCGCCGCTACGACGAGCTCGGCGCGGCGCTCAGCTTCTTCCAGGATCCACGCTGGCGGCGCGCGATGGTCGCGACCGTGGGAGCGCGTGCGGACGAGCGCGTGCTCGACGTCGCCGCCGGGACCGGGCTGGTCGCC
>Ga0207688_10000870_pt1 | contig 15240 bp, 12 predicted proteins | sample KBSMiscanthusM4_FD_184296 | JGI IMG/M metagenome (GOLD analysis project Ga0207688, IMG submission 184296) | Miscanthus rhizosphere microbial communities from Kellogg Biological Station, Michigan, USA - M4 (SPAdes) (version 2) | ecosystem: Host-associated > Plants > Roots > Rhizosphere ...
GGATGTCGATCGATCCCGATGATCGTCGCCGTGGATTCAGCCGCGATCGCCCAGGCGGCTCCAGCCGCGCCCGTGCCGCAACCGAGGTCGATGATGGTGTTTGGCGGAGAGTCCGCGGCTCGCAGGGACCGAACGGCTTCGGCCACCGCGATGAAATGAAGCGGCGCGTAATAGAGTGCAAAGGCGGCTCGTTTTCCGGCAGTATCGAGTGCTCCCCGGACGCGCTGGCCGGTGCCGTGCTCGCGTCGCTCGACGTACGCGGACGACAACGCTCGCAGCGCGCGCGTGATCTCCTGAACCCGCAAATCGGCAAGATACCGACGTTCGGCCGTCGCCAACCACTTCTCGAACTTCTCCTGGTCGTGATTTTGCACAGCGTTTGCCATCGCTGGTTCGCTACAATGTTCGCTCGAGGAGGCTACTCACGCATGCGCACGCCTGTTTCTATTTTTGTGATCCTGATCACAGTATTTACCGCAGTCCCGCGCGTTCACGCTCAAGGTTCGCACGCTGCGACACAGTCAGCGATCGATTCGGCGCTGGAACAGCACGTGTCTGGAGCCGCGGCCGACCGGGCTGACGTGCTGCGCGTGCTCGAGAATCCCGCCGTGAAAGAGACAGCCGCGCGCGCCGGAATCGATCTGCGCCAGGCGGCAAGTGCCGTCGCAACCATCGACAGTCAGCAACTTGGCGCGCTGGCCGTGCAGGCACGGCAGGCAGAACAAGCCCTGGCCGGTGGCCAGTCGAAGATCACCATCTCCACGACGGTAATCATCATCGGCCTGCTGGTGCTCATCCTGCTGATCGTTGCATTGGATTGAGTGTGCCCGCATCGCTTTCAAGATCGTGACCGGAGTTCCCATACGAGGACGACGTGCCTGGCCGTCGTCCTGGTGTGCGTGTCTCTCGTAACCTCGGCGCACGCCCAGGCACCACAACAGCCTTTCCCGATTCTCGACGTTCCCTTCATCTCGCAGTCAGAGGCGCTTTGCGGAGGCGCCGCCGCGGCGATGGTGCTGCGCTACTGGGGAGAGCGCGGCCTCAATGCCGACTCCTTCGCCCATCTGGTCGATCGCAGCGCCGGCGGCATTCGGACCACGAGGCTCATCGACGATCTGCGGCAACGCGGTTGGAACGCGCTCGCGATCGATGGACGGGAGGATGTCATCGATGCCGAATTGGCTCGTGGCCGGCCTGTGATGACGCTCATCGAGGATCGCCCCGGCGCACTCCACTATGTCGTCGTCGTCGCCTCGACGCCCCGGGCGATCGTATTTCACGATCCGGCGCGCGCGCCCTTCCAGGTCATGGAACGCGCGCGGTTCGCGCAGCGATGGTCGTCGGCGAGCCGATGGATGGCCGTCATCGTCCCCGGCGAGCCTTCTCGCGCCGCGGAGCCACCGCCTCGGGCCGATACCGCCGATGCCTCCTCCTGCGCGAGCCTCATCTCGGCCGGTGTCCAGCACGCGCAGGCCGGTGAGTTCGACGCGGCCGAACGGAACTTGACGACCGCGTTGTCGTGCGGAGGATCGGAAGCGCTTCGCGAGCTCGCGGGACTGCGTCTCTTGCAACGCCGGTGGCCGGAGGTGACCGAGCTCGCGGCGGCTACCCTTGCCACCGATCCGACCGACGAGTACGCCTGGCAGCTGCTTGCGACCAGTCGCTTTGTTCAGAACGATCCCACAGGTGCACTCGAAGCGTGGAACCGAATCGAGCAGCCACGCGTTGATCTGGTCGCGGTCGGCGGTCTCACGCGCACGAGGCAGCGGGTGGTCGAGCGTCTGTTAGCCGTCCCGTCGCAGGCGCTGCTCACGCCCGGATTGTTCGACCTGAGTGCGCGACGGTTGAAGGAGCTGCCGTCCGCGACGGGCACACGGCTCGAGTTCGTGCCGCGCTCCGGTCTGGCCGAATTGCGAGCGCACATTGTCGAACGCCCGCTAGTACCGACTGACCTGTGGAGCTACGCCTCGATGGGTCTCGTCGCCCTGGCACGAAGCGAAGTCAGCCTGTCGATCGGCGCGTTGACTGGAGGCGGAGAGCGGCTCAGTGCCGGCTGGCGATTCTGGCCGGGCAGGCCGCGTGTGAACTTCGAAATGATCGCGCCTGCTCCCTGGGGTGGGCTCTGGGGCATCGATGCTTCCGGCGAGCAGCAGCCGTTTTCCGATGACACGTTCCCGCTCTCGCGTCGCGCCGGTGCCGGTATGACGATCTCGAATTGGATCATGCCGTGGGCGCGAATATCGACTCGCTGGGGCGTCGATGCCTGGAAGGACTACGGCAGCTACGGTGTTGCGTCAGCAGGACTCCGCCTCGCCTCCGCGCACGATCGCATCACGCTTCACGTCGACGGCTCGAGTTGGTTGGGTGAGCAACGGTTCGGGTCGATCGGCGCGGCGGGCAGCCTGCGCTCGAGCGATCGGCAGCAGGGGACCGTATTCATTGCACGCGCCGGAGGCGCGACAACCACAGTCGCGACCCCGCCTGATCTTTGGTTTGCCGGCGACACCGGCAACGTGCGCCAGGCGCTTCTTCGCGCGCATCCGATCGTCGACGACGGGATGCTGCAATCCGATCGGCTGGGCCGACGCATTGCGTATCTGTCAGGCGAGGCTCGACAGTGGTGGACTGTGCAATCGGTGATTCACATCGGGGCCGCGGTGTTCGCCGACGCCGCTCGCGTCGATCGCCAGGCCGTGGCTGAGATGAGAGGCGACGTCGACGTCGGAGGCGGATTGCGAGTTGCCTTGCCGGGTCTGAACGGCCTGTTCAGGCTGGACATCGGCAAGGGACTTCGCGATGGCGCCACAGCGTTCTCTTTCGTCTACGAACCGTGATCCGAACCGCTTTGCGGCCTGGTACGCTCTTCGCTGTCGACCCCGCCATGCGTGCCGCGACCCTGCTGATTTGTCTCCTGTTTGTCACAGGCTGTGACGAAAACAGTCCAACAGGACCGACGGTGTCGCTGAATCAGCGATTTACGCTGGCTCCCGGAGACCTTGCCGACGTCGACAACACTGATGTGCGATTCCAGTTCGTTCGGGTCACTGGTGATTCACGGTGTCCGGCGGACGCGATCTGCATTCAGGGTGGCGATGCGCTCGTCGAAATTCGTGCGTCCGGTGCAGATGCGTCAACGCTGCTGGGACTGCACACAGGGGACTCCAGTCAGGCGAGCGCTCCCTATGGCGGGGTGCGAATCACACTCGTCGAGCTTCAGCCGTATCCGTTCAGCAGTCGCACCATCGCGCAGGACGAATATCGCGCCACGCTCATGGTGACTCGATAACGAGACAGGAGGCCGAAATGGTGCAACGCCGTGATCTCGTGGGTGGGGGACTCGTCGCGGGGTTGGCGTCGATGATGGCGCCCGCTGCGGAGGCTGATGCCGCCGTTGACGATGAGCAATCGACGACGGCGATCAATCGCCTCCGCGAAACCTTCGAGCGACAGTTCGATCAGGTCTACTCATCGCGATGGCGAGGGGTCTCCCGCGTGCGCGAGCAGCAACGCACGTGGCTGATGTCCACGCGCAAGTATCCCGATTTCATCGAGATCGGAATCGATGTGTGGGACAACATCTGGGACTGGCACGTCGTCTACCAGCAGCCGCTGAGCGTGACGCGCGTTGCCGACGGGCGCTACGCCATGTCGTTCATGTTCACGACGCTGCTGCTGCGATCGGACCAGAAGCCGGACTTTGTTGGCTACGCCTTCGACGCAGACTCGCAGGGGCGGCCTCGATAAATCTAGTCCTTGGTGCTTGGTTCTTGGTCCAATCGGGACCAGGGACCCGTTTCTACTTGGCCTTCTCGCAGGGCTCGCCCCCGAGGACTGCGAGCAACATCAACGGCCGGTTACCACGCTTTTCGAAGCTGTGCGGGGTGCCGCGCGGTACGGAAACGAAGCCGTTGGTCGTGATTCGCGCGTTCTTCCCGTCCAGCGAGACGCTCCCTTCACCGCCGAGCACGTAGTACACCACGTCGGCTTCTTCATACAGACGTTGTGGCATCGGCTCATTCAGCTGCAGGATCGTCGTGCGCTCATTGCCGCTGCACGCCAAGATTGATTCACGGCGTGGATCCCGTCCCACGAACTCCTTGTCCAGCCAATCGAGTATGGCGACGGTCTGCGGTTGGCCTTTGGGTCCCACCTTCGTTGCCGGCGCCACTGGCTCTGGCGCTGGCGCCGGTGCGGGTGGTGGCGGCGGCGGTTCCGGCGCGGGATTCAACGCGACGTCGACATCCTGGACCTTCCCGGCGCTGAGCGTGACTTCCCGCTCGAACGAGATCCACTTTTCACCATCGAACCTCAGACGGTAGGTTCCTGCCATCAGGCCGGTGAAGTTGATGTTTCCGCTTTCGTCTGTCTCTCCGCTCCGCGTCGTGGTTCCGGTCACGCCGACCTGGATGCCCGGCAAGGTTAATCCCTTGGGATCGGTGACCGTGATCGTCATGCCTGCACGACTGTTCGTCGCGGGCGCGCGCCGCGGCGCGGCTGGAGTCGTCGTCGCAGGTGGCGTGGTCGCAGGTGGCGTAGTCGCAGGTGGTGTGGTCGCAGGTGGCGTGGTCGCAGGTGCCGTGGGCTTGGGCGCAGGCGCGGGTGTCGTTGCAGGCGGCGCAGGTTTTGGCTGGCTCGTTCCCTCTTGTGGCTTGGCCGGTGTGGTTGGCGCTTGCGCATGGACCGCGATGACGCCCACGACGATGAAGCTGGACAGCAAGACTTTCCACATATGCACATTATCCACCGTTCGTGGCAGGTATAATCCCCCAAGTCCGCCAGGGGTATCCCCAATCGGGATTGAGAGAGACCCTTGGAACCTGACCCGCCCTCCGCGCAGAGCGTTGCGGCGGGGTTTCGCCATAGCCTAGTGCGAAGGCGGACCCGGTTGAGACCGGCGTAGGGAGTGCGGCCATCATCCCGCCCTGCTGCCGCCCAGCCGATTTCAGCCCGACTGGAGCGCGTTCATGATCGATTTCACCTCGGCCTATCCCAACTCTCGCAAGGTCGTTGAAACACGAACGACCACGCTGACACCGGGCGGAGCGTCTGTTTCGCTCGACGTTCCGATGCGGGAGGTAACGCTGAGCGGCGGGGAACCGCCGATTCGGCTCTACGACACGAGCGGGCCGCAGGGACACGACGTCCGTAACGGTCTGCCAAAATTGCGCGCGCCATGGATAGAGGCCCGCCGCGCAACGGGCCACGTTGGCACGCAGCTGTATTACGCGCGCCGCGGGGAGGTGACGCCCGAGATGGAATTCATCTCGGCGCGTGAAGGGCTGCCAGCGGAATTCGTCCGGGCCGAGGTCGCGCGCGGCCGCGCCATCATTCCTTCGAACATCAACCACCTGGAGTTGGAGCCGATGATCATCGGGCGCAACTTCCTGGTGAAGATCAACGCGAACATCGGCAACTCCGCCGTGCGCTCCTCGATCGAGGACGAAGTCGAGAAGCTCCAGTGGGCCACGTTGTGGGGCGCCGACACCGTCATGGATCTGTCGACGGGCAAGAACATCCACGCGACGCGGGAATGGATCATCCGCAACTCTGCGGTCCCGATCGGCACCGTGCCGATCTATCAGGCGCTCGAGAAGGTCGGTGGCCGGCCTGAAGATCTCACGTGGGAGGTTTATCGCGACACGCTCATCGAGCAGTGCGAGCAAGGTGTCGACTACTTCACCGTGCACGCCGGCGTGCTCCTCCGCTACATCCCGATGACGGCGCGCCGCGTCACCGGAATCGTCTCGCGCGGCGGATCGATCCTGGCGAAGTGGTGCCTGGCGCATCACCAGGAGAATTTCCTTTACACGCGGTTCCGCGAGATCTGCGAGATTATGCGCGCCTACGATGTGTCGTTCTCGTTGGGCGACGGCTTGCGTCCGGGTTCGATCGCGGATGCGAATGACGAGCCGCAATTTGCGGAGTTGAAAACGCAAGGCGAGCTCACGCAGATCGCGTGGGAGTACGACGTCCAGGTGATGAACGAAGGCCCCGGCCACATTCCGATGCATCTGATCAAGGAAAACGTCGAGAAGCAGATGGAATGGTGTGGTGAAGCGCCCTTCTACACGCTCGGACCGCTGACGACCGACGTTGCTCCGGGCTACGACCACATTACCTCAGCGATCGGCGCGGCGATGATCGGGTGGTACGGCACCGCAATGCTTTGCTACGTCACGCCGAAGGAGCACCTTGGCCTGCCGGATCGCGACGACGTGAAGGCCGGTGTCATCGCGTACAAAATCGCCGCCCACGCCGCCGATCTCGCCAAAGGCCATCCCCGCGCGCAGGCATGGGACGACGCGCTCTCGAAGGCACGGTTCGAATTCCGGTGGGAGGACCAGTTCAACCTGGCGATGGATCCGGTGACCGCCCGCGCGTACCACGACGAGAGCCTACCGGCCGAAGGCGCCAAGGTTGCGCACTTCTGTTCCATGTGCGGTCCAAAGTTCTGCTCGATGGAGTTGACGCAGCAGATACGACAGGCAGGGATGGAAGAGAAGTCGGTCGAGTTCAGAAAGAGCGGAGAGATCTACGTGAAGCAGTAGAGGCGGGTCTTCAGACCCGCCTTAGACAGGTGTCACAGGATCCGGAAGCGGGAGCTTGGAACGAATCCAGCTGAAACTCCGCCCGACGACCCGCTTCTCGCGGGCGTCCTCGAAGAGCGAGTAGGTGACCGGCGTTACGACGAGCGTCAGCGCCAGCACCAGCGTCTGGCCCCCGATCACGACGAAACCGATCGCGTGATTGGTGGCGGAGCCCACACCCTGCGTAACGACCAGCGGAACCATGCCGGCCACGAACGCCAGCGTCGTCATCAGGATCGGCCGCAGACGATCGCGGCTCGCTTGCACGATCGCGTGATGGGCGTCGAGCCCGGCCTCCCGGAGCTGGTTGGCGTGATCGATCTGCAGAATCGAGTTCTTCTTCACGACGCCGAAAAGCACGAGCATCCCGAGCGCGGAGAAGATGTTCAGTGATTGGCCGAAAATCAGGATGGAAATGAGCGCGAAGGGCAGTGTCAGCGGAAGCGACAGCAGGATGGTGACCGGATGGAGCCATGATTCGAACTGCGCCGCCAGCACCAAGTACATGAAAATCAGCGACAGCGCGAGCGCCTGGAGGAACGCGCTCGCGGTGCGATTGAGCTCGCGTGAACGCCCGGCGAACGCGAGTCGATACTCGGGCCCGAGCCCGAGCTGCGACGCAGCCGCGAGCACTTCCTGCTGCGCGCTGGCTTGCGATGTGCCCGGCAGCATGTTCGCCGACAAAGTGACCTGACGCTGACGATTGAGCCGACGGATGTCGGACGGCGCAGCGCCATGCGCAAAGGTCGCGATGTTGTCGAGCGGGACGCTCCCAAGCCGGGTCGATGGTACGGTGAGCTGTCCGATCGCGGCCTCGGTGTCGCGGTTGCGGCCTTCGGCGCGCAGATGCACTTCGTACTGCTCGCCAGCTTCGTTGTACGTCGTGACCTGATCGCCGCCGACGAGCAGGCGCAGCGCTTCTGCCGCGTCAGAGACCTGCACACCGAGGTCCGCCGCTTTCGGCCGATCGAGGCGCACCGAGATCTCGGGCTTGCCAACTCGCAGCGAGGTATCCACGTCCACAAGGCCGGTGATGCTCTTCGCGCGCTCGGCGAGGGCATTGCTCGCGCGCTCGAGTTCAGCGAGACTGGGTCCCTGCATCACGAACTGCACGTCGCCCTGACCCTGCCCACCACCGCCACCCCCGCCAGCGATCCCCGGCGCCTGCAGTCCCGTCTTCACGCCTTCCGGCGACACCTTCGGCAGGATGTTGTTCCGGACTTCGTCCATGAGTACGAATTGATCGCGCTCGCGCTCGTTGATCGGCTTGAGTCGAACGTAGATGTTGGCAGTGTTCAGCGTTCCCGCCGAGTCGCCGGCGACGGTGACCATCGTGTAGACGACTTCCGGCAACTCCCGAATGGCGCTCGCCACACGATTAGAGAGGACCTCGGTCGCTTCGAGGCTCGTGCCTTCTGGCGCGCGCAGGCTGACATCGAACTCGGACTGATCATCCTGCGGCGTGAAGTTGACGTTGACGATGCGGAAGATCGGCACGCTCGAAAAGAGCACCAGCACAGCGAGCGTGGCGATGACCCACCGATGGGCCATGGACCACTCCAGCATCCGCGTGTAAACGCGATCGATCGGTCCAAAAATCACCGAGTGCTTCGAGTCGTGGACGTGACGTGACTCGTCCTCTTCGCGTGGCTTCACCTTCAGCCACCGCGCGCACATCGTCGGCGTCAGCGTGAAGCTGACGAGCAGCGACACGATGACGGCGAACGCCATCGTCAACCCGAAGCTTTTCAGGAAGCGGCCCACCATTCCGCTCATGAACCCGACCGGCGCGAAGATCGCCACGAGCGACAGCGTCGTTGCCAGCACGGCCAGTCCGATCTCCTTCGTGCCTTCGACGGCTGCCTGCATCGGCGGCATGCCCTTCTCCTCGATAAACCGATAGATGTTCTCCAGCACGACAATGGCGTCGTCAATGACGATGCCAACGGCGAGCGTGAGCGCCAGCATCGTCAGCATGTTCAATGTGAAGCCCATGTACCAGACGAGGGCGAACGTCGCGACGATTGAGGTCGGGATGGAGATCGCAGCGATGACCGTGGAGCGGAAGTTGCCGAGGAACAGGAAGACAACGAACGCCGCCAGGAACGAACCGACGACGAGATGTTCCTCGACGCTGCGGAAGGACGCCTCGATGAACTCCGCCTGGTCACGGACGATTCGAAGCTCATAGCCGGGCGCCAGCGCCTGCTTCAGTTCGTCGAGCCGATCCTTGACGTTGTTGACGACTTCCACCGTGTTCGTGCCCGACTGCTTGCGGATCTGCAGGAGGACCGTGGGGTCACCGTTGATGTTGGCGAGTGTCGTGACATCAGCGACACCGTCGTCCACGCGAGCGACGTCGTTGATCTGAACCGGATGGCCTTCCACCTGCCGCAGGACGAGATTGCCGAACTGGTCGGGTGTGTCCACGCGTCCGCGCGTGCGCATCGTGATGGACTGCGGACCTTGATCGATGCGGCCACCAGGGACGTCTGCGTTCTGTGCCTGCAGCGTTCGCGACACATCGTTGACGGTCAGGTTGTACGCGTGCAGCCGGTCGGCATCAACCCAGACGTTGATCTGGCGCTTGCGCCCACCGAGCACGAGTACCTGTCCGACGCCGTCGGTGCTCTCGAGGCGTCGCCGCAGCACCTTGTCCGTGTACTCCGTGACGTCACGGATTGGCTTCTTCGCTGTGACGGCGATCGTCAGAATAGGTGCCGCATCTGGGTCCTGCTTCTCGATCGTCGGCTGCGTGATCGTGCGCGGCAGCAGTGGCAGGATGCGGTTGATGCGATCGCGAACTTCCTGCGCGGCGACGTCGGCGTTCTTTTCGAGCCGGAACTGGACGATGACCTGCGAGATGCCTTCCGCAGAATTCGAGCTGAGCTGATCGATGCCGCTGATGGTGTTGACGGCCTCTTCGATCTTGTCGGTGACTTCGCTCTCGACCTGTTCCGGCGCCGCGCCCGGCAGTCGCGTCGTGACTGCGACGGTCGGGAAGTCCACCTGCGGCAGTCGATCGACTCCCAGTTGGCCGAACGCGAACGCGCCAACAACAGTCAGCGAGAGGATGAGAACGGACGCAAAAACAGGACGACGAACGCAGAGCTCAGCGAGCCATTGCATGAGAGCACCTACTTCTGAGCAGTCACGTGAGCCCCGTCGGAGAGCTTCTCGACGTTGCTGGTGGCCACGGTCTCGCCGGTCTTGAGCCCGGTCGTGATCTCGACCAGATCGTCGGCTGCCTGGCCGACGGTGACGATACGTTCCTCGGCGCGTTCGCCGGAAATGACGTACACACGTGATGTGCCCGATACCGTGCGAACCGCGGCTTTCGGAACAAGGATGCCAGGACGATCTGAACCCTGCTCGATTCGGGCAGTTGCAAACGATCCCGGCTTCAGCATTCCATCGTCATTGGCGACGAGTGCTTCGACGATGAGCGTGCGTGAGTCCGATTGAAGAGCGGGCGACACGTAGCGCACGTGCCCTTCGAACGTTCTGCCCGGCGCCACATCCACCGCAAGCGAGACGGGCCGGCCAATCGCGACATCAGCCGAATACTGCTGAGGGACGGTGAGGTTGACGCGCAGCGGATTCGTGCGCATCACCGACGCGACCTTGGTTCCGCGCGTCACGTATGCGCCGACAGAGACGAGACGCTGACCGACCACACCCGCAAACGGGGAGCGGACCACGGTGTCGGCGAGTGCCTTGTGCGCAAGGCTCAAACGCGCCCGTGCGGCAAGCAGTGCCTGATACTGCTGCAGCGCGCCATTGCGAGCGATGTCGTACTGCCGCCGCGCGACTTCTGCCTGGGCGCTGCGCTGATCGAAATCGGCCTTCGACAGCAGCTTGCGATCGAACAGCATCTGCGCGCGCGCGAAGTCGCCTTCAGCCAGATCGAGATTGGCGCGCGCGTTGGCAACCTCGGGCACTTTGTCGACGGTGAACTCCGATCCGTCGGCAAGCCCGAGCCGGCCAACGATCTGCGCCGCGTTTGCTTCAGCCTCCGCCGCCTGAGCCTCCATTTCGGCTGCGGCGATCTTGATCAGGGTGTCACCTTCCGCGACGCGCGTGCCTCGTTCGACGGGTGTTGCGACAACACGCCCCTGTACTTCGGCTGCGACTTCGGCTTCTTCCTGGGCGGCCAGTGTGCCGGTGACCTCGAGGAATCGACGAATGGGTTTCTCGACGGCCGCCGTGCTGTTGATAGCGATGGCTGGAGCTCGTTCGCCTGCGTCCGATGATGATTCGCCTTTGACGCCTGTTCCACAGCCGATCGTGGCCACAAACAGCAAGGGGAGGGCTATGAAGATCGTTCCGCGCATTATGTCAGGGACTCCGGAAATTCAGCTCGTGTGCACGACGCTCGAATGAGAAGCCGGGCCGAATGGCGGCAAGCGGCGCGCATGGGTTGGCGCCCCGGCCTGCAAACCAGCAATCGTTGTATCTATCGCGTCGAGGATCAAGTCGTCCGCATCCTCCGGTCTCAGCCGCTCCGAGAGGCGCAGTGCCGCAATTCCCAGGATCGGGGCCCAGATCAGGCGAAGGGCAACGTCCGCATCCACTGTGGATGGAAAGATGCCCTCGTCGATGCAGCGTTGCATCTGCGCGAGCAGCCGGCTTTTCAGATCGGACATGAAAGCGAAGCGCTCGTACTCACGCCCGATCCGTGGTACTCGTCGATCGAGGAAGACGAGCGCGAAGTACTGCGGCTGCACCTTGCTGAACTCGTAGAAGCGCCAGGCAGCCGCTCGAATGTCGTCAAGCGGGTTGTCGCTCGGTGTTTGCTGAAGCTGTGACGCTCCAAGCAGTCGAAAGCCTTCTTCTGCCAACGCGAAGAAGATCTCGTCTTTCGATTTGAAGTAGCTGTAGATCGCGCCGGGGCTGTACTCGACCTTCGCGGCAATATTGCGAATCGACACCTGCGCGTAGCCGTCGCTCACGAACAGCGAGAGCGCGGCGTCGAGAATCGCTCGCCGTGTGGTCGCGCGCGCGTGTTGCTGGCGTTCCTCTCGGCTGAGAGGTTCATCCTGGTTGCGGTCGGTAGAACTGAACATCGTTCAATATTCTAAACAATGTTCAGTCAGGCCGCCAGTATGGGACAGAAACACCGTTATGAGCGTCATATACTTCGAAGATTCCGTCAGAGAAGGGAGCCGCCCCGTGTCCATCCGACCCGTCAAGCGCGTTGCGTTGTCCAAGCCCACCCTCGAAGGCGCCGGGGTCAAGCTGCGCCGGGCGTTCGGCTTTGGCGATACCTCCGATTACGACCCGTTTCTTCTCTTCGATGACTTCCGCAACGACAACCCCGACGAGTACCTCGCGGGCTTCCCGTGGCATCCCCATCGCGGAATCGAGACGATCACGTATGTGCTCGCCGGGACGGTTGAGCACGGTGACAGCCTGGGGAATCGCGGGAGTCTCGGCGCTGGCGACGTGCAGTGGATGACTGCCGGCAGCGGCATCCTTCACCAGGAAATGCCGCAGGGCGATACGCAAGGACGGATGCACGGCTTCCAGCTCTGGGCGAATCTGCCTTCGTCGCTCAAGATGACCGCGCCGCGATATCAAGACGTCGCAGGCAAGGACGTGCCTGAAGTCGTTGACGATGACGGAACGAGAGTGCGCATCGTCTGCGGATCGTTCTGGGGAAAGAAGGGACCCGTGGAGGGCGTCGCAGCGGATCCGCGTTACATCGACGTGTCGATCCCTCCGGGTGTGCGCAAGCATCTGCCCGTCGAACTGGGGCGCCACGGTTTCGCGTACGTCTTTGCTGGTGCCGGAAGCTTCCGGGATGCGTCGGATCCGCAGCCGGTGAAGACGGACATGGTCGGAGGCAACGGGGAAGCGATACCCAACAACATCGGCAATCGATCGCTCGTGTTGTTCGATAGCGGCGACGAGATCACGGTGCAGGCGGGCGACGAGGGAATCAGGTTTCTGCTGGTGTCGGGCAAGCCGATCGAAGAGCCGGTCGCCTGGTACGGGCCCATCGTGATGAACACGCGCGCGGAGCTTCAGCAGGCGTTCGACGAGCTGAATCGCGGGACGTTCATCAAGGAAGGCGCGGCGAAGTAAAATACGCACCGATTTTCCGAGTCCCCTTCGTGAGGAGCACGCCATGACCGAGCTCGATCGCCGCGCGTTTCTTGGCTTCAGCACGTTGGCAACCGCTGGCCTGCTGATGGACGGCTGGGCAAGCCCGGTCGGGGCGCAGGACATCCGCGGCCTCCCACTCACCAAGGATGTCGCGACCACCGCGGGCCGGGTGCGCGGCGTGGTGCGTTTCGGCGTCAACCAGTTCTGGGGAGTGCCGTACGCTGCGTCCACAGAAGGCGCGAACCGGTTCATGCCGCCAGCGGCACACGCGCCGTGGACCGGCACACGCGATTGCTTCCAGGTGGGCAACCGCGCTCCTCAGGATCCCGATGGACCGATCTCGGAGGTCTTTGCGCTCGATCGGCAGGAGCCGATGGGTGAGGACTGCCTGAACCTGAACGTCTTCACGCCGGCGCTGACTGGCAATAGGCCCGTGATGGTGTGGCTGCACGGCGGCGGCTTTGCCGGCGGTTCCGGCAACTGGCTTTTATACGAAGGCACTAACCTCGCGCGCAAGGAAGACGTCGTGATGGTGTCGGTGACTCATCGTCTCAATCTCTTCGGTTTCCTTCACCTCTCCAACTTCGACGCGGGCGAGAAGTGGGCGCGCTCGAGCAACGTCGGCATGCAGGACATCGTCGCTGCGCTCGGATGGATCAAGAACAATATCGCGGCATTCGGCGGGAATCCCGGCAACGTCACGGTGTTTGGCCAGTCTGGCGGGGGCAGCAAAGTAACGACGCTGATGGCGATGCCCTCAGCCAAAGGTCTTTTTCACCGGGCGATTGCGATGAGCGGCGCGCAGGTCCGAGGGGCTGAACGCGGAGCCGCGACACGGGCGGCAGAGCAGTACCTCACGAAGCTGGGGCTGACACCGAAGCAGCTCGATCGGCTTCAGGAGATGCCATGGAAACAACTGCAGGAGTCGTTCTTCAGCGAACCACGCATCCAGGGGCTCGCCGGCGGCCCAGTCGTGGACGGCGGCTCGTTGCCGCGCGATCAGTGGTCGCCCGATGCGCCTGCGGTGTCGGCCGATGTGCCGTTGATGATGGGATCGACCGAGACGGAGGATGCGTGGAATGATCCGCCGCCCCCGCTCGTCATGTCCGAAGACGACATGCTCACGCGGGTTCGTCGCATCGTACGAAACGACGAGTCAAAGGCGCGCGAGATGATCGCCTTGTACCGCAAGACGCATCAGGGCATCACCAACACGGATGTCTACCTGATCATGAACGCCGACAACACGCGCCGCGCCAACGCTCAGCTCCTGAACGAGCTCAAAACGGCGCAGGGCAAGGCGCCGGCCTATCTCTACTTCTTCAACTGGCGCTCACCCGTCCACAACGGTCAGATGAAGGCATACCACACGCTCGACATCCCGTTCGCGCTCTACAACATCGATCAGGCAGCGTCGATGACTGGCGCCATGCAGGATCGTTACGCCCTGGCGCACCGAATGAGCGCGGCGTTCGCATCGTTCGCGCGGAGTGGAAATCCGAACCATGCCGACCTGCCGATGTGGCCGGCATTCAATGCACGTGACTATCCGACGATGATCTTTGGCAACGACTGCAAGGTCGTCAACGATCCGAATCGGCAGGAACGCCTTGCGTTGAAGGCGATTCGCGACGGCGCTACATCGACCGCGGGTGAGTAAGTCCGGCTAAACCGGACACTACGTACTTGGATTCAGCGCGCGTCCGGCGTAGTGTCCGGCTTCAGCCGGACCTACTTCTTGGTCTCGGGCGGGACGATCATCACGATCGTCGGGAAGCGCTGGGGCTGACCTTTCGGTAGAGGGTTGATATAGCCCTGCGATCCGCCCCACGTCCAGTCCTTCACGGTGACCCCCGGCGGAAACGCCATCGTCTCTTCACGGAAGCGGCCCACCTCGAACATGTGCGTCGGCGGCTCCTTGAAAACCAATGCACCGCGTTCGTCAAGCTGTGTGCGGTAATAGGTCACGACGTCCGCAAACGGAGCACTGGCACCATAGATGTAATACCGCTGGCCGCGGCCCGCATCGTACGACGCCAGGAACTGGGCTGCCGGATAAATTGGAAAACCGACCTCGCTCGCCGATGGTGTCGCCACCGCGGGTTGTGGCTGCGCCGGGCGCGGCGGAGCGGCCGGTGACTGAGTGGCAGGAGGCGCGGGCGTCGTCGTCGATGGGGGCGACGTGGGTTGCGCCGGCTTCGGCGGCGGCTGCGTATTTCCAGGTCGCGGAAATGGTTGCGGCGTTTGGGCCAGGAGTTGCGCCGACATCAGAACCGCCGCCAGACATGCCGCCAAGTGTCGTCCCACCCCACTCATTATAGAGACGTTCCCGCCGGTCGTTCGCCCCTGTCGGGCTTCTGTCGTCATGTGACCTCGGGGTGGCAACATTGGCCGTAATTCCGACACCTGAGAGCGGCAGTCGGGCTGCTTTCGGCCACTCGCCGCTGGATCGCATCTTGCCAAGTACGCATGCAAGCCTGAGGTTCTCACCGACGGCTTGGAGGATCGCCATGGAAGACTTCGACATAGCGCCGAGCAAAATCGG
>Ga0207688_10000875_pt1 | contig 15202 bp, 9 predicted proteins | sample KBSMiscanthusM4_FD_184296 | JGI IMG/M metagenome (GOLD analysis project Ga0207688, IMG submission 184296) | Miscanthus rhizosphere microbial communities from Kellogg Biological Station, Michigan, USA - M4 (SPAdes) (version 2) | ecosystem: Host-associated > Plants > Roots > Rhizosphere ...
CAGACCACGGCCCCGACCCGGTCGATCCGCTCGTCGAGCACCGCCCCGGTCCGCAGGTCCTTGACCTGCAGCACGTATTGCCGGTAGCCGGTCGTATCGAGCGAATAGGCCAGCCAATGCTGGTCGTCGCTCACGACGTAGGCCCCGACCGACAAGTACGAGTGCCCCTGGGCCAGTGCGTTCAGGTCGAGCAGCACTTCCTCCGGCGCGTCGTCCGTGCGGCGGCGCCGGCACATGTAGGAATACTGCTGCCCTTCCTGCGTGCGCGAGTAATAGAGGTAGTCGCCGATCCGGGACGGGACGCTGAGATCGGTCTGCTTGATGCGGCCGAGCATTTCGGCGTAGAGCGTCTCCTGCAGCGCCTTGGTGCGCTGCATCACCTCCTCGGTATACGCGTTCTCCGCCTCGAGATAGGCGCGCACCTCCGGCGACTCCTTGTCGCGCAGCCAAAAGTAATCGTCGGTCAGCGTACGGCCGTGAATCGTGGTCGGATGCGGGATGCGTGTCGCGAACGGGGGCACTGGGGAACTCCGTACGAACGGGAAGGCGGTTCAGGAACGGCGATCGGGGAAGGACGGCCGCCTCACGGCACCTCGATCGAGAGGGGTACGACCACCGTGCCCCAGTGGAGGACGAGCTCCGCCTTGCGGCCGTCGACCACCGGGAAATAGAACGCCAGCGTCTCCATGTGGGAGCCGGTGCGCGGTGTGGCCTTGACCCGCAGCGCGTCCTGGCCGGCCGGGTAGCGGGTGTGCCAGGCCTGGGCGGTACGATTGAAGATCACCGTCCACGTCTCGGGACCCGGCTCCGTCCAGACCGAATACGTCCCGGCGGCCAGCGTCGCGCCATTGATTTTCACGTCCGTCGTCAACGCGATGGTGGTGGCGTCGTCGGCGCACGGGCACCAGACGCGGCCGTAGGGCACGAGCGAGCCGAACAGCTCGCGGCCGCGCGCGACCGGGCGGTTGTAAACCACCGTGATGGTCGTGGCGGCGATCCGCTGACTGACCTCGCCGTGCTGACTCGGCTTCGGCGTCCCGGGCGCCGGGGTCTGGCGGGCCGAGACACCGGCAGCGGCGGTCAACGCGAGCAGCGCGGCAATCGCCGTAGTCGCGAGGCGGGGCCTCATCGAAACCTCCTGTTGCGGCCAGTGCGCCGGCCGAGCGCCGGCCACGCGTGTCAAGACGAGGATAATAACGCGGAGGGGGATGGATGGCGGTTTCCTATACGAGACGATGGTTGGTGACGGGCAGCGTTGCGCTGGCGGCCGCAGCCGTGGTGGCGAGCGGGCCGGCGTCCGCCCGACAGGCGCCGGCGGCGCCGGCGGCCAAGGTGCTGACCGACGCAGACTATGCGCGCGCCGAGCAGTTCATGCCTTACAACACGACCCCGCTGGTGCTGCGGTCCGGGGTGCGGCCGGTGTTCCTGCCCGACGGGCGGTTCTGGTATCGCATCACCACCGAAAAAGGCAGCGAAGCGTTCCTGGTCGACCCGATCAAGGCGACCAAGGTGGCGTGCACTCTCCCGGCGTGTGCCGAGGGGGCGGGCGGCGGACGCGGGGCGGGCGCGGGCGGACCGCCACCAGCCGGCGGCCGCGCTGCGGCACGCAACGATGTCCCCTCGCCCGACGGCAAGCAGCGCGTGTTCATCCGGGATTGGAACCTGTGGGTGCGCGACGTCGCCTCGGGCAAGGAAACCGCGTTGACCACCGACGGCGTCAAGGACTTCGGCTATGCCACCGACAATGCCGGCTGGGAACGCAGCGACCGGCCGATCGTCGTCTGGTCGCCCGATTCGAAGCACGTCGCGACGTTCCAGCAGGATCAGCGCAACGTCGGCGAGATGTACCTGGTCAGCACGAAGGTCGGACATCCGGAGCTGCAGGCCTGGAAGTATCCGCTGCCCGGCGATCCGGTCGTTTCGATGATCCAGCGCGTGGTAATCGACGTCGAGCCGGCGAAGGTGGTGCGCTTCACGATGGACCCGGATCAGCACCGCTCCAGCCTCTGCGACAACCTGTCGTGCCGCAGCGGTGAGTGGGACGACGTGCAGTGGTCGCCGGATTCCAGGACCGTCGCCTTCGTCTCGACGTCGCGCGATCACAAGAAAACGACGCTGCGAGTGGCCGATGCCGCCACCGGCGCGGTCCGCGACGTGCTCGAGGAAACCGTCCCGACGTTCTACGAGTCGGGCAACGGGCGGATCAACTGGCGCTATCTGCCGGCGAGCAACGAAGTGATCTGGTTCTCCGAGCGGGACAACTGGGGCCAGCTCTATCTCTACGACCTCCAGACCGGCAAGGTGAAGCATCAGATCACCAGCGGCGAAGGAAACATCACGCAGCTGGTGCGGGTCGACGAGAAGCGCCGGCTGCTGTTCGTGCAGGCCGTCGGCCGCGAGAAGGGGCGCGACCCGTACTTCACGCACTTCTACAAGGTCAACATGGACGGCGGTATTCCAGCGCTGCTGACGCCGGAGGACGCCACGCACGAGGTCACGCTAGCCGATAACGCCGACTACTTCGTCGACAGCTATTCGGCCCCGGACCGCGCCCCGATCACGGTCGTCCGCGATCTCAACGGCAAGCTGATGATGAACCTGGAGAAAGCGGACATCACGCGACTGACCGCGACCGGGTGGCGCCCACCGACGCCGATCACCGTCAAGGCGCGTGACGGCGAGACCGATCTGTACGGCCTGATGTTCAAGCCGTCCACGCTCGATGCGAACCGCAAGTATCCGATCGTCAACCAGATCTATCCGGGCCCGCAGACCGGCAGCGTCGGCGGCCGGACGTTCATGCCCGCCCGCGGCGACGCGCAGGCGCTCGCCGAGCTGGGCTTCATCGTGGTGCAGATCGACGGCATGGGCACGCCGTGGCGTTCCAAGAAATTCCACGAGGCGTACTTCGGAGACATGGGCGACAACACGCTGCCCGACCAGGTCACCGGCATGAAGCAGCTGGCCGAGAAGTACGCCTTCATCGACATCGACCGGGTCGGGATCTGGGGCCACTCCGGCGGCGGCTACGCGGCGGCGGGCGCGATGTTCCGCTATCCGGACTTCTTCAAGGTCGGCATCGCCGAGTCCGGCAATCACGACAACCGCGTCTACGAAGACGATTGGGCGGAGAAGTGGATGGGGCTCCTCGAGAAGCGGCCTGACGGCACGAGCAACTACGACAGCCAGGCCAACCAGGCGCTGGCCAAGAACCTGAAGGGCCACCTCCTGCTCGCGCACGGGACGATGGACAACAACGTGCCGCCGAACAACACACTGCTGGTGGTTGAAGCGCTGATCAAGGCCAACAAGGACTTCGATCTGCTGATGCTGCCCAACCAGGGCCACGGCTACGGCAGCATGTCGAACTACATGACGCGCAAGCGCTGGGACTACTTCGTCCGCTACCTGATGGGAGCGGAGCCGCCGAAGGAGTATGAGCTGCAGTCCGGGCGCTGACGCGCCCGGACTCAGGGCTGACACGCGTCTGGCTTCAGCCTGTAGCCATGGAGCCCGCGAGGGCTCGTCAGAATCCCACCACGAGCCCCACCCGCGCGATCCGCGGGCTGAGATTCTGCGCCAGCGCGTTGAACGTCGTCGACGTGAGGTCGTTGACCCGCACCAGCGCGGTGTTGGCGTTCAGCACGTTGAAGACGTCGAGAATCACGCGGATATTCGATCCGCCGGGACGGAAGGCGTGGGCCACGCGGAAGTCCGTGTTCCACAGGTCCGGGTAGCGGAACGTGTCGATGCGCGGGCTGAGGAGCACCGTCAGCGACGAGTCGGCGCCCAGAGCAGCAGTCGTGCCGCTGCGGACAATCGGATAGGGGTACCCCTGCCGGCCGAACACGTTGGCGCTCAGCTCGATTCCCCAGGGCGCCTGATACAGCGCGTTGGCGTTGACCTGCCACTTGGCGTTGATGTAGATCGTGCCGGCGCCGCTGCCGCCGCTCTGGGGCGCGAACTGCCCGCCGTTGACGAGCGGCTCGGTGACCGTCGGCGTCGGGTTGCCGTTGGTGTCGATCACCCCCTCGGCCTGGTCGAAGTGCTCCCGCGAGTTGTTGAGCGCGAACCCGACCCGCCCCATCCAGCGATTCGACAACCGCTTGGTCAGCGTCAGCTCGAGGCCGTTGTAGTCGGTGGAGAAGCCGGGCACGTTGGTCGTCTCGAAGCCGTTGCCCCCGGCGGTAATCGCCGCCGCGTTGGGGATGTAGGTCGGGACGTCGTAGGCGACGCCGCCCTCGAGCGGGATGGTGCCTGAGAAGCCGCTCCCGGGCGCGTAGTCGGCGAGCGTGACGCCGACCCGCGGAGTAATCGTTCCCGTGAAGTTGCCGAACAGCCGCGAGGTGCGGGTGTAGCTGTAGTTCACGCCCATGGCGAGGTTCGGCCGGAGCTCGCGATCGATGCCGGCGACGACCGAGGTCGTGACGGGAGCCTCGAGGTTCGGATCGAGCACGTTGGCGGACGTCACGGCGGTCGGGTTGTCGGGATTGAAACCACCCGCCGACGTGATCCGCTCATTGAGGTTGACTTCGTCGGCAGACGCGAAGTGGTCGCCGTTCAGGTCGACCCAGCGATAGGTGGACGAGCCGGCGGTCGACGTCGGGTTGCGGACGCCGACCGTCCCCGTGTTCAACTGTCCCGCAGCGCGCGTGATGCTGGCCCGGGCCACGGTCTTGCGCGACGAGTCAAGGGCGTAGGTCAGGCCGGCACGCGGCGACCAGTTGTTCCAGGTGAAGGGCGTCTCGTAGCCTGCGAAGGCGAAGCCGGGGACGACCGTCGGGAAGGCGGCGTTGGCCAAGGTCGTGCTGGGCAGCGCCTCGCCGTTCTGGCGATCGAAGCGGAGGCCGACGTCGAGCGTCCAGCGATCGCGGGAGATCGTGTCGCCAGCATAGAAGTCGAGGTAGCGCGCACGATTGCCACCGGTGCCCTGGCGGAACACCTGCGCCTGCAGGTTGTTGGCGCGCTCGATCGCCAGGATCATGTTGCCTGGCCAGTTGGTGGTGCTGATCGCGTCCACGCGGCGCCAGCCGACGCCGAACTTGACCTCGTGCGACCCGCCCAGCCCGTTCAGGAAGGTGCGGCCGTCGACGCTGGCGGTGTGCTGCGGGCGGAGGTTGAGCCCCTGGCTGACCGACCCGTAGGAGGTCGCGGTGACGAAGTTGCGGCCGGCCTGCATGTCGAGGCCGCCGATCGGATCGAGCACGAACCCGGTGTTGTAGTAGGCATACAGACCCGACACGAACAGTCGGCTGCCGAAGGTGTGGTCGTCGGCGATCTTCCAAAGGCCGTGGAACGGCGTGTCCTCGTAGGCGTTGTCCTGATGGTAGGTGGCAGTCGGCGCATCGAACAGGATGCCGGTGACGCCGGGGCTGCGGCCGTCCTTGATCTTGAAGCCGTCCAGGTACAGGAAACTCAGGTTGTCCTTCCTCGTCGCCTGGTAGTTGACCTTGACGTTGGGGTTCTTCAGCTGCGTGCGATCGATCAGCGCGCCGGCACGCCGGACCAGACGGACGTCCTGGACCGAGTAGGAGCCGTAGAACCACGCCTTGTTGCGGACGATTGGCCCGCCCAGCTCACCGCCGTAGTCCGAGATCTGCTCGTTGTGATCGGAGGTTTCGTGGGTGACGCCAGCCTCTTCCAGCTCGTCGGGCACGTTTGACGATTCCATCGCGGCGTTGTCGAAGTAGCCGCGGACGCCGCCACGGAACTGGTTGGTGCCGCGCTTGATAACCATGTTCAGGCCGATGCCGCCGGTCCGCGCCTTGATGTCGTTGCCCGCGGTAGAGACCTGGATCTCTTCGAAGTTGTCGTAGTTGAAGTAGGTCGGCGAGGCGCCGGTCGCGGCCATGTCGGTGACCTCGACGCCGTCGAGCGTCCAGCTCGCGTCCTGCGGGCGGGTACCTTTCGACGCGAAGTTCGACTGCTGGCCGGTCTCGTTACCGCCGATGTTGACGCGATCGACCAGGACGCCAGGCACGCCGCGCATCAGCGCGAACGGATCGCGGGAAGTCGGGATCTTCTGGAGCTCGTCGGCGGTGAAGTTGGTGGCGGTGCCGGTCGCCTTGGTGTCCACGATGGGCGAGGCGCCGCTGACGGTCACCGTTTCGGCGACGGTCGCAACTTTCATCTGGGCCGGCACGTCAATGGTCACGCCGACCGCGACCACCACGTGCTCGCGCACCACCGTGCTGAACCCCTGCAGCGCCACCGAGATCGTGTACGGCCCGGGCGCGAGGTTCAGGAAACGGAACTTCCCGGCTTCGTCCGAGGTCGCCGTGGTGGTGCGGTCCGTGCCGGTGATCGTCACCGTCGCACCGGGCAGCACGCCCCCCTGCTCGTCGGTGACCGTACCCGACAGCGTGCCACCGCCGATCTGCGCGAACACCGACGTCGCGATCAGGAGCATCGCCGCCGCCAGGAACAGACGTCTCATCCCATCCTCCTTCAAGTCGCCGCCCGCCGGTCTTGCACCACCTGGCGCGACACTGACTGCCGAGCACCGGCCGTGCCGTGGGACGGGCGTCACTGATTCAGTGGTGAACGGCGGTGGTCACTCTGAGCAGTCAATCCGTCGCGCGGCTCGCGCCACTCCGGTCCAATTCCCTGAAGGACGGATCTGGAATGGCGGATGTCCCACCGGCCGTCCCATCCCACGCTGGCCACCACCGAGTCACCGCCACCGATTCGCGGACGAGGCGCGGAGGCCTGACGACATCCCGGTCGGAGGCGTCAGCCTCGTCCGGTACAATGGGCGCTCGGCCTCGAGCCGGCCTCGGAATGCGCTGGTGCATCCGAGGCAGGCGTCTCGAAGAGGGCGTCTCTCAACAAAGGGTCAGCATGGTGAAAACAGGGCGGCTGCTCGTCATCGCAGCCGCGCTCAGTCTCGGACTGCAGGCGGGTGTGGCCACGGCCCAGACGGTCATCGCCCGCAAACTGCCGGCCGGATCGACAGTGGAGCTGGTGGTGAACGGCGTCAAGATCGGAAGCGGCACGCCCGACGCGCAAGGTGACGCCCGCGTGCCGTTCGACGTGCAGGCGCAAACCGGCAAGACCGAGATGGACGCCACGGTGCACGTGGACGAGTGCAGCGACACGCTGCGCCGGGTGCTGGTGGCCGACCGCAACCAGGCGCCCCCCGTGCCCGAGCCCGGCTGCTCGCGCAAGGACGTCATCGGCGTGTTCTGGGTCAAGAAGGTGACGACCCTGGTGGTGGATACGGGCAGTCCGAACGCCACCGTCTTCCTGCGTCAGGGGTCCGTCGACCTCAATGCCAAACCCAGCTCCGGACGATGGGATGAAGTACCGAAGGGGCTGGTCGCGTACGGTGGCGTCGGCCTGAGCAAGTACCGCGATGCGTTCGGTCTCCAGTGCGGTGATGCATCGACCTGCACCGGAGACGACTCACATACGACCTACCTGGCGGGCGGCACCCTGTGGCTGAGTCCGTTCCTGGGAGTCGACGGCGCGTGGATCAAGCCGGCCGGCGTCAACGCGAATGGTACGGGCAGCGGCTACATCTTCAACAGCGTGTTCAGCTCGCACCTGTACACGCTCGGCGGAAAGGTCGGCGTCCCGATCGGTAAGTTCCGGCTGTACGGGCAGGGCGGCGCGAACTACCACCGCTCCCATCAGACCGTCACCCAAACCATCGACGACATTACGATCCCCGTGAACGGGGTCAACGAACCGGTGCGCGGCGGCATCCAGACGTTGGACCTCAAGACCGGCGGCTGGGGATGGCAGGTGGGGGCCGGGCTGGAGGCCTGGATCAAGCCGTCAATCGCGGTGTTCGGCGAAGCGTCGCGGGCCCACGTCCACGGCGAGGGGATCGATGGGGGCTACGGTACGGTGGACGATTACCTGAACGCGATCCTGTTCGGCATGCGCTACAAGATCGGCCGCTAGTCTTGCGCGTCACTGAACGCTGAGGAGCTCGACGTCGAAGACCAGCGTGGCGTTGGGCGGGATCGGACCTCTCCGGCCGCTGCCGTACGCGAGCGATGGCGGCAGCACCAGACGCCGCAGACCGAACGTCTTCATCCCGATCAGACCCTGGTCCCAGCCGGGAATCACCTGCCCGGCGCCGATGGTGAACGCGAAGGGCGGATCCTGCCCACGCGAGGTCTCGAACTGCAACCCCTTGCCGTCGACCTTGGTCGGGTCGTAGAGCCATCCCGTGTACTGCACGGTCAGCAGGTTGCCGTTTGCCGCCTCGGTGCCGGTGCCGAGCCGGACGTCGGTCTGGCTGTAGCCGGGTGTGGCGGAGGCGGATGTCGGCGTGTCCTTCCCGCAGCCGGCCGCCAGGACCAGCAACGTCATCACGAAGAGTCCAGAGAGCTGACGAGTCATGCGATCCGATTATCCATCACGGACGGGGATCGGGGCCGGGGATAAGGCACCCGTCGGAGCAAGGCCGGGTCGATGGCGATGATCTTCCGGTTCGGCGCGTCGCGATCGATCGGAGGTTCAAGGTTCAGGGTTCAAGGTTCAGGAAGCGGGACGCGACACGCGAGAAGCGCAAGCGGCAAGCGTCCTGGGGCAGACCGGCGTCTGCCCCAGGACCGAGGGAGAGCTAATCGCCGCCGCCCCCGACATTGACGAAGCCGAACATCCAGTCGTTCAAGGCGTGCGTGCGATTCATGCACATCACCAGGTAGCGGCCCGGCTTGAGGAAGCGGTAGGAGACCAGTTGGCCGTTCGATGTCGCGCCGGCAGGAATCGTCCCGCCGTTCAGGAACTGTTGCCCGCCAATCGACATCAAGCGGCCCGGTTCGTACCACACGCGATTGTCCGGATGCGCGTTGGTGACGTTCGGCGATGCGACGATGACCACGTCGCCGTCGGCGTCCTTGATCACATGCCCCGCGTTTGCGTTCTCCGCGCTGAGGTTGCAGTGGTGCAGGGCCGGGACTTCGGTAGACGGATCGTCGCCTGCACACAGGAACTGACCCAGATCCTCACGGGTCGTCTCCTTGTCGACCTCGTAGATCATGATCCCGTGGCCGCCGCCATGCACCTGGAACGTCACCTGGCCGCCCTTGACGACCGTGACTTCCTCGGGCGTCAGGTGATGCAGCTGGTAGGAGCACGGATCCGCAGGACCGCCGATTGCGCCGGACTGAAGGCACGGCGGCGGACCTATCGGTGCCAGCGGCAGGACACCGAAATCGACCGTCGCGCTTTCGACCGCGGGCTCGGGTTTCCCGCCGTGGCCGTGTCCTTGTTGCGCGAACGACGGGCTCGTGACGGCCATGAACATGGCCGCGACACACAGCAACTGCGACCGCATGCGGCTTCTCCTTGTTTGTAGGTGACTGGCGCCGCAGCCCCACAGCAAGATCGCCGCCTCAGACAGCGGAAAAGGAATCGGCGAAAAGCGCGCGGTTTTCCGCGTCGCGCGCTGGCGCGAGCGCAGTCGGATCCGACGAACGACGAAAACCGGCACGAGTTCGGTAAGGGGAGCGCGTCCGTGCGGCGTTCGAGCGGGCGGCGTTGGCTCGCTAATTCGAGGAGGTCTTTTGCGTGGCTTCCCGATACGCTGCGGCCACACCGGGGCCGGTCACGTAGTAATCGAACAGGAATCCACGCAGCTGTGAGGTGCCGGCAAAGGTGGAGCGCCAGTCGTCCAGATGGACGCTGGCGCGGGTGTCCTCGAGCGTGGCACCTTTCGCCACCGACGCGTCCACCTGCTGCGCGAGGGACGTGAACAGGCCGCCGAGCTGTTTCAGGTAGCTGTCGTCTCGCATGATCGGGCCGTGGCCCGGGACGATCACCGCCGGCTGCAGCTCGCGGATGCGGTCGAGCGCTGTCGCCCAGCCCTTGATCGACGACCTGAGGCCGGTCAGCGGAACCGGCCAGATCACCAGGTCGCCGGCGATCACGATCTTCTCGGCCGGCAGGTGAACAATCAGATCGGCCTGGCTGTGCCCGGGGCCCATCGATCGGATGTCGATCAGGCGCGAGCCACGCCGCAGCGTCATCCGCTCCGTCACCGTCATCGTCGGCAGGACCACCGGTACGGCCGGCACTTCGCTGACGTAGCGACCCGCCCACTCCATGTCGCTGGTGTACGCGGCCCGCTCCTCGTCAGTGATCGAGGCGCCGGTGAGGTTCTGGCCGGTATCCAGCGCGGTCCGGAGCTTCTCGATGAGCGGCGGCAGTCCCTTCACCATCTGCGCACGGTTGGGCACGCCTTCGCCCGGCAGGTCGCGGATGGTGCGCGCGTGGCCGATGATGTCGACCTCCGGGAACGCCTCGCGATAGACCTGGTCGCCGATGTAGTGGTCGTCGTGCCAGTGGGTGTTGATCACGTACCGCACCGGCTTCGAGGTGATCGTGCGGAGCACGGCCAGCACCTCGCGGGTCAGCGCCGGGCTCTGGCTCGTGTCGACGACCATGACGTCCTCGTCGTTGACGATGAAGACGTTGTTGGCGTGGGTGGCGAGACCGGGCGGCTCACGACGGATCACGGCGTAGACGCCGTCCGCCAGCTTGTCGATGGTGAAGCCGCGGTCAGGACGCGTCTCCGCGGCCGGCGCCAAGGGCGCCAGCAGCAGGCCGGCCAAGGTCAGGACGATGGGAATCGGGCTGCGCACGCGGACGCCTCCAGATCCGCCACGTTACGCGGGTTGGCTCGCGCCGGCACGACTTTGACACGAGACGCCCGGAGGCCGGGACCGGGTGCGTCGTTCCAGGGTTCGGGCTGGATACTGCGGGTGGGTGTAGCTCCGCCGTATAGATGTGGTATATGCTCCCGCTCCGATCCCTGATCCGTAAATCGGGCGGTGCGTGTCGACTGTGCCACGGAGGCATCCATGAAGAAGGCTTTGTTCGCAGCAGTACTCGTCGCTCTTTCCGCCAACGCGGCCCAGGCTGCCCCTATCACCTACACGGCGGTGCTGAGCGGGGCCAATGAGGTCCCGGCGATTCCTACGACTGGCACAGGCTCGGCAACCATCACGTATGATCCGGTGACCCACCTGCTCGGCCTGGACATCAACTTCGCAAACCTCGTGAGCCCGACAACTGCGTCGCACATTCACTGCTGTGCGCCTCAACCAGGCAACAACGCAGGCGTGGCGACGACGACGCCGACGTTCGCAGGGTTCCCGCTCGGCGTGACCTCGGGCACCTACGTCAATACGCTCGATCTCACGCTGGCGTCCAGTTGGAACCCGTCGTTCATCACCTCAGCGTTTGCTGGGGGCACCATCGCCGGCGCCGAAGCAGCGCTGGCTGCGGGACTGGCCACTAACATGACCTACTTGAACATTCACACCGTGTTGAACGGCGGAGGTGAAATTCGCGGAACGGTCCAACGCGCAGCTGTTCCCGAGCCCGCGTCGCTGACGCTGCTCGGCCTGGGGATCGCCGGACTTGCAGCGCGCAAGCGCGTGCGCCGCGGGTAAGGCTGAAGGCTGAAGGCTGAAGGCTGAAGGCTTCGAACCCGAGACTGACAGAAGAAAGGCGGCAGTGACCGAATGTCGCTGCCGCCTTTTTCGTGTCAGCCGAGGATCGAACCCGCAGAACCTGAGAACGAGCACCCGTCGAACCTGTCGAACCCCCGAACCCCGTAGAACCGACACTTTTTCAGGGATTCTGCGTCCCCGCCCTCGCCGGCGCTCTCCCCGCGTCGAGATCGTTCCAATTGAGGATGGCATTGAAGCCGAGGAAGAAATTCCCTTGCGTCTGCCAGCGCCAGTAGGGGCGGTTCGCGAACATCACCACGTGCCCCTTGCCTACCGGCGAATCAATCGCCACCGCCCGGCCCGCGAGCGACTCGCCGCCGACCAGCAGGCCTGACAGCAGCATGTCGTTCGGGTCGGTCGGGAACGACAGCAGCACTCGCGGCGCCGCAGCCAAATCGCCACTGGTGCCGCCTCGCCCGCCGCCGCGTCCACCACCGCCGCCGGCGCCGCGCCCGCCCTGGGGCGCGTCATCACCCGGATCGGAGGCCCCGCTGCCGCCGGCCGGCGCGCCGCCGCGGCCCGTCCCTGCGCCTGCGCCTGCACCGCGGCCGCCGCGTCCACCTGCCGCACCGCCGCCGGCCGCACCGGCACCGGTAGCGGCCGGGGGACCCTCGAGCGTGGTCAGCCGCGTCGGCACCGCATTGGGCTGCATGTTGGGAATGCCGGGCAGGTTGGGCCCGCCGCGTCCGCCACCACCACCACCGCCGGCGCCGGCAGCCGCACCCACTCGCATCACCGGGGCCTGATTGAAGTACACAGCGAGCGCGTTCTGGTCGTAGCCGTAGAGCACCGGGCTGTTGCGATCGCCGAGCAGCGCCTTCAGCACAGAGCCGCGCACATACAGGTTGTCCGGCGTTTCGATCGAGACGCCCGGCGTCAGGTTGTACTCGGGAAAGACCGTGGAGGTCGCCCCCTCGGTGATCAGCACGCCGCCTTCCTGGACGAACTTGTACAGCTCCATCAAGCCTTCGACGCCGATGCTGCCGCGCATGTCGTCAGTGGTGTCGACGGTGCCCACGTTCGGCGTGAGGTCGGTCTTCTTGTACGGCCGCGGCTCGTTGCCCTGCACGCCGCCGGTGATCAGGGCGGTACCGCCCTGGCCGGCATGCGGGAACACGATCACGTCGTACTTCGACTTCAGATTCCCCTCACGCAACTTGGGCGCCGCGAAGTAGGTGTACGGAACCTTGAAGTTGTCGAATGCGAGCCGGACCCAGCCTTCATCCTGGGTGCTCGTCCAGGTGTGGACGTAGCCGATCCGCGGCACGTCGAGGTCGTGCATGGGCACGCTGGGCGGCGCCTCGACGGCCCACGCCGACAGCCCGAGCTCCTTGATCGACGGTTCCAGCGCGGCCCGGTTCGCGTCCGCGATCACGAACGACCCGGCGCTGAACGTGTGCCCGCCGGCCTCGAACTCCTTCTCCGCCGCGGCCATCTTGACGTCCTTGTGCTGGAAGCGGAACGTGACGAGCGTGTTCTCGGTGGTGTGATCGACGATCAGCGTCCGGCCCGTGCCGGCAATGGCCCCCGCGACCTTGAAGTCCGCCGTCGCCAGCGTCATCGGCTTGTCGAACACCGTCTTGTCCTCGACGCGGTAGGTCTTGAGGTTGCGGACGAGCGGGATCGCCCAGCCGGTATCGTCGTAGGGCCGCGGATTCTCCGGCGCGTAGAACTGCAGGCCGAGCAGCGTCTCGACGATCCCCCCATACGGCTGATCGAGGCGGACGATGTAGTCGCCCGGCGCGACCTGGATCGAGCCGAGCGTGAACGCCCCGCCGGCGACGTGAACTTCGGCCCCCTCGCGGCGAATCAGGTTCATCAGCTCCGCCGCCTCCACCTTGCGCCGCTGCGCCGCCGGAATCACATAGGCATACGGCGCCTTGGCCCGGCCGCGCTCGATGGTGTGCTTGTTCTTAAGGTAGTAGTTCTCGAGGAAGGTTTCCTTGTTCCTGGCGACGTAGTTCATCGCCAGCAACAGGGCGCTCTCCTGCATGTTGACGTTGTTGCGCGGACCCCAGGTCATGTCCGGCGGCGTCGGGTTCGGTCGATACCACTCACGGCTCTGCGTGACCGGCAGCGGACGGTTGACCGCCCCGCCGTAGCTCTGGGTCTCGTAGAAGCGGCCGACTGAGTTGTGGGTCACCCCGATCCAGAACATATAGTTGGGGACCCAACCGTCGTAGTAGTTGTAGGTCCACACGCCGGGCACGTCGCGCTTGGTCATCTCCATGATCTCGGTCTGCGCGAGCAGCCACCACTCGTTGACCTGAATCGGATCGACCACCGCGTTGTAGGGGCCCGTGCCGGTCGACGTGTAGAGCAGCGTGACCGACTCGTGCAGGTCGTGCCACACGGTCGGATGCCAGTCGAGAAACGTCTTCAGCATGACCTGCGTGAGCCGCAGGCCGACGCCGATGCCGTCCCGGTTGTTGTCGTGCTGGACGTACTTGCCCCAGTAGACCATCGACGGCGACGACTGCCCCGCCGCCTGGGCGCGGAAGTTGTCGACCTGCTTCTCGCGGCCGTCGACTTCGCTGGCCGGCGTCAGCACGACGATCGCGTTGTTGCGAATCGTCTGAATGAACGGTGACTCCTCGACTGCCAGGCGGTAGGCGAGTTCCATCAGCATCTCGGGGCTGCCGACTTCCGGCGAGTGGATGCTGCCCATGGCGTAGTAAATCGGTTTGCCGGTGGCGATCAGCTGCTTCGCCTGCGCGTCATTCAGCTTGCGCGGATCGGTCAGCTGCGATGTGATCTGGCGATACTTGTCGAGGTTCTTGATCGTCGCCTCGTCGGCGACCACCACCGCGACCATGTCGCGCCCCTCATCGCTCTCGCCGATCTTCATCATCGTCACGCGGTCGGACGCCTTGTCGAGCGCCTCCATGTAGCGGACGATGTCCTTGTGATACGTGAGCTTGCCCGGCTCGCCGGGGATGTAGCCGAGAAACTTGAGCGGCGTCGGCACCTTGTCGGACGCCGGAAGGTGATCGACCAGCTCGGTGAGGATCCGCGGATCGGCGGTGGCGGCTTTGATCTTGGCGGTGTAGTCGGCATCGACTTTCTGCGCGGGCCCCGCCTTGCCGGCGGCCTGGGCGCTCGGTCGCGCCGACCCGGGGCCGGCCAGCGTGGCCGCGAGTGCGACAGCGCACGCCAGCCGGACACGCGGCGACCCGAACGGACTGATGGTCATCGTCTTCTCCTCGAGGCGATTACCGGGAAGAACATGAGGGTGGTGCGTGGAAAATACCACGAATGCCAAGTGCCTCCGGCCCGCTCGTGCGGTCGGCACTCGAGGTCGGCCACTGGCGTTGCGCTATGGCCGTCACGCTGCGTCGCGGTTCAGATACTCTGTCGTCACCCACCGCAGGCATGCGCGCTCGTTCGCCACGCAGCGGCCGTGCGTGACCGACATGAACAACAGGGCGCGGCGGAGCGCTGAATCACGTTTGCCGTAAACTAGTCGGCGCTCGCTCGTCCATTTGCCTATGCCACACCTGCCATTCGCGCCCCGCGTGCTGTTCGAGTCCCCGTGTGTGACGCCGATGGCGAGCGCGTCGCCGATGTATGCCGTGGGCGACGAATGAGCCGCTGGGATGTCCTCGCCGTCGGCGCGAACTCGGTCGATTTCGTCTATCGCGTGCCCGCACCCCCGCAGCTCCAGGGGCCGTTCGCCAAGATGCGCATCGGCCGCCACCTCATCTCGTGCGGCGGTCAGGCCACGACCATGC
>Ga0207688_10000876_pt1 | contig 15200 bp, 22 predicted proteins | sample KBSMiscanthusM4_FD_184296 | JGI IMG/M metagenome (GOLD analysis project Ga0207688, IMG submission 184296) | Miscanthus rhizosphere microbial communities from Kellogg Biological Station, Michigan, USA - M4 (SPAdes) (version 2) | ecosystem: Host-associated > Plants > Roots > Rhizosphere ...
GTCTTAAAGTTGCTGTCAAGCGTTTTTGCGCTTCTCGACCCCAAAATGTAGTGCCAAGACGGACAGCGACCCCAACAGGATGCCCTTGGCGACGCTTTCGTTGAGGCTGCGCCCGTTCCAGCCCTCCCGCAATGCCCAGTCGCGGATGCTGAGCTCCAGCCCCAACACAAACCACGCCGCGCAGCCGCACGGGCTGCCCATGCCGCCGCAGGCGGTGACCGCCTCGTAGATTTGCGTTTTGGCGCGCTCTGTGTGATGTCCGCTGCTCGGCACAGCCGTGCCGCCTGCTTGGCGCAGCCAGGAGGGTGCGCGCAACGGGTCGAGCTGGGCGATGCGGAACAACCTCGCGAACATCTCGCCGGCTTGCCGGTGCTCGCTGCTGATGTCGCCGCGGCGCTCGAGCTTCGCCAGCAGCGCCTCGACTTGGTATGGCCGCCCGATGTTGCCGTGGCTGTCGACCACCTGGGTGCGGCTGCGGCGCACCGTGTCGTGTTGCCGGCGCTCGATAGTCGGCTGGGTTGGCTGGGTCACTGCCGCGTCACGCTGTCCATTTGGCTGGCGACGACGGACCGCCCGAGGCGCGGCAAATCGTCGAGCAACTCGTCGAGGTTGCCGTCGAGCCGCATTGTGGCGACCAGGGCGAAATAGAGGCAGACCAACAGCACCTCCGCGCCGCCGTAGCCGTCGATGGCGCCTTCGACGCGGCCGACCAGTTCGTTGCGGCGCTGCATGTCGACGCCGTCGATGGCGCTGCCGAGCATGGTCATGGCAGTGGTGCGCAGGCCAGTTGCAACTCGGCGAGCCCGTCCGAACCCTCATGGATTTCGAGTGTCAACTCGAGGCTCTGCTGCGGCTGGAGCGGCTGGTCGCTGGCGACGTTGCTGCGGACCTCGACCGGCACCGGCATGGCATTGGTGAAGGTCAGGCGGACGATCATGGCGGCTTACTCCGCGGCCTCTGCCGGCATCCTGCTGACGCGGTCCAGGCTCATCTCCTCGCGTATTCGGGCCAGCCGCTCGGCGTTGCCGGGATCGTTGCGCTTGGCCTCCACCCTGCGGATTTCCGCCATACGCTCGGCATTGTTGGCGAACCCGACCGAGCGGGCGTAGGCATCCATGTCGCTGGGGCCGGCAATGGCGCCGCGTTCCTGCTCCTGGCGCTGCAGCTCGATGCAGAACCGGCGGATGTCGGAGGGCAGCGGGCGCCGGCTTCCGGTGCGGCGCCACTGCCCGCAGGCTTCGGCGACGGTGGCCGGCCCAAACTCGACGAGGTCTTCGATCCAATCGATGATCTGCTCGCGGCGGCTCTCAATGGGATCGTCTGCGGTCCAGAAGTGCGACATCATTCTCGAAACAATCGCCGCCATTTCCTTTGCGTCGTTCGTACTCCCGCCACGCGAGGTCTGCCCCGGCGTAGAGTTTCTCGACGGGCGATAGTCTGCGCTGTCCATTTCCGCTGTCCCTTTCCGCGACTGCCGGCTCGTCGAGCCACCGCTTGCCATTCAGCCAAGAGGCCGGGTTGCACCACTGGCGATCTGGCGGCTTGTCGTGCTTGTAGCGCTCAAGGCCGGTGCGCAGCTCGTCCAGGCTGGCTAGCTGACGAGCCTGCGGCCACGCCCTCTCAGCCGCGCCCCGGCAAACCTTGTGGGGATAGCCCGCGTACCAGAGATCGAACTCGGGATCTTCGGCGCGCTCCCGCCAACGCCCTGGGGGGGGCTTAGGGGGGGACTCCCCCTCTTCTTCCTTACTTTCTTGGTTAAGTAGTTCGTTCGACACGGGCAATCGAACGGGCTCTCGAACGGACGTTCGCTGCGGTTCTAATGTTTTCAATTGGTTAGCTACAATGGACGGTGTCGGCGTGACCCCCCCCACAGCAGCACGTTTTTGTGCTGAAATGTCGTCGCCATGTGCGACATCGCCGGCCTCGACGCCATCTCGAACGTCCGTTCGAGCGTGTTTGAGGTTATTCAATGACTTACCGCTCGCGACCGATGCTGCCGCGGCCCGCCTTTTCTGCTCAATTTTTTGCGCGGCTTTTTGCAGCTCCGTCTGACACCGCGCATTGGTTATCCGGCCCTCGATGATCGCCAACTTGGGCTTATCGCCGGTCGTCAGGGCAGCCTTGATCGCCGGCCAGCGGCGCCCGGTCTTGGTCATCCAGGCGAGCTTTTTGTCGTCGTCCGGCAGCCGATCTCCGGTGGTGTAGATCAAATCGCAGATGCGCCGGTAGGCCAACTCCTCCCACGGGCTGAGCATCTGCGTGCCGTCCAAGAAATCCTTGGCGCAATATGTGACGAACAGGCGGGCTCCCCCCTTAGACATGCTCACTTCCCCTCGGGTTGCTGCGCACAACCCGGCCGTTGGGGCCTGTCGCAAGGCGCACTTCGCCTGTGGCGAAAAATTTCGCTTGCGAATCTCGGCGATGTAGGGCTATCTGGATGGCGGGAACTGAACCAGATCGGGGCTTTGTTGCCCCCATCGCCGAATATGCAGGCCCGGCCTCTGGCCGGGTTTTGCTGTTTCTGGGCGGTTGCTCCAGAACGGTTGAATCGGGCCAAGCGAGCTTGGCCCTGGGGCACGCAGCGTAAGCCACGGTCCGCCGTACCGGCAAGACACAATCCGCGCTCACTCCGCCGGCCCTCGGATGACGCCGACCCGGTGATTGCGCTCAGCTGCCATGTGCGCCGCTGCGGCGCCGATGAGGTCAGCCGCCAGCCGCGCCGCGGCCTCCGGCGACAACTCCACGACCCCGAGCGGCTCAGGCAGGCCGGCGGAATAGACCGCAATCCTGATGCGGTGCCCGTCGTCGGTAACGGTCGCCCTATTGGGTGGGGGCGGGGTGGCGCTCACGGCGGCGCCTGCCGTCGCATCCAGCGTGGCGGCTTGTAGGGCGGCCCATCCTGCAACAGCATCAGGGCAGACGTACTCAACCGGTGTCCGCGCCAGATCCGCTGCCGCCAGGAAAGCGCCCGATCGGCATTTCGGTCGCACAGTTGAGACCAGAACAGGCGGAGGTAGAGCGCGAGCTTGTGCTGTGCCACCTTAGCCATCGGCATCGCCCATGTACATTTCGACCAGCTCGCGGACATGCCGGGCGTGCAGCTCGATCAGCTCCTCGCGCATGCAGTCGCTCTTGTGGTGGCCGACGATCCAGATAGCGGCTAGGTCCGCGATCACCGCGGCCTGCACCTCGTCCGACTGCCCGGCCAGAAGCGGCATGATGCGGCCTAAGAGCGCGTCGGCCTGTTCGCCGATCACCGCCGCGTCGTCCTCCAGAAAGCTCATCCCGCGCGGCGCCGCCGGCCCAACAGCCCCAACCCCAAAAGCGCGCCGCCCAGCAGCGCTAGGCTGCCCGGCTCGGGTACAGCTTGGCTTGTTTTTATCTCGGTCTGGCCGCGACTGACCAACTGGCCGCCTGCCACCAGTGTCCCCGCCGCAGTCTCCGTCATGCTGAAGAGCGACGGATCATTCGCCGGCCCCACCAGCGAAGTGCTGAACGCGTCGGTCAACGGCCCCGCGGTATCAGCGAAGCTATGCAAGAGCACGCCTGGCGCGTCGGTTGTGGATGAAGCGCCCTGGTCGTTGCCCGCGTCATTGTACCAGTTCATCGTAATTGTACTTCCGGCCGCCGTCTGCCATGTGCCGGAGCCGCTGGCACTAAAGCTGGTGACCGGCCCGACAAAGCCCGTGTCGCCGACCGCCAGGGCATAGTTGATATTGCTTCCGGTCGTGTTAATGACGCTGAGCGAAGATGTGTTGAGGATGTTGGTCGAACCCTTGGTCGATGTCTGGATCGAGCCGTTGATTTGTAGCCCGCCGATGGTCTGGTCGCCGAGCTGCAATGTGCCAGTGGCGTTGTTGGTGTCGCAGGCGGCATTGTCTACGCACCCGCCGGCCGTGCCTCCGAAATCCCAGGCGATCTGTAGCACGGCATTGGCCGGCGCCATGCCGAACGCGAGTGCAATGATCGATGCAGTCGATATTACAATTGTACGCATGGCAGTCTCCACTGGTTAATAGAGTTCAGGCAATAGGTACTGGATGTCCTCCCAGCACTCGGCGACGAGGTACTCGACCCCGGCGCTGATGCAGCGGTCGCGAAACGCCTTCTGCTCGGGCGACAAGCGGCCCTTGGGACGGCGCCCGAACAGGTCGCGGCTGGCGGGCCTTTTGAGCTCCACCATCACGGCGCGCTTCTCGCCCGCGATCACCAAGTCGGGTGCGCCGGGCGTCAGCATGCCGTCATCGCGCATGCGGGCGACGATGCGCCGGACCAGGACACGCTCGGCCTCGTTGTGCGCCGGCAAAAAGATGCCGTTGGGGATAGCGCAGGCGACCACCGGATAGCGCGCGAGGCGGTAGAGGATCTCGCTCTGGAGGCCGCGCTCAATCTGAGTGGTCATGGTCGGCCCCGCCCGGCGTTGCGCCCCCCTGCCGCAGCGGAACGCGGGACTACGGCACGGCGCGGCCGGGCGGGACGGGTGTGTTTCACGTGGAACAATTTCACGCCGCCCGATCCGGGCAGCATGCGGGTTCAGGCTCCTCGTCCTTCGGCATAGCATCGAGCAGGTCGCGCACGGTGACGGCGCCCTGGGTTTCGCGCTCGATAGCGCGGGCGACGCGGGCGGACACCCACTTGGTCCCGCGGGTGAGATCGGTCATGGCCGATCGCGTCACGCCGATCCGCGCGGCGAACGCTGCCTTCGTCGTTTTTGTGACTGCGAGCCAATCAGCCAGAAACATGAGGCAAGGGTATACCGGCAGTATACCAAGAGCAAGACGTCATGGACGGCTGTGGCGCGGTACGCTAATAGCGTATATGAATGATGTTTGTCTGTCCGACTAGGCGAGCGTGCCCGCAAAATACGTCCCTGCCGTCAAGACGCCCCGCCCCAGATTGCCGAGCCACGTGCGCGCTTGGCGGCTGTACCGAGGATTGTCGCAGAGTGCCCTCGCCGAGCGCTCTGGCCTTGCGCTGATTACGATCTACAAACTTGAGAGCGGGGAAAAGGATTTCACCGGCAAGACTCTCGCCGTCCTGGCGACGGCGCTTGAGACGACGCCGTCCGCGCTCTTGTCGCCCCCGAACGACCGGGCGGACATCTGGAGCGTCTGGGACGACCTGCGGGAGCAGGGCAAAACCGAGGAGGCGGCTGCCGCGCTGCGGGCGATTCGCGATTCGTCGAAAGAGTGATTTACGTCCGGCACGTAGAATTTTAGGCTAATCGAGAGTTTCCCATAAAAGTCACACAGGCCCCGAATGCCCGCTCCTTTGAATGGCATCCTGGAAAAGCCGGCCTCACTCACTGATCTGGTCGAATACGCGGACGGCCTGCCGCTGAGTGACCTGTTCGAGACTGCCATGCTCCTTTACGGGGAGATGTGCGACGACGACGGCGACCCGCGTTGCAGGCGGACAGCATTCCTCTTGAATGCCGTCGTCAACCGGCTTGTCTTTGAGAGATACGGCGTCCCGAAGCGCGGCGGAGCCGTGCTTTAAGAGTATACCGCTAGTATACCTTTTGCTTGCGGAGCGCTCGCCGACGCCGTAGCCTCTTCGGATGAACCTATGGCCGACGCAGCCGGACGCCCACCCCGAATGTGCTGTTGGCGTCCACAAATACGACTCCGCCCTGCTCCAGAGAGAGTTGGATGGCGTCGAGCCGGTCGGTTCGCATCCGCGGCACACCGTCAACCCGCTCTGCCCGCATTATGGTGCTCGTGCTGACCCCGGATTGGTCAGCCAATGTCTGCGATGTCCATCCCAACAGGGCGCGAGCGGCTCGGATCTGCGCCCCGGTCAACATCGCGGGCACGCTGCACCGCCGAATACCAGGCCACTATCGCAGCCGAAAAGGCCGTCACTATTGACGAATTATCCGCCACTACTGCGCATCGGCGAAGCAGCATCGAGGAGTGACGCCGTCATGGCCGTACCGAATCATTGAGGGATGCGAGCGGATGAGCGACACAGACGAGAGGCGCCGCATGGGTGACATCGCGGTCGCGCGCTATATACCGCCGGTCAGCGTGCCCGATATGGAGAGGATGGCGCGGGCGATCGTCGAGAGCGGCCTGTTCGGCGTGCGTACCGTGCCGCAAGCGCTGACCTTGATGTGGCTGGCGCAAGCGGAGGGCCGGCACCCGGTGCTGGCGGCGCGCGACTATCACATCATCGAGGGCAAGCCCTCGAAGACCGGCGAGGCGATGATGCGCGACTTCCTGTCCGCGCACGGCACCGTCGAATGGCATGAGCTGAACGACGGCGTCGCCGAGGCGACATTCGCGCATCCGCGCGGCGGCGAAGTGCGCATCAAATGGGATATGGAGCGCGCCCGGAAAGCCGGGTTGCTTGGCCGCAAGGGCGATATGTGGGCGAAATACCCGCGCCAGATGCTACGCAGCCGGTGCGTCTCGGAGGGCATCCGCACGGTCGGGCCAATGGCAACCTCGGGATTGTACGTCCCAGAGGAGGTCGGCGATTACGAGCCGCGCCGCCCGCGCGGTATGAAGGACGTGACGCCGCCGCAAGATGCTGCCCCGGAGGCGCCACCGGACGACATCGTCGATCAGGACACCGGCGAGGTGTTCGACGCGGAGCAGATCCACGCCGCCGCCCGCGCGGCCGCGCTACGCGGCACCGAGTTATTGCGCGACCACCTACGCAGCCTGTCGCCCGAGGAGCGCGAGATGCTGCGCGAGGCGGTCGGCACGGGCGACGATCCCGGTGCGCTGCTGATCGCGGCCAGACGGGCCGACGCGGATGCAATTCGCGAGCGCCTGCGGGTGCCCTCCGCGACAAGCGAACAGATTACCACAGCGCCCCCAGCGCCTGTGGCGGGCGAAGCAGAGCTTCGCCCTGACCCGGCCGGCATCCCCCCCGCCGCAGCACCGCCAAGAACGGCCCGGCGCGCTGCAGCGGAGCCGGCCGGGAATTATAACCCTCCGCCACGCTCCACGATCTGGGGCGAGGCGTCGTTCGGGGTCGCACTTAAAGACACACACGGCGGTCCGGACTGGGAGAAATGGGCATCCGATCTCGTGTTCCTCGCGGAAGAGGCAACCGCGGCCGAATTGGACAAGCTGAAGGCGGATAACAAAGACATCCTGCAGCGTCTGAAGGTCAGCGACGCCACGCGCTATCGCAGCCTGATACACGATTTGGACAGCGGGCGTCATCCTGCCGAGAGCGACGCGACCGGCTGACGCAGGCGCGGTCCTAGCTGCGCCGGTAAAGATCGGGACGTAATTCTTCGCGCGGTATATTAAGCCCGGCTTCTATCTCAAGAATGCGATCGGCCGGGACCCGGTGCCATACGGCGACCGAGGCTTGGCTGATGCCGAGCAAACGGGCGAGGGCACGGATGCCGCCCGCTGCCTTGATCGCCTTCTGCAATCCCGGCTCTCTCTCTACCATTGCGCCATCCTGAGGTCATCCGATCGGCAGCATATCCGATCTTTTCAGAAGGCGTTCGTTTTTTCCTAACATTTCTCTTGACGGCAATCTTGCCGCTGTGCCACTCCTAACGGCGGCGGGCAATTTCGCCTTCCTCGTTCAGGAATTCCAAATTTATGAATAGCTCTCAGCAGACGGTCGACACTCGGCAAGCCGCCGCACCGCGAGCCGCCAGTACCCGCGCTCTCGCCGTTTCATCGCAGAAATGGGGAGCCATCATCAGGGAGATGGACCGGCTCGGGCTTACCTATAAGCTCGAACCGCAATTCGATCTCGATACTCTCGATATTGCGACCCGCCGCGTTCAGGTGCGTGAGAACGAGCACGTTGCGCCAAAGGATACGGTCAGGCGATTTTCCGTCCAGATGGGGCAGAGCGAGTTTCCGCCCATCATCGTCACCAGCGATTGCTGGGTGGTCGATGGCAATACCCGGAAGGAAGCCAAGCGGCTGCGGGACGAAAAATTCCATCCGGCCTTTGTGCTCGATATCGTATACGCGACCGCAAGCGAGCACGAGCTGAACCTGCTGCGGATTCTTGGTGCGACGCTCAACGCCAGCAACGGCTTGCCGCTGACCGCAGCCGAACGGCGCAAGTCGGTCGAAGCAATGATCTCCGAGAACTGGAAAGGCGAGCAGATCGCCCGCGCCCTCGGCGTCAACCAGGGCGTCGTCACCAAGATCCGGCGCGAGTTGGATGCACAGGCGAAAATACAACGCCTGCGCATACCAATGGACGTATCGGTATCGATGGCCGGACTGCGTGCTCTCGGCACTCCCGACGTACTGGCGTTGAACGATAAGCCCTATGGCGAGCTTGCCGTGCTGGCTAAGGACGCCGGCCTTGGTTTCAACGAAATCCGCGAAATCGCGAAAGAGATGCGCGAAACCGGGTCAGATGCCGGCGCCTTGGAGATCGTCGGCGAAAAGCGCACCGAGATGCGCGACCGCATCACCAGCACGCACCTGACCGGCGTCAGCAAACCACCCGCAGCGGCCATACTGCGTGCGCGGCTGACCTATGCCCTCAGCTTCGCCGGGCGTGAGCAGGATCTGGTCGAGCGCAACGAGGACATGGTCGAGAAGCATCTCGGCCTGATCGATCAGGCCATCAGCGTCCTGACCCGCGTCAAGGAGCTGCAAACGTCATGATCGATGTCAGCCCAAGCGCCCGCTATGCAATGGATGGTGGAACGCCGGTCCGCCACGTCGTCACGGTTCTGGGGGGCGCATTGCGCCCCCTCTCCCTGGCGGAAATGGCGGCAACCTACGACCATCCGGTGCCGTCCGACTTCCACCGGATAAAGTTGCACGAGCATTGCTCCAACGACACTGCCGCGAGGATCTGGCTGATGCGCTATGCCATCGCCAAGCTCGGACCGGAACAAATCGAACAGGTCGAGGACGACACGTACCGGCTCAAGTTGCCGGTTGCGGAAATCCGCCACGAAGGCAAGCCGGTCGCACCCTACGAAAAAGAGAAGCCTCACTTTGAAGGTGGCAGCCGGCCATTCGACCCGATGAGCGGACTATTCTCTGACAACATCAGGGCGAAAAGCGAAGTCGATGACCTGACCGAGCTGCGTGAGTCGATGCGTGAATTGGGTTGGGTGGACGCATTCCCTGCGATCATCGACGAGCGTGGCGTTGTCCTGGTCGGGCATCGCCGGCTCAAGGTCGCCGCAGAGCTGGGGATCAAGCCGAAAATCTTTAAGGTGACGCTCGGCACAGGCAAGGCGGCCGATGTCATGCGTCTGAAGCTGGCCCTCGCGTCCAATATCGGCTACCGCCCGATGACCCCTGCCAGCCGCAAGCGGATCGCAGCCTATCTCTACGATGACCAGGGCTGGTCGATGCAGAAAATCGGCCAGGCGCTGCGGGTCAGTCACAAGACGATCAGCCTGGATCTGGAGGATGCACGTCGTACCCTAGGTACAATGCGCACCCCTGGCATCCAGCCCCCCCGACGCGACACGCTGGGCCGTCCGGCAAGCCCTGGGCGCACTGGGGGAAAGTTTCTGGAGCGAACACTGCGGATACTCGCGGACCATCCAGAAGGTCTGACCCTCCAAGAGTTGGCCACGTTGGCTGACCGTGACCCAACTGGTATCAGCCGACACCGCTTACTGCTTACAGCCCTCTCACTGGTTGAGCAGGCGGGCACAAAAAAAGGTAGAGGCCCCAACCCGATGGCCGTTTGGCGCGTCACCGAGGCCGGCAAAGCGGAACTCGAAAACCCTACGGTGCTGCTCCGCCCCGAGGACGTGCCGCCGGATCAAGTCCAAGAGCCACCCCTCCCGATCGAGCCCCTGCCTCCAGCCGAAGAGCCGAATGAGCACGTCTGCGTGTGTCCGATTTGCGGAGCACAGCACAATGGCCGTTAAACGGACCATTCGTGCTATCGGCACGGCGTCGTCGGGATGAATACGTTCTTGATCGTCTATGTCGGCGCGATAGCCATCGCGATCGGCTGGTGGACCGGGATCTGCACCCGCCCGGCCCGCGCCAAGCGGCACGCCACGATCCCGGCCGACGCCGCGAAGCACCAGTTCTGCCGCGATTGCCGCTGGGCCGCGCCGGAGCCGTCCGGGCTGCTCAATTCGCCGGATTTCGCATCGGCCAAGTGCATGCACCCGACTGCGGCGCGCAACCAGGGAACCGTGTTGGTGACCGGGCAATACGCCCCCGGCAATCAGCATTACTGCTCGACGATGCGCGAATCGACCTTCTCGCCGACCAATTGCTGCGGCCCGGACGGCGCTCATTGGGAGCGCCGGTAATCAAGGGAGAGCGGGCCGCAAGGTGCCCTCCATTTTTCACGCTCCGAGCGAGGCGTGATATTCCGTCATGCTGTCATCGGAGACTCCGCGAGAAACCCCGTCCTTCAGGGCGGGGAGGGATAGCGGGCCGGGCGACAGCGCGGCATTGCCTCAAATCCGAAACGTTTCCGCTTGCCCGAAGCAGTGACACCCGGCAGGGTGCCGCTGCGCTGTTTGAAATTCTGGTTTGCTGGTTGGCCGGGAGAGGCCCGGCCGTAAAAGCTAGACCGATAAACGAACAAGCCCGATACGGTTGGGATTCACTGGCGATTACGCCGCCCGGTCGTGGGCCAAGGTTCCGCATCCCGTCCCTTCGCAAGAGGGCAGGTGACACTGGAAAGGGCTGCGAGTAAGGAGGTTGGATCACTTCAATCTCCGGGGTGGAACATCACCCTCCTGTTGCGGAAATCCCTCCTCTTCAGGGGAGGGAAGATGTTAAGTGGCGTGACGCGCAACAACCGCCCAAGTCGGGTCGGATGACCAGTCGATTCCGTAGCCGCTCTCCGCCGTCTTGGCCGCAATCGTTTCCTCACAGCGGGCCCAGGCTTCCTCGCCGCCGGGCTGGTCGGTAACAAACGACAGGGCGCATCGCGCCTTGTTGTAGTAGGATTCCGACTGGCCCCAGTAGACCATTTCAATTGCACCATCGAGAATACCGCTCTGTTTCTGCGCCGACCAACCGGTCAGCGCCTCTTCCCACGCCACGAACCACGCTCCGGTTATGCCCTCCTCAAAGGGCGTCGGCACATTCCTGCTCCCTTCGCCCGGTTCACCGTCATCAAACACCCGGCGCATATCACGCAGCGACGTACCTGACACCTTCCTCGTATCAGGCACGTTGTACTGGCTCGCCAATTGCGGTGGGTAGCCAACGGTTCCGAATTGTCCGATGACGTTCGGTGCCACCCACGCAACCAGAGCATCGACAGGAAAACCCAACTCGCGGCCCCGTCCGAGCGCAGCGATCACGAAGTTGTTCATCCAGTGCGCGGCTGCCCCCCAGGTGATGTCTGTATTGTAGTAAGCCGGATCGGTGGCATAGTATTCGCCCGCTCCTGACCACCACCGGCAAGGAGGAGGGCCAAACCCGTGCCAGCCGTCTCCGGTTGTGCCAAGACCCGAAGCTCCGTAAGCGTGCATGACGTTCCCGGAGAACTCCGTGGTATTGATACCACGCACCCCCTCGTCATACGCCACAGCCTCATCGACCATCAGACTGAACACGGGTTTTAATGCGTCGGCATCGGGCAACAGGGCGGCGGCGTTGACCATCGTCCGGTAAATCCAGGCCATCGAGCGCACCTGATAATCGCCTATGGTGGTCATATGGTTGTAGTTTCGATATGCCGGCTGGGTGAGTAGCGAATTAGCCCCGTGCCACATCTCGAGCGAATCGAGCCAATATGGACAGCCGGTCATGATATACGGCAAACTAAATGGATCGGGATGGTGCGCAACGTCCGACTGCCACCCGTTCGCAACACCTGGGTCGATTATTACAACGTCGTCCTCTACGGTCGGGCTGCCGCGGTCGTCGAGAAACCAATAGCTGCCGCGCGTGTGACAGTGGATAGTCCTGCCCAGATTGGCCTTCGCCGGGTCGCCTTCGCGTATGATGCGCCGCCACCAGTTCGCCAGTTCCGTTTGCCCCAGCATCACCTCGCGGTCGCGCCAGTCCCCACTCATCAGGGCTGAAACATTCCATGACGGATTCAGACCTATGTCCAGTCTTCCACCAGTTGTTCCCATCGCGGGCTGCCAAAAACCTGCCGCGCCTATAGCATGACTTATTGATAGCCAATTTGTGTATTTGGTCTCCGACGTGCTCGCTGGTATGACGACGGCAGGGTCGTAGTTGGGCACTAGCCCGGTCTGTGCGAGGTACGCGATGTTGTGGTACAGGTTAACCTTGGGTTCTGGCTCGTCGCCGTGCCAAAATGCCCGCGACCACCGTGAACCCGGCAAGTGCGCGATATTGTGCTGGGTGTATATCCATTCCTCACCCACCGTGAGGTCGAGGGTGTAGCTTTGCGCTTCCATTGCCTCAGTGTTGCCGATCTCACCGACAAACCGCGTGTAAACTTTGCCGAGAGTCGGCCACACAGTAACTACAAACCAGGGATGAAATGCCCGGTGGCTGCTCCATCCCATGTCATAGATGCGCGCCGCTGTCCGATCACAGCACACATACGTCTGCGCGATCGGCCCCGATGTCCACAGCGAGTATGCTCCGGCCTCCAGCATGTTCCGTGCGCTCGCGTATGCCGTTCCTCCGTTCGCCGAGCTGTTCAGCACGATCCTGGCATCGTAGGATGGGACCGACGAGAGATTGGACGGTGCGTTGTTGCTGCTTGCCGTGTTGACAAACTGCACGATGCTTGAAACACCCGGAAGCAGCGATGGCACTACCGCCGCGATGACGGCGAATTTCACCGATCCGTCGCCCCAACGGTTCTTTACGTCGCACTGCGTAGCGAGCGGCTCGCCATCGAGGACGATCTCCGCGTAGTTGGCGATCTCGCCCTGCACGAATGCACGACCAAACTGGAGCGGGTAATCAACAACAACCGCGCCCGATACGTTAAGCAGCGTCATCGTGTTGTCGGCGCTCGTCGGGGGTGGCTCGGGCTCGGGTTCCGGTCCCGGCTCAACAGCGCCGATCGCGGTGAGAACCTGCGGCGCGTGCAGCGCTTCGTTGCCCTGCTCGGCAATGATGGTGACGTAATATTGTCCCGGCGGAACCTGTTGCGTTAGCATCAGCCACCTGTCTGCGACGCCAAAGAAGGCGGCGTCGAGGCCACCCAGCGCCAGCGTGCCGGTGAACGGCACGTCCCGCGTCTCTACCAGCACACTCGCTACGACATCGCCCGCTCGCGCATCAGCCGGGAAACGGAGAGGCGTAACGGTAATGTCGAGCAGCACCGGTGGCTGGCTCGTTGGCGGAGGCGGCGGGGGCTTGCTGCGGTTCATTTTTGACTGCCTTATTTATGGGTTCAGGTCCAAGCCCTGCTACTCCTGCCGCGCCGCGTCCTGCAGTTCGCTGCGCATCGCCTCGAGGTCGGTCTGCTCAGCCTCCTCGGCCAAGATGAGCCGGTTGCGCGCTGCTTCGTTGACCCGGATCAACTCGTCGAGCTTGAGTTGCATGGCCTGCGTGTCGCGGCTCTGGGTGCTCTGGATTAGAAAAACCATCAGGAAGGTCACGATGGTGGTGCCCGTGTTGATGACGAGCTGCCAGGTATCGGACCAGCCGAACACCGGCCCGGTTGCAGCCCAGACGACGATGATCAGGACTGCGGCCGCCGTCGCGTAGGGCGAACCGGCGGCCTGCTCGACCGTGCGCGCGAGCCGGCTGAATCCGTTCAGCGCCGCCGCCCCGTATCGCTGCTGCCCCCGGCCTCCGCTCCCGGTGGACGAGGGTCCACCGTAGGCAAAGTCTGCTCCTCACCGATCGCCCGCTCGGCAGCGTGCCAGAACTCCTCGTCGCGGCCCTCCGGGCAGCCGGCCTCCTCCCACAGCCGGTGGGCGCGCTGGCGGATCTGTTGCTCGTGATCGGTCATATCTTCGTTCATTTGTTCGCCGCCTCGTTCATTAGTTTTTGGACGACATCGCACGACTCCAGCACCGACAATTGTTTCCCATCGGCGAGCCAGACGATGCAGCGCGCTTCCCCAGTGACCAATTTGTTTTGCCCGGTGGCCGGCGCCCGCGAGTGCATAGAGGTGATATGCGAAGACGACACAGCAACCTCTCCGCCATCAGCCCTGTGCAGTATCACCAGGAACATCCCCGCGATGAGCATGAGACTCACCGCCGCTTCCCCTTCAACTCGGCGACCTCGTTCGATAGCTCCCGAACCGCGGACCAAAGGGTCGCGATCAGGTCACTGACCCCCAGCGCATGGTTGCCTTCCTTGTCGGTGACCACCGCCGTGTCCATGACCTTTGCAAAATCCTGCGCCAGGAACCCCCACTGCGTGCGCGGCTCAAACGGTATGGGTGGCGGCTTCGGCATTCCCTCCGGTGCGGTCGGAGGCTCCGGTTTGCGGAACTTGAACCGTTTCGGCTCGATCGCCCGCACCAGCTCCAGGCAGCCCTCCGGCAGCGGTTCCACGTCCTCCTTGTGCCGGGCGTCGGATGTTAAGAGGACGTTGTTGGCATAGACGGCGAACGCGTTGAGGGTGTCCGCGCCCTTGTTGCCGCCAGTCGGGTTGCCTACGACGATGCCAGCGTAGTTCTGCTGGGCGCCGTACACTGTAAGGGCACCGTTAGTGTAGGTCGTCGCGGCCAGCAGCCCGATCTGGTTGAGGTTGCCGCCCGCGGCCGTCGATATATTAAAATTGTCGGTGCCTGCCGGGCGCGTTATAGCCGTAGCGGTGATGGTGCCGCTGAACGTGGCATTGCCGGTGGCGCGGTTGATCGCCAGCACGTTGCCGTTCCACGTACCGGCGTCGGTGTACCGGCTAATCGAAAAGTCACTGCCGCTGTTCGTTCCGCCACCACTCTCGGCAGTGTTGTCCCCGAGCAAAATGTCCCAGCGGCCCAACGAGGCAACAGACCCAACAAGATTGTTTGCGTTGCTGCCAGCGGTCTTATTAAGCGCAAAAGTACTCCATCCGCTCGGCGGCGCAATCGTGAGGGCGCCGGTCAGCGTGCCGCCCGCGAGAGGTAGTCCCCCCAGCGCGGTCAATGCCGCCGCTGCCGTCGTTTGCCCGGTGCCGCCCTGCGCGATTGTTGCGGTGCCGGTGATGCCGGAGAAGGCGGGCTGAGCTGTCGCAAAAACACCTTGCCCACTAAGTGCGGTAAGAAACCTGTTTGTAGTAGCACTTATTGAATTTACCCCTCCAAGCGACGAAGCCGATGGAGCCTGCATACCGGGGATAAAATTGAGCGTTGTACCGTCTGCATTGGCGACAAGAGTGGCGGATGTA
>Ga0207688_10000877_pt1 | contig 15196 bp, 15 predicted proteins | sample KBSMiscanthusM4_FD_184296 | JGI IMG/M metagenome (GOLD analysis project Ga0207688, IMG submission 184296) | Miscanthus rhizosphere microbial communities from Kellogg Biological Station, Michigan, USA - M4 (SPAdes) (version 2) | ecosystem: Host-associated > Plants > Roots > Rhizosphere ...
CACTGTCACTCTAGGCTATCGGCAGCACCAGCTACGGCGCGGCATTTATGCGCTGAGTGGAGTGACCGCGCTCATCGTGGCGCTCTGGTGTGCGACGGCCGTCTACCAAATCTTCGATGCACAGGCAGACACGGAAACCACGCGGCGTCAGACCACCGAGTTGCAACAGAAATACCAGGAAGCGACCCGTCAGTTCCCGGCTGCCCCGACCACCGCAGAAAACCTGCGGCGCGCCGTCGAAGTTTCGCAGAAAATCGGCGCGACTACTCGCACGCCCGAAATCATGATGGATCTGGTAAGCCAGGCGCTTGAGGCGAATCCCGCGATAGTGATGAAATTATTCGACTGGAAATACGACAATAGTGAGTTTGCTGCCGCGCGCGATGCGAACCCCGGACAGCCGTCGACGCCGGCTTTTGTTCCACCACCCGTCGCGCAGGTTGCGGGCAAGCGCAAGGAATCCGCCCTAATCGAAGGCGAGGTGCGCCCGTTCCGCGGCGATTATCGCGCGGCAATCGATTCCATCAACCGCTTCGCGGAGAGCCTGGCGCAACAACCGAACGTCGGGGACGTCAAAGTCGCCAAGCTGCCGCTCAATATCAGCCCCGGTCTTACGTTGTCGGGAAATACGACGGACAGCCGCGAACAGGCTGGGAAAGCCGAATTTACAATCATCGTGCAGATGAAGCCGTCCGCATGAACGCCGCCGAATTAAAAGCGCTGCAAGCGCCGTTAATAATCCTGGTCATCGTGCTTGGCCTCGGCGCCGGGATTGTTTATCAACTCGACCAAACATTGACCGCTACCAAGCGCGAGCTCGCGCAACAGCAGGGACAGATGCGGGAAGCGCGCACCCGCCTGCAAAAATCCGGGGAGGAAAAAGAACTGATTGTCCGGTATCTGCCCAATTATGAGTACCTGCAGCGCATTGGATTCGTCGGCGACGAGAAGCGCCTGAACTGGCTGGAAGGTCTGCGGCTTTCAAATCAGCAAGCCCAGCTTTTCGGAGTTCAGTACCAGATCGGCTCCCAACAACAGTATCCGTACGCGGCAGAGCTCAGTCCCGGCCAGCTAACGCTGCATCAATCGGTGATGAAGCTTAGTTTCCAGTTGCTGCATGAAGGCGACCTCATGAGCTTTCTCAAGGCGCTGGGCAAACAAGGTGCGGGATTTTTCGCGGTCAATGAGTGCAAGCTGGATCGCGCGAATACGGGAGGCAGCATTCGTTTTCAGCCTAATCTGCGCGCCGATTGCGACATTGCGTGGATCACTTTGCGCGCGGCTTCGCCAGGGGAGCGCAAATGATGCGAACACGCGTCTTGCTCCTGCTTGCACTCGCAGGAGCAGCAAACGCTTGCGCGGGGGCTGAACTCGGTCGCATGTTCTTCACGCCTGCGCAGCGCGCTACGCTGGACAATGCACGCAAGCAGAATATCCGGGTCGAAATCGGCAATGAGAACGAGCAACTGCCTGCAGCCGCCCCAGTCCCGCAAAACGTGAGCGTCAACGGGGTTATCCGGCGTAGCGACGGCAAGAACACGATCTGGCTCAATAATCGTGTGGTGAATGAGCAGAACCCGGGCGGGATGAATGCAGCTATCGCCAAGTCCGATAACCGCGTCCGCCTAAGTGTTCCCGAAAGTGGCCGAAGCGTGGATCTGAAAGTCGGCCAGACGGTGGAAATCGTGAGCGGCACCATCGAGGAGAGCTATTTGCGCCGGCCAGCCGCTAAGGCAGAGATCAAAAACGCACCGGAAGGCGAAAAGGCGGGCAGCGACGTGGCAAAAGTCACATCAACTCCGCCGCGCGAAGCCGTAAAATCTGACCCCCCGCTGCAAAGGAGACCCGCGCGGGGAACGGACAGCGATCAGCGGGACGAACCGAAAAACGACAACGCCCCGAATACTAAGCAGTAATACTGCAAGGGTGCGCGTGTTCCATCTTAGTGACCATGCTTAATCGCAACTACAAACGGCGATCCCTTGCGCAGCGCGGCTGTGCCGTGCTCGCCATCATTTGCTGCGCTAGGTGCTACAGCCACCGCAGTGGTTGTCACGTCGCTCAGCGCGACTGCCGTGCGCAACGACCAGGGGCGCAAGGACAGCAATGCACTCGCGCTAGCCAAGCAGGCTTTGATTGCCAGTGCCGCATCGAGCAGTTCGCGCCCCGGCAGCCTGCCCTGCCCCGATGTCGATAACGATGGTTTTTCCGACCAGCCCGGTGGTAACGCCGCGGCGGCCTGCACTCAATTTGTCGGTCGCCTGCCGTGGCGGACATTGGGCCTGCCCGATCTGCGCGATGCAGCCGGCGAGAGGTTATGGTATGTCGTGTCGGCAAATTTCCAGGACATCTCCGCCAATCGCATCAGCGCCGGCACAGCCGGACAGCTGATCGTGCACGAAGGAGAGCAGTCCACTAACGGTGTCGTCGCGATCTTAGTCGCTCCTGGCAAAGCTTTTGGCACGCAGCAGCGTGATACATCCCACGTTAACATTACTGCAAATTACGTGGAAAACTATTCAAGCGACACACTGACTGCGGTGCTGCATGCCCAGGATGCAACGCATAACGATCAGTTGCTGGTGATCACACCGGCGGACATATTCGCGCTGGTCGAGCGGCGCGTGGCGAAGGAAGTTCAGAATTCGCTGCAAAACTATTATCTTGCGGTGGCCAACGCCACCCCGTACAGCCTGCCTTATCCGGCACAGACCCAAGTCATCAATGACGGCAATTACAGTTATCCGACAACCGCAGTCACGCCGCCGTTTTCAGGGCCCGTGCTTTCAGGTTATTTACCGTCGAATGACGCACTGCTCGTGTTACCGGCCTGGTTCACCGCCAATCGCTGGCACCAGGTGCTCAATTACAAAGTCGACAGCAACTGCGTGCCGTCTGCTGTAGCTGCAGCGACGGGAATCTGCGGCGCCGCCACCTTTACCGTCTCCAGCAACGGCATTTTGATCGGCGGGGCCCCGAGCGGCGGGACCATGGCAATGTTGGGCTTTAACGGCGTGAGCACGGCGTACTCCAATTACCAGTCGACAATTCTCAATGCGGCTGTGCAGACGCAGACGCAATCGCCATAGCGACGGTCAGTAGCACATGCCTTTTTCGCCGAGCGGGCTTTTAAATCACTTTCGTGGTGTCCGCGCCCTTCGGGCGACGGGTTTTACCCTGTTCGAGCTCGCGATTTCGATGTTGATCATAACGCTGCTCGCGGCCGTACTGCTCACTCCGATATCGACACAAGTGACGCAAGCCAGAATTGCCCAGGCGAAAACCGAGCTGGATCAGATCAACGAGGCACTGATCGGCTTCGCCCTTGCGCAGCCGAAGCCGTATCTGCCATGCCCAGACACCAACAATGATGGCGTAGCAGATGCGTGTGCCAGCGTATTTACGACCGAGACTACAGGCGGCAACATACCGTGGGTCACGCTCAATGTTCCGGCGACCGATCCCTGGGGGCAGCGTTATCAATACCGCGTCAATAACGCCTACACCAATAGCGTCACGGGTTTTACCCTGACCACTGTTCCGACGGGCGCGGCCTGCACCCCGCCGGGCGGCGTGAGTGGATTTATTAAAGTATGCGGCTCCGCGACGACTGCGACCTGCAATGCATCCATCGTTGCTAATGGCGTACCCGCGATAGTATTTTCGCGTGGACCTAATGGACAGACCGCAGCAACGAGCGCGGACGAATTGGAAAACAACGATGGTGATTGCTTGTTTGTCAGCCGCACCTATTCGGCTGTCGCCGGCAGCGAGTTCGACGATCTGCTTACCTGGATTTCCCCGGGCATTTTAATGAGCCGGATGGTCACGGCCCAAAAATTGCCCTAGTCTCCCGTATTACTCTGGCATAAGCCTTTTTTACTCTGCCATTTCCTGCGGGCTTATAATTCGGGGACCGGTACTGTTCGCGGTTCTGGAACATAATCATCCGCTGTGCCCGGGCCATTTTTGAGTCATAAGAAAAGCCCGGCAGGCAGGGTTGTTCCCGGCAAGCCCGCTCAAATAACGCAACACTCGCCCAGCCATTTTAGTGCATCGGATCGAAAGCGTTCTTATGCGACACTGTCCCACGCATATTCATCGCAACCGCGGTTATATCGCAATCGTACTGATTGCCGTTATCTGTACCACCGGCGCAACCTGGTTGGCAACGTCGCTTGGCGCCTTACGAAATGAGCGCGAACGCAACCTCGCCGCGGTATTAGCGCATGCCAAGAAGGCGCTGCTGGCGCGCGCCACTGTGGACAGCTCGCTCCCGGGCAGTCTGCCCTGTCCGGATCTGATCACCAATATCCCGGGCACCAATGTCCCCGACGACGGGATTGCCGATCTGTTCGCCGGGATCAATTGCCCGAGTTATATTGGACGATTGCCGTGGCGCACGCTTGGCCTGGCTGACTTGCGTGATCATGATGGTGAGCGTTTATGGTACGCGCTCTCGCCTAATTTCCGCGACTATGCAAGCCAGGTACTTATCAACGACACGACAGCGGGCACGCTGTCGCTGTCAGGAGCATCGACCTTGAATAACGTCGTTGCGATCGTTTTCGCGCCTGGCGCCCCTGTCGGCTCGCAGACGCGAGCCGGCATCGCCAATCAGAACAGCGTGACCAACTATCTCGAGGGCCCGAATGCGGCGGGTGCCGGTACTTTTATCGCGCGACCGGCGGACGCCGCCTTCAACGATCGTCTCACTACCATCACCGTAGCCGATGTGATCTCGTTCGTCGAAAGACGCGTTGCCAATCAGATAACCGTGGGCTTGAATCATCATTTCGTCGCCAACTCAGTACTGCCGAATGCTGCGCTTGTTACGGATTTTTCATGTCAGCCGCACGGCGATCCCGATCTTTGTCTGCCCTCGGCAACAACCATGGCCGGTTTCCTGCCGCGAAACCTCACCCCGGGTGCGGGCTGGTTAGGTACGACATTCCCCGGCTGGTTCAACGCCAACTGGCGGACCTCCGTCGGTTATATGGTTGCGCCGGAATGCACATCGCTCCCGCCCTGCCTGAACACCACTTTCAGTGCCGTTACTGACGCCGGCATAGCAACGCCGAAGGTAACTTTGGTAATCGGGTCGATCAGGCAGCACACGGTACGCATTATCGCGCCGTAAAGTCGCGTCAGCTGGTCCTCTTGCGCAATTCGAAACATACATTGCCGGGATTGTTGCTGACCAACGTCAGACTGTAGCCCGCCTGCTCCGCCTGCCGCGCCGCCTGATAAAGGCCAATGCCCAGTCCGCTGCGCGAAGGCACCGGCACCGAAAAAAGCCGCGCAGCCACCTGAGTTGGGATCGCCTCGCCGCTATCCCATATCTTTAACCGTCCACCTGTGTCCGAATCGAACGTGACTTCAATGCGGGTATCCGCATGCAGTTGCGCCTTGGAGATGGCATTTTGCAGCAGATTCTCGGCCACACTGTCGAATAGCTCGCCTGGCACCGTGGCGTTGGAATTCAAAGAGCCTTCCTTGAATGCGATCCCTCCGCGCGTATAACGCTGCTTCAGGCCTTCCCACCAGGAGGTCGCACCGACCTGCACCATCGAGAATTGGGTTGGCGCCTGCAATTTTTCCAGCGTCACGGTCAACCGCTGCGCGATTTGCGGCAGCTGTCTTTTCACCAGCCCTTGCAGCGCGCCGGCCTCATCGGTGCTGCTGCTTTCGGCCGCCGCACACAGGGAGCGCAATGACTGCAGCAGGTTTTTGACGTCGTGCGTGAGCCGCGCGCCGGTTTCGTAGATTGCCTGCGTATAGGCATTCATGCGCTGCGATTCCTCCCGCTGCTTCGCTTCGTAAAAATGCCCCAGCATCTGGGTCAGCAGCTTCAAATGCAACAGCAGGGACGGGCTCAACGACCACTTGGTATAAAACGTGAGCATGAGGTCCTGCGAGGCAAATTCCGCCTGAAAGCGGGACCGCGCCCCCAGTTCACCGCTGCTTTGCGCGGCCTGCCACGAGAGCCCGGCGACCCACGGGAGCTCGCACATGTTCTGCAAGGCGAGCGACAGAAAGCGCGAAGGTTCGCGCTCGCGTTCCGCGAGGTCGGCCAGACTTTTGACCCAACGCTCGAATGGCAGGCCCAGGCTCATCAGGTAGCGCGAGAGCAAATGGCCAATGCCCGTAAACCCGGTATGCGGATTCCACAGCCAGCTCAACGACACGAGCACGAGACCCATCACCATCAGGCTTTGCGCGAGCGCGAGCGGATAATTGCCGTGGCTGACCTGCTTGACTACAAAGCTGCCGAGCACGAGCCCGGTAACCAGCAAAAATAGCAGCAGGCTATAGAAGAGGTCCACCGCGAGCGGCGACGACGAACGACCGACTTCGTGCACCGGAATCACGATCATTGCGAGCGGCAGCAGGGGCAGCGCGTAGCGGACCATTGTTACCAGCACGCTGTCGAATTGTTGATCGACGAACAGGTGCGGCACGACCCACACGAGCAGCATCGACAACAGGTACAACGCCGCCAACAATGCCGCCATGCGCTGGCGCGGCTGTTCGCTGCCGAGCAGATTGCCGCCAATCAGCGCGAACAGCACGGCGAGCCAGACGGCCATCAGCCACCAGCTATTCCAGCCCGCCAGCAGAAGGCCAACGATGACGACCAAAAACGCCTGGCGCGAATCGAGCGTGCGCTCGCCGCGCCAGACCGGTTGCCAGATCAGGAAAATGCCGAAATGCACCAGCAGCATCGCGCGCGAAAAAAGCGAATCGATATCCCACGCGAGCGCGGCGTGCAGCGCCAACAACATTCCGCCAAACCACCACTGCGGGCGAATAGCGCGCCGTGCAGTTACTATCGAATCGCTCACCGGTCTGACCTCATCGTCAACCTGGATAGGTTATTAGCACTTTTGGTTATACTGGCCCAATTTCGGTACAGAGGCCAATTATTCCATGGGTCGGCGGCAAATTGCGACTCTCGCGCGTTTCACCCTGCTCGAGGCTTGGCGCACGCGTCTGCCTTGGCTATTCGTCATCGCACTCGCGCTGGTGCTCGGCGCTGGATATTTCGTACATCAATTAGCGATCACTGAAAGTGCGCGCATGCAAACGGCATTTTCAGCCGCCGCCTCGCGCCTCGTCGCGGTTTTCGTCCTGAGCCTTTACATCCTGACTAGTCTGGTGCGGGAATTCAATGATAAAGGCCTTGAGCTCACCTTATCTTTCGCCCTGCGGCGCGCGGATTATGTTCTCGGCCGCTTCCTGGGCTTCTTGCTAATCGCCGTAGTCATGGCATTGCTTGCCGGACTGCCCCAGATGATACTCGCCCCCGCGCCAGCTGCGCTCCAATGGATCTCTTCACTTGCGCTGGAGCTCATCATAATCGCGGCGCTCAGCGTATTTTGTATCCTGACCTTTACCCAGTTAATGCCAGCGGCAAGCTTCGTCGCGGGCTTTTACCTGCTCGCGCGCGCAATCACCGCTATTCAGTTGATCAGTTCCTCCGCGATAGTAGCGGACGCAACACTATCTCAGCGGGTAATCGGATGGGTTATCGACGGGCTCGCGCTCATGCTGCCGGCGTTAGACCAATTTACGCGAAGCGCATGGCTGGTGGACAGTGCTCCGGGCTGGACGGCAATCGGCAGCTGCGCTGTGCAAGCACTCATCTATACCGCATTGCTGATCGCCGCGGCGATGTTCGACTTTTACCGCAGGAACCTATGATCGCGCGTGACGAACGGCCGCTCGCCGCGGTACCCGCCATGGTATTCGCCATGCTGATCACAGCGCTCGGTTTGCAAATCACCTGGCAGGCCGCACAACCAAGACCGGTGGCACGCGCCGAAGCGCTCGAGGCACCGCCAGCGGTGCCCGTGTTGCGCGTCGCCAGCCTGGGCGAACCGGTCGCGCTGGCACAACTGGTGACGCTATACCTGCAGGCATTCGACAATCAACCCGGCATCAGCATTCCGTTTCGCGAACTCGATTACCGGCGTGTGATCGAGTGGCTCGAAACGATTCTCGCTCTCGATCCCGCCACCCAATATCCGCTGCTGATGGCGACCCATCTCTATGGTCAGGTGCCGGATCAGGCGCGCCAACGCTTGATGTTCGACTTCGTGCATACACAATTCTTGCGCGATCCCAACCGCCGCTGGCGGTGGCTCGCGAACGTTACGCTTGCGTGCAAACACCGCCTTAAAGACCTTCCGTTAGCCTTGCAATATGCACGCGAGATCGCCCAACTCGCCCCCGATGCGCCGCCGTGGGCGCGCCAGTTGCATATCATTTTATTGGAGGATATGGGCGAAGTAGAGAGCGCCAAAATAGTAATAGGCGGCCTACTCGACAGTGGCCAGATCAAGGACCCATACGAATTGCGCTTTCTGATCGATCGTTTGCGGTCGCTGGAGGAAAAAGCCGAAAACTCGACATCTCCGTCGAAAAATTGACTGAAAATCGGTGCTCAAACGCGACGGAGATCCGGGATTTTGTGTGTTGAGTTGGCCCGGACGCGAACGTTCAGGCGTAGTGATTAACACCATTCCCATTTAATCAATGGGTTGTGAAGAAAAAAGGTTGGGTACCCGTAGGGCCCGCGAAATGCACGCAAAAACCGTTCGCGGTTCGGTCCGTGCGAATTGCGTCGCAACGCATGGCACGAGAATTGCGCAATTCCTCACACTTGGGCCGCCGGTCCGGAAAAATGGGAATAAACACCATGCGTAAACAAGAGGGCTTTACCCTAATCGAAATCGCGATCGTGCTGGTCATCATCGGCCTGCTGCTTGGCGGCGTGCTGAAGGGACAGGAACTCATCAATGCGGCACGGGTGCGCAATATCGCGTCGCAACTTGACGGCGTCAAGATCGCCTATCTAGGATTTCAGGATCGCTACCGCGCTTATCCAGGCGACATGCCCTCCGCTACTTCCACCACACAAATTCCGGGCGCGCCCGTCGGATGCGTTACGGCACCCACTTGCGCGAATGGCAAGATCGATCCCAATGAAAATCTTCTCGTGTGGAGTCACTTGAGCAAGGCCGGATTCATCAGTGGTTCATATAATGGCACCGTCGATACAGGTGTGGTCTTCCAGACCCCGACTTCGGCAGATTCACCTTCGAATCCGTTCGGCGGATTTTTGGTGCTGACGAATGACAACGATTACGGTGACACTACTGCTACGCCGGCAGCAGTTACGAACATCAAAACGGGCGGTAATATTGCCGTGGCGATGGTTGCCGAATTGGATCGTAAGGTCGATGACGGCCTGCCTGGCCAGGGTACTTTCCGTATCGGCATCGCTTATGGCGGTGTCACGCCAGCCGTAGGGTCTTGCCTTACCGGAACAGCCAACGGCACGCCCGGGATGCTTTACAATGCGGCCGTGGATGTTAAGTCCTGCGGTGGCGTCGCGATTCAGTAGCAAATAACTTATTAAAAAAGCCCGCTTCGGCGGGCTTTTTTATTGAGGGAAGTCTGTCGGCTCGCTATCCCTGCATTACCCGTATCTCTGCCGCCGCACAGTCGTGCTCGGATCCGTACAGCACCAGCACGTCGCCTGGTTTGATCTGCGCATCCGGCTGCGGCGCCTGTGCCGCAATGCCGGGGCGGCGCACCGCCTTGACTTCGACGTTGCACTTCGCGAGATCGAGCGCGGCTAGTGTCTTGCCAATTGCCGCGGCTCCCGGCGTTATCAACACCGAATGGAGCAGTCGCTGGGCATCATTGGCGGAATCCTCGGTTTCATCGGACTCGCCATGGAAGAATCCGCGCAGCAGCTTGTAGCGCTGTTCACGCGTGTCGCGAATGCGTCTTAACACCCTGTTCAGCGGGACGCCCATCGCTATCAGGGTATGCGATGCGAGCATCAGGCTGCCCTCCATGATTTCGGCCATTACCGCGGTGGCGCCGGCATTGCGCAAGAGTTCGATTTCGGTATCGTCCATCATGCGCACGACGACCGGCAGACCCGGCTTGACCTCGCGCACCTGCGCAAGTATGCGCAGCGCAAGCGCGCTGTCGGCGATCGTCACGACCAGCGCGCGCGCCCGCAGCAAGCCCGCCGCAATCAGCACCTCGCGGCGCGCGGCATCACCATAAACGACGCGCTCGCCGGCAGCGGCGGCCTCCTTGACGCGCCCCGGGTCGACGTCGAGCGCAATGAAGCTGAAACCTTCCAGGTCGAGCAGGCGCGTGAGATTCTGCCCGCTGCGCCCATATCCGCACACCACGACGTGCTGGTTGGCCGCCATCGACTGGACCGCGACGTTATGCAGATCCATCGCGCGCGCCAGCCATTCGGCGCCGCTGAAATGGCGCACGATACGCTCGCTGCGCTCGATGATGAACGGCGCCGCCAGCATCGACAGCACCATCGCGGCCAGCGCCGTCTGCAGCATCGCTGGCGGAACGAGATTGAGCGGCGCTGCCAGGGACAGCAGCACGAAGCCGAACTCGCCGCCTTGCGCGAGATCGAGTCCGGTGCGCAGTGCCGCGCCCGAATCGCTGCCGAACAAACGGCTCAAGCCTGCGATCAGCAAAGCCTTCAACGCAATCAGCAACACCAGCACGAGCCCGACCCATGCGAGGTGCTCATAAACGAGCGCGACATTGAGCTTCATGCCGATAGTCACGAAAAACAATCCCAGCAACACGTCGCGGAACGGCTTGATGTCGTCCTCGACCTGGTAGCGGTATTCGGTCTCCGAAATGAGCATGCCGGCGATGAATGCGCCGAGCACCAGCGACAGGCCCGCCAGTTGCGTGATAAACGCGAGCCCCAGAGTAATCAGCAAAACGTTGAGCACGAAAAGCTCGGACGATTTTTGGGTGGCGACGACATGAAACCATTGGCGCATCGGTCGCTGGCCGAAAAACAGCAGAATTGCCAGCACGACGACCGCCTTGGCGAGCGCCAGACTCAATCCCACCGCCATGTCGCCGGGGGCGCCGGCGAGCGCGGGGATCAGGATCAAGAGCGGCACCACGGCGAGATCCTGAAAAAGCAGGATTCCGATGACCTGCCGGCCGTGCAGCGAATTGAGCTCGAGCTTGTCGGCAAGCATTTTGCTGACGATGGCCGTCGATGACATTGCGAGGGCGCCGCCGAGCACAATTCCCGTGCGCCAGTCGATGCCGGCCAGCGCCATTGCCGCGACGACGGCGCCGAGCGTCAGCACGACCTGGGCGGCGCCAAGCCCGAACACGATACGGCGCATCGTCGTGAGTTTCGCGAGGCTGAATTCGAGCCCGATGCTGAACATCAGGAACACGACGCCGATCTCCGCCAGATGGCGCGTGCCCTCCGTATCCGGAATCATCCCTAGCCCGTGCGGCCCGATGACAATGCCCACCAGCAGATACCCGAGCATCGCCGGCAGCTTGAATAAACGAAACAGAATCACCACCATTACCGCGGCGGCGAGCAGAATCAAAGCTAAGTGCAGCGAATCGTCCATGCGACGTTGCGATGTGGGATTGCTTCGGATAATGCCCTATCGCCGTCGAATTGCAACCCGAGCGACACGGTGCCACCCTGCCGGTCCGCGCCGTGACTTTGCTATACTGCTCACGCCATGACAGTCGCCAAAAAGAAGGCCGTCGCGCCGGCGGGATCAACCGCACTCGAGCTCGCGCGTGAAGTGCTCGAAATTGAAGCTGCGGCGATTACCGGGCTGATAGCGCGGCTCGATCAGAATTTTCAACGCGCGGTCGACATCATCATGAATTCCCGCGGCCGTGTGACAGTGAGCGGCATCGGCAAATCGGGTCATATCGCACGCAAGATCGCATCGACGATGGCGAGCACCGGCACGCCCGCATATTTCGTGCACCCCGCCGAGGCAAGTCACGGCGACCTGGGCATGGTCACGCGTGAGGATGTATTCATCGCGCTGTCGAATTCCGGCGAATCGACCGAGCTGCTCTCGATCGTCCCGCTGATCAAACGCCGCGGCGCCAAGCTGATCGCGCTGACCGGCAAACCGCAATCGAGCCTGGCCCAGCAAGCCGACGCGCACCTGTATGCCGGCGCGGAAAAGGAAGCCTGTCCGCTCAATCTCGCCCCGACCGCGAGCACGACGGCGGCGCTCGCGATCGGCGACGCCCTTGCGGTGGCGGTGATGCATGCGAAGGGCGTCAGCCGCGACGAATTCGCGCGCTCGCATCCGGGCGGCACCCTCGGCCGTCAGTTGCTGACCCGCGTGCGCGACGTGATGGGTGAAGAGCGCGACGCACCGCGCGTTCCCGGCACGGCGATGTTGTCCGCCGCCATACTTGAGATGTCGCGCGGCCGCATGGGGATCACTGCCGTGGTTGACGACACAAGCCGGGTGATCGGTATTTTTACCGACGGCGACCTGCGGCGTGCACTGCAGAAAGGCGTGGACCTGCACAACACCAAAATCGCCAGCGTGATGACGCGCAATCCGCGCACGATCACACCGGACAAATTGGCCGCCGAAGCCGTGCAACTCATGGAGCAACATAAAGTCAATCAGCTGCTGGTGGTCGATGCCGAGCATCACCTGGTCGGCGCGCTCAATACTCACGCGCTATTCAAAGCCAAAGTCATTTAGGCTCCACCTCGCCTGAAGCGGGACCTGACGGCCGAACCGCGGAAAACTGCAGACTCATACTTCAAGACATGCAAGCGATCTATGCCAAAGCCCGGCGCGTGCGACTCGCGATTTTCGACGTCGACGGCGTCCTAACCGACGGCACGCTGTATCTGACCGACGGCGGCGAGGAAATCAAGGCGTTCAACAGCCTCGACGGTCACGGCATGAAAATGCTGCGCGAAAGCGGCGTGGAGCTTGCGATCATCACCGGCCGCACTTCGCGCAGCGTCGAACTGCGCGCGAAAAATCTGGGAATCGACCTGGTATTTCAGGGGGCAGCCGACAAAGCTCTGGCCTTTGCCTCGCTGCTCAAGGCGCGCGCTGTCGAAGCCTCGTCCATCGCGTATATGGGCGACGACGTGGTCGACCTGCCGGTTATGCTCCGCAGCGGCTTCGCCATCACCGTGCCAGCTGCGCCGCTGCTGGTCAGGCAGCATGCGGATTACGTCACGCGCGCCCAAGGCGGACACGGCGCCGCGCGCGAAGCATGCGAGCTCATCATGCATGCCCAGGGCACGCTGGAGCCGGCGCTCGCGGCATATCTCAAATGATCCAGCGGTTGACCGCATGGTTTCCGGTGCTGCTGCTTGCCGCAGTTGCCGCGGTAACCGTCTGGCTCGACCGCCACGTGCAACCGCCGGAGACCGCCAACACCGGCAAGGCGCGCCACGACCCGGATTACATCGCCGAAAATTTCACCGTGACGCGCATCGGTCCGGATGGCGCTGTGCGCTACAAGATGAAGGCGCGGCGCATGCAGCACTATCCGGACGACGACACAACCGACCTCGAGGCGCCGAACGTGGTAAATTTCCGCGGCGCCGGAGTCACCATGACAGCGTCGTCGAAGACCGCGAAATTGTCGAGCAACGGCGACAACGTTTATCTGCAGGACGACGTGCGCCTGACGCGCTCGGCGTACGAGAATCACAGCGAACTGGTCATGCTGACCACCTGGCTGCACGTCGTGCCCGACGATGGTACCGCGCGAACCGACAAGCCGGTGCGCATTCAGGATGCAACCACCTTGATCACGTCGGATGGCTTAGAATTCGACAACAAAACCCGTATTTTGAAATTGCTGTCCAATGTCCGAGGTAGTTATGCAAAACCCAAATAGACACTGGCGCCGCATCCTGTTGATCGCGGGCTGCATGCTGGCGGCCGGCGGCGCGCACGCCGAGCGCGCCGATCGCGACAAGCCTGTCAATCTCGAAGCGGATCAGGTGACGGTCGATGATGCCAAGCAGACAGCAACCTTCACCGGCAAAGTCGTGTTGACGCAGGGCACGCTGGTGATACGCGGCGACCGCATGGTGGTGCAGCAGGATGCCGACGGCTTCAAATACGGCGTCGCCTACGGCAATCTCGCCAGTTTTCGCCAGAAACGCGAGGGCTACGATGAATACATCGACGGCTACGCGGAGCGCATCGAATACGACAGCAAAGCGGAGAAGGTGCAGATGTTCAACCGCGCGTACCTGAAAAAATCCAACGACGACGTGCGCGGAAACTATATTTCGTACGAAATCGCGACGGAATTTTTCAAGGTGGTCGGCGGCGGCAAGCAGGCCGCGACCGAGGGCAATCCCGAAGGCCGCGTACGCGCCGTAATCCAGCCGAAGAATAAGGACAAGCCGGCTCTCCCAGCGCCGCCGCTGCCGCTGAAACCTGCCACCGACGTCGCGAATCCGCGCGACACGCCGGCTGTCGCGCCGCGTTGATGGCGGCCGCACTGCGCAGCCGCTGCACGCTGTTTCGGATTTCGCCGCAGCCGCGGCTTCGCCCGCGATCATGAGCCAGTTGCGGGCGCAGCAACTCGAGAAGCGCTACAAATCGCGCGTTGTCGTCAAGGATGTTTCACTCGAGGTCAGCAGCGGGGAGGTCATCGGCCTGCTCGGCCCCAACGGCGCGGGCAAGACAACCTGCTTTTACATGATGGTCGGCCTGGTGCCGCTCGACGGCGGCGAGATCCATCTCGACGACAAGCGCTTGACGCACATGCCGATTCACCGGCGCGCGCGGCTCGGGTTGTCCTACCTGCCGCAGGAAGCCTCGATTTTCCGCCGTTTGACCGTCGCCGAAAACGTGCGCGCGGTGCTCGAACTGCAGTCGCACGATATCTCGCATATTGAGATCAAATTGGAGCAGCTGCTGACGGAGCTGCATATCGACCACCTGCGGGACAATCCCGCCATCAGCCTGTCGGGGGGGGAACGCCGGCGCGTGGAGATTGCCCGCGCGCTGGCGACTGAGCCGCGCTTTATCCTGCTCGATGAACCATTTGCCGGCGTCGATCCAATCGCCGTCATCGACATCCAGAAAATCATTCGGTTCCTCAAGGAACGCGATATTGGGGTATTAATCACGGATCACAACGTGCGCGAGACGCTCGGCATCTGCGACCGCGCCTACATTATCAACGACGGCAGCGTGCTCGCCTACGGAAAGCCTGACGAAATCGTTTATAATGACAGCGTGAGAAAGGTCTATCTGGGAGAGCATTTCCGGCTGTAGAAAAGCGCTGCGGCCCGCGCCTGCCGCGCTCGCGGTCCCGATTCGTCCCAATCTCATCAGAGTTCACGCATCCG
>Ga0207688_10000884_pt1 | contig 15154 bp, 13 predicted proteins | sample KBSMiscanthusM4_FD_184296 | JGI IMG/M metagenome (GOLD analysis project Ga0207688, IMG submission 184296) | Miscanthus rhizosphere microbial communities from Kellogg Biological Station, Michigan, USA - M4 (SPAdes) (version 2) | ecosystem: Host-associated > Plants > Roots > Rhizosphere ...
CATGACCTCGCGCCAGATGACATCCGATGCCACAGCCGAGCCTCCGGGTGAGTCGATCCGCAAGACCACCGCCCGCGCTCGGTCGTTGTCGTGTGCCGCCCGTAGCTGTGCCGAGACGGTGTCACTGCCGGCCTGACGGCCGAAAGCACCCCGTCGGGACCGCCCGGTCGCTATAGCCCCACGGACTTCGACGAGGGCAACGTGACTGCGGCGGTGTGGCGGCAGTGCGATCTTGCGGCGGGGCCGCCATCGATCGGCGAACAACAGCTCAGGCTTTCCACCGGTTCGAGCGCGCATCGCCTCGTACGCCTGATCTCGGTAGCCGAGCCTGTCAACCAGGCCGGCGGCGTGAGCCTCCGAAGCCGTACGCGGCCCCGTGTCGATCAACTCACGAACTCGATCATGGGGCAGTTTGCGGTCAGCTGCGATGGTCTCAACAGCCTCGGCGTAAACCGACTCGGCGAGCCGCTCGAGTGCCTCGCGATGCGCTTCGGTGAACTCGGTGCGCAGCAACACGTCGGCTGCATTCTTGTACTCGTGCCGCTGTTCGAACTGCGGCTCAATGCCGAGCCGGTTGAGCGCTCCGCGTACGAATGTTGTCTCGATGCCTACGCCGAGCAGCCCGATCTCACCACCCGGCTGCAGCCATACCTCGCCGAACGCCGTCGCCAAGACATAGGAGGCCATGTTCCGCGAGCCCTCGGCAAAGCTCTCCGTCCACGCCAGCGCCGGCTTGCCGCTCGCAACGAAGGCCTTGACTCCCAATCGCAGCTCCTGCATTTCCGCCCAAGGCCAAGTCCCCCCCACCTTGGCGATCAATCCGACGACGTGCCTGTCCTCGGCCGCATCGTGCAGCGCGCGAAGCGTCGGGCGGAGCAACCGTCGGCCGCGGGCTCGGAATCGGGCGATTGGATCGTCAGCCTCGGGAGAGAACAGAGGCTCACTCAGATCGAGTTCGAGCAACGTCTGCGGCCGTCGGCCGGGAAAGGCAGCCATGCCGTCAACCGTAGGCCCTCGCCTGACCTCGACCGCAAGCGATAGCGGCTGACTGCGGGCTGAGCTTGTCGAAGCCGGACACTCGGCTGCCCTTCAACAAGCTCAGGGGGCATTAGGAGCTGACTAAGTCCGGAGTACGCACGGTCTCGAGTCCAGCCGCTGCCTGGCGTAGCGCACGACGCTCCCGTCGCGACAACTTGCGCGCGTGACGAATGTCGTACACAGCATCGCGGTAAGTAGCCCGAGCGCCACGCATCCATAGCGCCCGGCGCCGCTGATAGAGCCAGAGGAAGCTGTCTGCCTCGGTGGCATCCTCGTGCGGGCAACTCAACCCAGCCTCGTGCAGCGCTCGCAAGCCCGGCTGATAGACCTCGGCGAGCCAGCTCGTCCCGAGCTCTTCAGGACTGGGCAGTCGTCCGAGACACCTGGCGAGTTCCCAGCCGTGCGCCTTGATCGTCTCGAGCAGCTCGAGATATCCAGCCGGATTGGAGAACGAGATGTCAAGGTCGGGCCGCACCAGCTGGAGGCCACTTTCCTCCATCACCATCCGACGCAGTTCGGTATGCACCAGCTGTGGGATGTCGACGTCCGGCGACAAGCGATAGTTGGTCGCCAGATGCACGACCTCCGCCTCGATGAACTCCTGGCCGCGCTGGTGGGCGAGTGCGACCCGATGGTGGCCGTCGGAGACGAAGTAGGCGCCGCCTACCTCGAAGACAGATATTGCTGGGTAGTCGCCATCGGGGAAAGCGGCTTCGAGTTTGCGCATCCGTGCCTCGGAGTCGCGGCGCTGCGGATGGAAGTCGCGGTGGAATTCCGACGCCCGGTCGACCGAGCCGATGATCTTGTCAAGCGGGATGCTGCGGACGCCTGCGTATCCATGCCCGCTGACCCGGAGCCGATCGGTGACTTCGGCCAGCGGTAACAAGGAATCTGATCGGGCCATGATCATCTATACCTCCCTGAGCTGCGATCTAGGAGGTAAAACACCGACAGTGGGGTGTTTGTTTCTCGATCAGCGAGTTCCCGCTACGCGGTTTGGATCGAGAGCTCATAGAGCTCTTTCGCCGGATGACCTGCCTTCTCGTGAACGCGGATGACCGCCTCCTTGTTCGGGCCGGTGATCAAGCAGAAGGCCCGACCAGTCTCAGGATCAAGCCAGGCGTGGTCGTAGCTGACCCCCTCCTCGCCCTGGACCTCGAGATCACGCCGGTGAGCTTCTTCGAACTGCTCCTGGCTCACTCCAACGAATCCGTCGTGAACGTCCATGTACGTCGGCATCAAATGCTCCCCTCCATCGTTATCAGCGGTGGTGATCACCGCCGAATCCGCCACTGTGGCGGTTGTCTCAACAATCGGCGGGAGGGAGGAAGCAGACCATGACCGAGACGACGCGGTCCTTGATCAAGACTCCGGATCTGGATCTGCGCGCGGCGATGCGCGACCCGTTCGTGATCGTCCCGCAGGTGCTCGATCTGGTGCGGCTCAACGGCGCGATCTTCTTCCGATCCCACTTCCGCTCGCCCTGGGCATATACGTCTCCGCCGGTCCTGGAACTGGCCAGCGCATTGCCTCCAGCTCCGGGCAGTCTCGTCTTGTTCCACATCGTTGCGGAGGGCAATTGCTGGATCGCCTTGGGTGATGGCGTCAGGCGGCATCTGAGCCGCGGCGACGTCGTGGTCATGCCGTACGCCGACGCGTACGCCTCCGGATCTGAGGAGGAGGCTGAACCGATTTCCATTACCTCGCTGCTCCCGCCTCCGCCATGGACGAAATTCCCGCAGATCGACTACGGCGGCGACGGCGAGAACACCCATATGGTGTGCGGCTACCTCCGCGGCGACGCCGTACTGTTCGACCCCGTACTCCGGGCACTGCCGCCGCTGTTCGTGGTCAAACCAACGGGCCCTGCCGCTGCGTGGGTCGCCGCGAGCGTCGAGTATGCGATGCAGGCAACAGAGCTGAACTCGGCGAGTGCGAATCAACGCCTTCCCGAGCTGCTGTTCACTGAGGTGTTGCGGATCTTCCTCAGCGACAGCGCGCATCGTGACTTGACCGGATGGCTTGCCGCCTTGCGCGATCCAGTAGTCGGCCCGGCGTTGGCACTGCTCCATACCCGACCGGCGCACGACTGGACCGTCGCCGAGCTCTCCCGCGCCGTCGCCACCTCGAAGACGGTACTGATCGACCGCTTCAACCTCTTAGTGGGCCGGCCGCCGATCCGCTACTTGACCGAGTGGCGGCTCAACTTGGCCTCCGGTTTGTTGCGCACGACCAAGTCCGGTATCACCGAAATCGCCACTCGCGTCGGCTACAGCTCGGAGGAGGCCTTCAGCCGCGCCTTCAAGCGCTGGCTCGGCAAGTCGCCCGCCCATTGGCGCGAGTCAAATGAATGAAACAAGTGCAACACAAGCGGTGTACTCAGCCGCTACCTGCTCAGGTGTCAGCGTTCCGGTGACCCGTCCCACCTCCAGAATTTCCAACCTTGCTCTGACGCCTTCGGCCTTGGAAACGTGCTCCTCAATATTCTGAGATTTCAGCAACTGAGTAGAAACGGCGGCCGCCAGCGAACAGAGGGCGGCGACGGTGCACAGCAGCTGCCATACCGGCGATGAGAGACCGAATGTTGCGCCCAGCGAGTCGGAGAGCGCCTTACCACCAACAGCTGGTGCGCCAGCAAAGAGTGTCGCCAATGCACCAGCCAATACGGCCAGGGTGAGCATGCGCCGCTGTCGTGCGCGGGCCCTGATCAAGTACGTGTTGACTTGACCCCGAGTGCCCTGAATCAAATACGACAGATCGCCAGGAGGCGGTCCGGGTTGGCCAGAAAAGTATTGCGACATCACGGACTCCTCCGGGGCAGCCGTCGAGACAACTTTACGACTCCCCTTTATTCGGAGCTGCTCGCGCAATGTCTGATTCCTCGCTCCGCTCGCGTGGATCGCGCCTGGAAGCCGCTGTCGGTGACGCCCTAATCCATGACGTGGTCGACCGAGTAGGCCGAGGCCTGTAGATGGAACAGCTCCGCGTACTGACCACCAAGGGCTACCAAGTCGTCATGAGTGCCGTGCTCGACCACCCGCCCATGATCGAGAACGTAGATCCGATCAGCGGTGCGCACCGTGGAGAACCGATGCGAAATGATCAAGGCGCTGCGCCCCCGCAGTACCTCGTGCAGGGAGGAGAACAACTCGTACTCCGCCCGGGCATCCAGGGCTGCGGTCGGTTCATCGATGATCAACAGCGGGGCGCTGCGATAGAACGCGCGGGCGATCGCCACCTTCTGCCACTGCCCGCCGGAGAGCTCGTGTCCGCCGGCAAAGCGCCGGGACAGCGGAGTCTGATAGCCGGCCGGGAGCGCACCGAGGAACGTGTCGGCGTCCGCGATCTTGGCCGCCTCGCGGATCGCTGCATGATCAATGTCCTCGTCCGGTCTGGCGATCGCGATGTTCTCCTCGGCGGTCAGCGCGTAGCGGACAAAGTCCTGGAAGATGATCGCAACGCGGTCGCGGAATAGCTCAGGCCGGAAGCTGCGTACGTCGATACCATCCCACCGCACTGCACCGCTGCCAGGCTCGTACAGCCCAGCGATCACCTTCGCCAGCGTGGTCTTGCCTGAACCGTTCTCACCAACCAGCGCCACGACCTCGCCACGGTTGATCTCGATGTCGGCGGCCTGCAGAGCGAGCTGGCTACGGCCGGGGTAGGAGAAGCTCACCGAATCGGCCCGGATGCGATGAAACTCCGTCGGCGGTGCGATCTCGCGGGTGCCGCCCTCCGCAGCCGGTGCCAAGGTGAGGAAACCGTCCAGATCATCGATGAACGACCCAGATTCGAAGATCGCTTGGACGCCGGTGAAGCCGGAGTGCACCTGACCGGCGAGAATACGGATGGCGACGAGCGCGGCAGCGGCCTCCGCGATGCTGAGCCGACCGATGAAGATCAACCACACCAGCACTAGCAGGGTCAGCGCCAGCAGCACGGCTGAGCCGAAGCTGCCGATGGCACCCAGCCTGGACCGGTGCCAGAGATGTTGCGCAAGATCACGAAGGTATTCGGTGTACAAGAGGTTCAAACGCGTGCCGAAGTTCCGCGCCAGCCCGAACGCCCGCACTTCCTTGGCCTCGTCCCGCCCTGTTTGCACCCAGGTCAGGTAGTTCCGCAGTCGCATCGATTGCGACTGCCGAGCCAGGAAATCAAACTCCAGCTGGCTCTGCCGACGACTGGTGATCAACACTGGTACACCGCCAATGATCAGCAATGGCAGCAATGCGGGATGCAGCAGCACAATTGCGACCACGAGTCCGGCGCTCGCCGTAGCAGCCCCGATAGTTGCCACCAACCCGTAGGTGATCTGGTAGGGGCGCGTCATGGCGCTCGCCTGCACCCGCTGCAGACGATCGTAGAACCGAGCTGATTCGAACTTGCGAAGATCGACACGGGTTGCGACCCGCAAAACGCGCTGCCACATGATCGCAGCGACAAGCTCGGCGGTGTAGCGGCCCAGCCCAACCTGCACCGACGCAATGACCGCAGTCGCCGCGGTGAGCCCGGCAAGCAGCAGGACCGGCTGCGCGAGACTCCAAAAGTTCCCGCCGCTGCCGGAGATCTCCAAGACGGCAGTCAAGGCCAGTTCAATGGCAACGATCTGGAACAACAAAGCGACGGCATTGAGAATTTGCAGCCCAATGAGCGCCGCGAATGGTGCCCGCGCAGACTGCCAGACCATGGACAAGCTTCGCGCGATGAGGCGGGTGAGGCGGCCAACCGACTTTCGCTGGTCCTGCGCTGGAGTTGCGAGGTCCATCGGGTCGATTTCACTCACGGTTGCATCGTAGGGTTGCTGGAACGCGCGCGTGGCGAGTTAGGGGAAGCGGATTGGCTCTCCATGGGCGTCAATTTGCGCAGCGGCGTACTGGAAAGGGTGAGGCATGGGCAACGGAGCCGATTCGGGCCGGCAACACGGTCCGCAGTCGCCGGAACTGATCCGCAACGTGGTGCTCGTCGGGCCGGCGGGCGCCGGCAAGAGCACGCTGTTCGAGGGTTTGATCGCGGCGCGTACGCCGGCTCGGCATGTACGCGGCGAGCCGGCGCCGACGCAGGCACTCGCTGCCGCCTCCATTGCCAGCGGCGATGTCGTGATCAATCTCCTCGATACACCCGGCAACCCCGACTTTGTCGGCGAGGTGCGTGCCGGACTGCGCGCCGCCGATGCGGTGCTGTTCGTGGTGTCGGCCAGCGACGAGATCGACGATGCCACCCGGATGTTGTGGCGCGAGTGCGAGTCGACGAACATGCCGCGGGCAATCGCGGTAACCAAGCTCGAGCAGTCACGCGCCGACTACGAGGAAGCCGTCGCGCGATGCCGCCGGGTCTTCGGCGACGTGCAACCGCTCGGCGTACCGCTGATCGAGGACGGCCACGTGGTCGGTGCGATCAACCTGCTGCGTCGCAGCGTCACCGACTATCGCAGTGGGGAGCCGGTCAGGCGGGAGCCTGACGAAACCGAAGCCGGGATGATCGAGGAATACTGGGACCCCTTGATCGAATCGATCATTGAAGAGTCCGAGGACGAGACCCTGCTGGACCGGCATCTCAGCGGCGAACAGATCGAGCTGGACATCGTCATGCCCGACTTGCGCACAGCGGTCGGTACGGCGCGGTTCTTCCCCATCATTCCGGCGCACGCACCGACCGGGATGGGCATCGAAGGGCTTTACGAGTTGTTCGAGCAGGGCTTCCCGTCGCCGGCATCCTCGCCACTGCCAACGGTGTACAAGCCAAGCGGAATCACCTTCGGCCCGGTGAGTTGTGACCCAGACGGTCCGTTGGTCGCTGAAGTGGTACGAACGACCAGCGACCCGTTTGTCGGCCGGCTCTCCCTGGTCCGGGTCTTCTCCGGAACACTCAGTCCGGACACTCCGCTGCACGTGTCGGGGCACCTGCAGCAGTTTGCCTCTCATCATGTCGACGCCCATCCCAACCACGACAGCGATGATCGAGTTGGTCCGCTCTCCGCACCGCTGGCCGAGGAGGCGAGGCCGAAGCCGTACGCGATAGCTGGTGATCTTGTTCTGGTGTCGAAGCTTGCGGCTGCGGAAACCTCCGACACGTTGTCGAGCAAGGCCCAACCCGCACTGGTCGAACCGTGGCTGCTGCCAGAGCCGCTGCTCCCGGTTGCGGTACACGTCAGCTCTCGTGGTGATGAGGAGAAGCTGGGGTCGGCGCTGCAACGGCTCGTCGCCGAGGACGTCACGATGCGGCTGGAGCACAACGCTGAGACCCATCAGCTCGTGATCTGGGCAATGGGCCCGGCGCATGTCGACAAGCTCCTGACGGCGCTGCGGGAGTCCTGGCACATCCAGGTTGATGTCGAGCCGGTACGCACCTCGCTCCGTGAGACCTTCATCCGTCCCATCACGGCACAGGGCCGATTGGTCAAACAGTCCGGCGGACATGGTCAGTACGCGGTCTGCATGATGGAGATCGAGCCGCTGGCACGCGGCGCGGGCTTTGAGTTCACCGAGCGTGTGGTCGGCGGAGCGGTACCTCGGCAGTTCATCCCCTCCGTCGAGAAGGGAATCCGCAGTCAGCTGCCCAAGGGCGTACTTGCCGGCTATCCCCTGGTTGATCTCCGGGTGACGTTGGTCGACGGCAAGGCGCACTCGGTCGATTCCTCAGACATGGCGTTCCAGACGGCGGGCGCCATGGCACTGCGTGACGCGGCGAACGAATCGACAGTTGCGCTCCTGGAACCGATCGACAAGGTGGAGATCACGGTCGCCGATGATTCGGTTGGCGCCGTGTTGGCGGATCTGCGCGGGCGCCGCGGTCAGGTACACGGCACGGAGACCGCCCAGGACCTAGCGGGTTATGCGGTTATTCACGCCGAGGTGCCGGCACATGAGCTGTCCCGGTACCCCATAGATCTGCGTTCGGTGTCCCACGGCACCGGCACGTTCAAGCGGTCATTCGTCCGCTATGACTACATGCCCGCTGCGCTGGCCCGGGAGGTCATCACGGCCTAGGTTTCGGCATACACCTCCATTCGCCGCGCTCGGCCAGGCTTGCGGCGTACCGCTTGATCAACACACCACACTCCGACAACGACCAGCCAGATGATCAGCGGATAGAGCGCTATTCGTTCGGCCAATCCACCCCCATGGCCGGTCAAGATCATCAGGAAAGGTCCAGTCAGCATTCCGAGCAGGCCAACAGTCCCAGCCAGGACCGAGAACCAAGCCAACTCGATCCGGGGTCCTCGCCGATCACGCCAGATGGCCAGTCCAAGCAAGATCATGGCCACGTTGCCGGCTGGAATGTTCACGGCACCGACGACGTGAATGAAGATATGGACGTTCTCCGGACTCAGCCCGACCAAGATCGTGCCAGCACCGGCAACACCCAGCATGATCAAACCCCACGCCGTCAGATGTCGCGGCGGCCACACTGAATGAGTGAGTGCCACGCCAATCAAGATCAACATTCCAGTCAGGATGAAGGTCACGTTCATCACGGCGTGCAGCGGTGAGCAGATGTAGATGTTCGCCACCGTCGTACCGCACGTCGTGTTCCCCAGGTCGCTCACCCGGTTATCGATCATGCTGTAAGGCGTCGTCCAGGCAGCCTGGACCAATATCTGGCCGACGAAGTACAGCGGCGTCAGGATCCATGCACACCCACCGAGCAGCAACCTGAACTGCGTCAGCGCTCGAGGCGTCCTATCCATGCCCTATCTCCGTTCTAAATAGTTTCGTATACGACGTGTCGTATACGACGTGTCGGGTACGACGTTACCATCTCCACATGACTGCTGAATCCAAATCGACCTCGACGGCCGCGGCTGAGGCCCGCGAGATCGTCGGATTGTTCCGCTCCCTTCGCCGGCATCTCGTCAAAGGCAGCCGCGCGGAATTGGCACGGAGCGGGCTGACGGCCGCTCAGGTGAGCGTGATCTCGCTACTTGGGACCCAAGGTGCAACGACGCTTGGCGAGTTGAGTCGCGAGCTTGAGCTGAGCCATAGCACGGTTTCCGGGATCATTGACCGGCTTCAAGCGAAGGGGCTGGTGGATCGCAGGACGAACCAGAAGGACCGTCGATACGTCGAAATCTCTCTCGCTAAGCACATTGCTAGCCAGGCACCCTCACTGGCCGACGATGGACCGATCGGCCGTTTGGAGGCAACGCTCAGAACGGCCAGCCCCGAAGAGCGGCAGATCATCAAAGATGGCCTCGCACTGCTTGTAGGCCTCGCTGATATGGCGGGCGAATACCGATAGATATTTGCGTACTAGATAGAAATCTCGCAACAGTTGCGGTCACCCGATGCTCTTTTAGCGATTTTCTTGATAGACGCGTGGCAGGGCTTGATCATCCATAGCGCCCGTGGTTTAGTGCAGGTGTGGCCGAGAAGCGCGCCACAACCAATCTTTCATCACGAAAGGGTGGCGCGCTCATGGCGAACTCCCTTCTCACTGTCATCCCTACTCGCCCTCGTTCGGTGCGCGAGGAGCTGGCCGAACGTACCCGCGCGTTGCTCCTGGAAGCCGAGACAGCTGGGCCACTCCGGCGGCAACAGCTCCTCGATGAAGTCATCACGTCACATCTCTGGCTGGCGGAGAAGCTGGCCCGACAGTTCCGGCACCGCGGCGTGGATGATGACGATCTCGTACAGGTTGCCCGCACCGGGCTCGTCGAGGCATGCCTACGCTTCGATCCCCATCAAGGTTCATTTGTCGGGTTTGCGGAACCCACCATCAGCGGAGTGCTCAAGCGACACTTTCGTGATCATGGCTGGACCGTTCGCCCGCCAAGGCCGACTCAGGAGCTCGCCGCGAGTATCTGGCGACGGTGGCCGTCGCTAGTTCAGGAGATGGGCAGCCTGCCGGGCACCCGAGATCTCGCCGATGAGTTAGGCGCACCGGTGGACGCCGTGCAGCAGGCCCGCATGGCGAGCGAGGGCTATAGCGCCTTGTCGATCGACACTGCCATGTCCCGAGGAGTCTGCTTCTTCTCGAGCGAGAGCGACGATGACAGAGATCGGATGGAGACACGGTTGATCATCGATCGCGCCGTGGCACGACTGGAAGAATCCGAGCGTCGGCTGATCTGGCTGCGGTTCTTCGAGCAACGTTCGCAATCCGACATCGCCGACGAGCTCGGCATCAGCCAGATGCAGGTCTCGAGGCTGCTCTCACGATTGCTGCTCAAGTTGCGCACCATGATCGGCGAACCAGAAAAAGTCGCTGCCGCTTCGTAGCCGGGGCTTAGACGCGGCCGTAAGGACCTGGGCCACAAGATCACGCCGACTGCGTACGCCGGTCTTGTCGAAGATCGACTTGAGATGATCTTTGACTGTGTACACGGAGAGGTGCAGCTCTGCCCCGATTGCCTTGGTGGATGCCCCTCGCAGCACCAGCAGAGCGACTTCGGATTCCCGGCGCGTCAGTCCGAGCGAGCTGAGGACCAACGGTGCGGTGCTGCTTGGATGGGCGGACTCAATGATCACCGCGATGTCATCATCCACCGAGCCATGCAAATGAGTCGCATGAACGAGTAACCAACCACCGTTGACCGTCCGCACCCGCGCTGTCGGCGAAAACCCAGGTGCGGCTGTCCCGCGGTCGATGCTCTGCAAACACGCTGCCGCGGAGTAAATGGCCGCCGGCAGACGGCCAGATGTGGCGGAGTAGTCGGCCATCCCGGCCAGCAAATGTTGCGCCTCACCAGTTATCGCGGCGAGAGTGTGGTCGGGATGCAGTACGACGACACCGGGAACAACCGCCGCGATCCCCTCGCTCCCTGTGGGTGCCAGGCTGAGGCGGCACCCATTGCCGAGATCGTCCGCTAGCCGCGCGATGAGACGCACCTCGGCGGGCGTGAACCCCGATGGCGACTCGGCCCGGTGCAGGCATAGGTACCCCCAACACCCCGACGGGGTAACCAGAGCGGCGCGGAGCTCATCACCAAGGCCGATCGGCGCCATGATGTGGCGAGATCGTGCGCTATCAGCCCGCTGACCGCGCGTCACGGAGTCGAGCGTCGAAACATGGCGAGTGCCTGTTGCCAGCGACTGGAACTTGTTGACGTCGTCCTCACCGAACTCGTTGGCGAGGAATTGATCAGCGACATCGACCAATGGCTCCTCGGCAAAGGTGCCAGTGAACAATAACGTCCCCGGATCAGCCGTGGCCAGGAAGACGGCGTCCACGGGAAGCAAGGCATGGACGGCCCGTACTACTTCAGCTTGAAAGGCTCTGCCGCGTAGTCCCGAGTAACAGCGGCGCACCAGATCATCTGCGCGCCGCGCGACTACGCGGCTCTCTCCCACACCGCCATACTCCTCCGCATTCACGTCAAGGAACATCCCTCCTTGGAGGGATGGCGAAGCAGTCGGAGCCAGCCGACGATGGCGGCATGACGAACAACAAGCAGATAGTCGAGCAGTTCATCACCGCCCTGTTCACAGACGGCGACCTGACGGCCGTCGACCGCTACGTCGATCCCCAGTTCATCAACCATGACCCGCCGTTGCCGAGCTCACCGGACGGCCCGGAAGGCATGCGCCAGGCAGCGGAGATCTTCCGCAGTGCCTTTCCTGACTGGCGAAGCGATCAACAGCACCTGATCGCCGAAGGTGATCTGGTAGCCGAGCATTTCGTCGCCCATGGCACCCATCGCGGGTCGGTAATGGGCGAAGCACCCACCGGGCACGAGGTAGTGCTCCGCGGGGTCAATATCTTCCGCATCGCGAACGGCAAGATCATGGAGCGCTGGGGGCGTCTTGACGATCTTGGGCTACTCCAACAGCTCGGGCTGGCACCACAGTCTGTGGCGGCGCCGGCGGAGGCGTAGCCAGCCACCCGTGTCTCTATGACGGTCATAGCAGTAGCAGCTGGCAACTCCACGACGCTGTCTGCGGCCTGCCGGAGTAGAGTCGCCAATGTCCGCTTTCGGACCAAGAGTTCCCCGCCTGGCCGGGCCCGCTGCGAGCCGAGCCCCGACAGAAGGGAAGGTCGATGAGGCTCACCAACACCAGGACATCATGAGCTCGATTGCCGCCTCGATGACAGCCGGCGAATCAGAGGCGATCGGCTGTCGCGACATCGTCGTGGTGGGAGCCTCCGCTGGCGGTGTAGAGAGCTTGATCGCATTTGCCAGGGCGCTGGATGCCGATCTGCCTGCCACGATCTTGGTCGTGCTGCACGTTCCAGCATCTGGAGCGAGTGCACTGCCAGCCATCTTGGGACGCGTCGGGGACTTGCCCGTTGATGTCGCCGCTCCGCGGCAAGAGCTGGAGCAAGGCCATATCGTCATCGCCCCGCCGGACCGCCACCTGGTGATCGTCGACAACGAGCTGCGAACCAGCCACGGTCCACGTGAGAATGGCCACCGTCCGGCGGTCGATGTGTTGTTTCGTAGCGCCGCCCGCGCCTGCGGCCCACGGGTCATTGCCGTCGTGCTGTCTGGCTCCCTTGATGATGGGACCGCGGGTGCAATGGCGGTCAAGGAGCGCGGTGGGTTGGTCTTGGCGCAGGACCCGGCGGAGGCTGCCTATCCAGGCATGCCGCAATCGGCGATTGCCCACGTCGGCATAACGGAGATTGCTACCGCAGAACAGCTCGGTGTGGTGGTGAGTCGACTGTGCCGGACCGCGGCCACACCGACTGATGAGATCCTTCCCGATCTTGTGGCGTCAAATGCGGAGCTGGCCGAAGAGTACGACATCGCGACGATCTCGGATGAGCGCTCTGGCCAGCCGGCCGGGCTCGGCTGTCCCGAATGTCATGGAGCCCTGTTCAAGATCGAGAACGGCGGCCTGCTGCGCTTCCGCTGCCGTCTCGGGCACGCGTGGTCATGGCACACGCTGCTGCTGGAGCAAGGGCAAGCGCTGGAGAACGCGCTATGGATGGCATTGCGCACCCTCGAGGAGAAGGCTGCATTGAGTAGTCAGCTAGCTGAGCGCGCCGCCGAACGAGGCAGCATGCTGTCGTCCGGACGGTTCACCGAGCAGGCAGAAGAGGCGACGCGCTCGGCGGCATTGGTCCGGCGGTTGCTCGAAAACCCCACGCTCGACGACGCGGGCGTGGAGGTCGAGCCGGGCGTAGAGTCGGCGCACCATGACTGAGCAGACATCGGTCGACGAGACCGGCGATCAGACCGAGCCCACGTTGGTAGAAGATGCGAGCTTCGAGAGAATGCTCAACTTCTTGCGGGACAGCAGGTCATTTGATTTCACCGGCTACAAGCGCCCCAGTCTGATGCGGCGCGTCCGGCACCGAATGCGCGAGATCGGCATCGAGTCATTCGACGACTACCAAGACGTACTACAACTCGAACCGCGCGAGTTCACCGCGTTGTTCAATACGATCTTGATCAATGTCACCAGCTTCTTCAGAGACGCCGATGCCTGGGAGCAGCTACGCACTGAGATCTTGCCGCCCATGCTGGAAGCCAGCAACGGTGGCGCGATTCGGGTCTGGAGCGCGGGCAGCTCAGCCGGCCCGGAGGCTTACACGATCGCAATGTTGCTCCACGAAGCGATGGGCAGCAGCTTTCGCGAGCGGGTCAAGATTTACGCGACCGACATCGACGAGGACGCGCTCAACCACGCTCGGCAGGCCAGCTACAGCGAGCGCGAGACGCGTGGCCTGCCCGAGTCCTACCGCGACCGGTACTTCGACCTGCTGAACGGCCGCTACGTCTTTACTCCCGATCTGCGACGTAGCGTGATCTTCGGCCGTAACGACCTGACCAGCGATGCGCCCATCTCGCGTGTTGACATCTTGATGTGTCGTAACACGCTGATGTACTTCAATGCGGAAACCCAGGGACGAGTGATCAGTCGCTTGGGCTTCGCACTCCGTCAGAACGGCGTGCTCTTCCTCGGCAAGGCCGAGATGCTGATCAACCATGCAGGCATCTTCGACGCCATCGATGCGAAACGCCGGTTCTTCCGGCGAGTGAGAGCCGACGTCGCGGAGGGTGCTGGCTTCAGCATCGTCGCACGCTCCGGTGCGCGCGCCATCGTCTCAGACAACGGTTCGCGGCTGCGCAATGAGATCTTGCTCAACAATCCCGTCGCGCAGATTGCCGTTGGAGCGGACGGCCGCCTCGCCATGGTGAACCATCAAGCCAGCGCGATGCTAGGGCTGACCGATCATGATCTTGGTCGCCCCTTCCAGGACCTCGAGATGTCCTACCGGCCGCTGGAGCTGCGGTCCCATCTTGCGGCAGTAACCGAGAGCCGCTCACCGGCCTGGCTGCGCGAGGTGGAATGGCGCCGCAACGGTCCAGATGCGGTCTACGTCGACGTCCACTTGGTGCCGCTGTCGGCTCGAGACGGCGAGGTGCTCGGAGCATCGATCAGCTTCACTGATGTGACACGCTTCCGGCAGCTCCGACTGGAGGTGGAGACGGCCAACCGGCAGCTGGAGCTGGCGTACGAGGAGCTGCAGTCCACCAATGAAGAGCTGGAAACAACCAATGAAGAGTTGCAGAGCACAGTCGAAGAGCTAGAGACGACCAACGAGGAGCTCCAATCGACAAACGAAGAGCTCGAAACGATGAACGAGGAGCTGCAGTCTGCCAACGACGAGCTGCTGTCGAGCAATGAAGCGTTGCAGGATCGAACCATTGACGTCACCGACCTCAATGCCTTCATGGAGTCAATCCTGGGCAGCCTCGAGGCCGCAGTCATTGTGCTCGACCGTGACCTCGTGGTGCAGGTCTGGACCCCTCGAGCCCATGAGCTGTGGGGGCTGCGTGCAGACGAGACTGTCGGACAACATCTGCTGAACCTTGACAGCGGCCTGCCGACGGGTGAGCTGCACCCCTGGTTGCTCACGGTGATCAGCGGCGAGCAGACCGCGATCATTCGCCGAGTGGATGCCGTCAACCGACGGGGTCGGGCCGTCTACCTGCGCGTTACCGTGTCGGCCTTGCAGACCGATTCAGCCGAACCGGCAGGCGCGTTGATCTTGATGGAGGACGCCTCCACGATCGCATCAGCTGAGGACGCTGAAGGCTGAGAGGCCGGTGAACTGATCGAGACCGTCTATCGCCAGGAGTTCCAGACCGACGTCCCCGACGAGGCTCACGAGTGGCTTCGCGGGGTGTACGTGGACCACCAGGTCAAGATCGCTGGCAGTAATGAGA
>Ga0207688_10000886_pt1 | contig 15117 bp, 18 predicted proteins | sample KBSMiscanthusM4_FD_184296 | JGI IMG/M metagenome (GOLD analysis project Ga0207688, IMG submission 184296) | Miscanthus rhizosphere microbial communities from Kellogg Biological Station, Michigan, USA - M4 (SPAdes) (version 2) | ecosystem: Host-associated > Plants > Roots > Rhizosphere ...
CATACTTGCGCCACGCCTAGCCGAGTCGTCGCGCGGGCCTGCTGAACACTCGCCGTGTCAGCGAGGCTGCGGCAGCCCACTCGACAGCGGCACCAAGCGGGCCGAGGCGCTTCAGCCGCGCGATGCGGGGATCCATGGCGACGAACGGCGCGCCGTCGTTGCGGGTGTAGCCGACGAGCAGCTCGATGCGCCGCGCGGCGTCGGCCAGCCGGTCGTCGGCGTCTGATGAGGCGGGCAGCGGATCCAATCCCATGATCGGCCCGAATGGCAGACGGCCGACTAATCCGAACCGTGCCGCGGCCGCCGCGGCTGCGGTCTGGGTGTCCAGCAGTTCGCCTGTCGTGGTTGCGGTCGCCGCCGACCGCATCGCGGCTGTCATCGCGTCGCGACCATCACGGACCCCGAGCGGCGCGCTCTGCATGATGGCGCGCTGGAACAGCCCGGTCGTCTGCTCGCACAGCATCAGCGAATGCACCGAATCCGCGCCTGCGGACTGGCCGAAGACGGTCACCCGGTCGGGATCGCCGCCGAACGCACCGATGTTGTCGTGCACCCATTGCAGCGCAAGGATCTGGTCGCGAAGACCGAGATTGTCCACGCCGCTGGGGCTGAGGTATCCCAAGACGCCGAGCCGGTAGGTGACCCTGACGACGACGACGCGGCCGTGGCGTGCAATCTCTTCGGCGTCGTACTTGGGCGCTTCGCCCCCACCCGACACGTACGCGCCGCCATGCAGCCAGACCATGACTGGCAGCCCGTTCGCGTCGCTTGGCGCTGTTACAGAGAGCACCTGGCAGTCCTCGCTCATCTCGAGACCGTCGACGACCGGGCCGGTGACCCACTCCAACCGCGACGGTAGCTGCGGGCAGGCCGGGCCACGTGTGGTGGCGTCGCGGACGTCCCGCCACGGCGCGATGCGCTGCGGCGCGGCGAACCGGGCGGCCCGCGCGTACGGAATCCCGCGAACATGCAGCAGCGCGCCGTCGTCGCAGGCCAGGAGTGGTCCCGCCGGCGAATCCAGACGTCGCTGCACCCAATTACGGTAATGCCGGTTACGCGAGCGTCAAACCCGTTGCCACTCAGCCTGAAAGCCGCCGCGGCGAGGTCGGCGGCCCATACACTGAGGTCGATGTCTCGCGAGGACGACCCTGATCGACTCTCGGCTGATGACGCACACATTCTCGGTGTTGAATCGGCCGTCATCACCGGCCACACCCTGAAGCTAGTCGTCCTCGAGCCAGGCGCAGGCCCACTCGACGTCGAAGCGCTGCGCAAGGCCGTGGCTGAGCGGCTGCCGAGTCAACCGCGTGCTACCCAGCGCGTCGACACCTCAGGGTCCGCGCCACGTTGGGTGGAGGTCACCGACTTCGACATCTGCGACCATGTCCGACGGCGCGTGATATCTGACTGCGTTTCGCAGGCCGACCTATGGAAGGCCGTCAGCGAGCTGATGTCCGAGCACCTCGATCGGGCACGGCCGCTGTGGACGTTCGACGTCATCGGTCCCTTTGCTGACGGCCGCGAAGCGATCGCGGCCCGGCTTCATCACGCCATGGTCGACGGCATCGCAGGTGTTCGCTTCCTGCACAGCGTGCTGTGGGATCCGCATCCCGAACCGCCGGCGCGGGAGCGGCCGGGCTTTCGCGGGCCGACCGAACCTGGACCGATCACCGAGGCGCTGCGGATGCCGGGAGCGGTGCTTCGCGAACTCGGCCACCTCGGCTCACGCTCGCCCTTCGACCGCCCGATCACGGGATCGCGCGAATTGGCCTTCGCGATAGCACCGTTGGCGGACCTGAAGGCGATCGGCGCCTCGCGCCCTGCCCACGCCACCGTCAACGACGTTCTCCTTGCAATCGTCGCCGGCGGCCTTCGGCAATGGCTTGGCGACACGGGCAGCGAGCATCTACGCGCGCAGGTCCCGGTCAGCCTCCATCACCGCGACGAAGCGACCAGCGACCTCGGCAACCGCGATTCGTTCATGAACATCGACCTCCCGCTCGTCCAGGCGGATCCCCTGGCCCGACTCGACCTGATCAGCGCATCGACAAGCGAACGGAAACAACTCGGCGACGCCGAGGAGCTTTACGATCTGTTCCATGCTCTCGGGCGGATGAAGCACGTCGGCAGCGCAGTGAAGCGATTCGCGGGGAGTCCACGGGAATTCAGCGTGTCCATCTCGAATGTCCCCGGCCCCGCGGTCCCGGTCGGCGTCGCCGGCCGGCGAGTGCTCCACCTGTTCTCCTCGTCGGAACCGGCGTTGCATCACGCGCTGCGAATCTCCGCGATCTCCTGTGCGGGTGTCATTGGAATCGCACTGTGCGTCGACCCGAAGGCCCTGCCTGACGTGGCGCGGTTGGCCGACGTGATCGAAGGCGCCTACGCGGAGTTGCGCTGCGCGGCGATCGGAGGATGACGACGCAGATGCCAGCGGACCAGAACCCTGACTAGCGAGGCGCTCGCAGCCAAGCGTGTCCATGCCGAATCGGTGATGTCAGCGAGATCGGTTACCTCTGAGTACCTTTCAAAGATCCAGGACGAGATCGCTTTCGGGGGTTGCCGTGCACAACAGCACGGCGCCGTCGGCGGGCTCTTCCAGCGGGGGCTCGTTGTAGGCGGTCGTTCCCTCGATCACGGCGGTCGCGCAGGTGTGGCACACGCCGCTCCTGCACGAGTACCGGGTGGGCACGTCGCACGCTTCGGCGAATTCCAGGAGGGTATGGAAGCCGGGCGACCAGGTGACGCTGAGCCCGCTGCGGGCGAACGTGACCTGCGGCCCCGAGCCCGGTACGCCCTCGGGAGGATGCGGTCGCCTGGGCGGCGGCGCGCCGACAACTCCCGGATTGATCGGCGGGAGTGCGCCGAACAGTTCGCTGTGGATGCGCGCGGGATCGAGCCCGGCCGCGGTGAGGGCGTCACGCATGTCGTCCATGAACCCGGTGGGACCGCAGAGGTATGCCGTCGCGTCGGTCGGCAGTCCCAGCGTGGCGATCGACTGCCGATCGAGGCGCGTTGGCACGTCGTCGCCACGGGTGTAGAAGACCAGCTGATGAGCGTCGGGCAAGGCGTCGAGCAGGGCCGTGACCTCGGCGGCGAACGCAAGCGTCGCGCTGCTCTGGGTCGTATGCAGCCACCAGATCTGGCGCGGGCTCTTCGCCGCGGCCAACGCGTGCGCCATGGCCATGACGGGTGTGGCGCCGATGCCGGCAGACACCAGGATGACCGGGCTGGCGTCGTCGACGAGGTAGAAATCGCCTCGCGGCGAGGCGGATTCAATGACCAATCCGCTGCCGGCATGGCTGTGCAGCCATCGGCTCACCTGTCCGCGGTCCTCGCGTTTGACGCTGATGCGGTAGTACCCCGCTGCGGGATCCCCGGACAGCGAGTAGCTGCGCATCGGTGGCGGATCGCCTGCGCCGGGAATCTTCACGGTGAGGTATTGGCCGGGAAGCGGCGTCGGAAGGGCGCCACCATCGTCGGCTTCGAGCAGGATCGACAGCACCGTCGGACTCTCCTGGTGGGTGGCCGTGACGCATAACCGCCGGAATCCGCGCCATCCTGTCGACACGCCAATCGAAAGTTGTGTTGGGGCGCTTGATTTTTCGTCTGCGGCGAGCATGTCGCGGAACGACTGCTGCCAGCCTGGGCTCAGCGCGGGCACGTCGACGACCTTGTGCAGTAGTTCCATATCGCGGTCGGGCAGGTACAGCAGCGCGTCGACGTCGGCGACGCTGAGTTCGTGGCGGCCGCGGCGGGTCAGCACGATATCGTCGCCCGCTCGGACGAGACCCTCGGTGATAACCCTGAAGTAGAAGCCCGGGCGGTGTTGGGAAACAAGAAGGTTGGGCATGTCCGGCACACCCAGACGCATGCCTACGCGAAAGCAGGTGACGCGGGGCTGGGTGACTTCGAACTCGGCGTCGCCGATCCGGTAGCGGTCGCCGATGCAGACGTCGTGGTCGTCCAGGCCGCTGACGGTGAAGTTCTCTCCGAAGTTGCCCGGCCGCAGGTCGTCGCGGCCCAAGTAGTCCCGCCAGTAGTCATACGATTCGGTCTGGTAGACCATCACGGCGCGTTGCTCGCCGCCGTGCCCGGCGAGATCACCCTGGCCGTCCCCGTCGATGTTCAGCCGGCGCACCATCACGGCTCCCTCGACCGGGGTCTTCCAGACTCCGGTGTGGACCGTCTTGCCGTTCCACGGCACGTCTTTGGGCATGCCGACATTCACCGACATCAGCGTGGCGGTCATGCTGTCTCCTCAGGTCAGCGGTTCACCACCGTCGACTTTCAACGTAACACCGGTCAGGAAACTGTTCGTCATCGCGAACAGCACGGCGCCGGCCACGTCTTCACTCGTCCCGATGCGGCGTGCGGGAAGGCTGGCACTGACGTGCTCGAAGTAGTTCTGCTTCCCATCCTCGCCGAACGCGTCCCACGCGCCGGTGTCGATGACGCCGGGAGAGATGGTGTTGACCCGGATCGGTGCGAGTTCGACCGCCAGCGAGCGGGTGAGGAAGTCGACGGCCCCGTTTGTGATGGCAACACCGAGGTAGCCGACGCTGACCTTGAACGCGTTCACACCGGAGAACAGCACAAACGAGCCACCGGAATTCATCTGTTGTGCAAAGTGTTTCGCGAGCATCGTCGGCCCGATGACCTTGGTGTCGAACGACAACTGAAGGTTCTTGCGTTCGAGATCGGCGAGCTTTCCCCGTGCGCGGGCCGACGCCGTCGACACGACATGGTCGACCGGTCCCACCCGGTCGGCGAGCGCCCTGATGGATGAGTCGTCCGTGACGTCGACGGTCTCGGCGCTGATGTCGACGCCGTGGTACGCGTCGGCGAGTTTGGCTTTGTCGCGGCCTGCGACGATCACGCGCGCGCCTTCGTCGTGGGCGAGCAGCGCTACGGCGCGGGCAATGCCGCTGCCCCGGCCGACCACCACAACGGTTTTGTCCTGCAACGCATTACCCATCGGGATTGCTCCTCCGAGCATCGATGTCAAATTGGGATGTGCAACCCAGAATTGCATGGGTGCACCGGCAGGTCAATGGGCGGACACCAAATTGACAGGAATGGGCCAGCTATCCCACAATCAGGCGACCGACGGGTAGCCTGACGCTGTGGCCCTTGCCGACCAGCCCGACGACCAGCCGTTGACCGCAAAGGGCCGGGCCACCCGCGAGCGGGTGGTGCAGGCGGCCGCCGAGGTGATCCTGACCGATGGCCTCTCGTCGCTGAGCATGGCGAAAGTCCGGAACGCCGCCACCGTGAGCGGATCCCAGCTGGCCCACTACTTCGCCGACAAGCGGGCACTGATTCGCGCTGTGATCGGCCGTCAGATGCAGGTGGTGCTGAACTTTCACCGGCAACCACGGCTCGGTGGCCTGCAGTCGTTCGACGACTTCGAGCGATGGATCGATCTGAATATGCGCTACCTCAAGCGAATCGGATACCAGGGCACGCCCACCTACCACGCGCTGGCGGGACAGCTGGCTAAGTCCGATGCCGTGACCCGCGAAACGCTCGGGGCCGGCTATTGGCAGTGGGTCGAACTGTTAGAACAGGCCTTCCAGCGTATGAAGGACAAGGGAGTTCTGGTCGCCGACGCCGACCCGCGTCAACTGGCGATCGTCATTGTCACCGCTCACCAAGGCGGTGGCACCATGGCGTTCACCTATCGCGAGGAATGGCCACACGCCGACGCGGTGCGATTCGCGGTCAACTATCTGCGCGTGTTCGCCAGGGACCCGTCGGAGCGGACGCCGCGACCACCGCGTCGTCCCCGCGGGCGCCGCGCACGCCGTTGAGTCCGCGTTGTTACTGCGCGCGATGGCAGGGCGGAGGTACAGTCGGCCCGCAAACCGACTTAATGTGCCGAAGGCGGCGATACCGTGTCCGACGACACCTCTGCGCGGTTCACCCGCAAAGGACTTGCGGTTCGTGAGCACATCGTCGACGCCACCGCCGAGCTGATGTTCGAGCACGGCGTCGAAGGCACCAGTCTCGAGAATGTGCGCAGCAGCGCAGGGGTGAGCGGATCTCAGCTCGCGCACTATTTCGCCGACAAGCGCGACCTGACGCGCCAGGTCATTGCCGCGCGCCGTGGCGATGTGCGGGACTTCCACACCCAGCGGCGGCTGGGCGCTCTCGACAGCATCGAGGCGTTGCAGGCGTGGGCGGATGCCTGCGTGGCCGATGTCGACACCGTCTACCGCTGTGGCGGATGCGTCTACGGCTCGCTGGCCGGCGAACTGCTCGAAGCGGACGACCAGATTCACGATGATCTCGCCGCAGGGTATGACGAGTGGATCGAGCTGTTTCGCGCCGGGCTGACCGCGATGCGACAACGCGGCGGTCTACGCGAGGAGGCCGATCCGCGCCATCTTGCGGTCGCACTCGTCACCGCCCACCAGGGCGGCGCGATGCTGACCTACGCCACCGGCAGCCCCGAACCACTACGGGTGGCGGTCAATGCCGCCGTCGACTACGTGCGGTCTTTCGCGCCTCGGCGCAGACGTAAATCCTGACTGCGTAAACGCTTCGGTGTTGCTGAACAACCCTGGACATGTCTGCGTTGGAAGGCCGAGAATAATGGGTCAGATAGCCCACTCTGTTTCCGGCGCGTCATCGAGGGAGGACAGAAACGATGGGACTGGCATGGCAACAAGGCCCACTGGCCACGGGATCGGTCGGGCACTTCCTAACCCCACAACCGATGCCGGAGCGGATTCTGTACGCGGAGCCGCTGCGGCGCCGGATGCGCGTCAAGTTCGGCGGTCGGTACATCGTCGACAGCGAGGACGTAGTGCTGCTCCATGAGCCGGGCCGCTATCCGGTCGCCTACTTTCCGCGCGGCGATGTCCAGCAGGGGGTGCTGATTTCAGAAGAGCGCGTCACCCAACATCGCGATCTCGGCGATACGCGATGGTTCACCGTCGGCGTCGATGGACGTGAGGCCAACCATGCGGCCTGGGAGTACCCCGCGCTTCCGGATTATGCCGCCGTGCTGGATGGACGGGTGGCGTTCGCGTGGCGGGCGATGGACTCTTTCTACGAAGAAGACGAACGCATCGTCGGACACGCGGCTGACTTCTACCATCGCATCGACATCCGTTCCACGTCACGCCATCTCATGGTGCGCGACGGCGACCGGGTGATCGCGGACACGCACCGGCCGGTCGCCCTGTACGAATCCGGATTCGCGCCGCGGTGGTATGTGCTGCGCGAAGATGCGGACGAATCGGCGTTGGAACTCTTGGACGGCCAGACCTTCTGCCCCTACAAGGGATTGGCGAGTTACTACACCATCGGGACACGCAAGCGAGCCGCGTGGTCGTACACCAACGCGTGGCCGGAAGTGGCGCGGGTGAGCAACTTGCTGTCCTTCGAACCCGACAAGGTCGACGTCTACCTCGACGGCCGACAGCTCCACCTGGAGCCGGGCCAATCCGTGATACCGCACGGCGTCGACCGCGGCCTCGACGCCGACGAAATCCTGCAGAAGACCTCGGCTTGAGGTCCGGCGATGAAGGCGCTGTTCGAAGTCGTCATTCTTCCGGTGTCCGACCCCGACCGGTCGCTGCGGTTCTACCGCGATCAGGTCGGCTTCGACCTCGACGTCGACTACGCGCCGACACCGGAGTTCCGCGTCATTCAGCTGACCCCGGAAGGAGCAAGCACCTCAATCCAATTCGGTGTCGGGTTGACCGACGCGCCAGTCGGCTCGCTGCGCGGCCTTTACCTGGTGGTGCCCGATATCGAGGCGAGCCGACGCGAACTGGCCGAACGAGGGGTGGACGTCAGCGAGGTCCGGCACAAGGACACCGGTGGTGGCGGGTGGCAGGGCGCGTACGTTGCTGGTCTGGATCCGGACCGGACGGATTACGCCACGTTCGCCGACTTCCGCGATCCCGACGGCAATGCCTGGGTTCTTCAAGAGCGCGGTCACGGCTGAGCCGATGATCAGCCGATGACTGCCGCGCCGTCCGTGCTGGTGTTCGATGTCAACGAAACACTCATCGACATCGACGCCATGGCACCGCTTTTCGAGCAGCTCTTCGGCGATTCACGGGCGATGCGTGAATGGTTCGGCCAGCTGGTGATGTATTCGATGACCGCCGCCCTTTCGGGGTGCTACGTCGACTTCTTCACCCTCGGCCAGGGCGTGCTGCGGATGCTCGGAGAGATCCACGGGGTGAGGATCGCCGATCCGGATCTCGACCGCATCAAGGGGGCCATGTTGACGATGCCTGCTCACCCCGACGTTGCCGACGGGCTAGCCGCATTGCGGGACAACGGCTTTCGTCTCGCGACGCTGACAAACTCACCGCCCAACCCCGGGGGTGCCAGCCCACTGCAGGGTGCCGGACTCGGTGGGTACTTCGAGCGGCAATTCAGCGTCGACGCACGCCGCACCTACAAGCCAGCGCGGGACGTCTACGACTATGTCTGCCGTGAACTCGACGTCTCGCCGGCGGACTGCATGATGGTCGCCGCGCACGTGTGGGACACCGTCGGCGCGCAGAGCGCAGGCTTCAGCGCGGCGCTGATCACCCGGCCGGGCAACGCGCCGCTGCCGCTCGACGAGCTGCCGCAGCCGGCGCTCGTCGTACACGATCTGCGCGAACTCGCCTGGCAGCTGATTAGGGGTGCAGCCGCAGACCCTCGGTGATCTTGTCGACGATCTTGCGGTCGGCGTGGATGGCGATGCCTGCCAGGTTCAGATCCGCACGAGGTACTGCCGCAACGGCGGCACGGTTGGCCGTGTCGTCGCCCGTGGCGAAGAGGTCGCTGGTGAACACCGTCGGAACAACTCCGCGGGACACCGCGCGCTCGAGCGTGCGGGCGAGGCGGATTGCGTCGGCCTCGAACACCAGCACCGGTTGGCCGAACATCGGCGAGTAGCGCGTGCCGTCCGCGTCGGAGTAGTCCGCGCCGATGGCATCGGGCGCGATGGCGGCGACACCGCTCGCCAAGAACGCGGTCATGTTCAGCTTCTGCCATACCGGCAGGTCGTCGCGGATGACGACGGCGATCTTGGTGACAAACGCTGTGGGAGCGGCGCCGGAGGCAGCACTGGTTGCGATCAATTGATCAGTCATGACGACAAAAGGTAATCGAATGAGGGTCACAAACGTCCAAATGGCGAATATAATTCGGTTAAGGATCATGGGAGCGGCGATGGATGAACTTGATTCGGCGATCGTGGCCGCGCTGCAGAGCGATGGTCGGCGAAGCAATCGAGACCTCGCGCAGATGCTGGGCGTCGCGCCATCGACCACGCTCGAAAGAGTCCGCGCCCTGCGGGCCCGCGGCGTGATCACGGGCATTCATGCCAGCACCGACACGGCCAAGATGGGCAGGCCGGTAAGGGGGATGATCACCGTCCGGCTGCGCCCGCAGTCGCGCGAGATCGTCCAGGGGTTCCGGGATTTCGTGATCGGGCTGCCGGAAACGCTGCAGGTGTTCGTCACGACCGGCGCCGAGGATCTGCTGGTCCTGGTGGCGGTCGAATCCACCGAGGCGCTAAGGGACTTCGTGTTGGACTCACTGACGAAGCGCCGGGAGGTCGCGGGAGTTCGCACCGAGGTCGTGTTCGACCACCTGCAGAACCACGTCGTCGCCCCTGGGCGACGCCGCTGACGCGCAGACGTGGTCGATTCCTGCCAACCGACGGTCAATTTCTGCCAGCGGAATTAATTCTCTGAGCACCGTGTTTAACCGGTTAGATCGGCCAATAAGGTTAGAAAAGAGGCCGAACAGAGTAAAGAAGAGGGCACCCAGGATGAAGAAGTTCGGATTTGCCACCATCATCGCCAGCGGACTGGCCGCCGCGGTCGTCGGTCTTGCCGGGCCGGCCCAGGCGGACGCGATCCACCACGACTGGATCTACGACATCCAGCCTCAGGTGACCGTGCCGCACGTCGACAACAGCGTGCACCAGAGCCACTGACCAACGAGTCTGGAAAAGAGGGGCATCCGTCATCGGGTGCCCCTCTTTCGTGTTAGAACGTGTTACAGTTCTGCGCTCCAGGAGGCCTGTGTGGATCGCAAGCGCGTCGTCATCGCGGGACTGGGTGACAGCGGTGTACTCACCGCGATCCGGCTCGCCCGCCACGCCGAGGTGGTCGGAATCTCGGCCAAACCGGCATTGGTCAGCGGCCAGGAACTGGGCTGGCGGCTGTCGCGCCCGCAGGACTGGGCGCGCGCCAACTGGATCCCGTTCGACAGGTTCCGCGGCCTGGACCGGGTGCGCACCGTCCATGGCACTCTGACGGGACTCGACCTTTCCTCCCGCACCGTAGGTGTCCGCCATGACGACGGCTCGACGTCGGCCGAGGGGTATGACGCACTGGTCATCTCGACTGGAGTCACCAACGGCTTCTGGCGCCGGCCGAACTTCCAGTCGGCCAACGAGATAGCCGCCGATCTTCGCGCCGCACACGGCCGTCTGGCCGAAGCCGGTTCGGTGATGGTCGTCGGTGGCGGCGCCGCGGCCGTCAGCGGCGCTGCGAACGTGGCGAGGACCTGGCCAGGGAAGCGAGTCGATCTGTACTTCCCGAAAGAACGCGCCCTCGTCGGCCACCATCCCCGGGCGTGGGAACGTGTGCGGCGCCGGCTCGATGAGGCCGGGGTGGTGCTGCACCCGGGGCACCGCGCGGTGATACCCGACGGTTTCGCCTGCGATCACATCACCAGCGACCCAGTCCAGTGGAGCACCGGGCAGCCACAGGCGTCGGCCGACGCCGTGCTCTGGGCCACCGGACGGGTGCGCCCCAACACCGGCTGGTTGCCTGCGGAGCTGCTCGACGAAAACGGCTTCGTCCGGGTGACTCCGGAGCTTCGGGTGCCGGGTCACCCGGGTGTGTTCGCGGTCGGCGATGTCGCGGCCACCGACCCGCTTCGAAGCTCGGCCCGCAACAGGGCGGATGGTCTGCTCGCCCACAATATCCGCGCCGAGTTCGCCGGGCGACCGCTGTGCAGCTACCGCCCGCCCAAGCGGCGCTGGGGTTCGGTGATCGGAATACAGCCCGACGGTCTCGAGGTCTTCGCGCCGAACGGGCGCGCGTTCACCTTCCCGGCATGGTCGTTCGACCGGGTGCTGATGCCACTCATCGTCCGCTGGGGCATCTACCGGGGAGTGCGCGACAACAACCCGTCGCTTTAGCCGGCCTCGTTGAGGACTGCGTAGGCCAACTGCTCGAGCAACAGGGCGGTTTCTCTCGGCGCGTCGATGCCGGCGTCGAGCACCCGTTTTGTCACGCGCAACGCGATAGGGGAGTACCCGGCGAGTTCATGTGCGATCTCCGTCGCGCGTTGACATGTTCCCCGGGGCAGGCGATCTCGCTGACGATTCCCCATTGCTCGGCCTGCCGGGCATCGAATCGGCGCCCCCGCAACACCAGATCACGCGCACGTCCCTCACCCACCGCCCGGACGATCCTGGTCAACCCTCCGTAGGAAGGCAGAATGCCGATGCCGATCTCAGGGAATCCGAAATCCGCTGCCGGGTGCCGATCCGGATGTCAGCGGCGAGGGCCAGCTCCAACCCGCCGCCAAGGCGATGGCCGGTGATCGCGGCGACGGTCGGTTGCGGCAGACCGGCGAACACCTCGTACACCGACCCCGAACCGGCGTAGTAGTCGATGATGTCGCGTGTCGTCATCTCGGCCAGTTCGGTGACGTCGGCACCGGCCGAGAACACCGTGTCCCCGCCGGTGACGACCACGGCACTGCTGGATTCGACCTCGCTGCTGCGCACCGCGCGCAGCAACTCGGTCTCCATGTGCGTCGAGAGCGCGTTGCGCTTGTGCTCCCGCCGCAGCGTGATGACCGCGACACCGCAGTGGCAGCGGACGTCGACGGTGCCTGCCGTATTGGCGTCAGCCACGAAAGGAAAGCAGCTTCTCGAGGCCCCGCTTGTTGGTCTCGTTGGCGATGACCAGCCGCTGGATCTCGGAGGTGCCCTCCCAGATCCGGTCGACCCGCAGCTCGCGCCAAAGCCGCTCCACCGGGTAGTCGCGAATGTAGCCACGGCCACCGAAGATCTGCACTGCCCGGTCGACCACTCGATTGGACGCCTCCGATGCAGCGAGCTTGACGGTGGCCGCCTTGGCGTGCAACGTCTTTCGCTGGTCGGCATCAAGCGCGTCGGCCTGATCGAACTCCCACGCCACCTGGTGGGTGTAGGCCCGGTTCGTGGTGATGTCGACGACGGAGTCGGCGATCATGCCCTGGATCAGTTGCCGGTTGATCAATGGCTCGCCGCCCTGGACACGCGCCCTGGCCCAATCGACCGCGAGGGTAAGGGCCCGTTCGGCGGCACCGATGGTGCGGGCTCCGATCATCAGTCTCTCCTCGGTGAACCAGTCGCGGGTCAGTTCGAGTCCCGCGCCGACCTCGCCCAGCACGGCATCCTGTCCGACCTGCACGTTCTCGAAGGTGAATTCGGGATGCTCGTACACGAACGTGTGCGTGTAGCGGGGAACGTTGGTGATCCTCACACCCGGGGTGTCGACGTCGACGAGGAACATGGTCGGAGCGTGTTCGGGCTGCACGTATGCCAGCACGATCAGATAGTCGGCCACATCGCCCACGGTGACGAACCACTTCTCCCCGTTGATCACGTAGCCGCCGTCGCCGTCAGGTGTCGCGGAGGTCAAAGCCGCCGAGAAGTCCGATCCGGCACCGGCTTCCGATATCGCGACCGCATCGCGACGGTCGCCGCGCGCACCCGGGATCAGGTAGCGCCCACGCTGCTCGGGTGTCGCATGCGCGAGAGGGTTGGCCGGGCGCCACACGGTGTCCCACAGCGCATTGGTGAGCTTGCCGAGTTCGTCCTGGACCACCACCTGCTCGAGGACGGACAGGCCCGCGCCGCCGAACTCGGCAGGCGTGTTGATCGCCTGCAGTCCCGAGTCGAGCACCGCCGCTTTGATCGACGCGTGCGAATCGGGGCAGAGGCCGTTGTTGCGCTCGCACTCGTCTTCGAAGGGGATGATCTTCTCCGTGAGGGTGCGGGCCCGGTCCTTCAGCTCGGCAAGTCGCGGTGTGTATGCGAATTCCATTAGTTGACTGTTCCTTTCGTTGTTACCCGTTGTGGTGCGGGGTATCCGTTGCCCCACGCGTCGGCACCGCCGTCGACGACGATGGTGGTGCCGGTGACATAACCACCCGCAGGCGAGGCGAGGAAGGTGATCACCCCGGCGACCTCTTCCTGGGTGCCGAAGCGACCGAGCGGTACCGCAGCTTCCCACCGGGCGCGCTCGTCTTGCGGGTAGTTGTTCGCCATCCCCTCGGTCGCGATCGTGCCGGGTGCAATGCAGATGGTCCGGATGCCGAACCGGCTCCATTCCAGGGCCAGCCCGGCGGTCAGGTTCTCCAGAGCCGCGCGGGCCGAGCTGGCGTGCACCATCGAGGCGATGCCCCTGCGCGGTGAGAACGCCACGAAAAAGATCGCGCCCGAGCGTTGCGGGATCATCGCCCGGACGGCGACCTCGCGGGTCACCGCCCACGCCGCGTCGACGGTGAGCCGATGCACTGCGCGCCAGCCCTTTCCGGTTATCTGCTCGGCAGGCGCGGCGAACTGTCCGCCCGCGTTGTTGACAAGTGTGTCGATGTGGCCGAACCGCTCCAGCGCACTGCCGACCAAGCGGCGCACCGACACGTCGTCGCGGACGTCGGTGGGCATCGCGAGCACACGCACGCCCAGCGCCTCGATCTCCGCGGCGGTCTTCTCCAAGGGCTCAGGACGCCGACCGCAGATCACGACGTCGGCGCCGCAGCGGGCCAGCTCGAGCGCGACTGCCCGCCCGATGCAAGTGCCGCCGCCGGTGACCACGGCGACCGTGCCGCCGTGGATACCCCGACGCAGTACGCCCATCATCTAGGCGACCGGCAGATCGAGGAACGTCGTGCCGCGCTTGATCAGCTCATTGGCGATGATGACGCGCTGGATCTCGGACGTGCCTTCCCAGATGCGGTCGACGCGCACCTCACGGTACATCCGCTCGACGGGGTAGGCCCGGTCGTAGCCGCGGCCGCCGAAGATCTGCAGGCAGCGGTCGACGACCCGGCCCGCGGCCTCACTGGCGGACAGCTTTGCAATGGACGCCTTGGCGTGCAGCGTCTTTCGGTCCACGCCGTTGTCTGCTTCCCACGCGACTTGATGGGTGTAGGACCGGTTCACCGCGATGTCGACGGCGCAGTCGGCCAGCATCGCCTGGATCATCTGAAAGTCGCTGATCGGTACCCCGAACTGCTTGCGCTGTATCGCCCAGTCGCGCGCCAGTCGCAGCGCGCGTTCGGCCACGCCGACAGTGCGCGCGGCGATCATCAGCCGCTCGTCGGTGAACCAGTCCTTGGTGAGTTCGAAGCCTTGTCCGACCTCGCCCAGTACCGCGTCGGTGGGGACGAAGGCGTTATCGAAGACGAACTCAGGATGGCCGTTGACGGCGGAATGCATGAAGTGCGGCGTGCGGCTGATTCGCACACCGGGCGTGTCCTTCTCGACGAAGAACAGGGTGGATTCGTTGCCTGGCAGCACATTCGCCTGCACCAGCAGGAAGTCCGCGACGTCGCCACATGTGACGAACCACTTCTCGCCATTGATCAGCCAGCCGCCGTCGACGGGCGTCGCGGTCGTCGCGATCGCACCCGCGTCCGAACCGGCGTCGGGCTCGGTGGTGGCGAATGCGTCGAACCGCTCGCCACGCAGGATCGGCAGCAGGTAGCGCTCGCGCTGTTCCTCCGACGCCAGTGCAAGCACGTTCGCCGGCCGCCACGGGATGTCCCACAGACAGTTGGTGACCCTGCCGAACTCCTCCTCGACGATCACCTGCTCGAGCAGGGTGAGGCCGGCGCCTCCCCATTCGGCGGGCATGTTGATGCCGAACATGCCCGCGTCCATCGCGGCCATGGTGAGCTTGTCGACGGTTTCCTTCGGGAGCGGGCCGCCGGCGTGCTCGGCTTCGTCCTCGTAGCCCATCAGCAGTTCGGCGTACGCGGCGGCGCGCGCCTTCAGTTCCTGCTGGGCGGGGGTATATGCGAAGTCCATCGGTATCTCCTAGCGGTGCTTGACAATTCGGGCGTCGAGAGCGGTCGCCCCCGACGGAG
>Ga0207688_10000890_pt1 | contig 15093 bp, 12 predicted proteins | sample KBSMiscanthusM4_FD_184296 | JGI IMG/M metagenome (GOLD analysis project Ga0207688, IMG submission 184296) | Miscanthus rhizosphere microbial communities from Kellogg Biological Station, Michigan, USA - M4 (SPAdes) (version 2) | ecosystem: Host-associated > Plants > Roots > Rhizosphere ...
CATCTTCGGCCCGACGGCCAACGGTGACCGGTTCACGCTGTTCCAGATCCTGCTTGCGGTCGTGGCGAGCACGGTGATCGTGCTCATCCTCATCGGCCTTACCTACTACCGCCTGCCGTGGCGCAAGCTGCCCGACGCCGGCGGCACGCGGGTGGCACCGCCGCCCGTCGCCGAACCGTCAATACCGGCGCCGCTGCCTGTCAAGCCCAGCGCTTACGCTGAATCCCCGTGACTTCCGACCCCCGTGCCGTCGGCTCTCCCCCTGCCCCGGGGGCGGGAGGTACCCCCACGCCCGAGCGCTCGTCGGCCGTCCCCGTGCGCCTGCGCGGGGTCAGCAAGCGGTACGGGTCGACGACGGCCGTCTCCGAACTCGACCTGGACGTCCAGGCTGCGGAAGTGCTCGCGCTGCTCGGCCCCAACGGTGCGGGCAAGACCACCACGGTGGAGATGTGCGAGGGCTTCATCAAGCCCGACTCGGGCAGCATCGAGATCCTCGGGCTTGACCCGGTCGCCGACAACGCCCGCGTGCGTGAGCGCATCGGGGTGATGCTGCAGGGCGGCGGCGGATATCCCGCGGCACGGGCGGGCGAGATGCTGAATCTCGTTGCCGCGTATGCCGCCAACCCGCTCGACCCGCAATGGCTGATGGACACGCTCGGCCTGACGGAGGCGGCGCGCACGACCTATCGCCGGCTCTCCGGCGGCCAGCAGCAGCGGCTGGCGCTCGCGTGCGCGGTAGTGGGTCGCCCCGAGCTGGTTTTCCTCGATGAGCCCACCGCGGGCATGGATGCGCACGCGCGAATCGTGGTGTGGGAGTTGATCGACGGATTGCGCCGCGACGGTGTCACGGTGGTTCTGACCACTCACCAGTTGACCGAGGCCGAGGAGCTGGCCGACCGGATCGTGATCATCGACCACGGCGTCGCGGTGGCCACCGGCACACCGGCGGAGCTCATGCGCAGCGGCGCCGAGAACCAGCTGCGTTTTCGCGCACCACGGAAGCTCGACCTCTCACTGCTGGTGTCGGCGCTGCCTGAGAGCTACAACGCCAGCGAGACCGCACCGGGCGAATATCTCGTCGAGGGCCACATCGACCCCCAGGTGCTTGCCACCGTCACCGCGTGGTGTGCGCGACTGGATGTACTGGCCACCGACATGCGAGTCGAGCAGCGAAGCCTGGAGGACGTCTTCCTCGAATTGACCGGCAGGGAGCTTCGATCGTGACGAGCGCTTGCGCGTGGGGGCACCTCCCGCCCGAGGGGCAGGGGGAGAGCCGACAACTATGACGAATCGGTTTGCGCCAGGGACGTTTTCGCCCGATCCCCGTCCCGCGACGGTGCAGAACATGCTCGCCGCGCAGTTTGGGCTGGAACTCAAGCTGCTACTGCGCAACGGTGAGCAGTTGCTGCTCACCATGTTCATCCCGATCACGCTGCTGGTCGGCCTGACACTGCTGCCACTTGGCTCGTTCGGTCCGAACCGCGCGGCCACGTTCGTGCCTGCGATCATGGCGCTCGCGGTAATCTCGACGGCGTTCACCGGACAGGCCATCGCGGTGGCTTTTGACCGTCGTTACGGTGCGCTGAAACGATTAGGCGCGACCGCGCTGCCGGTGTGGGGCATCATCGCGGGCAAGTCGCTGGCCGTGGTCACGGTCGTGTTCCTGCAGTCGATCTTGCTGGGCGCCATCGGTTTTGCGCTGGGCTGGCGGCCGAACCTCGCCGGGCTGGTACTCGGGGCGGTGATCATCGCGCTGGGCACAGCGGGTTTCGCAGCGCTCGGCCTGCTGCTCGGAGGCACACTGCGCGCCGAGATTGTGCTGGCGGTCGCCAACCTGTTGTGGTTCGTTTTCGCAGGGCTCGGCGCCCTGACGCTCGAGGGCGGGATGGTGCCGCGCGGCGTGCAATGGGTAGCCCGCCTGACGCCGTCGGGTGCGTTGACGGAGGCGCTGACGCGGGCGATGACGCTGTCGGTGGATTGGTTCGGGATCGCGGTGCTCGCGGTGTGGGGTGGGATCGCCGCGCTATGCGCGCTGCGCTGGTTCCGCTTCACCTGACGACTTCAGATGCGGCAGCAGGTATTCCAGCTGGCCCACCTCTTCGATGTTGTGCTTCACCTACGCGTGCAGCATCTCTTCGGGAATCGTCGGCATGCCGCACGATTGAGCGGTGCGAGCACTCGCGAACGTACCCCAACGTCCATCACGGACACGTAGTGCACGCCGTCCATTCCCGCGGACCAGGTGTGCTCGAGTTGCAAAACGACGACTCCCGCAACTCGCTGCACCAACTGGATGCCCGTCTCATCGAGCTTCTCACCCTGTCGACTCGACCTTGAACTCCGGCCGCCCACCGAATGCTTCGGAAGCGTGCGCTTTCGGCGGCGCCACCGCCCGGGGCGCGATAAATCAACCCCGCGAAAACCTGACCGCTACTACGGCGTGTAGTTGTTGTCCTCTACGATCGAGGCCGTGCCCGTCGGACGACTCTTCCTGCGACTGGTCGACCTGCTGCCCATGCCGAGCCTGCGTGCTCAGCGCATCATCGCGTTCCTGGTGATCCTGACCCAGGGCGGCATCGCGGTGACCGGCGCGATCGTCCGCGTCACGGCGTCCGGCCTTGGCTGCCCGACCTGGCCGCAGTGCTTCCCGGGCAGCTTCACTCCGGTCCCCCACGCCGAGGTGGCAGGCATCCATCAGGCCGTCGAGTTCGGCAACCGGATGATCACCTTCCTGGTGGTGCTGACGGCGGCACTGGCGGTGCTGGCCGTCACGCGGGCGCGCCGTCGCCACGAGGTGCTGATCTACGCATGGCTGATGCCGGCGTCGACGGTCGCGCAGGCCGTGATCGGCGGCATCACCGTGCTGACCGGATTGCTCTGGTGGACGGTCGCCATTCACCTGCTCGCCTCGATGACCATGGTGTGGCTGGCCGTGCTGCTGTACGTCAAGATCGGCGAGCCCGACGATGACACAGCCGGAATCTCCTCCGAATCCGTTCCAAAACCGTTGCGCTACTTGACCGCGTCAACGGCCGTGGCGCTTGCCGCGCAACTCGTGAGCGGCACGCTGGTGACCGGCGCAGGACCGCACGCGGGCGACAAGAGCATCACCCAGCCGGTGCCGCGGCTTCAGGTCGAGATCACGACGCTTGTCCACTTGCATTCGTCGCTGCTCGTCGCCTACCTGGCGCTGGTGGTCGGCCTCGGCTTCGGCCTGCTCGCCGTGCACGCTCCCCGGCCGGTGATCATCCGGCTGGGCGTGCTGGTGGTGCTGGTGTGCGCGCAGGGGCTGGTCGGCACCGTGCAGTTCTTCACTGGCGTGCCCGCCGCGCTGGTGGCTGTCCATGTGCTCGGGGCGGCCGCATGCACCGCCGCGACCGCGGCGCTATGGGCGTCGCTTCGAGAGCGGTCCAAGCCCGAGCCGCTCCAGGGCTGATTCGACGCCAAGCGCGAACTCGCGCTGCTGCCGTTTCCTCGTGGTGCCGTCGAGTTGCCGCCAGCCCAGCGACGGCTCCACCAGTTCGAGCTCGAGAACATGCGCGTCTCGGCGATCACCGATGACGTCCACGCGCGCGTACAACAGGTCGCCGACGTCGATGCGGAGGTGGGCGGCCGCGGCCGCCAGCGCGGCATGGCCGACATCCCAGACCTCGAAGTCTGGATCGGCCGAAGTGAGGGTCTCCGCCGCGTATATGCCGGACTCGTCGAAATCCGGCGCCTGCCCAGGCGGCGGCAGGATCGGGCCCTTGGTGAACGCGTGCGACTGCCTGCCACCCAGAAAGACCAGCGCCGTCTCGCCATCCTCGATCCGCCGGTCGTAGGGCTGCACTAACACCGTACGGCCCTCGGCCTGTAATGCCGCTGCATGGGCGCGCGCCTGATCTGAATCGGAAAACCTCAGTGCACCAACGGACCCCATGCCAATTGCCGGCTTCACCACGACCTCATCGGCCTTAGGCACGCGTATCGTCTCGCCGGGCGCAAAGAAGCGGCTGGGCACCGTCGGGACGCCGGCGTCGAGGAGGTCGCCCAGGTAGCTTTTGTCGGTGTTCCACGCCACCACCTGGGGCGGGTTCAGCAGATTGTGCACCCGGGCCGTCCACGCCAGAAACTCGTCGAACCGGTCGATGTAGTCCCACGTCGCACGCAGGATCACCAGATCGGCGCCGAGGGTGTCCGGGTCATCCCATGAGCACCAACGAGTCTGCAGCCCGCGCTGGCGCAGCGCCCCGACCAGCCCGTCGTCGTCACCATCACCTTCGGGCAGTGCCGGGCATCCCGCCAGCACAATGCGCGGATGGAAGAGGTCGGGCCTCGCCAGTTTCACCACCTTGGCAGGATAGTCAGCATGAAGGCCATTGAAGTCGGCGAGACCGGCGGACCCGAAGTCCTGACCTATATCGACAAAGAGCAGCCCTCCCCGGGCCCGGGCGAGGTGGTGATCAAGGCCGAAGCCATCGGCGTCAACTTCCTCGACACCTACTTCCGGTCCGGGCAGTATCCGCGGGAACTGCCGTTCATCGTCGGCGCCGAGGTATGCGGCACCGTCGAAGCCGTCGGCGAGGACGTCGCCGCGCTCAGCGTCGGAGACCGGGTCGTCACCGCGCAGGCCGACGGTGCCTACGCCGAATACTGCGTCGCCCCAGCCGATTTCTGCGCCTACGTGCCCGAGGGTGTCAGCCCCGACGCGGCGGCCGCATCGCTGCTCAAGGGCATGACCGCGCACTACCTGATCACGTCGGTGTATCCGGTTCAGCAGGGCGACGCGGTGCTCGTGCACGCCGGTGCGGGCGGCGTCGGACTCATCCTCACGCAATGGGCCACCAGCCATGCGGTGCGCGTGATCACCACCGCGTCGACTTCGGATAAAGCCGAGCTCTCACGGAAGGCCGGCGCCGTTGAGGTGCTCGACTACCCGGAGGACCCCGAGGAGTTCGGCGCCAAGATCAAGGAAATGACAGACGGCGGTGTCGCCGCGGTATACGACGGCGTCGGCGCGGATACGTTCGACGCGAGCCTTGCGAGCTTGCGGATCCGCGGCACCTTGGCGCTGTTCGGCGCGTCCAGTGGCCCCGTTCCGCCATTCGACCCGCAGCGGCTCAACGCGGCCGGCTCACTGTTTCTGACCCGGCCGACGCTCGCGCACTACACCCGCACACCGGATGAATTCGCTTGGCGTGCAGGTGAACTGCTCAATGCGATCGCCGCGGGCACCATCAATGTCACGGTCAGCGAGCGCTACCGGCTGGAAGACGCCGAGCAGGCCCACCGCGACCTGCAGGGTCGCAAAACCGTCGGCTCCGTCGTGCTGGTGCCCTAGACCGGCTGGGCTTGCGGGAACGTCCACGACCCGTTGAGGACCTCGGCCCGCGGCCGGTACAGCCGCACCAGGTAGTTCCAGCCGGGCGTGATCGGCAGGCAGTTGGCCCGAGACCCGTCGCATCCGCCGAACTGGATCTCCACCGATCCGTCGGATTCCTTCGCGGCGACGATGTTGTTCAGCGAGTACGCGTTCTGCGGGTTCTCGGTGAAGTATCCGTCCTTGTTGTAGACGGTGACCGACCAGAACCCGTCGACAGGGACGTCAGGCACGGTCAGTCGGTGCACTGTCGTGCCGTCGTTCTGCGGCGGGTTCACCGTGAGGTACAGCGCGTCCTTCTCGGGGTTGCCGCCCCATGCCGCCGCCGCGCCGATCAGTCGCCGCACCGGCTCCACTTCGCCCTCGGGGCCGAACATGCCCTTGGAGTCGGGCAGGGTGGCAAAGAGCGCGATCAATGCGTCACGAACCTGCTTCTGGCTCACCGGATCCCAGTCGGGGATCTCGAAGCTGCCCGGGCTGTCCTGTTGCACGGTCACCGCGTCCTGCAGGGCGTGCACGGCGTCCAGGTCGGACGGATCGTTCGGGTTGACGAGAATCCGCAGCGGAAGCGCGACGTAGCGGGTCCCGATGTCCTCACCGGTGAAAGTTTGGCTGCCTGCTGTGTAGACGACCTCGGGCACATAGTGGTCCTCGGTGATCACCTGCATCGACATGAACCGGTCGCCTGCGTCGGGCAGCGTGACCGTCACCGGGCCGGCCTCGAGGTCGAAGAGGACAGGCGAGTACAGCGTGTCGCGGTTCTGGCGCACCACCAACTGATTGTCGAGTGGGCTGAGTTCGCGAAAGTGGACGAATCGCCCCAATCCGCCAGTGCCGGCGATATTGCCGAAATACATATCGGTTTCGGCACGAATGAAGTTGTCGGGCGAGACGTGGATGGGCACGTTCAGACTGTAAACAGTGTCGGCAGCGCCAGGGCCGAATCCACCGCCAACGCGCAGAAGACCACGGCGAGGTAGTTGTTCGACTGCAGGAACAGTCGCAGTGGCTTCACCGGCTCACCGCGGCGCACACCGGCATACAGCTGATGGGCCATCACCAGGAACCAGGCGCCTGCCAGGATCGCCACCGATGCGTACAGCCAGCCCGTCGCAAGCGCCAGTGCCAGCGTCGCCAGCACCGTCAGCCAGGTGTACACCAGGATCTGCTTGGTGACCTGCCGCTCGGTGGCCACGGCAGGCAGCATCGGCACCCCGGCCGCCTGGTAGTCCTCCTTGTAGCGCATGGCCAGCGCCCAGGTGTGCGGCGGTGTCCAGAAGAAGATGATCGCGAACATCACCAGCGCGGGCCACTGGATGGTGCCCGTGACCGCGGACCAGCCGATCATCACCGGCATGCAGCCGGCCGCCCCGCCCCACACGACGTTCTGCGACGTGCGTCGCTTGAGCAGCAGTGTGTAGACCAGCACGTAGAACGCGATGGTCGCCCCCGCCAGATGCGCGGACAGCATGTTCGTCGTCCACCAGAGCCAGAAGAACGAGGCGACCGACAACGCCAGCCCGAACACCAGGGCATGACTTCGCGGCACAATGTCCCGGGCCAGCGGCCGACGGGCGGTCCGCTTCATCAGCTTGTCGATGTCCGCGTCGGCAACGCAGTTCAGCGAGTTGGCGCCCGCGGCCGCGAGCAGGCCGCCGAACACTGTGTTCAGGATCAGCAGCGGATCAACAGTGCCGCGATTGGCCAGCAGCATCGCGGGAATCGTGGTGACGAGCAGCAGCTCGATCACCCGCGGCTTGGTAAGTGACAGGTAGCCGAGGAGCTTCGTGCGGATTCGGTTCGGCGCCCCATGAACAAGGCTGCCTTCGCGAATGCTCACGCAAAATCTCCTAAGGATCGCCGCAGCGCGCAGCTTCTACTACAGGCGATGGTAGACCGCGTGTAAACGCCGTCCTAATCGTCCCCCACGGACCCTGCGGCGGCCCAGGTTCGCGCACTAGGGTGGGACGAAGCGGATTGCGAAGCCGGTCCTATCTAAGGAGTTCGCCACGTGACCACTCTCGACGAGATCTCCGTCCTCACCCGCCCGAACCACCCCGACGACTGGACCGAACTCGACTCGGCCGCGGTGGATACCGTTCGGGTGCTGGCGGCGGATGCGGTGCAGAAGGTGGGCAACGGCCATCCCGGCACAGCGATGAGCCTGGCGCCGCTGGCATACACGCTGTTTCAGCGGCAGATGCGCCACGATCCCAGCGACGAACACTGGCTGGGCAGGGACCGCTTCGTGCTGTCGTGTGGGCACAGCAGCCTGACGCTGTACATCCAGCTCTACCTCGGCGGCTTCGGCCTCGAGCTGACCGACATCGAGTCGCTGCGGACCTGGAAGTCCAAGACTCCCGGCCATCCGGAATTCCGGCACACCAGGGGCGTGGAGATCACCACCGGCCCGCTGGGCCAGGGCCTGGCCTCTGCGGTCGGGATGGCGATGGCGTCGCGCTACGAGCGCGGGCTCTTCGATCCCGACGCCGCGCTGGGCACCAGCCCGTTCGACCACTACATCTACGCGATCACCTCCGACGGCGATATCGAGGAGGGTGTCACCAGCGAGGCGTCCTCGCTGGCAGGCACCCAGCAGCTCGGCAACCTCATCGTGTTCTACGACCACAACCAGATCTCGATCGAGGACGACACCAACATCGCGCTGAGCGAGGACACGGCCGCCCGGTATCGCGCTTATGGGTGGCACGTGCAGGAGGTCGAGGGCGGCGAGAACGTAGTCGGCATCGAGGAGGCCATCGCCGAGGCCAAACGCGTCACCGACAAGCCGTCCTTCATCGCGGTCCGCACGGTCATCGGCTATCCCGCACCGAAGCTGATGAACACCGGCAAGGCGCACGGCGCCGCACTCGGCGACGAGGAGGTCGCCGCGGTCAAGAAGATCCTCGGCTTCGACCCCGACAAGACGTTCGAGGTGCGCGACGAGGTCATCGAGCACACCCGCAGGCTGGTCGCCCGTGGAAAGGAGGCCCACGAGAAGTGGCAGAGCGAGTTCGACGCCTGGGCCCAGCGCGAGCCGGACCGTAAAGCGCTGCTGGACCGGCTGACCGAGCAGAAGCTGCCGGACGGCTGGGACGCCGACCTGACGTACTGGGAGCCGGGCTCCAAGCCGCTGGCCACCCGGGCTGCGTTCGGTCAGGTACTCAACGACGTCGCACCCAAGCTGCCCGAATTATGGGGCGGCTCAGCGGATCTCGCGGGCAGCAACAACACCACCATCAAGGGCGTGAAGTCGTTCGGCCCGGCGTCGATCTCGACCAAGGAGTTCACCGCGGAGCCGTACGGCCGCGTGCTGCACTTCGGCGTCCGCGAGCACGCGATGGGGTCGATCCTTTCCGGCATCGTGCTGCACGGACCGACCCGCGCGTTCGGTGGCACCTTCCTGCAGTTCTCCGACTACATGCGGCCGGCGGTGCGCTTGGCGTCGCTCATGAAGATCGACACCATCTACATCTGGACACATGACTCGATCGGCCTTGGCGAGGACGGTCCCACCCACCAACCGATCGAACACCTGGCAGCGTTGCGGGCCATCCCGAACCTGTCGGTGGTGCGGCCGGGTGACCCGAACGAGACCGCCTACGCGTGGCGCACCATCATTGCGCGCGGCGCGACCAGCGGTCCCGTGGGTTTCATCCTCACCAGACAGGGAATTCCTGTGTTGGAGGGCACCAGTGCCGAAGGGGTCGCCAAGGGTGGCTACGTGCTCGGCGGCACGCCCGACGAGGATCCTGACGTCGTGCTGATCGGCACCGGGTCGGAGCTGCAGCTGGCCGTGGCGGCGCAGAAGATTCTGGCGGACAAGGAAATCACCGCGACGGTGGTGTCCATGCCATGTGTCGAGTGGTTCGAATCCCAGTCGGCGGAGTATCGCGACAGTGTGCTTCCTCCGGCGGTGTCAGCGCGCGTAGCCGTCGAGGCAGCGGTTGCGCAGAGTTGGTACAAGCTGGTCGGCGACACCGGCGAGATCGTCTCGATCGAGCACTACGGCGAATCCGCCGACGACAAGACGTTGTTCCGCGAATTCGGTTTCACCCCCGAGGCCGTAGTGGCCGCCGCGGAGCGATCACTAGAGAACTGATTCCGAAACGTTTGGAAAGGCAACAGAAATGGCTCAGAATCCCAACCTTGCGGCCCTGTCCGCCGCGGGTGTCTCGGTATGGCTGGACGACCTGTCCCGGGACCGGCTACAGACCGGCAACCTGCAGGAGCTGATCGACACCAAGAGCGTGGTCGGTGTCACCACCAACCCGTCGATCTTCCAGGCGGCGCTTTCAGCGGGCACCGCCTACGACGACCAGGTCAAGGAGCTCGCCGAGCGCGGCGCCGACGTGGACGCCACAATCCGCACAGTCACCACCGACGACGTCCGCAACGCCTGTGACGTGTTGGCCAAACAGTATGAGCTCTCCGGCGGCGTGGACGGCCGGGTGTCGATCGAGGTGGACCCGCGATTGGCTCACGACACCGACAAGACGATTCTGCAGGCGGTCGAGTTGTGGAAGATCGTTGACCGACCCAACCTGCTGATCAAGATCCCCGCGACGATGGCCGGCCTGCCTGCGATCACCGCCGTGATCGCAGAGGGCATTTCGGTGAACGTCACGCTGATCTTCTCTGTCGAACGCCACCGGCTCGTCATGGACGCTTACCTGGCGGGCTTGGAGAAGGCCAAGGAGGCCGGACACGATCTGTCCAAGATCCATTCGGTCGCTTCGTTCTTCGTCTCGCGCGTCGACACCGAGATCGACAAGCGGCTGGAGAAGATCGGCGGCGACGAGGCGCTTGCACTGCGCGGCAAGGCCGGTGTGGCCAACGCGCGGCTGGCCTACGCGGCCTACGAGGAGGTGTTCGTAGGCGGTTCACGCTACGAGGCGCTCAAGGCCGACGGCGCCCGTCTGCAGCGGCCCCTGTGGGCATCGACCGGCGTCAAGAATCCGGACTACTCGGACACCCTCTACGTCACCGAGCTGGTCGCCCCGAACACCGTGAACACCATGCCGGAGAAGACGATTGACGCGGTGGCCGATCACGGTGTCATCACCGGCGACGCGGTCACCGGCAAGGCGGAGGAGTCTCAGGCTTTGTTCGACGAGCTGGCCGCGGTCGGCATCGATCTGCCGGACGTTTTCAAGGTGCTCGAAGACGAGGGTGTGGAGAAGTTCGAGAAGTCGTGGCTTGAGCTGCTCGATGCGACACAGGCTCAGCTCGACGCCGCCAAGAAATGACCGCCGCCTGGGTTAATCCACTGCGGGACAAGCGTGACAAGCGCATGCCCCGCATCCCGGGCCCGTGCGGTGTGGTGATCTTCGGCGTCACCGGCGACTTGGCCACCAAGAAGCTGATGCCGGCGATATACGACCTGGCCAACCGCGGACTGCTCCCGGCGGCGTTCGCGTTGATCGGTTTCGCGCGACGGGATTGGGCCGACGAGGATTTCGGCAAGCTCGTCTGCGACTCAGTCAGACAACACGCGCGTACGCCCTACCGGCAGGAGGTGTGGGACCGGCTGGCCGAGGGAATCCGGTTCGTAAAAGGCACTTTCGATGACGAAAAGTCGTTCGAGCGGCTGGCCGAGACACTGCAGAAGCTCGACGCTGAGCGGGGCACCGGCGGCAATCACGCGTTCTATTTGTCGATTCCGCCCAAGGCCTTCCAGCAGGTGTGCGAGCAGCTACAGAAGTCTGGATTGGCCCGCCCGCAGGAGGGGCGCTGGAGCCGGGTCGTCATTGAAAAGCCGTTCGGCCACGACCTGAAGAGCGCCTGCGAGCTCAACGGGGTGGTCAACAGCGTCTTCCCCGAGGAGTCGGTGTTCCGCATCGACCACTACCTCGGCAAGGAGACAGTCCAGAACATCCTGGCGCTTCGGTTCGCCAACGAGCTGTACGAACCGATCTGGAACAACAATTACGTCGACAGTGTGCAAATCACCATGGCCGAGGACATCGGCCTCGGTGGCCGGGGCGGCTACTACGACGGCGTGGGCGCGGCCCGCGATGTCATCCAGAATCATCTGCTGCAGCTGCTGGCGCTGACCGCCATGGAGGAGCCGGTCAACTTCAGCCCGCACGAGTTGCAGGCGGAGAAGATCAAAGTGCTGTCCGCCATCCGGCTGATGCAGCCCCTCGACGACACCACCGCCCGGGGACAGTACGGGGCAGGTTGGCAGGGTAGCGAGAAGGTCGTCGGTCTCCTTGACGAGGAAGGCTTCTCGAAAGAGTCCACCACCGAGACTTACGCGGCGATCACGCTGGAGATCGACACCCGCCGCTGGGCGGGTGTGCCGTTTTTCCTGCGCACCGGAAAACGACTGGGGCGCAGGGTGACCGAGATCGCGCTCATCTTCAAGCGAGCGCCGCATCTGCCGTTCGACAAGACGATGACGGAGGAACTCGGCCAGAACGCATTGGTGATCAGGGTGCAGCCCGACGAAGGCATCACAACGCGGTTCGGCTCCAAGGTCCCCGGCAGCGCAATGGAGGTCCGTGATGTCAACATGGACTTCTCCTACGGCTCGGCGTTCGCCGAGGACTCCCCGGAGGCATACGAACGGCTGATTCTCGACATGCTGCTCGGCGAGCCGTCGCTCTTCCCGGTCAACAGAGAGGTCGAATTGTCCTGGGAAATCCTCGATCCCGTGCTCGATTACTGGGCGTCGCATGGCAAACCTGACACCTACGAATCAGGCACCTGGGGACCGGAGTCGGCCGACGAGATGATGCACCGCATGGGCCGGGAATGGAGGCGGCCGTGATTCGCGCAGCGAGTACCGGAGCGACGAAGTCGCAAGGAACGCAGCGAGGAGGAGCCGAGCAGTGATTGTCGACCTGCCTGACACGACGACCAACGACATCAACAAGAAGATCACGGGCCTCCGTGAAGAGGGCGGCGCAATCACATTGAGCCGGGTGCTCACGCTCGTGATCTCACTTCATTCCGACGACCTGCTGGAAGACTCCATCGAGGCGGCCAACTTCGCGAGCCGCGAACACCCGTGCCGTGTGATCGTGGTGGTCCAAGGCGATCGAAGTGCCGCGGAGCCGCGACTAGACGCGCAACTGCGCGTCGGCGGTGATGCGGGTGCCGGCGAGGTCGTGGCGCTGCGCTTGCACGGTGAGCTGGCGGACCACGCCAGCAGCGTCGTGTTGCCGTTCCTGCTGCCCGACACCCCGGTTGTGGCGTGGTGGCCGGCAGGGGGCCCGGATGTTCCGGCACGGGACCCATTGGGCCAGTTGGCACTTCGCCGGATCACCAATGCCACAGATTGTGCCGACCCGCTGGCCGCGATCAAGAGCCGCCTGCAGGGCTACACCGCCGGCGACACGGATCTGGCGTGGGCACGCATCACCTACTGGCGCGCGCTGCTTGCCGCCGCGATCGATCAGGCTCCGCACGAGCCGATCACCTCGGCGGTGGTGTCAGGCCTGAGAGATGAGCCGTCGCTCGACGTCCTAGCGGGCTGGCTGGCCACCCGGATCGACGGTCCCGTGCAGCGCGCAGTGGGCAAGTTGAAGGTGGACCTCGTCAGAAGCAGCGAGACCATCACGCTCAGGCGGCCCCAGACCGGGGTTACCGCGACGCTATCCCGAACCAGCAGGCCCGAGGCCCGGATTCCGTTGGCGCGCAGGGAGGCCAAGGAATGCCTGGCCGAGGACCTGCGCAGACTCGACGCCGACGAGATCTATCACGAGGCGCTCCACGGCATCGAGAAGGTGCAGTACGTATGAGCCCGATCATCGAGAAATACCCCGACACCGGTGCACTTGTCGCCGCGGCAGGCGATCGGCTGGTCGAGGCGATCACGGATGCGATCGACAAACGCGGCCAGGCACACATCGTGCTGACCGGTGGGGGCACCGGCGTCGGGCTGCTCAAACGTGCCGGTGAGCATGCCGACAGGATCGACTGGTCGAATGTTCATCTGTACTGGGGCGACGACCGGTTCGTCCCAGAAGACGATGACGAGCGCAATTACAAGCAGGCCCGCGAGGCGCTGCTTGACCACGTCAACATCCCGGCCGCCAACGTGCATCCGATGTCGGCCAGCGGCGGCGAATTCGGCGACGATCTGGAGGCCGCGGCGGTCGCCTACGACCACGTGTTGGCGGCCAACGCCGACGACGGCCAGCCCGCGCCGGACTTCGACGTGCACCTGCTTGGCATGGGTCCCGAGGGCCACGTCAACTCGCTCTTCCCCGACACACCTGCGGTGCGCGAGACGGAGCGGCTGGTGCTCGGCGTACCGGACTCCCCCAAGCCACCGCCGCAACGAATCACGTTGACGTTGCCCGCGGTCCAGCGTTCTCGGGAGGTCTGGCTGGTCGTTTCGGGTGCGGGCAAGGCCGACGCGGTGGCGGCCGCGATCGGCGGCGCCAAGCCGGTGGATGTGCCGGCCGCGGGCGCGGTCGGCCGTGACGCGACGGTGTGGCTGCTCGACGAGGACGCCGCCTCGAAGCTCTGACTACCGGCCGACCCGGGGGATGTCTATAACTTATTCCACTTGTCGGTGGGTCGTGCGATACTCGAACACATGTTCGAAGGATTGTCGGATGGGGATCTCCTCGATGTGATGGGTGAGGCCACCCGCGATGAGTCCACGGCGATCGCGCAGCGATTGGCCGCCGTGGGCGTGCTGTATTCGCGGCGCGAGCGGGAGCGCGCCGAGTGCAAGTGGTGGTCCGTCGATGCCACCGATGCGGTGGCCGCCGAGGTCTCGGCGGTGCAGAACATCAGCCACGCCCGGGCGGTGGGCCAGGTCCACTATGCGCGCACGTTACGTGAGCGGCTGCCGCGGGTAGCCAAGGTCTTCGCCACAGGGGTGATCGACTTTCGGATGGTATCGACGATCATCGCCCGCACCGAGAACGTCGACGACGACGTCATGGCCCGCCTGGATGAGGCATTGGCCTGCCACGCGGAAAAATGGATGAAGCTCTCGAAGCCCAAATTGCGTGACCGGGTGGATTTGTGGGTGGCCAAGTTCGATCCGGCCGGGGTGCGGGTGCCGCCCAAAGTCGATGAGAACCGTTATGTCGACATCGATCCGGGCAGCGTGGGGATGGCCTTTATTTCGGCCAATATTCATGCCGCCGACGGGGCGGCACTGGACAAGCGGTTGGATGCGCTGGCGGCCACGGTGTGTGAGAACGATCCGCGCAGCACGGAGCAGCGTCGCGCGGATGCCACCGGGCCGTTGGCCCGCGGTGAAGCCACGCTGACCTGCCAGTGCGGGATCTCGGATTGCCCGGCCACCGCGGAGCGTGCCGCGGCCAGTGCTGCGGTGATTCATGTGGTGGCCGAGCAGGCGACGATCGACGGGACCAGTGATCATCCCGGCTATCTGCCTGGGTTTGGGATCCTGCCCGCCGAATCGGTGCGCGATCTGACAGATTGGGCGACGCTCAAGCCCGTGCCTGCGCCGACGGGACAACCCGATGCGGGTTATCGGCCCTCGAAAAAGACCGCGCAGTTCGTGCGGTGGCGGGATCTGACGTGCCGCTGGCCGGGCTGCGATGCACCGGTTGAGCGATGCGACATCGACCACACGGTGCCCTGGCCGTTCGGGCCGACCCATCCGTCGAACAACAAGCCGTACTGCCGCACCCATCATCTGATCAAGACGTTCTATACCGGCCCGGGCGGCTGGACCGACCAGCAGTTGCCCGACGGCACGGTGATTCTGACGGCCCCGACCGGGCACACCTACACCACCG
>Ga0207688_10000893_pt1 | contig 15078 bp, 14 predicted proteins | sample KBSMiscanthusM4_FD_184296 | JGI IMG/M metagenome (GOLD analysis project Ga0207688, IMG submission 184296) | Miscanthus rhizosphere microbial communities from Kellogg Biological Station, Michigan, USA - M4 (SPAdes) (version 2) | ecosystem: Host-associated > Plants > Roots > Rhizosphere ...
GACGGCCTAGTCCGGATCCCGGCGCTCGCGACGTGGACTGATGTCGTCCGCGCCGAGCTTTCGCTCGCGTTCGACGGACTGAAGACGGCGGCCCGCTCGATCGGTGGTATCCAGATCCAGAACCGTGGGACCTTGGCCGGCAATCTCTGCAATGCCTCGCCCGCCGCCGACGGCTTGCCCAACCTCATGGCGCTCGATGCCACGGTCGAGCTGTCGTCGGTCCGCGGCCGGCGTGAGATCGCGGTCCGGGAGTTCGTCATCGGCAACCGACGGACCATCCGACGTGCGGACGAATTGGTGACCGCGATCCTCGTGCCAGAGCCATCGCCGACGGCCAGGTCCACGTTCCTCAAGCTCGGCTCGCGCGCTTATCTGGTCATCTCGATCGCCAGCGTCGCCGCCGTCGTCGACGTGGGAGCGGATGGGAGGGTCGCGTCGGCGCGGATCGTCGTTGGAGCCTGTTCCGAGGTGCCGCGACGGATCGAGGCGGCCGAGGCGCGGCTGGTCGGCGAGGTCGCCGCCCCGTCACTCGCCGCTGCCATCGAAGCGACGGATCTCGCCGTGCTGGCGCCGATCGATGACGTGCGTGGGACCGCGGACTATCGCCGCGACGTCGCGATCAGCCTCGTACGACGTGCTGTCTCGGAGCTCTTGGCGTGACGAGGTTCCGGGTCAACGGAGAGACCGTCAGCGTCGATACATCCCCGATCCGCAGGCTCAGCGAGGTGCTGCGCGACGACCTCGGACTGACTGGGACCAAGGTCGGTTGCGATGCGGGTGACTGCGGCGCGTGCACCGTCCGACTCGACGGCGATGCCGTCTGTTCGTGTCTGGTCGCTGTCGGGCAGGTCCACGGCCGCGACGTCGCCACGGTCGAAGGGCTCGGTCGTGACGGGGAGCTGGCACCGGTCCAGGCCGCGTTCATCCGGTGCGGCGGCGCGCAATGCGGGATCTGCACGCCGGGGATGCTCATGGCAGCCGACTCCCTGCTCTCGACGCGACCTGCGCCGACCGAGACCGAGGTCCTCGACGCGCTCGGCGGTGTCCTCTGCCGGTGCACCGGCTACCGGAAGATCGTCGAGGCGGTCACGTCGCTCGATGGCGTCCAACCGATGTCGCTGCCGGCGGCGGGCGGGGCGGTGGGTGCCCGGATCGGCCGGGTCGACGGGGCCGAGCAGGTCAATGGCCGGAGCATCTTCGGCGCCGATCAGGCCCCGACGAACGTGCTCCATCTGCGTGCCGTGCGTTCGCCACACGCCCACGCCCGATTCACGATCGGCGACCTTGACTCGCTTTACGCCGCCCATCCCGGGCTCGTCCGGGTGATCGCGGCTGCCGACGTCCCCGGCCAGAATCGCTACGGGATCTACGCCACCGGCAAGGACCAGCCGGCGATCGCCGACGGCTATGTCCGGTATCGCGGCGAAGCCGTCGCGGCGCTGGTCGGCGATGCTGGGACCGTCGCGGCGATCAGGGACGACGAGCTGCCGATCGCTTGGCAGCCGCTCGAGCCGCTGCTCGAGCCCGACGCCGCGCTCGACGGCGACGCGCCGCAGCTCCATGAGGGGTCGCCCGGCAACGTCCTCACCGCGGGTCGCGTGGCCCGAGGTGATGTCGCGAACGCGCTCGCGGCCGCGGCCGCGACGGCGACCGGCACGTTCCGGACGAGCCATGTCGAGCACGCATACATCGAGCCTGAGGCTGGCTATGCGATGCGCGACGGCGACCGCATGACGGTCGTGGTCTCGACGCAGACGCCGTACATGGATCGTGACGAGGTGGCGCTCGTGCTCGGCATCGAACCCGAGGCCGTTCGCATCGTACCGACCGCGTGTGGCGGTGGTTTCGGGGGCAAGCTGGACATGGCCGTCCAGCCACTCGTCGCGGTCGCGGCATGGGTCCTCGATCGTCCGGTCCGCTGCGTCTACACGCGCCCCGAGTCGATGCGCTCGACGACCAAGCGCCACCCGGCCGTCATGACGGCGACGCTCGGCGCGGACGCGGACGGACGCCTGACCGGCTACGACTTCCACGGCGACTTCGACACCGGCGCCTATGCGTCGTGGGGACCGACCGTCGCGAACCGAGTACCGGTCCATGCCGCCGGACCCTACGAGGTCGGAGCCGTGCGGGCGACGACGCGGGCGATCTACACGAACGGGCCGATCTGCGGTGCATTCCGCGGGTTCGGCGTCCCACAGGCGGCCGTCGCGCACGAAGCACTGCTCGACGATGTCGCCGCGCAGCTCGGCATCGACCGCCTCGAGATCCGGTTGCGGAATGCGTTACGTGCCGGGTCCACGACGGCGACCGGGCAGCGGCTGGAGGCAAGCGCAGGGCTCGTTCCCTGTCTCGAGGCGCTCCGGCCGCGGTGGGACGAGGCGGTCGCCGAAGCGGATCGTGTCAATCCGGAGGCGCTTGCTGCAGGGAGTCCGGTACGCCGCGGGGTCGGCATCGGGGCGATGTGGTACGGGATCGGGAACACGTCGCTCCCGAACCCGTCGACCATCCGTATCGGGCTTCGAAGCGACGGTCGGTACACGCTGTACAGCGGCGCACAGGACATCGGCCAGGGCTCTGCGACGATCCTGAGCCAGATCGCAGCCGATGCGCTCGAGGTGGACCTAGCGGCGATCGACCTGGTCATGGGCGACACCGACCGGACCGCGGATGCGGGCAAGACCTCAGCATCCAGGCAGACCTTCGTGTCGGGCAACGCGACCCGCCTCGCTGCCGCCGATCTGCTTCGCCGGATCGAGACCGCCGGGCCTGATCTCGCGGCACTCCCTGAAGGCGAGGATGGCTGCATCCTGATCGGCGAGGGCAGCTACGACCCGCGCACGACGCCGCTCGACCGCGATGGTCAGGGCGTCCCCTATGAGACGTACGGGTTCGGTGCGCAGATCGCGGTGGTGGACGTGGACCTGGAACTCGGCACCACCCTCGTCCGGCGGATCGTCGCTGCGCATGACGTCGGGCGGGCGATCAACCCGATGCTGGTGGAGGGCCAGATCCACGGCGGGATCGCCCAGGGACTCGGCTTCGCGCTGATGGAGGAGTACGTCGCGGGTCGGACCGACAACCTGCACGACTACCTGATCCCGACCATCGGCGACATCCCGCCGATCGAGACGATCCTCGTGGAGGACACCGAGCCCGCGGGCCCATTCGGCGCCAAGGGTGTCGGCGAGCCCGCGCTCATCCCGACGGCTCCGGCGATCCTCGGCGCGATCCGACACGCGACCGGTGCCCGGGTCGATCACCTCCCCGCGACGCCGGCCCGTGTCCGCACTGCCATCCGGGAGATCGCCGCCTCGGCTTGACAGGAAACCATTTGGTTTCCTATTATCGACGACGTGGATGAGGTCTTCCGTGCACTCGCCGATCCGACGCGTCGGGCCCTGCTCGACGCATTGGCGGAACGAGACGGCCAGACGCTTGTCTCGCTGAGCGCCGGTCACGGCATGACCCGCGTCGGCGTCGCGAAGCACCTCCGGCTCCTGGAGGAGGCCGGCCTCGTCGTCACGAAGCGCCATGGCCGCGAGAAGTTGCACTTCCTCAATGCCGTCCCGATCCAGCTCATCCACGACCGCTGGGTGAGCAAGTACACCGCGCCGTGGGCCGCCGGGCTCACCGGCCTGAAGCGCGAATTGGAGCAGCCGATGGAGAAGGTGTTCGAGATCTACATCCGAACGACACCCGAGCGTCTCTGGGAGGCGATCACCGACCCGGATATCCGCGCCAGATACCACTTCGGGGTCAGCGCCCGGTCCGACTGGGCGGAAGGCTCCGGCTATCAGCTGACGCACCCGAGCTCGGAGGCGGCGCTCGCCGAGGGCGAAAACCTCGTCGTCGACCCGCCCCGCAAGCTCGTGCAGTCGATGAAGGTCCTCTGGAGTGACGCCGCAAGGGCCGAGTCGACCTCGCGGGTCACTTGGGAGATCGAACCGGTCGGCGATTCGTGCCGGCTCATCGTGACCCACGACCAGCTTCGCGAAGGTGCGCCCGAGGAGATCTACGGTGGCTGGCCGATGATCCTTTCGGGTCTCAAGACCTGGCTCGAGTCGGGCCAGCAGCTGACGACCCCTGGCTCACTGATGTACGGCCAGGGCTGAAAGGAACCTCACCATGACGATCACCGACATCCGGACCATCGCCATCGACGTGAGCGACCAGGATCGCGCGCTCGCGTTCTTCACTGACACGCTCGGCTTCGAGAAACGACTCGACGCCGCCATGAGCCCGACCAGCCGCTGGATCGAGGTCGCACCGCCGGGCGCGACGACGTCGATCGCGCTGAACGCGACCCAGGACGCGCAGGACGTCGGCACCGACACCGGCATTCGCTTCACCGCGCCCGACGCGTCGGCGGCCCATGCCGCGATGGCGGACGCGGGTGTCGAGGTCGGGGAGCTGCTGCGATGGCCCGACGTCCCGCCGATGTTCGCGTTCGACGACCCGGACGGGAACCGCTTCTACCTCATCGAGGAGCGCTGATGACCCGCGCGGGCCCGCTCGACAAGTCGTTCCGGGCGACGCTTGTCAAAAGCCCCGCGAAGGGTGGCTGGACCTACGTGGTAGCCGACTGGAGCGGAGACTTCTTCGGGACCGGCGGTCCCGTCAAGGTCGCCGGCACGGTCGACGGGCATCCGTTCCGGAGCTCGTTCATGCCGCTGGGCGATGGCACGCACAAGCTGGCCATCAAGGCCGACGTTCGCGATGTCATCCTCAAGGCCGAGGGCGACACGGTCGACATCCACCTGACCGAGCGGCTCGGGTAGACGGCCTTCGCGCATCAGGCCGTCGTTTGCCACCGACGGAGGACGCGCGCATCCTCGATCCCGCATGTCCGACAGCGACGCGCTCGGCATCCGCAGACCGTGGCCTGCCATCGCGGTTGCGATGGCATTGCTCATCACCGGGTGCAGCACGGGGTCGTCGGCGATATCGCCGACGGCGATAGTGAGCCCCGAGGCGACCGCGGCTCAGCCCTCCACCCCGACGCCGGCCGCGGGCTCGCCATCCCCGGAGGTCAGTCCGATGACCAGTCCCAGCCCATCCGATGCACGGCTGTCATTGACGTCGTCGGCATTCGCCGACGGCGAGCCCATCCCCGCAAAGTATGCGTGCCACGGCGCGGACATCTCGCCGCCCCTCGCCTGGAGGGGGGTGCCCGCTGAGGCCAAGGCGCTCGTCCTCTTCGTCGATGACCCCGACGGCCGCGATTGGGTCCATTGGTCTGTCCTCGACATGCCCGCCGAGGATGGCCAGTCCCCCGCCGGTGTCGATCCTGGCGCCAGTCGGCCGCAGCAGGGCACGAACGATTTCCGGAAGGTCGGCTATGGCGGTCCGTGCCCGCCCTCCGGCACGCACCACTACCGGTTCACCCTCTACGCGCTGGCCGCCCCGCTCGGCCTGGATGGGCATCCGGATGGCACGGCCGTTCGCCGAGCGCTCGAGAAGGCTGACGTCCTCGCCCGCGTGCGGTTGACCGGCACGTTCAAGGCGTGAGGTTACCCGCCGCGATCGTGCGCGGCTGACGATCCCGCCTAGCTGACGATCCCGGCGACCCCGAGCAGGCTCGGCAGGACGGTGCCGAAGAGGTAGCCGGCGATGCCGGCTACCGCGGCAAGGGCAAGGACCTCGAGGCCCGACGGCAACGCGCTCCGCCGAGTCCAGCGGCTCTTGACGACACCGATGCCGAACAGCACGAGCCCCGTGGCGACGACCGCGATCGGGAGCGCCATCCCGATCGGAACGAGAAGGAACGGCAGGATCGGCACCAGCGCGCCGAGGCCGAACGCCGCTCCCATGAACAGGGCGCCGCGCAACACGCTGCCCCCGTGCTCATCGACCTGGATCCCGAGCTCGCGCGTCACCATCGTCCGCAGCAGCACCTCGGGGTGACGCGCCATCACGGTCGCGATGCGACGAGCCTCCTCCTCGGGGAGACCCTCGTCCGCGAGCATGAACGCGACTTCGGCCTCGGCCTCGCCCGGTCGCTCCGCGACCTCGTGGCGCTCGTCGTGGATCTGGGCGTCGAAGATCTCGCGTTGGCTCTTGCTGCCGATGTACTCGCCGGCGGCCATCGAGAACACGCCGGCGAGGCCACTCGCGATGCCGGCGACGACGACGGGGAATGCCTGACCCGAGGCGCCGGCGACCGTCGCGACGACGGCAAGCGTCGAAACGAGGCCGTCCTGGAGCCCGAAGACGACCTCCCGGATCTCGCCCAGAAGCGAGCTGGACGCGCGCTCCTCGGCCAGGTGATCGGCGAGCCAGGTGCGGTCGTACGCGGACGCGGGCGCGTCGAGCGGTGGTCGTGTCGAGGTCTCAGTCATGTCCCGGTCAGGTTCGCATACCATGACGCCCCATGCCCGGGTCCCGTCGCCCCGGCCGTCAGCCGGGCCCCCTCGCCAACCTCCCTCGCCCCCTCGACGAACGCGATGGCAGCCGCCGTCGACGGCGAGTCCGCCGCGCGGCCAGTCTCGTCGTCGTGGTCGGCGTCACCGCGGGCATCGCGGCGACCCTCGCGAACACCCCGCTCGGTCGGACCGGCGAGGTGCAAGGGGCCGTCGCGACGCCGGGTCAGGTCGCGGTCCGCGCGACAGAGGCGCCGTCCCCGTCGCTCCCGGAGCTGACGCTGGCGACCCCTCGGCCCACGCCGACCGCCTCACCGACGCCGTCGCTCCCGATCCCGTCAGCTCCGCTGACGCCCGCGCCGCCCGAGACCCTCGTGGGCTACCGGTCGCCCTTGCCGCACGCCCGGTTGACGCTCCCGTTCGGGCCGTCACCGTGGGGCTCGCGTCTCGTCGAGGGCAAGGCGTTCCATGACGGCGTGGACCTCGCCACCTTCTGCGGCGATCACATCAAGGCGGCACACGATGGCACGGTGCTGGCCGCAAGCCGGCGGTTCGACACCGAGATCGGCTGGGTCGGCGACCTGAAGCCGTACTACGCGCGGCTCGATCGAAAGCACCTTTGGGGAACGCTGCCGATCACCGTGGTCATCGACGACGGCAACGGGTATCGGAGCATCTACGCCCACTTCAGCAAGGTCGTCGTGAAGAAGGGGCAGACCGTCAAGGCCGGCCAGATGCTCGGGTATGAGGGCATGACGGGTCGAGCCTCGGGCTGCCACCTCCACTACGGGCTCTTCAGTCCGCTGGAGACCGCCACCTTCGCGATCGAACCGGACGTCGTGAAGCGGATGAAGGTCCCGCCGGCGCAGGTCGCTCGGATCGACCCGCTGCTCGTGATCCCCGTCCACGGCGCGCCGAAGCCCAGCCAGGCCCCCAAGCCGAGCCCGTCGCCCACGCCCTAGGGGCGCGTCAGTCGCGGCGGATGTAGCGCCGGCCGACCATCCAGTTCGCGGGGATCGAGGCGAGCGCCGCCGAGAGCGACATCGGTCGTCCGTCGCGGCCTTCCAGTGCCAGCAGCCGGTCCGTCGCCGTCGCGTCGGCCGGCCGGGCATCGATGACCGCCAGATCGATCGCGATGCGACCCGCCTCAGGCTCGCCCAGGGCCGCGACGACGTCGCGCGGCGGCTCGCCCTCCTCGTACTCGGCACGGACCTCCGCCTCGGAACGCCAGGTCGGCTGACGGAGCAGGATCGCCCGCCAGGCATCCGCGAGGGGCTTCGTCACGCGACCGTCGCCAGGCTCCGGGTTCCCAGCGGCGTCATCGACGACGTCGAGTCCGCGTGCCCAGCGAGCCGCCTGGTGCAGCAGCGCGTACTCGTCGAGATCGGCGTACGCGGGCAACCGATCGGCCGGTGAGCCATCGCCGAAGATCGCCCGGATCGATGGCCCGAACACGTCGGCGAGGTCGAGGTCGATGGCGCGGACGGTCCGGTGGAAATAGACCTGCTGGTACATGAACCGTCGCGAGCTGAGGAACATCTCGAGGGCCCCGAGACCCGGCTCGAACAGCGTCAGCCCCTCGCCCGAGACGAACGTGTAGCGCCGTAGGCGCTCGACGTCCACGGGTCCCGCGGTGACGCCCGTCAGATACGCATCGCGGCGCACGTAGTCGAGGTTGTCGACGGTGAACACGCCCGACAGGAGCGGCGCGAGCCAGCGGACCCACCGTGGCATCGACGGGTCGCTCAGCGCCGGCTTCGCGATGAGGAACGCGACCCACGCGGGATCGATCGACTCGTCGTCGCGCAGGGCATCGCGATCGGCGACCGCGCCCGGTGCGCGGCGGAGACCGCGGAGCTGCGAGCCGAGCTCACCGATGATGGCGCCACTCAAGTCCTCGTGGGTGAGCCGCTTCGCACCGGGCCGCCGAGGATCGGCGGGCGCGTCGAAGGCTGACAGGACGTGGTCGTCGAAGAAGTGGGCGAACGGCCCATGGCCGACGTCGTGGAGCAGTCCCGCCATCCGCATCGTTTCGGTGACCAATCCCTCTGATGGGACCGTGGCCCCGCCGGCCGCGACCAGGGCCGTGCGGAGGCTCGGATAGAGCGAGCGCGCCCACAGCCCCGCCTCGTGCATGACCCCCAGGCCGTGGGTGAAACGGGAATGCTCGGCCGTCGGGAATACCCAGCGCGCACTCTGCAGCTGGCTGATCCGACGCAGGCGCTGGAGCCAGGCGGTATCGAGGAGGTCCTCCTCGGCAACATCCTCGTCAGGAAGACCAGCGGCTGACGACTCGGAAGCCGTCAGCCGCTTGGTGAGCTCGATGTACCCGTGGATCGGGTCGCTGATGAGGTTGACGGCGGCGAACGGGTGCCGCCTCATGAGTGGGTCGTCAGGGGACCCAGATACGCGACTCGCTGCTCCATGCGCCCACATTGCCACGCCGGTCGTTGGCCCGCACCTTGATCGAGTACGAGCCCGCCGGTCTGTTGGCAAGGGTCAAGGACGTCTGGGTCGTGTTGTTGCGCAACGTGTACCAGGTGCCCAGCCCGACCCGATACGCGACGTCGTAGTGGGCGAGGCCCGCGGTGTGCGTCTGAAGGCGCGGGTCGTAGCCCGCCCACGACCACCGGACGTCATCGCCCGACCGGGTGTGCAACGTCACGCGCGCGACCGGTCGCGTGTGATCGGTCGTCTCCGCGAACACGGCTGAGGCGAAGGTCTTCCGCCCGGAGTCCCGCGACGCCAATCCGACGCCGATGTAGTTGTAGCTGCTGCTCAGGAGGATGGCGCGGTGTGGGGCGCTGTTCATCCATGCCAGGAAGATGCTCCGCGCAGACGACGCGGGCCAGCTCGCGGTCGACCAGCCGATGTCCTCGCCGTAGCTGTACCACTGGACACCGTAGGAGCTCAGCTGCGATGACAGGTTGCCGCTTACCGTGTGACTCATGGTGTTGGCGGACGCCATCCGGCTGGCGCGAAGTCCCGAGATCGACATCAGCTTGCTGTCGTATCTCAGCGGGACGAGGCCGCGCGACGAGCGGGCAGCGTTGATCCATCCGATGACGGATGACTCGGCGGTCGACACCGAGGTCGCGGTCGCGATGGGGGCTGCGACCGAGATCGCGAAGGCCGCGATCATGGCGAGGGGCATGGCGATGGCCAGCCGCCGCCGCCGGGCGGGGGTGGAGTGCATGAGGCACGTCCTCCGTGTGGGGGATCACGGGCGTGTCCGTGACCACCCTACCCCAGATCGGCGGACGTCATCCCGTGATCTCGTAACGCGCCACTGCACGACGGTGCGTCGAGGCAACGTCAAATCGCAAGGATTCGGGAGCGAGGACCTCGACGTCGTCGCCCCACGACAGGATCCACAGACGGATCTCGATGGTGCCGGCGACGACGGCCCGCCAGGTCAGGGAACCGTCCTCCTCGACCTCGACCTTCTGGGTCGGATGCCACGTCGCCTCCTGGACGCGAGCGGCGACGGCGGGGGAGAAGCGGAGCACGACCTCGGTCGCCGGCTGGTCCGCGATGATGTCCCATGCCCGCCGCAGCGCGCCCTCGACACCGTCGCCCTCGGGCAGTTCGAAGGTCCGTGGCGTCAGGGCGACGTCACGGATCCGCTCGACCTTGAAGGTGCGCAACGCGTCGCGGGTCTCATCCCAGCCGATTAGGTAGAGCGCGTGGGTCTGCAGCGACGGCTCGATCAGATAGGGCCGGACGACCGCTCGCCGAGCTGCTGCGTCGGGCACGTAGCGTGCCGGCTCGTAGTCCAGCGTCACGACCCGGCGTTCCGCCCACGCGCGCGTCAATCGATGCACGCGCTCACTGAAGGCCGGATCACGCTGGTGCTGTGCCAGGACGTCGAGGGTGCGCTCCACGTGCTCGGCGAGTGGGCGCGGGAGCACCTCCTCGAGCTTCTCGAACGCCGCCGCGAGATCGGGGTCGTACTTGTCGGCGTACCGGACCATGAGACGCGCCGACAGGACGACGGCCATCGCCTCGTCGAGGGTGAGCTTCAGCGGTGGCAGGAATTCTTCGCCGACGACGCCCCAGCGTCCGTCCTCCGACCAGACCGCGACGCCGACTTCCTCCTCCAGCGCGCGCAGGTCGCGATAGACGGTCCTCGTCGCGACTCCGGTCCGTCGGGCGATCTCGGCCGGCCGGATCCCCTCGGGGTGTCCGCGCAGGACCGCGACCACCCGGAGCATCCGCGCGAGCCGATCGCGCTTACCGAAGCGCTCCTCCGGCTCCAGGACCGGATCGCGATCGGGTCTGTCGTCGGTCGTCATGCGCCGGGGGCGTGGATGGTGAGGTCGCGGCCACGGTCTGTAGCCGTCAGGAAGACATCCAGGCGCCCCTGGATGGCCTCATCCTCGAGCCCGCCCGCTTCGCCGTTCACGGAGCCCGCGAGCTGACCGAGCGATCCGTCGAGGAAGACCCAGTAGTCGAGCTGGCCGCGCCAGTGTTCGAGGTCGTCGTCACCGACGAGCCACGCGACCTGCGGGAAGCTCGCCCGGAACGCCGGCCCGTCGACCGACACGCGGCAACGGCGCGCCGGCGCGCGCTCGATGACCTCGATGCCGTAGTCCTCGGCGGCCGCCCTGGCACCTGGGTCAAGCGCCTCGCGGACGGCCTGGAGGTCTAGGGTCGAGTCCACCACGGTCTCCAGGTCGGTCCGTTCCCAGCCACTCGTGGGCGTGCGGATCCACGCATCGTTACCGCGACGGGCCATGCCGTGCTGGCCCAACTCGCGGTTCGTTGCGACATAGGCGAGCCAGCGGAACTCCGAGCCGGCACGTTGGCCCGTCAGGTCGACCGTGCCGATGGGCCGGCCGTCGATGGTGCCGGAGAAGTGGGCGGTGAGGTGCGACGTCAGCCCGGCGACCAGACGTCCATCGCATGGCGGCGGCTCGACGCCCGCGCCGAGCTGCGTCGGGCCGAAGCGGGATGCGACCTGCGGGCCTTCGAGGTCGCGCAGTGCGAACTCATTGGCGATGGCCGCCCCACCGAACGCGCTCCCCGCGAGAAGCGTCAGCGCGGCCGCGATCGCCATCCCGACCCGGATCCGTCGACGCCGGCCTGTGACCCCATCGATCATCCGGCGCGCCTGACCGAACCCGGTGAAGAGGCTCGTGCCGATCAGCGCGAGCAGCCACGGGTAGGCGGCTTCGAGCGACGGCAGCAATGTCTGTGAGCCCAGCGCCTGCAGCTGGTTCCACACCCCCCCGATCGATGGCAGCAGGACCAGCAGCGTGGCGAGTCCCAGGGCGACGATGGCCGCGTGCGTCACGTGCCGCCTGGTCAGCGGGGGCCAGACGACGCTCGCGAGGGCGATCCCGACCGGGACCAGCATCGTGATCCCGACGACGACGTCGAGCGGCCCGCCCGGCCGATACGTCGAGAGGATCAGCGCGGCGGCAAGCCCCCACGCGCCGACCAGCCCCAGTCCGATGAGCCGCAGCCCCAGCCGTCGTACCCGCACCTCGCGGAGTCTACCGGCGGGCGTCGCGATCCTTTGCCACGGCATCTGACCGCCCGGCACGGGTCGCACCGCGAGTCGCACCGGAAGTACCAGTCGGGGCTGACGGATGGGTCATGACCGACCTGACCGCTCCGGACCAGAGTGCTCGTACCGCGACGGGCTGTCCGGAGCGGATGGCACCAGACACGAGGGGCCTGTGGGACATGGCAGGGCCGGCTCAGCGAGGTTCACGGGAACGCGGGCAAACGCCTCGCCGCGCTTCGTCGGCGCGGTCGGTCGGGGCGGTGTCCACGGTCGGACGTGGCTCCGCGGCCACGACCCGGAAGCGCTCCGCGAGCTCGACGGAGGCCCCGCCCGAGACGACTCGACCACAGACCCGCTCGACCTACCGCAGTCTCGTGACCCGGGGCTTCGCACCTGACGAAGCGGCCACCCTGACCGCCTTCCTGTGCGGGATCCCGATCGCGGAGGTCCGCTGGTCGCTCCGCCAGGTCAACGAGCTTCTGTTCCTCCGAGCGATGGCCCAGGCGGGCCGCTTCGGATCCTCCGACGGAGGCCCGACCCGGCTCCACTGATCACGCATCCACCGCGATCGTCGGACGAGGCCCTCTTCCGTCAGGCGATCGATCAAGTCGAAGCGGCGCCGAACCTCCTCCCGGCGCCGCTTCGGCGTTCCCCGGGACCTGCGTCGCTGCACACGGCCGACGGGCGGAGCACGCTTGGTACCATCCGCCGATGCGCCCCGTCATCACGTTCCTCACCGACTTCGGGCCGTCCGCGCCCGCCGTCTGCCGCGGGGTGATGTTCACCATCAGCCCGGACGCGAACATCATCGACATCAACCACCAGGTGCCGCGCTACTCGATCCGGGACGGCGCGGGCTCGCTGGTGTTCGCCTTGAAGCACATGCCCGTCGGGGTCCACGTGGCAGTCGTCGACCCGGGCGTCGGGACAGAGCGGCTGCCCGTCGGCCTCAAGGTCACGCGCGGCGACGTCCTCATCGGCCCTGACAACGGGCTGCTGATCGATGCCGCAGAGACGCTGGGCGGGATCGTCGAGGCGAGGGCGCTCGAGAACCCCGAGCTGATGCTCCCGGTGATCAGCTCGAGCTTCCATGGTCGCGACATCTTCTCGCCCATGGCGGCCCATCTCGCCAACGGCGTCCCGTTCGAGAAGGTCGGGCCGATCGTGCCGATCGACGAACTCGTGCGGTTGCGCGACATCCGGCCGACCGTGGGTGACGGCGTGCTCGATACCTCGATCACGCACATCCTCATCTACGGCAACGTGACGCTCGCCGGTACGCCGAAGGACCTCGAGGAAGCCATCGGAGCGCTCGAGCCCGGGCGCCACCTGGTCATCGATTTCCCAGCGTTCGACGGTGCTGGGCCGATCCAGGAGCGGACCGTGTGGGAGCGGACGTTCGGTCGGGTCCCGCTCGGATCGTCGCTGCTGATGTCGGACTCGGAGGGGCAGCTCTCGCTCGCGGACAACCAGGGTGACGCCGCGCGTCGTCTTGGCCTCGCCCTCGATCGACCAGTGCGCATCCGCGCCGCCTGAGCGCGGCTGCGCCCACGGCGTCGATGGCCGGCCCCCTCATCTCCTTCCTGACCGACTTCGGGCCCGAGTCCTCACCTGCCGTCTGCCGCGGCGTGATGTGGGGCATCGCGCCCGAGGCACGCATCCTCGACCTGAGCCACACGGTGCGCAAGTTCGCCGTGCGTGATGGGGCATTCCTGCTCTCGCGGATGGTCGGCTACCTGCCGATCGGGGTCCACATCGCCGTGGTCGATCCCGGTGTGGGCACGGCGCGTCGACCTATCGCGATCCGTTCCGCCCGAGGCGACACGCTCGTCGGCCCCGATAACGGCCTCCTGATGCCGGCCGCGCGCGTTCTCGGCGGGATCGCGGCAGCGCACGAGATCACCGCCTCGGACCTCTTCCTGACGAAGGTCTCCTCGACTTTCCACGGACGCGACATCTTTTCGCCGGTCGGCGCTCACCTCGCCAACGGCGTGCCGATCGCCGACGTCGGCCCACGGATCGACCCGTCGAGCCTCGTCGATCTGACGTTCCCCGAACCGCGGATCGACGGGCGAGCCCTCGAGACAGGCGTCCTGATCATCGACTCGTTCGGGAACGCGCGGCTCGCCGGTCAACCAGCCGATCTCGCTCGCGCCAGCGGCGGTGAGCTGACGCCCGGCCGGGCCTTCCGCGTGACGGGCGGGTCGATCGCTGGGGGCGGCGCGGACGTCGCGTGGCACTCGACCTTCGGCGAGGTGGGTGCCGGCGATGCACTGCTGTATGAGGACGCCGACTACGGCGGGCTCGGGATCGCAGTGAACCAGGCCTCGGCCGCCGCGCGGTTCGGCCTCGAGATCGACACGCCGCTCCGCATCGAGGCGCGCGACACGTGACGGAGCCTGCCCCGGGCCCGATCGTCGAGGTCGAGGGGCTGACGTTCCGCTACCGGCGCGCCACGGAGCCGGCGATCCGCGACGTGTCCTTGACCGTGTCGGCGGGCGAGGTCGTGCTGGTCGCCGGTCCGTCCGGCTGCGGCAAAAGCACGCTCATCCGCGCCATCAATGGGCTCATCCCGCACGCGTACTCCGGTGACCTGACGGGCACGGTGAGGGTCGATGGGCAGTCGACCAGCGAGCTGAAGCTGCGTGACCTCGCCCGGACCATCGGGACCGTGCTGCAGGATCCGGCGAAGCAGATCGTCGGCGCGATGGTCGAGTCCGAGCTCGCGTTCGGCCCGGAGAACATGGGCACGCCGCGAGAGGAGATCCGCGAACGGATCCGCGAGGTCGCCGAACAGGCCGGCATCCAGAAGCTCCTCGGGCGAGAGACGAGCGCGCTGTCCGGCGGCGAGCGGCAGCTGTTGGCGGTGGCCGGCATCCTCATGTTGCGGCCCCGGGTGTTCGTCGTCGACGAGCCGCTCGCCAATCTCGACCCGGCCACCGCGGAACGGCTCTTGACACTCCTGCGCACCCTCGCCGACCAAGGCAGCGCGATCGTCATCGTCGAGCACCGGGTCGAGGAATGCCTCGACCTCCGGCCCGACCGCGTCCTGTACCTCGAGGCAGGCGTGACGCGCTACCTCGGCGAGGTCAACGGCTTCCTCGACATCGCGGACCCCGAGTCGGTCAAGCTGCCCTTCGAAGTCGTGGTCGATCGTGTCGCGGCCGGCTCACCGGACGAGGAGCTTCCGGCGACCACCCTCGC
>Ga0207688_10000894_pt1 | contig 15078 bp, 9 predicted proteins | sample KBSMiscanthusM4_FD_184296 | JGI IMG/M metagenome (GOLD analysis project Ga0207688, IMG submission 184296) | Miscanthus rhizosphere microbial communities from Kellogg Biological Station, Michigan, USA - M4 (SPAdes) (version 2) | ecosystem: Host-associated > Plants > Roots > Rhizosphere ...
GGTAAATACAATGCATCAGTATAAAAACGCAATATTCAATGTTCAATTTGCATACAAAACCTGCGCAATAAGCCAGAATATTAAATACGCCTGATATCCGCGCCCAGGGCATTCAGCCTGCGGTGTCGCCCGATGGCCTCCGGATCGCGTTCGAACAGGTCGAGAAAGCGCTGGTCCCACGCCGGGTTGTTGAATCCGGCGCGCTCGCCATGCACCTGGTGCGAGAGGCCGCCCGTGGCAACGATCGCAACTCGCAGGTCCTCCGGGTAGCTTTCGATCGCACGCCGCAGTGCCTGTCCGAGCTTGTAGAACCGTCGAGCGCTGGGAATCGGGAACTGCAGCACGCCCATCTGCAGCGGCACGAGACTCACCGGCCATGCCGGTTCGTGCGGACAGAGCACGGACAGCGGCGAGAAGCAGCCGTGGTCCAGGGCGCGGTGCTGGAAGAAGGACATGTCGAACTCGTCCGCCATCAGCGAGTGCCCGATGTGCGACGCGAGCTGCGGGTGTCCGTCGATGGGCGGCAGGTCGCGCGCTCCGGCGCCCTCGTCGGCGACCGGCCACGATGCCCCAACGCCGAGCGCGAACGCCGAATAATGGTCGAAGAAGAACGACGTGACGTGATCGTTGTAGATCAGCAGCAATACGTCCGGGCGCTTCTCCGCGAGCCACGCCGCGAGTGGCGCGAAGTTCTCGAAGATGGGTGCCCACACGGGGTCGTCCCGCTTGTTGCGGTCGTACGCGAAGCCGATGGTCGGCGTGTGCGAGGCCGCGAGGCCCCCGATGATGCGTGCCATGCGTGGTTCCTGGTTACGTTCGGTCGGTCCGCGGATGGGTTGCGCAGGGAGGGCCCGATCGAAATCACGCGACGAGCAGGCGGCGGAGCATCCATCCAGGCCGTGCTCCAGTGTGTCGCAAAAGGCTGGCGGCCAGCGTTGCTTTCGCGTTGATCTGCCGAGCGTCCTGCTTATCGAGCCCGGTCAGAACAGCAGCTTTGCGTAGAGACTGACGCTGTTCATGCGCGGTCGCAATACCTGTGCGCAACAAACCTGAAGAAATCCCCATCGCGATGACCTTGTCGGAAAAGTACGTATCATGCCAACCCCGGCAGCGTACTCGATCGCTCGGCGCCTGCGCGGATACCGGTCGTAGGGTTACGTGGCGTCACCTGCAGCGGGCTCCTCGGCTAGCGTGGGAAGTGACGGCGGAGACGATGGCGGGGGTCTGACCGATAAGGATTTTCGATAGCGATCGCCGCGTATCGATGTTGGCCGCCTAGTCCGCGGGCGGGAGAATGGGCGGCCTGGCGCCAGTCGCTGCACGGACATTGCTCCCGGCACGAGTTGCAAGCGCTCGCGCGCGTCGCACCGGGCACAACGCCGTCACCGACACAATAATCAGTCGAGGAGAACCAATGCCGCACCGCACCGATCTTCTGCGCCGCCGCGTCTTGCAGGCCGGCGCTGCCGCGCTGACCGCCCGGTACGTTCCGCTTGCGGTCGCAGCCGATCCATTCAGAATCGGATTGATCCTGCCGCTGAGCGGACCGTTCGCATCGACCGGCAAGCAGGTCGAAGCGGCGTGCCGGCTGTACATGCAAAAGAACGGCGACACCGTGGCCGGTCGCAAGGTCGAGCTGATCGTCAGGGACGATACGGGTGTAGCGCCCGAGACGACCAAGCGAACCGCGCAGGAGCTGATCGTGCGCAATCAGGTCAACGTCCTCGCGGGATTCGGATTGACGCCGCTGGCGCTCGCAACGGCGCCCGTTGCAACGGAAGCGAAGACGCCGATGATCGTCATGGCGGCGGCAACGTCGATCGTCACGTCGAAATCGCCCTACATCGTGCGCAGTGGATTCACGCTGCCGCAGGTCACCGGCCCGATCGCCGACTGGGCCGTGAAGAACAAGATCCAGACGGCCGTGACGATGGTCAGCGACTACGCGCCGGGTATCGACGCGGAGAGTACGTTCGTCAAGCGATTCACGAGTGGCGGCGGCAAGGTTGCCGAATCGCTGCGCGTGCCACTGCGCAACGCCGACTACGCGCCTTTCATCCAGCGCGCCAAGGATGCGAAGCCCGATGCGTTGTTCGTGTTCGTACCGTCAGGGGAGGGCTCGGCGGTGATGAAGCAGTTCGACGACCGCGGGCTGAAGGCAGCAGGCATCAAGATCATCGGGACCGGCGACGTCGTCGACGACGATCTGCTTGAAAGCATGGGTGCGGTCGCGGTCGGTGTCGTGACGTCATTCCACTACTCGGCTGCGCACGATTCGCCCGAGAACAAGGCGTACGTCGATGCCTTCATGAAGGCCAACGGCGGGATGCGACCGAACTTCCACTCGGTCGGCGGGTACGACGGCATGCATGTCATTTACGAAGCAGCGAAAAACGCCGGCGCCGATGCGAACGGCGACAAGCTGGTCGAGGCCATGAAAGGAATGAAGTGGGTGAGCCCGCGCGGACCGATGATGATCGACCCGGCCACTCGCGACCCGGTGCAAACCGTCTATATCCGCAGGGTGGAGATGGTGAACGGCAAGCCGTGGAGCATCGAGTTCGACAAGGTCGAGAACGTCAAGGATCCCGGCGTCTGAAGCGGAGCGTCAGCCGCTGAACGGAATCGAAAGCTGGCTCGTCGAAGCGGGGCTCGTCGGCGCGTCCGAGGCAGACCTGCTGCACGGGTTCTGCAACCGCTGGCGGGACGCAGGCGGGGCGCTGTCGCGGGCCACGCTGCTGATCGACACGCTGCATCCGATCCACGAAGGCCGCGCCTTCCGCTGGCGGGACGGCAGCGCCGAGCAGCCGGCGGTCGTGGAATACGGCCCATCGAATGTCGGCGAGTCCGCGGCCAATTGGCAAAGCAGCCCTTTCTACCACCTCGTCGAAACCGGTGGCAGCGAGTTGCGGCGCCGCATCGGTGCCGGCGACGCGGCGGACTTCGCGGTCCTTCGCGAGATGGAGGCGGAGGGGCAAACCGACTACGTCGCGTTCGTTCATCGCTTCGGGGCGACGAGCAGCATCGGCGAGATGGATTGCGTCTACTCGTCCTGGGTCACGTCCCGGCGCGACGGCTTCGCGGAATCGGATCTCGCATCGCTGCGACGACTCGTCCCGCTGCTTGCGCTCGGCGTCAAGTGCGTGTCGCTGGTGCGCATCGCGCGGACGATCGTCGAGGTATATCTCGGACACGATGCGGGGGGCCGGGTTTTGGGCGGCCGCATTGCGCGCGGTGTCGCCGACCGGATCAAGGCCGTCATCTGGTATTCGGACTTGCGCGGTTACACGAAGATCACCGACACGGCGCCCCCCGACGAGATCATTCCGCTGCTCAACGATTACGCGGCGGCCGTGATCGCCGCCGTTCGCAACGCGGGTGGCGAAGTGCTCAAGCTCATCGGCGACGGCGTGCTGGCGATCTTTCGCGCCGACGATGCGCCGCAGGCGTGCCGCAGCGCGCTGCGCGCCGAAGCGGCGATGAGATCGGGTGTCGAAGCGGTGAACGCGCTACGGGCCGCAGGCAACCATCCGATCACGTCCGTCTACCTCGGCCTGCACATTGGCGAGGTGTTCTACGGCAATATCGGCAGCGAGGATCGACTCGACTTCACGGTCGTCGGTCCGGCCGTCAACGAAGCAAGCCGTATCGCGGCGATGTGCCGCTCCGTGGATCGCAGCGTCGTCATGTCGTCCGAGTTTGCGTCGGCGACGCCCCATCCGGAACGCGCGAATCTCGTGTCCGTGGGCCGCTTCGCGCTGCGCGGTGTCGGCCGCGCGCAGCAGTTGTTCACGATCGATCCGCAATTGGGTGCCCACCCGTAGCCATCGTCCGGCGGGACAGTTCCGGAGCGCCACCGCTCCGACGAGCCCCGCACGTTGTCATCAGACGGCAATTGGCCAGGGCACGGTCGATGCGAGGACGTATCCAGCCAACGAAGCTTACCCGGTCGTGGTGGCGGCGACGCCGTTGGCGACGGTGACGAAGTTCGCCTGCACGGGATCCACGTTCGACAACGGCATCGCATTCGACCGCCGCTACGGCGGAGAGCTCTACCGGCGCAGTTCGGCAACTGGCCGGCGATGACCAATCTCAACATCGCGTAGGACGCCGCCACTCCGGATGTCGCCATCGCCACGTTCGGCGCCGACGATGTCAGCTTTGCGGACATCGTCACATTCTGTGCGACGGGCTACACCGATGCCCGGCACCGTCGCGGCACTCGCCAATCTTCCGGATCGCTCGCAACAGCTTCGCGCAAACTTCGTCAAGCGATTCCCCACAGTGGATGCCTGGCAGCACCGTACACCGCGCGCATTGACGTCGCCCTACTGTACGGTCCCGACAGCCCCGGCGCTCTGATCCTCACGCTGTTCTGGGACAAGATCGACAGCGGAGAGATCGCCGGTCACTACCAGAATCTGGTTGCGGCCATCAAGTCACGCGGTGAGAAGGCCGGCAAGGTTCCGAAGATCGTCTTCACGACGTATCCGCAGCCGTTGCCGAGCGCTGGGCAATCGGACGACTGCTTCGAAGTCGGCGACCTTGCCCGCGACGAGCTCGATTATCTGAGCACGTTCGAGAACACGCTGAAGGCCACCCTACGAGCGCGGCGGGCGGGCTCCCCGGCGTGTCGATCGCCCACATATCCGGCGTCATGCAGGGGCACGAGTACTGCGCGAGCGATCCGTGGTCGTACGGGCCCTGCGTGTTGCTTCACAACGACGACAGCCTCGCGCCGTTCCATCCGACGCCGAATGGCCAGGCCGCCATCGTGGCGGTCGTGAAGGGGTCGTTGCAGCCGCGCTAGCGGGGGCGACACTCGCTCGCACTGCGGTTCAGCGCTGAAGCGGTTCGAGTCGCGTCACTGCCGCGTTCGGCTCCTCCGGTGTCTGCGTGACGTTCAGCACCATGCTTACCAGAGCAAAGTAACCGATCAGGCTCGTCAACTCCACGACACCTGCTTCGCCGAAACGCTCGACGGCCTGCTGGTACGTCGCGTCGCTTGCGCCGTGGTCCCTAAGCACTTCCATCGTGAATGCGTGGACGAGTTGCTCGTCCGCGTCCATCGTCGCCGGGTGCCGGCCTTCGCGCAGCGCATCGATCGTCGCCTGCGTAGTGCCGGCCTTCAGTGCGAGCGGCACGTGCGTGAACCACTCGAACTGCTGCGTGCAAGCGCGCGCCACGATCAGCGTCGCAAACTCGGTGACGCGCGGCGGCAGCGAGCTGCCGAAGCGCAGGAACTCGCCGACCTTCTGCAGGCGCGCGAGCAGCTCGGGGCTGCGCAACAGCGCGATGAACGGGCCTTTCACGCCTTTGCGAGGGCCGGCAGTGAGCTCGTCGGCCGCGGCTCGCTGCGCGGCGGACATTTGACTGGGTGCAAGAGGTGGCATACGCATGACAAGCGCCTCGAATCAATCGGCGACGGGACCAAACCGGCCTGCGGGACGTCGCAACAGCACGATCGCCGCGCCCAGCAATGCCACGCTCGCCGCGAGGCTCGGGACCAACAGTGACGTCTCGATCGAGCCCGACCGAACGGTGAGCGGTCCGATCAACTGCCCGAGCGCAAATGCGGCCGTCATCGCCGCCACGACACGCGACGTGGCGGCACCGGCGACGAGCCGCGCGTCCTGGAACGCGGCCATCGTCACGACAACAAAGCTGCCGCCGACGCATAGCGCGCTGATCAGAATAGTGGCGAGTCCCGGTGCAAGCGCCGGGGCCGCGACGCCCGCCGCGGTCAGCAGCGTGCCGAGTGCCACCAGCCGGCGTGGTGGCACGCTCTTCAGGCGGCTCGCCGCGAACAGCGTGGACAGCCCGGCTGCAGCACCGAATGCCGGCCACGCCCAACCGAACACGAGTGGATCGGGGAGCAAATGGCGGCCGAGTGCCGGCAGGAACGTCGCGGGAATGATGTAGCCGAACCCGTAGATGCCGTAGCAGACGATCAGTGTCCACGCGTCGCCGCCGATGCGCGCGTCGGTGCGTGCAGTCGCGCCGGATTTGACGGGTTCGGCATCGTCCGCCAGCGGCCGCCACGCGGCCACCGCAATCGCCATGGCCACGGCTCCAAACAGGAGCCACGAGCTCGCCGGCGACCACTCGAATGCGCCTGCGGTTAGGCCGATCACGCCTGCCAGCACGATGCCGCTGCCGATGCCGAAGAATATCCAGCCCGCCCACTCGGCACGTCGCTCACGCGCGAGTATCCCCATCGCCCACGACGCCATGCCCACCAGGGCGAACGCGCTGGATACACCCGCCAGTGCACGCAGCAGCATCCAGGCCGCGAACGATTCGGTGAGTCCCATCGCCAGCGTCGTGAACGCCACGACGGCCAGTCCGAATCGTGCGGCTGCACCCGGACGCAGGTCGAGTGCTACACACAGCAACGCGCCGAGCAGATAACCGACGTAGTTCGCCGACGCGAGCCACGAACCCTGCTGCAGCGGCATCGCGTACGCGTGCTGCATCAGCGGCAGCATCGGCGTGAAGGCGAAGCGGCCGATGCCCATTGCCGACGCCAGTCCAAATCCGCCGAGCGCTGCGGCGGCTGCGGGGGAGCGGTGGAAGGAGGCTTGCATGATTCCCATGCTACCGACAGAATATGTTCCCGGATATTGAATAATTCAGAACGCGATGTTCTCCAACCGAGAATAGTGCGGACGCTGCCGACGATGGAACTCGAGGACCTTGCCATTTTCCGCGCCGTCGTGCACGAAGGCGGCATCCTGAAGGCGGCGCGAAAGCTGCATCGCGTGCCGTCGAGCGTGACCACGCGCGTCAAGCAGCTCGAAGCGTCGCTCGGCGCCGAGCTGTTCTATCGCGACCGGCAGCGGCTGCACCTGTCGCCCAGCGGACATCAGTTACTCGACTACGCGGATCGGCTGTTGCGCCTGTCGAGCGAAGCGCGCCAGGCGATCGCGGGCGGCGAACCGGGCGGCGTACTGCGTCTGGGAGCCCTCGAAAGCACGACGGCGAGCCGACTGCCCAGCGTGCTGGCCGCCTATCATCGGCGTTATCCGGATGTGCGGATCGAGCTCATGACCGGCACGAACGATGCGCTCGTCGCTGCGCTGTTGGCGCGCCGGATCGACGCGGCGTTCGTCGTCGAAGCACCATCGGAGAAGGGCATCGCCGCCGTGCCGTTGTTTCGCGAGCGGCTGGTGATCATCTCATCGGAGGATCACGCACCGATCATGCGCGCGCAGGACGTGCAAAACGATTCGGTGATCGCATTCCCGACCGGCTGTGCCTATCGGCGCGTACTGGCGCGCTGGCTCGGTGACCGGCGCATGGCGTCGATTCGCGTGCTCGACCTCAGCTCGTATCATGCGATCGTCGCCTGCGTTGCCGCCGGCACCGGCATCGCGCTGGTGCCCGAGGCGGTGCTCGCCACGTTGCAGGGACCGCCGGTGATGCGGCATCGACTGCCCGCCGTGCACGCCAACGTGATCACGCCGCTCGTGTGGCGCGAAGGCGAGGTCTCCGCGGCGCTTGCCGCATTGCAGGGCGCGCTACGCCCGCGTACGCGTTCGCGAGGGTAAGGGCAGGCGCGCGACGACCCGACGCGGCCGTATCCGTGCTTTTGTCGCCAACCGGTGCGCGCTGGACGTGTCATCGCCTTTCCGATATGTTGGTCGATGGTGCAATCAATCGGCTGTTGCGATCCGCCGCCCGCGCCGCGACGTCCGCCATTTTCCCTGACGAATGGAGTGATTATGTTCAAGCTGATGCTTATCGCAACGTTGACGTTCTCGTTTGCCCTGCCGGCTGCGGCGCAAACGGGCTCCGTGGTCGCCGGCAAGTCTCCCGGCGCTGCCGGCATCGCGCAGACGGTCAAGGTTTCCGCGACGATTACCGCCATCGATAAGGCGACGCGGTCGGTGACGATGAAGGGGCCGAAGGGCCGGGAAGTCACCATCGTCGCGGGACCGGAAGTCAGGAATTTTGCGCAGTTGAAGGTCGGTGACCAGGTCGAAGCCCAGTACGTCGAATCGCTCGCCATCGAACTCAAGAAGGGCGGGGGTCTGCCGGTCGGCGCAACCGAGCAAGCGGCGGCGATGCGGGCGAAGGAGGGAGGGGCACCGGGCGCCGCCGGTGCCCGGCAGGTGACCCTGGTAGGCGACGTCATCGACCTGGATCCCGCCACGCAGACCGTGACGGTCCGCGGCAAGGAACGGACCGTCGATCTCAAGATTCGCGATCCCGAGCAGTTCAAGCTCGTTGCGAAGGGGGATCAGATTCAGGCGACTTACACCGAGGCGGTCGGCATCGCGGTATCGCCGAAGAAGTAGGTGCTGGGGGTTCCGTGACCGATATCGCCGAGAAATCTCGCACTCAGCGGCAGGAGGAGATCGCCAAGCTCGTCGCGACCGGCATCGGAGCGGACCTTCGCGCGACGCTGCAGGACTTTGTCGCACGCTACTACGAGCAGGTAGATCCCGAGGACCTGCAGGAACGATTGCCCGCCGACCTGTATGGCGCGGCGCTCTCCCACTGGAACTTCGCCCGCAAGCGTGCACCGGGCGAGGCGCGCGTGCGCGCGTTCAATCCGACGATCGAGGAGCAGGGGTGGTTGTCGAAGCATACGATCGTCGAGATCGTCAACGACGACATGCCGTTTCTCGTCGACTCGGTGGCGATGGAAGCGAATCGCCACGGCCTGACGCTGCACCTCATCGTCCATCCGATCATCGGCGTCGAGCGAGCCCCTGATGGCACGCTGACCGGACTCGCATCCGACGACTCGGCGACGCGTCGGGTCGAATCGTTCATCCATTTGGAAGTGGACCGGACGATCGACGGTGCGGCACTGCAGGCGCTCGCGGCCGACATCACTCACGTGCTGAGCGACGTGCGTGCCGCCGTCGAAGACTGGGCAGCCATGCGTGACAAGGCACGTTCGATCGCCGACGCGATCCGTCGCGCGCCGCCGTCCCCGCTTCGCGCCGATCAGGTCGACGAAGGCGTCGCCTTCATCGAATGGCTCGCGGACAACCATTTCACGTTCCTCGGTTACCGCTGTCACGACCTCGTGCGGATCGATGGGCAGGATGCGCTGCAGATCGTGCCCGGAACGAGCCTCGGCATTCTCGCCGAATCGCGCAGCAAGGACGTAGCGGTCAGCTTCGCTGCGCTGCCGCCCGAGGTACGTGCGTATGCGCGCCGTCCCGAGCTCCTCGTCATCACCAAGTCGACGTCGCGCTCGACCGTGCATCGGCCGGGATTTCTCGATTACATCGCGATCAAGCGCTTCGACAAGGATGGCCAGGTCTGTGGCGAGCATCGCTTTCTCGGCCTGTTCGCCCACGGCGCGTACAGCGCGAACCCGGCCGACATACCGCTGCTGCGCAACAAGACAGCCGATGTCATCCGCAGGGTGAACGTTCCGGCGGGCGGGCACGCGGAAAAGCAGCTGATCAATATCCTCGACAACTATCCGCGCGACGAGCTGTTCCAGATCTCGGAAGACGAGCTCTTGCGTACGGCTACCGGCATCCTGCATCTTGCCGACCGGCAGCGCTTCCGGCTGTTCGTTCGCCGCGATACGTTCGAGCGCTTCGTCACGTGCCTGATCTACGCGCCACGAGAGCTCTACGCGACCAGGGTACGGCAGAAATGGCAGGCTGTGCTGATGCGCGCGTTCAACGGCCAGAGCTCGGATTTCAACGTGCACCTGTCGGAGTCGTCGCTGGCGCGCGTCATGATCACTGTGCGGACGACGCCGGGACACGTTCCGCCGATCGACGTGCGCGCGCTCGAGGCCGAGCTTGCCGCGGCGGCGCGCCGATGGGACGACGAGCTCAAGGACGCGCTGATCGGCGCGCTGGGCGAGGCGCGCGGCAACGTGCTGTTCCGTGCGTTCGGCGGTGCGTTCCCGGCGGCATACCGCGAGGACTTCGCCGCGCGCAACGCGGTGCCGGACGTCGAGATGATGGATCGGCTCAACGCGGCATCGCCACTCGGCATGTCGCTGTATCGGCCGCTCGGGGCCGCGCCCAACGCGCTGCGCTTCAAGCTGTTCCGCCTCGGCGGCCCGATCACGCTGTCGGAAAGCCTGCCGATGCTCGAGCGCATGGGCATGAAGGTGCTCGACGAGCGGCCGTATCGCGTCGCACCGGAAGGCCGTGCCCCGATCTGGATGCACGACCTCGGGCTGTTGTCGGCAACGGCCGACGCCGAAGTCGACGCGCTGCACGGGCTTTTCGAGGATGCGTTCGGTTACGTGTTCCGCGGCGAGATCGACAGCGACGACTTCAACCGGCTCGTCGTCGCCGCGCGACTGCCTGCGACCGAGGTGACGATACTGCGCGCGTATGGTCGCTATCTGCGCCAGATCGGCTTCGCGCTGTCGCAATCGTTCATCCAAGCCACCCTCGCGGCACATCCCGGTGTCGCGGCCGAGCTCGTGGCACTGTTCAAGCAGCGGTTTGATCCGGACGTCGTGACCGACGAAGCCGAGAGCGTCGGACGGGTGAGCGCGATCGAGCGTGCGCTCGAGCAGGTCGAAAATCTCTCCGAGGACCGCGTGCTGCGTCAGTACCTGGCGCTGATTCTCGCGACGACGCGCACGAACTACTGGCGCCGCGACGCGGCCGGTGCGCCGCGCTCGTTCCTGTCGTTCAAGTTCGACCCGTCGAAGGTGCCGGGCTTGCCCGAGCCCAAGCCGATGTTCGAGATCTACGTCTACTCGACGCGGTTCGAAGGCGTGCATCTGCGGGGCGGCAGGGTTGCCCGCGGAGGGTTGCGCTGGTCTGATCGGCCCGAGGATTACCGCACCGAGGTGCTAGGCCTCGTCAAGGCGCAGATGGTGAAGAACTCGGTGATCGTGCCGGTCGGCTCGAAGGGCGGGTTCGTGCTGAAACGTCCCCCGCCGCCCGGCGATCGCGACGCGCTGATGAAGGAGGGCGTGGCCTGTTACAAGGACTACCTGCGCGGCTTGCTCGATCTCACCGACAATCGTGCAGGCGACTCGATCGTCGCGCCGCCGCGCGTGAAACGGCACGATGCCGACGATCCCTACCTCGTCGTTGCCGCGGACAAGGGAACGGCGACGTTCTCCGATTACGCGAACGGCATCAGCCGCGAATACAAATTCTGGCTCGACGATGCGTTCGCGTCGGGCGGGTCGGCGGGATACGACCACAAGGCGATGGGCATCACCGCGCGCGGCGCGTGGGAGTCGGTCAAGCGCCATTTCCTCGAAATGGGCGTCGACACGCAGACGACCGACTTCACAGTCGCGGGCATCGGCGACATGTCGGGCGACGTGTTCGGCAACGGCATGCTGCTGTCGAGGCACATCAGGCTCGTCGCGGCGTTTGATCATCGCCACGTCTTCATCGATCCCGACCCCGACGTGAAAACGTCATTCGCCGAACGGGAACGACTGTTCAAGCTGCCGCGTTCGTCGTGGGGCGATTACGACGTATCGCTGCTCTCGAACGGTGGCGGCATCTATCCGCGCAGCGCGAAGTCGATTACCGTCACCCCGGAAGCGGCGAAGGCGCTGGGCGTCGCCGCCAAGGCGATGTCGCCGACGGAACTCGTGAACGCGATCCTCAAGGCGCCGGTCGACCTCCTCTACAACGGCGGCATCGGCACCTACGTGAAGGCGACGACCGAAACGCACGCGCAAGTGGGCGATCGCGCGAACGACGCCGTGCGCATCGACGCGCGCGAGCTTCGCTGCAAGGTCGTCGGCGAAGGCGGCAACCTGGGCTGCACGCAGCTGGGCCGTATCGAGTACGCGCTCGCAGGCGGACGGATCTACACCGACGCGATCGACAACTCCGCCGGCGTCGACACGTCGGACCATGAAGTCAACATCAAGATACTGCTCGGCCTCGCGATGCGGGACGGCGAGTTGACCGAGAAGCGGCGCGACGCACTGCTCGCGCAAATGACGGACGACGTCGCGGCGCTGGTGTTGCGCGACAATTACTTCCAGACGCAGGCGCTATCGGCGATGAACCGGATTGCGCCTCGCCTGCTCGACGCGCAGCAGCGGTTCATCCAGTTCCTAGAGAAGAATGGACGGCTCTCGCGGACGATCGAATACCTGCCGTCCGACGACGAGATCGCCGAGCGCCGCCGCAGCGAAGTCGGGCTGACCACGCCCGAGGGCGCCGTGCTCTTCGCCTACAGCAAGATGTGGCTCTACGACGAGGTGCTCGCGTCGCCGCTGCCGGACGATCCGTGGGTCGCCACGGCACTCTCCCGCTATTTCCCGGAGGCGCTGCGCGCCACGTACGCGACGTACATGTCGCGCCACCCGCTGTCGCGCGAGATCATCGCGACGCATGTGATCAACAGCATGCTGAACCGCGTCGGGAGCACGTACGTGCACCGGCTCACGGAAACGACAGGTGCCAAGCCGCACGAGATCGTCCGTGCCTACCTGTTGGCACGCGAGATCTTCGGCTTCGTCGGGATGTGGAAGGAAATCGAGGCGCTCGATGGCAAGATCGACAACGCAGCCCAGATGGAAATGCTCGTCGATTCGAGCCGGCTGATCGAGCGTGGAACGATGTGGTTCCTGCGGTCGCGCCGCCTCACCGAAGACATGGCCGCAACGATCGCGCAGTTCACGCCGCGCGTCGAAGCGCTCGCGTCACGGCTGCCGGAACTCACGGAGGGCGGGGACCGGGCGCGCATCGACGCGGCAATCGCTGCGTATTCGGCACGCGGTGTGCCGGAGGCGCTGGCGGCGCGCGTCGTGGCGCTGGACACACTGTATTCGACGCTGGACATCGTCGAAGTCGGCGACGCGACAGGTCGGCCGGTCGAGCTCGTCGCCGGGATCTATTTCAGCGTGTCCACGCAGCTCGGCCTGCCGTGGTTGCGCGGCAAGCTCGCGGAGCTGCCCGAGGACCAGCACTGGCGCCGGCTGGCGAAGGGTGCGATGCAGGACGACCTGTCAGCGCTGCAGCGCACGGTGACGACCGAGGTGCTCGTCGGCGGCGCGCGCATCGACGATCCGCATGCGCTGATTGCCGCGTGGCGGGAACGCAACCACCGCGCGATCGAGCGCGAGGAACAGCTGTTGGCCGAACTGCGTGCGGCGCCGGTGCTCGACTCGGCGATGTTCTCGGTCGCGTTGCGGGAGCTGCGAACGCTCGGGTAGCCAGTTATCCGCGCTCACCGTCGTTCGCCGGCAAGCGCCTCGAGCATGCCGGCGAACGCCTCGACGGCCGTCTGGATGTCGTCGCTCGTCGTGCTTTCGAGCGGATTGTGGCTGATGCCTGCGTTCTCGCCGCGCACGAACAGCATCGCCTGCGGCATCGCTTCGTGGATGCGCATTGCGTCGTGACCCGCTCCGCTCGCGAGCCTTCGCACCGGCAGTCCGAGCTTCTCGACCGCATTCTCCCAGCGACGCTGCCACACGGCGTCGCTCGGTGCGGCGCTGGCGCGCATCGTCTCACGCACGTCGCAGACGACACCGCGGCGATCGGCGATCGCCGCGATCTCGCGCAACAGGTCGGCGCACGCCGCATCGCGCAATCCATCGAGTGGCGCGCGAAGATCGAGGGTGAATCGGCACCGGCCTGGGACGACGTTCACGGAGCCGTCCGGCACGTCGACGATGCCGACGGTCGCCACCACGCCCGGCACCTGGCGCGCGCGCTCCTCGGTAGCGAGGATCACTTCGGCGACGGCGGCGGCCGCATCGCGCCGACGATCCATCGGTGTCGTGCCGGCGTGTGCGGCCATGCCGACCACTTCGCCGCTGAAGCGCACGCTGGCGTTGATCGACGTGACGATGCCGAGCGGCAACGTCGCGTCGTTCAGCACCGGCCCCTGCTCGATGTGCACTTCGACAAAGCCGAGGTAATTCGCCGGATCGCGGCGCAACCCGACGATCGCTTCGTACGAACCTGGAAGCCCGGCGGCGATCATCGCGGCGCGCATCGTGATGCCCGTGGCATCGGTGAGGTCGAGCCATCGGGGGTCGAACCGTCCGACGAGCGCGCTCGAGCCGAGGAACGTGGCCCCGTAGCGCTGGCCTTCCTCTTCGGCGAAGCCGATGACCTCGATGCCGAAGGGCAACCGCTCGCTTTGGTGCGCGAGACTGCGCACGACCTCGACGGGCACGAGGATGCCGAGCCGGCCATCGTAGCGGCCGGCATTGCGCACCGTATCGTAGTGGCTGCCGGTCAGCAGTCGCGCCGCGCGCGGATCCGTGCCGTGGTAGACGCCGACCACGTTGCCTATCGCATCGATCGACACGTCGTCGAAACCGCACGCCTGCATCCATCCGCGAAGCTCCGCCGCGCAGGCGCGATGCGCGGGTGTTAGATAGGTGACGGTGAGCTGCCCGGCGGTGTCGGTGTGACGCGCGAGATCGTCCGCCCAGTCCCACACGCGGTTTCCGGCGTCGAGCGTGATGCCGAAGCGATCATCGACGCGCAGCTCGACGATGCGGAATATATTGCGAAGGCACTCGGCGAACTCATCATCCGGATGCGCCTGCAAGCGCCGCCGAAAAGTCGCGATGATGTGCTCGCGCGTAAGCCCGATCCCGCGCGGGCCGCGGACGGCCAGGATGAACGGCCAGCCGAACTTCTGCCGGTAAGCAGCATTGAGAGCGGTCAGTTCCGCGAGCTCGTCGTCGCTGCTGCGGGTGAGCCCGGCAGCGCCCTGCTCGTGCGTCGATTCGGCAGTGAGCGCGCGGGCGAGCATCGCCTTGCCCGCAAGCTCCGGGTGCGCGCGGAGCAGCTCGAGCTGCCGTTCAGGCGACGCGTCGCGGACGATGCCCGTCATCGCGACCTTCAGCGCCGTGACACTCGCAAACGGCCGCGCGTCGGCGGCTCGCTCGACCACCCAGGGCGAGTGCTCCCAGATGCCGCCCAACTGCACGGCGAACTCGGTCCGCGATGCCGCGTTCACCGCAGCGAGCGTCAGCGGATGTTGCTGCAGCATTCCTTGAGGAACTCGATGAACGCGCGCACCTTGGGCGACAGTGCGCCCTGACGGGGCAGCACGGCGAAGATGCTGCGATTCGACGGCGTGTAGTCGGTCAGAATCTCGACCAACCGTCCGGCGCGCAGGTCGTCCTCGACCATCCAGCGG
>Ga0207688_10000899_pt1 | contig 15007 bp, 18 predicted proteins | sample KBSMiscanthusM4_FD_184296 | JGI IMG/M metagenome (GOLD analysis project Ga0207688, IMG submission 184296) | Miscanthus rhizosphere microbial communities from Kellogg Biological Station, Michigan, USA - M4 (SPAdes) (version 2) | ecosystem: Host-associated > Plants > Roots > Rhizosphere ...
GGTCCGGCATCGCTCGCGACGGCCGGGACCGGCGACGTCCTGACTGGCGTCGTCGCGTCGTTCCTCTCCAAGGGGCTCGATGCGCCCACCGCCGCTGCCGCAGCTGCAGTCGCGCACGGACGAGCCGCCCGGCTCGCGCCGCACGTCTCCGGCCTCGTTGCCGGCGATCTCCTCGCCTCGCTTCCCTCTGCGCTCGACGCCTGACACGGCGGGCGGCCGATGGCGGAGAATGACCGCGTGGAGCGGTCGTGCTTCACCCTCGATCTCGGTGCGATTCGGCGGAACGCCGAGACGCTCATGCGCGCCGCCGGTGGCGCCGAGCTGTGGGCCGTCGTCAAGGCGGAGGGGTACGGGCACGGCGCCGTCGACGTCTCCAAGGCTGCGCTCGAGGCGGGTGCATCGGCGCTCTGCGTCGCGACCTTGCCCGAGGCCCTGCACCTCCGAGCGGCGCTGCGCAACGCGCGCATCGTCGTGATGGGCCCTGTCTCGGAGCGCGAGATCGGAGAGGCACGCGTCGCCCGGCTCGAGGTCGTAGCCGCGGACGGGCGGATCCCCGAGGGGGTGAAGGTCCACCTCAAGGTCGACACGGGGATGGGGCGGTGGGGCCTCGCCGAGCTCCCGGCGCCGACCCGGGATGTCGTCGGGGTGATGAGCCACCTCGCCTCCGCGGAGGCGGACCCGGCGTTCACGCAGCTCCAGGTCGAGCGCTTCCGGGAGGCGACGGCACAGCTCGGGTCCCTCACGCGACACCTGGCGAACAGCGCGGCGACGCTGCGATACGCGGAGGCGCGCTTCGACGCGGTGCGCTGCGGGATCGCGCTCTACGGGATCTCTCCGTTCGGAGGCGACCCGACCGACGACCGTCTCGAGCCCGCGCTGCGCTGGCATTCGTACCTCGCGCTCGTGAAGCGGCTCGAGCCCGGCGAGAGCACGGGCTACGGCCGTCGCTACGTCGCCGACCGGGCGACGTGGATCGGGATCGTTCCGGTCGGGTATGCGGACGGCTTCCGTCGCGACATGACGGGCACCGACGTGCTCGTCGACGGGCGTCGCCGCCGCGTCGTCGGGACGATCTCGATGGACGCACTGGCCGTACTCCTCGACGCCGAGCTGCCTGCGGGTGCGCCGGTCACGCTCGTCGGCGACGGGGTGCTCGTCGAGGAGCACGCGCGTGTCGCAGGCACGATCGCGTACGAGATCGCGGTCGGTCTGAACACGCGCTCGGGCCGCGCACGGCGGGTCGCCGTCGATGGATGAGCGCCTGCGCGAGATCCTGAGCGGCGAGGAGGCCTGGATCGTCGGCGGCGCCGTACGCGACGAGCTCCTTCTCCGGCCGGTGCTCGACCTCGACGTCGCGTGCTCGGATCCCCGCGATGCGGCGCACCGCTTCGCAAGACGCTTCGGCGGCGCAGTATTTCCGCTGTCGGAACGTCATGGCGCGTGGCGCGTCGTCGCGGACGGCATCGACGAGACGGTCGACTTCACACCGCTCGAGGGCGGTCTCGATGCGGATCTCGCGACGCGGGACTTCACGTTCAACGCGATCGCCGAGAGCGTCGAGACAGGTGTGTCCTACGACCCCCATGACGGGCGGGGCGACCTGGGCGCGGGTGTCGTACGCGCAGTCACGGACACGATCTTCGTCGACGATCCGCTCCGCCTCCTTCGCGCCGTGCGCTTCGAGGACGAGCTCGGCTTTCAGATGGACGAGCGCACGGAGGAGCTCCTGCGCGCCTCGTCCTCGCTCGTGGTCGATCCGGCCGGTGAACGGATACTCGCCGAGCTCCGCCGGCTCTCGGCCGAGGGGTACCGCCGGCTCGAGGACGTCGGGCTGCTCGAGCCGCTCGGGGGCATTCTCGACGAGCGCCTCGACGCGCTCGACGACCCCGACTTCCGGCTCGTGGCGGTCTTCGGCGAGAACCTCGTGCGCCTTCCGATCTCGAAGGACCTGAAGCGGTACTCGGCCGCGCTTCGGCGCGCCCGAGCGCCCGAGGATCCGTCACCGCGCGCCATTCACCGGTTCCGTCGTCAGACGGAGCCGTGGGCGCTCGACGCGCTCGCGTATGTCGGTGCGACGGAGCTCGTGGATCTCGTCGAGGCGGCGCGGCGCGCGGACCCGCCCGCACCGCTCGTGCGCGGAGACGAGCTCGGCCTCGAGCCCGGTCCCGAGATCGGACGTATCCTCGCCGTCATCGACGAGGAGCGGGCAGCCGGGACGATCGCGACGCGTGAGGACGCGCTCGAGTTGGCGCGCGCGCTTGCGAAGGGTGACGCATGAGCGTCGCCCTGCGCCTCGCGCTGCAGGAGGAGCGGGCCGCCGACCTGTCGGAGCGGCTGCTTCGCCTCCTGAGTCCGTTCACCGGCAAGGAGGCCGCGCTGGACGCGGGCACGGGCACGGGCTCCGTTGCGTTCGCGCTCGCGTCGCACGTCGCCGAGGTGGTGGGCGTGGACACGCGAGCCGACTACCTCGACGCGGGCCGTCCGAACGCGCCCGCCAATGTTCGTCTGGTCGAGGGCGACGTGATGCAGCTCGCGTTCGGCTACGCCGCGTTCGACCTCGTGTGCTGCCACCGCGTTCTTCACCACGTCCGCCAGCCGGGCCTCGCGGTCGCCGAGCTCGCCCGCGTGACACGCCCTGGCGGCAGAGTCTTCATCGCCGATCAGCTCGGGTCGGTCGATCCGCTCGTCAGTCTCGAGATGGACCGTTTCGAGCGTATGCGGGACCCGACGCATCAGCGGCTCCTCCCCGATGCGGACATCCGCGGGTTCCTCGATGCGAACGACCTCGTTCTCCTCCTCTCGGAGGTGACGCACGAGAGCGTTGATCTCGAGCAGCGCCTCGCCCTCGGAGGCTTCGACGAGGACGAGCGCGCGCGGATCCGCGGGCCTGCGCCGGCCCAGCCGTACGACATCGACGTCGGCTGGTACGTCGCGCGCAAGTCGAGCGTCTAGCTGCTCATTCGCCGCGATGCTCGCCGGCGCGCCGGGTGACGAGCCGTGAGAACAGCCTCGGCATGACCGCCTGTGCGACCGAGGAGATCCGATACGGGAACCACGGCACGGTCATCTCCTGCTTGCCGCGCTCGACCGCCTTCACGACGGCGCGGGCGACGTCGTCGGCCTCGATCACGAAGCGCAGGAGGAACTTGCTGCGGAGCTTCGCGCGCTGCGGGAATCCCTCCGTCTCGACGAACCCGGGCAGGATCGTGTGCACCTGAACGCCTCGCGGACGCAGAAGCGCCGTCACGGAGCGTGAGAACGCAAGCTGTGCGTGCTTCGACGCGGCGTAGGCGCCGGCCGGTGCGAACGCGACGGTGCCCGCGACGGAGACGAGGTTGACGACGTGGGCTCCCTGGTGGAGCCCCGGTGCGAACGCGCGCAGGCACCAGACGTTTCCGAGGTAGTTGATCCGGATTGCGCGCTCGATCACATCCGGCTCCACGTCGAGGAAGCTCCCGCGGGCCGGGACGCCGGCGTTGTTCACGAGCAGGCCGATCGACCGATGGCGCTCGAGGACGCGGCCCGCGACCTCGTCCACCTGGCCGCGCTCGGAGACGTCGCACGCCTCCCACTCGGCGCCGAGCTCGCCCGCGATCCGCTCGAGGTGCTCGGTCCGCCGCGCGAGGAGCACGCAGTGCCAGCCCGTGCGTGCGAGCTCGCGCGCAACCGCCTCGCCGATGCCCGACGAAGCTCCCGTGACCACCGCGACACGTGTTCCCGCCACCGCCGTGTGACGCTACCCGTTTAGGATCGCCGCCATGGCCGGCAGGTTCGAAGGCAAGCAGGCGCTCGTCCTCGGCGTCGCCAACCAGCGCTCGATCGCGTGGGCGATCGCGAAGCGGCTCGCAGACGAGGGTGCGAGCGTCGCGTTTACGTATCAGGGCGAGCGAATCGAGAAGAACGTGCGCGACCTCGCGGCAACCGTCGACAGTCCGCTCGTCACGGAGTGCGACGTTCGCTCCGACGACGATCTCTCCCGCGTCTTTTCAGAGGTCTCGGAGGTGTTCGGCGGCGGGCTCGACATCCTCGTCCACTCGGTCGCGTTCGCAGCCGCCGAGGACCTGGAGGGTCGTTTCGTCGATACGCCACGCGACCGCTTCTGGATGGCCGTCGACATCAGTGCGTACTCGTTCGTCGCGTGCTCGCATGCGGCGGAGCCCTTGATGGAGGCACGCGGCGGCGGCTCGATCGTGACGATGACCTACCTCGGCGGCGAGCGCGCGGTCCCGCACTACAACGTCATGGGCGTCGCGAAGGCGACGCTCGACGCGAGCGTCCGTTACCTCGCGTGGGACCTCGGCTTCAAGAACATCCGCGTGAACGCGATCTCGGCCGGGCCGGTTCGCACACTTGCTGCCCGCTCGATCGCAGGGTTCACGACGATGCAGACGATGTTCGAGGAGCGCGCGCCGCTCCACCGGCAGATCGACTCCGAAGACTGTGGCGCCGCCGCCGCGTACCTCCTCTCCGACGAGGCTGCGAACGTCTCCGGAACGACGCTCTACGTCGACGCCGGGTACCACGCGATGGGGATGTAGTGCGAGCGGCGCTCGTACGCGAGGTCGGCGCCGTACCCGAGTCGGGGGAGGCGCCCGATCCTGCCGGTGAGGTGGTCGAGGTTCTCGCGGCCCCGATCAACCCGATCGACGTCGCCGTCTCGCGCGGGATCCTCGCGACAGGTCATCCCCAGCTGCCATACGTTCCGGGCTGCGAGGGCGTTGGTCGCACCGAGGATGGCAAGGTCGTGTGGATCTTCGGCGGCGCCTTCGGGAGGACTGCGAACGGCGCGATGGCCGAGCGCGCGACGATCGGGGACGCCCATGCGATCGACGTGCCGGACGGCGCGGATCCGGCCGTCGCCGCCGGGCTCGGGATCGCCGGGCTCGCAGGATGGCTGCCGTTCGCCTGGCGAGCACCGCTGAAGGGCGGGGAGAACGTCCTCGTCCTCGGTGCCACCGGCTCGGTCGGCATCGTCGCCGTCCAGACCGCGAAACTCCTCGGCGCGGCTCGGGTCGTCGCCGCAGGTCGCAGCAAGGCAGGGCTCGAGCGCGCTCTCGAGCACGGAGCCGACGCGACGATCGGCCTCGACGCCGACGGCCTCGTCGAAGCCATGAAGGACGCCTTCGGAGGCGAGGGCCCGAACTACGTCTTCGACCCGCTGTGGGGAGAGCCGGCCTCGGCCGCGGTGCAGGCCGCCGTGCCGTGGGCGACCGTCGTGAATCTGGGCCAGTCGGCAGGAGCGACCTCCGAGCTCGCCTCGGCGGCGGTGCGCTTCAAGAGCCTCTCCATCCTCGGACACACCAACTACGCGGTGCCGCCCGACGAGCTGGCGGAGCACTATCGACGCCTCGTCGACCACGTCGTCGCGGGTGACATCCGATTCGAGGTCGAGCGCGTGCCTCTCGAGTCCGTCGCAGACGCCTGGCGCCGGCAGGCCGAGGGCGCGGGCGCGAAGCTCGTCGTCGTGCCGTAGGCCGACTTCTTAGAGATCTCTCGAACGTCTCTCAGACGTCGTTCACACGGCGCTGCTCCCCTGTCTCCGTGAGCGAGCAGCAACCGTCGAGAATCGAAGACGCAAAACGGCGCGCGCTCGCGGCGAAGCAGAAGCTCGTCGCGGCTGCAGCGACCGCCTTTGTCTTCGCAGTCGGCCTCGCCTGGTTGAGCCACCCCGGCGGGTCGACGGCATCCGGCACGACACCCGTCGAATCGTCGTCGAGTGACGACGGCTCGCAGTTCCCCGACGAAGGGGAGAGCGATGACTTCGGCGGCTTCGACTCGTTCGGCTCCATCGCTCCCTCGGGCAGCGAAGCGCCGCAGGCTCAGACCCATGTCTCGTAGCTCGTTTCGCGCCATGGGCGTCGACGTGGTCGTCGGTCGAAGCAGCGAGGAGATCGCCGTCGACGACGTCTGGCACCTCGTGTGCGCGTGGGATGGGATCTTCAGCCGCTTCCGCACGGACAGCGAGCTCAGTCGCGTCAACGCGAGCGCGGCAGCGGTCGTCGTGGTGTCGGACACGTTCGCGCGCGCGCTTCGGGCAGCACTCCGGGCCGCCAGGGCGACAGACGGGCTCGTCGACCCGACGCTGGGCGGCGCACTCGTCGCGGCCGGCTACGACCGCGACTTCGCGCAGCTGCCGGGTGACGCCGGAGCCGTCGACGGCGGAGCCCCCGGCGCCTGGCGCTCGGTCTCGCTCACGGGTCGGCTCCTATCCCGTCCCCATGGCGTCGTGCTCGACCTCAACGGCGTCGTGAAGGGCATGGTCGTCGACGATGCGGTGCGCCTCCTACCCGCCGGCAGCTTCGTCTCGGCAGGAGGAGATCTGGCGACGAGTGGCCCGGTCGTCGTTGCACTTCCTGGTGGGAGCTCGATCCGTCTCGAGACCGGAGGACTCGCCACGAGCGGGACGACCGAGCGGCACTGGGTGCGTGATGGCGTCGTCCAACATCACCTGATCGACCCGCGCACAGGGCGTCCCGCACGGTCGCGCTGGGACGAGGTGACCGTCGCAGCCTCGTCGTGCCTCACAGCCGACGTCGCCGCGAAGGCTGCGTTTCTCCTCTCCGATGACGGCCCGTCGTGGCTGGACGAGCGCGGGCTTCCGGGGCGGTTCGTCGCGCACGCCGAGGTCGTCGAGAACGATGCCTGGCGTCTCGCGCTCGGCGCCGATGCCGTGGTGTCATGAACGTGACCTGGTACATCGACCGCGCGAGCGGCATGGTTGCATTCGCGCTCCTCACCGCGACGATCGCGAGCGGTCTGCTGATGTCCGGGCGCGCACGTCTTCGGCGCTGGCCGCGATTTGCGGTCGAGGACGTTCATCGCTTCGCGAGCCTGCTGACGTGGACGTTCGTCGGTATGCACGCACTCGCGCTCCTCGCCGACTCGTATCTGCCGTTCTCGGTCACGGAGCTGCTCGTTCCGGGCCTCGCGCCGTACCGGCCGTTGCCGACCGCGCTGGGCATCGTGGCCGCCGAGCTCCTCGCGGCTCTCGCGATCGCCAACACGCTGCGAGATCGGATCTCGTACCGGCTGTGGCGCCGGACGCACTACCTCAACTTCGCGGTCTGGGTGCTCGCGCTCGGGCACGGCGTCACGGCCGGGTCGGACAGCAACATGACCTGGGCGCTCACGCTGTATGCCGCCTCGGCGAGCCTCGTGGCCGGAATGACGGCATGGCGCGTCCTCTCGAGGCGTACTGCGGGGACGTGGGCGGTACGCTTCGGGACGCCGCTTGCCGCGGTCGCGGCGGCCGACCTCGCGATCGTCCTCGACCTTGGCGTCGCCCATTAGCGTTTTCGTAGGCCGAGGCGCGGGAAACGGACGTCCATGGGCCGCATCTACTGGCTCCTGGGGTTGATCGCGTGGCGGCTCGGGCGCCGCTACTTCGCGCGGCGCATCCAGGCTAAGCGTCTGCAGTAGCGGCGATCACCGCGTCGAGGTCCGGCAGCTCGCCGCCGAGCATCCATGCAGCCTCGATGGTCTTGCCGTCGCGGATGAGGAATGCCGCGCGAGACGGGACGTCCCGCATTCCGAGCGGCTCGAAGGCGACGTCGAACGCGCGCGTCGCGTCGCCGTTCCAGTCGGACAGCAGCGGGACGTCTACGCCGAGCGTCTCTGCCCACGCACGGTGCGACCACGCCGAGTCGCGCGAGATGCCGAAGGGCCGGATGCCTGCTGCGTCGAGGTCGCCGCTCCTGTCCCGCAGGAGGTGCATCTCGTTCGTTCAGGTCGGCGACCAGTCGTGCACGTAGAAGCAGAGCAGCGTGTGACCTTCGCCGAGCACCTCGCGCAGCGAGCGCGGCTCCTCGCGGATCGCAGCCCACACGGCGACGTCGGGTACGGGGCTCCCGGGTTCCAGCACGCCCCGACGGTAACAGCCGTCCCGTCCGACGATTCATGTCGATACCCGCCCTGTGCGTCCGTCGTCAGGGTGTGAGCGACACCGCGACGGAAGGAGTGACGATGAAGTACCTCTTGCTGGTGTGCTGGGGCACCGACTCGATGAACGATCAGACGGAGCCGGCACCGGACGAGCAGCGCTCCGAGGAAGGCTTTCCGTGGCTCGACGACCTCCAGGAGCGCGGCATCTGGTTGACCGGTGACCAGCTCGCGCCGCCGCGCCGTGCGCGCTCGGTGCGGGTGCGCGACGGCAAGACCCTGGTCACCGACGGGCCCTTCACGGAGACGAAGGAGGCCCTCGGAGGGTTCGACCTCATCGAGTGCGGGAGCCTCGAGGAAGCGGTCGAGATCGCCTCGGGACACCCGATCGCGCAGTTCGGGACGATCGAGGTCAGGCCTCTCTGGGGGAACTGAGATCGGTCGCCGGCGAAGCTAGACGGCTGTCGGGAGCGCCTCGGTCGCCTCGGCGATCGCGCGGGCGACCTCGACGATGTCGCGATTCGAGTTGAAGACACGCAGCTGCCGGTCGGCCGACGAGCCGCGCGCGAGGACCTCGGAGATCCCCTCGAGTTCCCGCTCCGAGCCGAGCTCGACCGCGTGCGGACGCAGCTCGCTCAGCGTCCTGCGGATGAGTCGTGCCACCGGGATGCGGTTGCGGCTGCCGGTCGCGAGATCCATCACCGGCGCCTGGAGGCCGTACCGCGCGGCGAGCCACTTGTTCTCGCTCGTGAGGATGCGGTGGTACGAGGGAATCTCCTTGCCCGCGTCGTGCTGCTCGCACAGCTGTTTCACGACCGCCTGGCAGTACGCGGCGATCGCGACGGCGTCCTCGACGCGCGTCACCGCATCGCAGATGCGGATCTCGACCGTGCCGAGGCGCGGGTGCAGGCGGATGTCCCACCAGATGTGCGTGTAGTCCGCGATGCAGCCGGTGCGCTCGAGCTGTCCGACGACCGAGGCGTAGTCGGCGTAGTCGCGGAAGCGCGGTGGAGGGCCTGAGCGCGGGAACGCCGAGAAGACCATCTGGCGGCTCGACGCGAGCCCCGTCGGCTCGCCGCGCCAGAACGGTGAGCTCGCCGACAGCGCCAGCAGCGGCGCCAGGTGGGGGAGCAGGCCGTTCACGACCTGAATCGCCTTCTCGGGCTCGTCGACTGCGACGTGGACGTGCATGCCGAAGATGAGCTCGCGCCGCGCGACGTACTGCATCTGGTCGATGAGGGCGTGGTAGCGGTCCTTGGCGGTGATGCGTTGGCGCTCGAAGAGGCTGAACGGGTGCGTCCCAGCCGACCCGACACGCGTGTCGCGCCCGTGCGCGATCTCCGTGACGTAGCCGCGGAGTGTCGTGAGCCAGCGCATGACGTCGCCGGCGTTCCGACAGACGGGCGTCGTGATCTCGAGCACGGACTGCATGAGCTCGGCGTTGATCCGGGCCTCGAGCTCGTGCCCGGTGACCGCGTCGAGCATCGTGTCGATGTGCTGCACCAGGTCGAACGACTTGGGGTCGAGGAGCTGGTACTCCTCCTCGACGCCCAGTGTGTACGGGCTGCCCGAGCCGAACCGATGGTCGAGGACGCTGCCCGCCGGTTCCGAGCCGTTCCCGGTGATCGATGAGGGGAAGGCCTGCTTCCCGCTCACGGGAGAACCGCTTCGACCTCGATCTCGACCTTCCAGCGCGGGTCGAAGAGGCCCGCCAGCACGGTCGTGTTGGCCGGCCGCACGTCGCCGAAGACCTCGCCGTGTGCTCGTGCGAAGCCGTCGAAGTCGTCGGCGTTCACGAGGTAGACCCGTGTGCGGACGACGTTCGCGAGGCTCGTGCCGGCCTGTTCGAGTGCCGTCCGAATGAGGTCGAAGCAGACGTGCGTCTGGTCGTAGATGTCCTCGGGCGGCGGTGAGCCGTCGGCGGGATTCGCGGCCGTGCCCGAGACGTGCACGCGGTCGCCGACGACGACGGCCCGTGAGTAGCCGACGATCGGCTCGTACGCCCCCGTCCCGGCGATGTTCCGACGCTCCATGGCCCGACTAGTATCGCCGCGCGTGCAGGCACTTCGCCAGATCGACGACTGGCCCGTCGAGCTCGCAGCAGCCGGTGTCGTCGACCGAGAGGGACGAACCGCGACGCACGGCGAGACGACGGTGTCGGTTCGCCTCGCGTCGGTGTCGAAGCCGGTCGCCGCGCTTGCGACGCTCGTCGCGGCGGAGGAAGGCGTCGTCGATCTCGACGAGCCCGCGGGCCCGCCCGGCTCGACCATTCGCCATCTGCTCGCGCACACGAGTGGCCTGCCCTTCGAGGGCAGCGAGCCGATCGCCCGCCCCGAGCACCGACGCATCTATTCGAACGAGGGCTTCCGCGCGCTCGCCAGGCGTGTGGCGGAGCGCGCCGAGATGCCGTTCCCCCAGTACGTGCGCGAGGCGGTCTGCGTGCCTCTCGGGATCGGGCTCGACCCCAGGGGCGATCCGGCGGCCGGAATGCACGGTTCGCTCGAAGACGTGCTCCCGTTCGCCCGGGAACTGCTCGTCCCCCGACTCATCGCGGACGAGACGCGCGACGAGATGGTCTCCGTCCAGTTCCCGGGCCTCGCCGGCGTCCTTCCCGAGCACGGGCGCTTCGATCCGCTCGACTGGGGCCTCGGCGTCCAGCTGAACACCCGGCCGCCGACGTGGATGGGGACGAGGACGTCAGCTCGCACGTTCGGCCATTTCGGCGGCACGGGCACATTCCTGTGGGTGGATCCGGAAGCGGGTGTCGTGTGCGCCGCGCTCACGACGCGGAACTTCGGCGACTGGGCGAAGGAGGCGTGGCCGCGCTTCGCCGACGCGGTCCTCGCGGAGCTCGGCGGGATCGGCTAGCCGTCGTCGGCGAAGAGCGGGCGCACGAGCTCGTCGAACGTCGCCTCGTCGCAGCTCGCGACGACGCAAGGGGTCATCGCGGTCACGGTCGCCGTGCGCGGGACGTGCATCGCCAGCGCGACCTCGCCGAAGAACTCGCCCGCCTTCAGGATTCGCCGTTCGCCGAGCGCCGTCTGCGAGACGCCTGCGACTCCGGATAGCAGGACGAAGAAGCGATCGCCCGGCTCCCCTTCACGAATCAGCACCGTTCCCGGGGTCACCTCTTCCCGCTGCATCCGGTCCGCGAGCTTCGTCAGGGTCTCGCCGGTGAGGTCGGCGAACAGCCCGACGCGCGCGAGCTCGGTCACCGAGGCGGGGACGTGCCGGGGAGACACGGCAGTACGGTACCGGCGTGGCGATCCTGGCTGGCTGGCGCTTCTGCCCGCGCTGTCGCGCGGAGCTGACGCATGTCGACTCCCGGGTCGAGTGCTCCGCCTGCGGCTTCGTCCGCTACGCGAACCCGCTACCTGCCGTCGCCGCGCTCGTGGTCGACGACGAGGGACGTCTTCTGCTGGGCCGCCGCGCATTCGAGCCCGACGCAGGCATGTGGGACACGATCGGCGGCTTCCTCGACGAGGAGGAGGACGCCGTCGACGCCCTGCGCCGCGAGGTGCGCGAGGAGACGGGGCTCGAGGTCGAGGTCGGCGATTTCGTCGGCGCGTTCAGCGACGGGTATGGCTCCGGCGAGGACGCGCCCACCGCGCTCAACCTCGTCTACGAGGCGCGGCTCGTCGCGGGGGAGCCTCGACCGGACGACGATGTCTCCGAGCTCGCCTGGTTCCCGCGTGATGCGCTGCCCACCGATGACGAGTTGGCCTTCACCTGGATCGGGCCGGCGCTGCGTCGCTGGGCGGCGGCGGGCAGGGAAGAGTGAGTGGGCTCCAAGGACTGCGGTGCCGAAGGAACTGCGAAGCGAGCGTCCTTGACGGTCGCGATCGTAAACGCCGGCAGGCGTTTCGATCTGCGTAAAGACCGAGGGCCGGCGAACCGGCCCGTCGGTTAGGGGAGGGGGAGGGGGAAGCCTCAGAAAACTCGCTGCAGGCCCTCGAAAAACCTGCCGCAAATAGGTCCTATCAGGTCCTGGACCGCGGGGGAAGTGCGGCGACTGGAGGTCAGGCGGCGAAGCCGAGCGACTTCTCGAGCATCGACTTCGGCTGAGCGCCGACTGCCGCGGCCGCGGGCTCGCCGTCCTTGAAGAGGATCATCGTCGGAATCGACATCACGCCGTACTTCATGGACAGGCTCTGCTCCTCGTCGATGTTCACCTTCACGAGCTTGACCTCGTCCTTGCGCTCCTCCGCGATCTTCTCGAGGACGGGAGCGACGGCGTGGCACGGACCGCACCACTCGGCCCAGAAGTCGACGATGACCGGGGTCTCGCTCTTCAGGACTTCCTGCTCGAAGGTGGCTTCCGTGACGTCAAGTGCCATGAGACTCATTCGTTCCTTTCATACGTGTCATTTGCGAGTGCCAGGTCTTTCAACGACGGGACCGCCGAAACCCTTCCCTAGACTGGATTCCCAGTGACGCAGATCTTCACACCGCTTCCGGACAAGCCCGATCACAACGCTCTCGAGCTCCAGATCCTCGACACCTGGGAGCGCGAGGGAGCCTTCGCGGCGCTCCGTGAGCAGAATGCGGACGGACCGCTCTTCAGCTTCGTCGACGGCCCGGTCACGGCGAACAGGATGGTTCTCGGGGTCCACACCGCCTGGGGCCGGACGCTCAAGGACGTCTTCCAGCGCTACAAGGCCATGCGCGGATTCCACCAGCGCTACCAGAACGGCTTCGACTGCCAGGGTCTCTGGATCGAGGTGGGCGTCGAGCGCGAGCTCGGGCTCAACTCCAAGCGCGAGATCGAGGAGTTCGGGCTCGCCGAGTTCGCCCGGCGCTGTCGGGAGGTCGTCGTGAAGTCCTCGAAGGCGCTCACCGACGGCTCCGTCCGGCTCGGCATGTGGATGGACTGGGGCCGCGACTACTTCACGTTCTCCGACACGAACATCGAGTACATCTGGAAGTTCCTGAAGCTCGTCCACGAGCGCGGCTGGCTCGTGCTCGGGCATCGCTCGACGGAGTGGTGCCCGCGCTGCGGCACGTCGATCTCGGCGCACGAGCTGCACGGGAGCTACGAGGACCGCATCGATCCCTCGCTGTACGTCCGGTTCCCGCTCGTCGACCGGGAGAACGAGGCGCTCGTCGTGTGGACGACGACTCCGTGGACGCTGCCGGCGAACGTCGCCGCCGCCGTGAACCCCGAGGCCGAGTACGGACTTCTCGAGAGCGGCGACTGGGTCGCGGTTGCGCTCGCCCCGGACGAGACGTTCACGAAGCGCGCGCGCGGCAATGAGCTCGTCGGGCTCCGCTACCAGGGACCGTTCGACAATCTCGGCCCGGGCTCGGAGGTCGAGCACCGCGTCATCGGGTGGGAGGACGTCGACCTCGGGACGGGGACGGGCATCGTCCACATCGCGCCGGGCTGTGGTGCCGAGGACTTCGACCTCTCGCGCGTGCACGACCTTCCGGTGCTCACGCCGGTCGACGAGTCGGGGCACTTCTATGCGGAGTACGGCTGGCTGCACGGCATCTCGACCGCCGAAGCCGCCGAGCAGATCGTCTCCGACCTCGGCGACCGGGGGCTCCTCGTCCGGGCGGAGACGTACGAGCACTCCTATCCGTTCTGCTGGCGCTGTCACACGCCGCTCATCTTCCGGATCTCCGACGACTGGTTCATCGCCGCCGACGAGCTGCGACCGCAGCTCCTCGCCGCGAACGCCGAGGTCGAGTGGACGCCCGTGTACATGGGCAAGCTCATGGACGACTGGCTGCGCAACCTCGGCGACTGGAACATCTCCCGCCGCCGGTACTACGGCCTGCCGCTGCCGATCTACCCGTGCACGTGCGGGCACCTGAACGTCATCGGCTCGCGGGCGGAGCTCGAGGCCCGCGCCACGGGCGGGCTCGAGCAGCTCGAGGAGCTCCGCCGGCCGTGGATCGACGAGGTCAGGATCCGCTGCGAACAGTGCGGGGAAGAGGTCGAGCGGATCCCGGAGGTCGGCGACGTGTGGCTCGACGCGGGGATCGTCCCGTTCTCGACGCTCGGCTGGGAGAGCCCGGAGCGCGTGCCCGAGGGGTACGGCACCGGCGCCGCGAAGGGCCTCACGACGGCGGACCTTCCCGACCACGCCTACTGGGAGACGTGGTTCCCGGCGACCTGGGTCTCGGAGATGCGCGAGCAGATCCGCTTGTGGTTCTACTCGCAGCTCTTCATGTCGGTCGTGTTGGTCGGGCGGGCGCCGTTCGAGCGGGTGCTCGGCTACGAGAAGATGCTCGACGAGCACGGCCGCGAGATGCACAGCTCGTGGGGCAACACGATCGACGCTCCCGACGCGTTCCAGCGGATGGGCGCGGACGTCATGCGCTGGCAGTACTGCGCGCAGCCGCCCGACCGCAACCTCCTCTTCGGGTTCGGCCCGGGCCATGAGATCCAGCGCAAGCTGCTGACGCTCTGGAACTCGTGCAAGTTCCTCGTCGACTACGCGAACATCGAGGGCTGGCAGCCGACGTGGGCGGACCTCGAGAACGGGCCGGACGGGGCGCTCGAGCCGCTCGACCGCTGGCTCGTCGAGCGCACGCGCGGCCTCGTGGCCGACGCCACCGCAGGCTACGAGTCGTGGCTCTCCGTAGACGTCGTCCGCGCGTACGAGGCGTTCATCGACGACGTCTCGAATTGGTACATCCGCCGCTCGCGCCGCCGCTTCTGGGACGCCGATCCCATTGCGCTGCGCACGCTGTGGTTCGCTCTCGTGCAGGGGCTACGTGCGGTCGCTCCGCTCATGCCGTTCCTGACCGACCACCTCTGGCGCGTCCTCACGGCGCCGTGCGAGGAGGCCCCGGCGTCGATCCACCTCGCCGGCTGGCCCGCACAAGGCAAGGTCGACACCGCGCTTCTCGCCGAGATCACGGAGCTGCGCCGCGTCGTCGAGCTCGGCCGCCAGGCCCGTGCGACGTCGGGCGTGAAGCTGCGGCAGCCTCTGCGCGCGCTCGTCGTCGAGGGAGCACCGCTCGCCGAGAGGCACGTCGAGGAGATCGCAGACGAGCTCCGCGTGCAGGACGTCGCGTTCGGGCACGTCGAGGCGAGCGAGCTCCGCGTAAAGCCCAACCTCCCGCTGCTCGGCCCGAAGCTCGGCAAGGAGCTCGGCGCCGTGCGCTCGGCGCTCCAGTC